>Ga0326728_10001490_pt1 | contig 82360 bp, 78 predicted proteins | sample MB3enrmetagenome_FD_207602 | JGI IMG/M metagenome (GOLD analysis project Ga0326728, IMG submission 207602) | Lab enriched peat soil microbial communities from McLean, Ithaca, NY, United States - MB31MN | ecosystem: Environmental > Terrestrial > Soil > Wetlands > Peat | place: USA: New York...
CGCGCCGCCTGCAGACGACGCCGCTCTAACTTCGCTCGATCAAGTTTCACTCCGGCTGGATGTCCCATGCCGGGAAGTATACATGAAATGCTCGTGGATGTCACTATATTATGTAATACTCTTTAGGCGTAGGCGTGCAGTCCTGGCAGCAGGTAGGTGACGCCGAAGAAAGTAAACATCACAATGCCGAACCCGATAATCGCGAAGTAGGCGGAGCGGCGCCCCCGCCAGCCACGCGTGAGCCGCATGTGTATATAACCCGCGTAGGTCAGCCAAGTGATGAGCGCCCAATCTTCCTTTGGGTCCCAACTCCAATAGGATCCCCACGTCCGGTTCGCCCAGTAGGCTCCGGTGATGATCATGAGGGTGAGCAGAGGGAAGGAGAGGGCAATGGTCTTATAGATCAACCCGTCAAGAGTGTCCCGCTTCGGCAAGAAATTCGCAATCGTGTCGCATTTCCTGCTCAGCACTTCCCATGCGAGTGAGGCAAATAGCGCGCAGACGATCCCCGCCAGCAGGAAGGGGCTTGCAGCCAAATGAACACCAAAGCTCTGCCCCACCTGCGGAACAAAATACGGTCCGGAGTGAACCTTCAGCAGGAGCAGCGCAAGAGCCAGGGCCTGAGCAAAGATCGAAGCCAGAAAAAGCCGCCCGCCCCAGTTCTCCCATCGGCCGGGCTTCTGACCCAACGAATCGAGGACATTGATAACCAGGGTCGCGACCGCCAACCCCAGGACGATTACAAACGGCCACCCCAGAGCCGGAATGGAAACCATCAGCGGTTCTTTGGGAGCCAGCATGACCTTCTCCTGAGCCTCCGCATCCCAGGCAGGAAGCAGGAAGGCCAAATTGCTGTCCACCGAGCTGATGACAATCGCGCCGTAAATCGCCGCCACCAGTCCCGAAGTCCAGCTAAGGAAAGTGCGTGCGGTGACCCCGTCCTTGATGAGGTACAACAAGGCTAGGGCGAAAGAAATCGTAAAGCCCGCGTAGCTCAGCATCGCCAGCGTAACGTGAATTTGCAACCAGGTGCTCTGGAGCGCTGGAACGAGTGGCCTTATCTCCCCCGGTAGGACCTGCAATAAAGTCAGCGCCAGGGTGGCAATGGGTAGGGTTATGGCGCCCAGGAAGGGGATTTCGAGTTTCCACTCCGCCACCTCTTGCAGGACCACCACCGCCCAGGAGAAAACCAGCACCATCTCGTAGATGTTTGACAGCGGGGGATGCCCTGAGGTAACCCACCGGGTCACGATAGCCCCGGTGTGCAACAACAGGCTGCCGCGCGTCAGCGCCTCAGCGCCCGCCACCAGGTTGGACTGTCGGACCGCCAAGGAGAGAACATAGAGAACCGAAGCCCCCAGGTATCCAACAAGTGCCAGGTAAAGAAACTTCTCACCTGTTGCCCACCCGGAACGCCCAATAAGGTGGGGGACGGAAACTGCCATCACTACCAGCACAGCCACGCCGACGGTCAAGAGGATCCAAGTTCCCAGGGTGCTGGTCCGGTGTTCATCGACGTGTGTGGTAAGAACTTTCGCCATACTTTGTCTCCTCTTGCCGCTTCACTGCCCCGCCTCATGGCAGCGCCCACTTACAAATCGAGTCTCTGCCTTCTCCCTTGGGGAGAGGGCTGTCTTCCCGACCCCTGCGGCCAGTGCTGGTGCACATAAGCTCAGGCCGGGATTGCTTGCGTAATCTCAGGCTGCGAAGTTCTGAGGACCACTTCCAGCTCGCCTGCCAATTCGTTGAAATGCCTTTCGAAGCTCTCACGGTATTTGCTGGGTTGTCCCCCAAGCAAGAGCGCCGGCCGCCCCTTGCTGTCGCGTCCGACCACGCCCCACATTCGCACGTGCGACATATATAGGGCCATCATCAGCCCTGCCGTCAGCAGCAGGCACCCACCCCAGATCAGGTTCTGACCAGGTTGGTGCGCGACTTGCAGCCCGGTCATGTACTCCATTTCCAGGTCCTGAAGTTGAAAGTTGATCCCTGACTCGTTGGGCGGCGCCATATCAGGAGCCTTGGGGAAGATCCACACTCCCGCCTGCTTCCCTCCCGGCAAGGTCACCGCCAACTGGAGAGCCGGGTTGCGAGGCTCATCCGAACGAGAGGCGATCTGGTTCCCTTCCAAAACGAAATCCGGGATGAAATCAGCCAAGCCCACTTGCGTGCCTTGATCGTGGAGGCGGGCCAGTTCGCCGGGCCGTAAGGTAAATGTCTGCGGAGGATACTTGTTTCCGTCCTTATCAGTCCAACTGGCCTCGAGGACCAACTTGCGGGGTGTCCCAGCCGAACTATAGCTCGCTTGGAAAAACCGCACCCCCTTGTACGTGAGGGGTTCGTTCACAAAGATTTTCTTTCGGACGACCTCGCGCCCGTTCTCTTCCACAGCCAATTGGCTCCAATACTGCTTTGCCGAACCGTCGGGATACATTTCCATGCCCACATCGTCGCACCGGACTGTAAAGCCCAGCCGACGCGGTGCGCCCGGGGCCGTCATGGGTTCAACTGATTGGGTCCGCGCCCCGGGAGTCAAGCTAACGAATCCCTTGAAACCCCACAGGCCATCAACAATGGCGCCCGCGAAAATTATCAGCAGACTGGCGTGGACGACGTAAGGCGCCAAACGCGCTGTCCGGTGCTTCTCCACATAAAGGGTTCCCCTTTCCAGAACTTTCGGCTTGGGCGGGTAGCCCAGGTCACTAAGTTTCTGGCTGGCGATGGAAAGCGCCTCGGCAGAGGTATGGAATCCCAGCGGTATCTCCTTCCGGAACGGCAGTTGGCGCACGAACCACTCGTCCGCCATCATGTGCGGCCGAGTGAACAACCGCCACGCTTGGGGAAAACGCTCCAGGGATGCGAGCGTGATATTCGCTCCCAACAAACCCAGGAGCAGAATGAACCACCAGGCATGAAAGACATCGAATAAACCTAGGGCGTTCAAGAGCCGGACGGTTTGCGGCGCATAAATCTGGTCGATTTGCCCTTCCCGCGCCATGGGCCGCTGGAGGATCATCGTACCGATAAGCACTGCGGTCCCAAGTGAGCCTAGAAGAACCAAACCGCATTCCAACGAGCTGAGAAACCTCAAAAAGCTGTCCAGTCTTGTTTGCTGCTTTGCCACCATTCGCTCCCACCACAAGCCTGAAGAATTCCCGAATCCACGACCCTGAAACCACAAGGATGCGCATCTGCTGTGCCAGGGGGGACAGAAATGTCCTAAATCCCTAATCTCTTGAAAACACGCGCGAATCTCATTTGCAGTCATCGAGTTTGGGGATCTTCCGTCACTTATTGTTCCAGAAACTTGGGGCAAAAGTCGCACGAGAATGCGCGAACAAACTCAATTTGTCGCTTTTTGAGAGGATGTGGAGGAACTAAGACCTAAATTCCTCAACAACTTCAGAATCCGGCCTCAGGGGAATCAAAAATGCTGACAAAAGGACAGCTATCTTAGTGAAGTCAACATCTGAGGAGGCTTAATGAAGACCTTTGCTGTTAATCGCAATTCAAATGAAGTCCCAGTAAAAGAGCTCACCCCTGCCCCCAAACCCGTTCCGGTCGCGAAAGAGGTGACGCCCGTGGAAACGCAGCCGACCTTTACCCTCACTTTCACGCTTGGCACTCGCATGCGCGAATTGCACGACACCATCATCCGAACGGTCCTCCATTATACGCGGGGTAACAGGCTGCGCGCAGCTCAACTCCTCCAAATCAACCCGCGGACAATCCGTCGTCGTCTGGGTAAGAAGGAAACTGCCGACGCCGTAACGCGCGCCGCGTAACACTCTTTCAGGGGTTGGCTTGCGCTTTTCTACCCCATCCGGAGATCGTCCCTCGCATTCCTGAGTTGTTGCGGGCGTTCCACGTCCGGGCGACAGTGCTGCCCAGTTAGTGACAGGCTGTCGTTCAAGCACTTAGTTTTCATCACCCTGCAAACCATACGGAGATTGGTGCGTCACGTGCTTGCCTCAATAGCGAGTCGCGAGCACGCCCATCTCGTAGTCTCGGAGCGTTTTTGGAGTCCAGTCTAAGATGTTGGAACAGGTAAATGGTCAGGATTGGAATCAGGTTGCGCGGGATGGGCAGGATGCTGTTAGCATGGAACTCACCGGACGAATATTAATCGTTGATGACGATCCGCACTTCCTGCGGGTGCTGGCACGCATCCTTTCGGGTGAAAATTTCCTCGTCACTTCAGCGGGAGGGGCATGCGACGCATTAGAACTAGTGAAAAGCGCGCAGTTCGACTTGATTATCTCCGACCTCCGGATGCCCGAGTGCGACGGACTGAGCTTCCTCGAGGGGCTCCGTCAGAGCGGAAACAATGTCCCGGTCATTATCCTCACGGCGTATGGAGAGGTTGATACCTATTTGGCAGCCATGAACGCTGGGGCCACTGAATATCTGAACAAGCCGATTCACTCCGACGAATTATTGCGAATTGTCCGCTCCTGTCTGCGCTCGCGCGCCCATCGCCGCAACACCGTCTCCTCCTGAAACAGGTGTCAGGTGCCAGGTGTCAGGTGTCAGAGGCTATGGACCGGGGCTGGGGAACACAAACTCGCCTAATCCAAAATCTCATATCCAAAACCCAAGATTACCCTGGCACCTGAAACCTGGTACCTGACACCTACGTTTTCAACTCTACGATCGTCGCTCCGGCGCCGCCTTCGTGGGGCGGGGCGAGATAGAACTTTTCCACGTGCGGGTGCGAAGCAAACATTTCGTGAAGGCTCTTCCGCAGGATGCCTTTGCCGTGCCCGTGGATGATGCGCAGCCGAAAGCGTCCGGCCATGTATGCTTCGTCGAGGAACTTATCCACACGCTCGCGGGCAAGCTCGGCGGTGTCACCAATAACGTTGAGCTCCGCCGGGGTCTCATCCGAACCCCTGACGGCAACCGCCGCCCTTGGAGCGCCTGTCCCACCCTGAACGATCCGCCGCACCTCGCTCCTCGGGAGGCGCATGTGCAGGTGGCCTACGGCGATGTCAGCCTGGTTATCATCGGGCAAAGCCATAACCGTCCCGAGGGATGATAGATTGGCCACTTGGACCTGGTCGCCTACGGCGAGTGGCCGGGGAGCCGAAGGTGGTGCCGGGGCTGTGGCAGCGCCGCCGATGGCTTCCAGAACCTGCGTATTCCACTCTTCCCGGACCTCGCGCTTGAGGGAGGCCATTTTGCGGTCGAGGCCTTTCGAGGGTTTGGGTGCTTTGGCCGCCTCCAGTTGGGCTCGAAGCTGCTCGATCGTACTCTCCCAACGCTTCTCGTTTTCGCGCAAGGTCTGTTCCAGGCGCGCGTCCAGATCTTTGAGTTTGGCGCGGCGTTCCTGTTGGAACTTGTTCTCCAACTCGATCTGGCGGGCCTCCTGTTCCTTCCCTTGCTGAGCGAGCAGCCCCACTTGCCTTTCCAGTTCCGCTTTCTGCTGGTGCAGGCCGGCAATCAGCGCTGCCGCTTCCGCATCCGCCGGATGCAGGAGGGCGCGCGCCTTTTCCACGATACTCGGCTCGAGGCCCAAGCGTTGCGCGATGTCGAGCCCACTCGATTTTCCCGGCAGTCCGCTCAATAATCGGTAAGTGGGCTGGAGCGTCAATTCGTCGAACTCCATGGCGGCGTTGAGGGCTTCCGGAGTCTCTGCGGCATAGGCCTTCAAACGCGAGTGGTGCGTGGTCACCAGAGTCAGGGCGCCGCGCTGCCGGAAATGCTCCAGGATGGCCACCGCCAGCGCGGCGCCTTCATTCGGCTCCGTGCTGGTCCCGAGCTCATCCAGCAGCACCATATCCTTTCCTCCCGCGACCTCTGCCATCCTTTGAATGTTGGTGACGTGGGCTGAAAATGTGCTTAGGTTCGCTGCGATGGATTGCTGATCGCCGATATCCGCCAACACGCACCGGAACAGCGGTAGTTTGAACTCGCTCGCCGGCACGGGGATGCCGGCCTGCGCCATGAGCACGGCGCTTCCGAGTGTTTTGAGGGCCACAGTTTTCCCGCCCGTGTTTGGCCCACTGACGATCATCATGATCTTCGGCGGCTGGAGTTCGATGCTCAGCGGGACGGGACTCCGTCCCTGTGCGCGCAAGGCCTTCTCGAGCAACGGATGCCGGGCATCTTTCAGCAAAAGCGTGCGGTCCGAGCTGAACTCCGGGATGCAGGCATCGTACTGGCGGGCGAATTCCGCCTTGGCGAAGGCAAGGTCCAGCTCGCTTAGAATTTGGGTGGCCCGAACCAGGTCTTCGCGCCGCTCCCGAAGCCTCCGGCTGAATTCTCCCAGGATGCGTTGTATTTCCGCGAATTCCCTGTCCTGAAGTTCTACCAGTTCATTGTTCAAGGGCAGCGTATCCATCGGCTCGAGATACACGGTTGCTCCTGACGAGCTTGCACCGTGGATTACACCCTGCACCCGCCGCTTCTCCTCCACTCGCACGGGAATCACGAACCGGTCATTGCGAAGCGTAACCACTGCATCCTGGAGCACTCCCTCCTGGCTGAAGCGTCGCAGCAGATGCTCGAGCAGCGCCTGCACTTCCACCCGCAGACGCTCGATGGCGCGCCGAATGCGCGCCAGTTCTGGACTGGCGGAGGAATCCACCGTGCCGTCCGGGTGGATCTTTCCATCCAGTTCCGTGACCACGTCGCGGAAGTCTGCCAGGCTACGCGCCAACTCCTCCAGTCGGGGTAAGGGGCACTTGGCAAACAGCCGCTGAATCTCCAGGGCCGCGCGCGCCAGCCCCGTAAGAGCAAAGATTTCGAGCGCCTCCAGGCTCGCACCCTCAATGCGGAGTTTCTCGAGCAGCGGCCGCGGGTCTCGAAGGTTTCCCAGAGTTGGTCTCGGACTCTCCCGCAAATATTCGCGTGCTTCTCTTGCCCGTTCCAGTTCGATCCGGATCAGATCAATTCGCGTGTGAGGCTCAACAGAATCAAGGAACGGCGCGCCGATTGGCCCGGAGAGGTAACCGCGCAATAATCCCAGGACAGCGGGAAACTCCAATACTTCGCGCGAGAAACGATCCTCGGTCTTGGGATCCTCAATCTTGGCGTTCATACGGGCAAACCAGAAAGCAGAAATTAGAAACTAGAAACTGGAAAATCGAAAATGGCAGCCTTAATTTCTACTGCTATGTCCCAGTTTCCATCTTCCATTTTCTAATTTCCAGGCTTTTGGCTCCATTCTTCGGTTCGTTTGGGCTTTTTTGCATTCAAAAACCAGTTCGTTTTTGGCCCCTGAAAACGCTAATTCCTTTGCTTTCAACAAATTCTTAGGTTCGTTCCCTCTATTTAATATCTTTTCTCTGTTTTCGACGCATTTCTGCCCACCGGCGCGACGATTTGCAACCTGCTTGCCGCGCTCGCTTGCAAGTTTTCTCATGCGACAACCCACATAGGCTACCAAAACTCGAACCTCGCGTCAACATCAAAGTGCAGGTGGGCAAAGGGCAGGTGCCAGGTGTCGGGTACCAGGGGTTACTTGGACACCTGCCTGTCGCCTGAAACCTAGCCCCTGGCCTTTCCCCGCCTACTAGCTACGACCCACCACCTACCAGGACACTAACACCTTTTTTTTCAATAACATTCCCGCATTTCGCGCGTAACCATCTTTGTTTTCTCTAACATTCCCGCTTCGCCACGAGCTGTAGAACAGCGCCCCTTTGTTTTCAACGACATTCCAGCATTGTTCGTTGATTCTTAAGTCTTCCACGCTTCAGCACGCCGCGAATACTAGGACACATTGTCGCTCTCGCTGAGCTCAGAGTTCTGTGTGGCGGCGCTGCGCGGACCGGTGGAATTCTGGGCATTCTGGCGCGCGGCGGCGAGCAATTCGGGCGTAAGTTGGGGTGATTTGCGTAAAGACATGGTTCGTCCTGGAGCGCCGTGTTAGATTAGCGACGTAGGGCCGGGGCTTGCCCCGGCCTGGCCGCCCCAAGGGGCGGCCCCACATCGTAACTGGGGCTCTTCACATGAGTAGGCTAGCACAGAGGGGAGGCACTGTCAAGAGACAATATGTTCACAGGTGTAGGCCAGGACTGCTTCCATTGATTCATTGAGTCATCGGGTCATCGGGTCATTGAGAAGCCCTTGCCTTGTTTCTTTCAATGAATCAATGATTCGATGGATCAATGGGTCAATTTCTTGGTGCGTTGGTGTCTTCGTGGTTCATAGTGTTCTTCGGAATAGGCCCTCTTGGTGCCTTGGTGGGACCGATGAGCGCTTCGGGCGCTTCTCAAATCGTGCTTCTCAAGTGGTGCTTGTGCAACCACCCCATCGCGCCTTATAATGCGAGCATGACCTATCAGGACATCATCACCCTCGAGCCGGGCAAGCGCGGTGGGAAGCCCTGTATCCGAGGCATGCGCATCACGGTCTACGATGTGTTGTCTTACCTTGCTTCGGGTATGAGCCACCAGGAAATCCTCGCTGACTTTCCCTATCTGACGGAAAACGATATCCTCGCCTGCCTGAGCTACGCGGCTGACCGCGAACGCCATCTCATGGTGGCACGGGATTGAAACTCCTCTTTGACCAGAACCTCTCGCCTGGGCTGGCGGAACGCCTGGCGGATCTTTACCCAGGATCGACGCATGTCTACCGCATCGGACTTGGCCGGGCCTCGGACCTGGCTGTTTGGAACGCCGCTCGCGAACAAGGGTATGCCATCGCCAGCCAAGATGCCGACTTTAGTGATTTGAGCGCTTTGTTCGGCTTTCCTCCCAAAGTGATCTGGATTCGCCGAGGGAACTGCTCCACCCGGGAGATTGAAGCAATCCTCCGACTCCATTGCGATGCTGTGGCGGGTCTTAACGAGGACCCCAGCTTGGGCATCTTGGCTTTGTTCTGAAATCTGCTCCGGCGCTCGATCGGGAAGGCCTGAGCGTGCGCGCGGCCCATGGGCGCACCGGGATCGCGGCAGCCGACTTCTCGCGTATCCGCAACGCGAATCTCGGACGCTTCACCGTCGATCGCCTGATGTCGATCCTCAACCGGCTCGGGTCGCGCATGGAAGTGAAAGTCCGAGTGCGGCGGGCTGAAGCTGTCGAGGAGGGTGTGCCTGCTTAGCAAGAGAACGGGCGGGTTAAGCACTTGGCGGGCCGAAGCTTCCCCCCGAGCCGGCCTGGGCCAGTAGGCTCCAGGGCCCGCAGGAGGAGCGCGGACTTGCTTCCCAAAGTCCGTGGCTCTTCAAGTGCGTAAGGGCGGCGGACCTACAGAACAGGTTCGCGCTACTCGCTTTAACTTGTGAAAACCAACTAGAAGGGGTATGCGAGCGTGGCATCAGATTCCGACAAATGGAAACACTTTGAGCGCCTGGTGGCGGCGATCCATCAGACTGCCGATAAGGGTGCCCAAGTCCGATGGAACGAGACGATTCATGGTCGGCAGTTCGACGTAACCATCCGCTTCCGTAAGGGATTGTACGACTACCTCACAGTTGTGGAGTGTAAGGACTATGAAAAGCCGGTTCCCGTCGAGAAGGTTGAGGCCTTTATAACGAAATCTTCAGACGCTCATGCGGATCATGCTGTAATGGCCAGCACATCAGGGTTTCAAGAGGGCGCGCAGCAGGTTGCGCGTAAGCATAGTATGACGCTAATTCACGTCACGCCGTCCGCCGAGATTGATCTTTCTGTGTTCGGTGCACATTGGGCGGGCATTATTGATGCGCTCCATGTTCAGACTGTCGAACTAGAATACACCGACGGAGAAAAAAAGCGCCTGCCTGAAGAAGCAAATGTGATGACGTATTACGTCAATCAGGTTTTGATTCAGTGCGGACCTGAGCGAGGGACACTCCAGGACCTGATTTACCATCACTTGCCCCGCTTTCTGGGAGGCGGGGCCGACGCCTATGAGCAGCACATTATTGAATGCCCTTCCGGCACGCGCGTAATAGGTCCAAACGATGGTGAAGTCCCACTGAAGCCCCTTGCGTGCGTTCATGTTCGGGTCGGCATGACCACGGCGAAAGTGGTCACTGGACCTGTGGTGATCGATCCCTTTCTCCTTGTGCCGGACGTAAAAGTCACAGATGTAGCTACCGGTGAAGAGAAAACGTTCAGCCAACATTGGCTCGCACTCGGCGTCGATACTGTTTTCGCGGAAGGCAAATTCTACGAACAACCGCAGCTTGCAACTTACTACTATTGCGATCGCATCAACGGCAACCTCGCGACGATCTATCTCGTTGAGTCCTTCCAGCATGGCCGCCTCATTCAGGCCAAGATGATCGTGGAGACAAAATACGCAAACCTGTACGTTCCGGTTTCTGACAAGGTTGTCATTGAACGGCTTCAACATCGACTTAGCCGTCTGAGGCCCAAAGAAGCGAAGAATATCTAGCCACGGACAGTGCCTTCCCATCCGAGGGGTCTCATGACATGAAGGGCCCACTGCCTATCAAACGCGGATTCACCGTGAGCTCTTCCCTTGGCGGCGAATGAAAAGCCGTGGACCTGCAGCCCATCCCCAAGCTACACTTACTACCGGGTAGGATTTATGGCCAGAATCGTGGGACTGTCAACGGACAAGTATCCAGGGGAGCAGGTATTCGTTTCTCTTGAAGACACGCCACTTGTGTTATCGGATGTGCGCCGGGAGCTTCCGCAACTCAAGCGTGAGCTACGCAAGAAATGGCAGGTGCTGCATGTCGAGATTGAAAATCGAATACCGCGCCGGAAGAATCCTCATATCGCTACAGAGCTAGTACGGCTCGCCTGTGTCGGGGTCGTGGTCAGTTTCGCTCTGCCAGCGGCCAAGGCTGCAGGGACGAAAATTGGCGAAGCGGTGGGTGAAGAAATCGCCGTATACGTGCGCGGATGGATTAGACGCGTTGGCAGAGGGAAATCGACCGTGAAAAAGTCGGCTCACACTTGAAGGCAAGCCGCGTGTGGCACAGACATTGTCCTGTATGTCTGCGCGCGATCGGTGATACAGTTTACTTGCAGAACGAGCGATGCGGAAGAATCTTCAATTCGTCACCGATGCTGAGGGGTGCCGGACTGCCGTCATTCTCCCAATCAAGAAGTACGAAGAAATGATGGAAGACTTAGATATGGGCCGCGCAGCCCGTGAAAGCAAAGGTGCGCCCCGCCGGCGGTTTGAAGATGTAGTGAAGGAATCGCGCGCGGCTGGCGAAATTGATGTTTAAAGTCAGCATTACCTCGCGGGCCGAGCGCGAGCAAGCAAGAAGGAAGTAGCGCAGCGCGGCGGAGCCGCAACCAAACCCAAAACCTCTTGGGTAAGCCATTTACCCGTCCAAAGCCTCTATTTATGCACCTTTCATAAGGTAGTCGGGAAAAAGATTGCTAAAAAAACAAGAATTTACGACCTTGCAATGCAGACCTGTTTTTCAAGGTCTGCGGCTTTTCTCACCCACCGTGCCCAAGGGCCGCGGACCTACAAAACAGGTCCGTGCTACTCGGTACGGGATCGCCACCCTTTCCCAAGGGAGAGGGCAGTTATCCGATTTGTTTTCAGCGCAACCCTCTCCCCAGGGGCTGATCATTACCGGCATGTGGAACCTTCCGATATTCGTCGGCATCAATCTATATGTAGGTTTGAATGCGGTGAAGGCGCTTTGGAGGTGCACATCCAGTGGGTGGGTCCAAACCAACCTTTTCAGGAAGCGCGAGGCCCTAAGCCCCGACGACGTCCGACGCGGGCAGTCCCGCAAATCACATCGAGAGGAACCTCATGAGAATCCAAAAATTCGCGAGGCTAATTGCTCTAGTGACGGTGCTGTTTTCTATTTCCCGGCCTGCCGCTGCTCAGCAAGCGGGAACCGCCCCGGGTGTTCCAGTGCAAATGGTTGTCAGCGTAGAGGCGAAGCACGGCAACGAGACACCGATGATCACGCAAAGCGACCTCGTCGTTCGCCAGGGGCGCAAAATCCGGCCGGTCACCGGCTGGGTTCATGCCACGGCAAACTACGGCGGGCTGGCCTTGGCAATTCTCATTGACGATGCTTCCGGGACCAGTGTCGACACCCAATTGAATGACATTCGGACCTTCATCCAGGAGCAGGCGCCGACCACGCTTGTCGCAGTCGGCTACATGCAAAACGGCACGGTTTACGTGACTCAGAATTTCACACAGGATCACATGGCTGCGGCCAAGTCTGTACGGTTGGCGCAAGGTTTCTCCGGCGCCGAAGCGAGCCCATATGTCTCCCTCTCCGACTTCATCAAGCGTTGGTCTTCCGACCCCGCCATACCTCGGCGCGAGGTTCTCATGATCACGTCTGGAATCGACATGCTTTACAGGGGAATTTACCCGGATCCTTATGTTGACGCGGCCGTCCAGGACGCTCAGTGCGCGGGCGTGGTTGTGTATTCAATCTATACGCCCAGCGTGGGGCACCTCGGGCACAGCTATTGGCTAACCTATTGGGCCCAGAATTTCCTCTCGCAGCTTTCTGAGGAAACGGGTGGCGAGTCCTATTACTTCATGGGGCCCCAGGCTCCTGTGTCATTTGCGCCCTATCTCGACAACTTGAATCACCAACTCTCGAATCAGTTCCTGCTGACGTTCCTAGCCGAACCCCAGAAGAAAGCGGGGAGAGAGTCGGTAAACATCACAAGCGAGATCCACTCGGTCGATTTGTTGCATGCAGACACGGTCTGCGTCCCGGCTGCCCCGGAGTAGTGACGGCGCCGTTCTAGCGGACTTGGAGCCATGCCGCGATTGAATAGGTTCGGCGACATAAAGAGCAATATCGCGGAGGGGCACAGACATTGTCTTGATGTTGTGAAGGAATTGCGGGCGGCTGGCGAGATTTAAGAACTGGTGTGACGCCGGTGGGGGCCGATAGGAGGCAGTTAGGCCTCGCTTCCTCCTTGTTGGCCTCAAAATCCTTGCCGGGATTTCGCGCCTTGGTATACGCTTCTTATTAATGGGCGAGGGGCGTGCAGAAGAAAAAGGGCTGAATCTGCTGCGGGGATTGGTGCGCCACTCTCCGTTTGTCCTCAAGAACTTCAAGCATTATTTCCAGAACCTTTATCGGCGTGAGATTCGACGCACAAACGTTGTGGCGCCTTATGCCGCAGTGCTCTACGTCACCCACAAATGCAATTTGGCCTGCACCTACTGCACACAGAAGGAACCCGACGTGTTCAGCCAGGAACTGCCGACCGCCGAAACCATCAAGTTGCTTCGAATCGTGCGCAAGGAAACCGATTCGATCCTCTTTACGGGCGGGGAGCCGACGTTGCGCGAAGATATCGAAGAACTGGCGCGCGCGGCGCGCCATGACTTGAAGTTTCGCTCCGTGCTGCTCATCACCAACGGCACGCTCCTTCACAAGCGGCAGGGGTTATTTGACTCCTTGCACAGCCTGATTGTCAGCTTGGATTCGTTAAGGGTGGATTCGACAAAGCCCATGTCCAAGCCAGCTGTCCTGTCCAGAGTGCTGGAGAATCTGCAACTGGCTAAATCGCGCTTCCCCAGGGCGACGGACATCACCATCAGCACGGTCATCGAAGAATGGAACATCGCTGACGTCGAGAACATCCTGGACTTCTGCGGCGAGCAGGGATTTGTCTTCGCCACCCAGACCGCGCTGAACGAGAAGTTGCCCAATCTTCGCCTGCGGCAGAGCCCGCGCTACCAGGCCCTGGTGGAGAAGATTGTGCAGCGCCGCCGCGAGCGCGCTCAACCCATTAACGGCACGCCCAAGCTCATTCGCACCCTGCTCGAGTTCGGCGATTTCCAGTGCTTCCCCACCATGTTTCCGCGCGTCTACCCCAACGGCGATGTTTTCTACCCCTGCGAGCCACTGAAGAAGATTGGCGGGAATCTGCTGCGCGAAGGATCATTCAAGAAGGTCTACGCGCGAGGCAGGAAACTCTACGGGGACATACCCGACTGCCATGGAATCTGCCATCTGTTCGGGAATGTGCTTTCGTCTTACTACGCGAAGGATTTCTGGGGACTCGCCGGCGACAGCATGCGCTGATTTCTTATCCAGCCGCAGATGAACGCAGATCAACGCAGATAAAGCATTTCTTGTTTTCATCCGCGTTTACCCGCGTTTATCTGCGGCTTTAGCTTTTCAGGACAGGCAATTCTTTCCGCAGCACGTTTCGCACTGTGGTTTCCGCCACGCGAGCCAGGTGCTCAGCAAAGAAGCCGTCATAGCGGAATCGGACTGTCCGCATGTCCTTTGATTCCCAGGTAATCGCCAGGTCCCAAGTTTGTGCTTCAGCTTCCGACTCGCCTTGACCCGGAACTGGGCGGGCAACCAACTCGCGCACCCGGACCAGCGGGATCTCCTCCAGAGTGTGCTCATGTTCGTCAATCACAAATAGCCGGTCGGGATTCACGAAAATGCGCACAAGGCGAAAGGGCCGTTCATTTCCTGCGGGGATGAACGCCCCGCCGTTCAGGACCACGAGGGCATCGAGCTCGCGAGCCTGGGCGTCTACCGACTTTGCTTCCGGCTTGGCGCGAACCAGCAGCCCGAAAGCCGTTAGCGCCACGCCCACAACCAAATCCATTATCCCGCCGTTGGCATGCTTGTATCGCCAGCCCAGCAAGCACCCCAAGGACGCCACCACGATTCGAACCGCCGACCATTCCCAGATTTTCCGACGCAACTGCCTGATTTTGGGAATCACCAGGATGGCGGCGAACAAGACGGATAGCGCGGCTTTCCTGACGCCACGCCAAAGCCGCACGCTCACGGGCACAACGGTCCGAGCTTTCTCTTCACCAAGCATGGCGTTCAAAGGTAAGGATAAGTTTGGATTAGCACTCGAAGCTATTCACAGTCGGGCCCCCGTGGGACGGCAGAAACGATACCCCCCTTGGGTTGTGCGGTCCCCGTCATTCTCTCTGTTCCCCTTGGCCGCGGCGAACCCGAAGGGAGTGCTCATCGATAATCCACAAGCATCCTGCCAGCGGCTCAGCTTCCAGAAGCTCCAGGAGGCGGGGCAATACAGTCATGACGTGGCGGCGGCTTTGGTGGCTCAGCCGCAAGACGATCAGTCCTGGATATTGGTCGGGAGGGTAGGTTCGAATGTCGGCGAAGCCCACATCCAGCGTCAACAGTGCCCGGCCCTCCAAACGGCAAACACGCGCCAGATCCTCGTCCCGTTTTCCTCTTAAGCCTTGCTCCCAGACCCCGAGCGCATCATGACCTTTGTCGCATAGAGACTGGGCGACATCGGGGTGAAGATTTTCATCGATTTTAAAACGCATTATTCGGTCCCTACCCCCAGCTGTACCACGCGTTCTCTGGCGAGTTCGGCGGCATAGAGCAGCGCCGCCATGATGTCCTCAGGCTCCACGTGGTAGGCGCGAGCGATCTCCTCGGAAGGCTCTCCGGCTGCCAAGTTGTCCAGAACGACCGACACCATCACGCGCGTGCCCTTGATGCAGGCTTTTCCGTGGCAAATGGCGGGGTCCACAACGATTCTTTCCTGCCAACTCATAGTGCACCTCATAAAGGTATTGTAAACCGATTGTGTGTCAAAGTTCCGCAGTTCCAGGATGTGGCTATGACCTCACAGGTTTTTCTTCAAATACCCGACGGCGTGCTCCACATCTCTCACCAGCGTAACGATTTCCATCGCCGGTGGCCTCCAGTGCCGCCGGGTTGAGTTGAGCTGCCCTTCCTGTTCAAGGCAATTGATGACCGGCTGCCAGTAAGGCGACATCACCAACAGGGGCTTGCTTCCGCCCACCGTCCTCGATACGCTGGCCTTGTTCATCATCTCCCAGGCCAGCGCCAATTCTGCCAGCGTACCCGTTCCCCCTGGGAGGACAACATAGGCGTCCCCGCGCTCCAGCAGCGTCATGAGGCGTTCCAAGAACGACCTTGTGCGCACCTCTTCTACAATCCACTGATTCGCCTGGCCAGGCCAAATCTCGCACGTGACGCCGATGGTGTGCCCGCCCGCCTCTCGAGCCCCGCGCGCGGAGGCTTCCATTAATCCCCTGTATCCGCCATTGCAGATGGCGAACCCGGCTTCTGCCAGCAGCTTTCCCAATTGCCGTGCTTCCGCGTAAGCGCGGCTCGCCTCACCGGGCAGTGAACTTCCGAAGATCGTTACAACTTTCATGAGCATTAGCCGCAGATGAACGCTGATTAACGCAGATTAAGACAAAAGCGGAGAGCAAAAGCTCCGACTACGAGCTTTCAACTGCTTTGGTTTCAAGAGGCCCTCAGTATCCCCAGGTTTCTCCTTCCTTTATTGGCCGGGTCTTATCTGCGTTCATCTGCGTTTATCTGCGACAGTCAACACAAAAACAGACAGGAAAAGCACGGACCAGGAGCTTCCAACAAACCGGCTTTCCGGAAACCCCCAGCATCTCCAGGCTTCTCCTTACTTCAGTACCGGGTCTTATCTGCGTTCATCTGCGTTTATCTGCGGCTGGATTTTCCGTTCATTATCAAACGCCAACCGTTTAAACTCCGGCTTGACTCCAAAGTTCAGAAGCAAGCCCACTTCGATTTGGGTGGCACGTAGATAGTTCAGAAGTTGCGCTTCATGGGAGGAGTCAAGAGCCCTTGCTGCCTTTAGCTCCAGGAGAACGGCGTTCTCCACCATCAAATCAGCCCTGAAATCTCCGACCCGATTGCCTCGAAAATAGACGGCAATGGGCACTTGCGTCTCCGCCTTCAGCCCGGCCTCCCTCAACGCGATCAGCATCGCCGCCTCATAGACGGACTCGAGGAATCCGTGCCCGAGCTCGTTATAAACCTCCTAGAAGACCCCAATGATCTTCCTTGTCAATTCTTGGTGTTTGAACCTTGATTTATCTGTGTCCATTTTAATCTGCGGCCCCCGCTCATATGACACGCTTTCCTATCTCTTCCTCCGCGAGAACCAATCATAAACGGCCAAGGCAATTTGGTCGAGGGTGGCTGCTCCCTGCTGCTCCTTGAGGGGGTAACTATTCCCCATGATGGAGAAGACAAGCCTCTTTCCGGAGGGCAGATCCATATAGCCGGAAAGGGCGTTCACCTGCTCGAGGGTGCCCGTCTTGGCGTGGATTCTTCCCTCCAACCGGGTCCCTTTGAAGCGGCCAGCTAGTGTGCCGTCCACGCCGGCCACCGGCAGGGTATCCAGGAATAGATCGAAAGCCTGCCCACTCGCCATGTGAATCAGTAGTTTTACGAAAGCCTCCGGTGTGACCAAATTATCACGCGAAAGGCCCGAGCCGTCTGCAAACACCGTCTCGCCCCGCGCTGCGCCAACTTGCTGCGCAAATTCGCTGAGTACTTCCAAGCCATCCTCGAGGCCGCCACGATGCTTCACCTCGCGGCCGAGTGTGCGCAAAAGCATTTCCGCAAAAAGGTTCCGGCTTTCCTTGTTGGTCGCCTTCACGATCTCCCGGAGTGGCTGGGAGTCATGCTCGGCCAGGACCACGCGCGGGGAAAGTGGGAGAGGAGGAGGCGTGGCTATTGCTGCCTCCAAGCGAGTGACATAGCGAACCTCCACACCGCCTCGAACCGCAATGCCGACGTCTTCGAGCGCCTGGCGGAAGAGTTCGCTCACCAACTGCGGCGGACGAGCGATCGCTATCCGTTCGGTAGTCTCGCCGGCGTCGAGGGGGATCTGCCCCCAAACGTCTATTCGCATGGAATCCAGCCCGCGTTCCACCCACAAGCGCCTCTCGGTTCCCGCCTCGCTGGTTTCCAGACTGTTATTGACCTGGTAATAGTCCGCCAGAGGCTCAAGCCAAATCTGCGCGCGGTCGCCGGCCTTCAATCCCGGCTTGATTCGGAGTTGCAGAGCATTGGCATTCAAGGCCAGAGCTGAGACAGTCGCCCCATAGCCCCATAACAGGTCCTCAGCGGCCCATCCGTGGATGTAGGGCTCCCAAAGGAAATAACTCTCGTCCGCAATCACAGTGCCGGAGACCTCAAGCACTCCCCGCGCCCTTACCTGCACCGCCAGCTTGTACAGACTCTGGCAAGGACGAAGTAACGCCTCGCCAGCACTCTCCGGAGATGGCAAACTGTCATCACAAAAACTGGGATCTCCTTTCCCAACCAGGTAAAGGTTTTTCACGCGTCCCTGAGGATCTGGTCCGGATTCGCTTTCCACTGTGGTGCGGAAAACGAAATCCGGGCCAAGCTTTTCGAGCGCCGCCGCGGTGGTAAACAACTTCATATTCGAGGCGGGGTGGAAAAGGTGTTGCGCGTCACGGCCGAAGAGAATTCTTCCGCTCGGAAGCTCCCCCACCTCGATGCCCCAAAAGCCGCGGGAAGCATCACTCGAGCTAAGGATTTGATCGAGCCGCGTGTTGAGCGCAGGGGAGGTGTGCTGCTTCGGACGCGGACTCGCAGCGGAGAGGGACGGCGCGGACATGGCCACGCACACGAGCGCAACCACGAAAATGGTGAGAAGCCGTGCAAGGTGCTTTCGAATCCGAACTTGAGGTCGGCTGGAACTGCAGGTAACAGTCGACGGTCGACAGTCGACAGTCAAAGTCGGCAAAGAGAAGTCCATAGTGGCCAGCTTACAGTTAACAATGAGGGCCTGCAAAAGGAATTTCGATGCGGATTGCACCGGATGCCGTCGTTCGCCAACGGACTTCTGAAGCAAGCCTCGGAGGTAGGATGCTAACGATTGGGCGCAGCCTGCGGGGAAACCCCCGACGCTGCGGCATGGCAGACTTGCGCGAGCGGCTCCTCGGGCATAATGATCCAGGCGACGATGTAGCCAAGCACGCCACAACCGCCGAAGAGCACCAGCATGACCCACAAAATCCGAACCAGGGTGGGGTCCAGATCCAGGTATTCTGCGAACCCCGCACAAACGCCTGCGATCTTCCGGTTGACCCGCGAGCGCTGGAGAGGTTTTCGGCATGCGGGAGGCGTGAACAACGCCGCCCCGCATTGGCAACAGAAGTTGACTCGCTCGACATACTCTCTTCCACACTGTGGGCAGAACATGGTTTGGCCTCCCGTATTGGGGTCATCTCCAATTTGCAATACGTGTCGCTGGGCAGGAAAGTTCCGTATTCGATCCCTTTTCCACAGTCCAACAGTCCCGTGCACTTTCTTCCCGACGGTCAAGAGAAATTACGCCCGTGAATTCAATTTTGGGGTAATATTTCACTCAATATAGTTAAATCGAGTTGAAGACGAAACGCCTTGGCGTGCCCTGACATATGGCTGTTGAACCGAGAATGAGCTGGGGAATCCGGAAACCGTTCAAGGTCTTTGCACGCGGCACTTCCTTACGCCGCCGCGTGGCTTACAGCCTGGGCCTGGTACGCGTGATTCTGGTCCCGGTGATTTTTCTGGCGGTTTACTACCTTTTTGCGATGGGTTCGATTGTGGATCGCATCGTCAGTGTGGATGCCCCCATGGCCACTCTGGCGGAACGAATTTCCCTGGAAATGCTGGACGCTCGCAGGGCAGAACGGAATTACTTCCTCGCCTATGACCCGGCGGAACTGGAATCGAATCGCCAAGCGCTGTCTAGGATGCAGCAGATAATCGATTCGTGCCGTCGGTTGCAGCCGGAAGAGCGCAGTACCCTCGAGCATATCCAGTCGCAGGCTCAATTCTATCAGCGGCGCATGGCGGACGCCGTGGCGCGCCGAGGAGAAGTCACCGAGGCCCCCGCCCAGCACGTCCGGGATGTGGTTCGGGCCTATATCCGAGACCTGAATGAGCTTGTGAACGGCGCGAGCCGCACCAACCGCGCTAAGCTGATGGAAGAACTGCAGAACCGCGTGGGCTCACTTGACGCGCAGGTGGCGGCCACGCTGGAGGCCGAGGACCCCGCTTTCCACCAGATCTCCGCCGACTTGCGTACCTCCAGCGACACGATTGTGCAGGAATCATCCGACCTGGAGACGCGAAGCTGGGGGCGAGTCCAGCATGATCATGAAAGGGCGCGTCTTTTGGTCCGGCGGGCGGAGTGGGTGCTGTGCATTGTCTCCGCTTTGACGATCCTCTTGAGCGTCTGGGTGAGCTTTGTTTTGCCGCAGACGGTGGTGGAGCCGCTGGTGGCTCTCAAGGCTGCAGTCGATCACGCGGCGGCGGGAAATTACGCTATTGAGTTTGACGTCGAAGGGGAAGGGGAAGTCGCGCAGCTTGCCAACAGCGTCCGCAAGCTGCTGGCCCATGTCCGCGAGAAGGATGAGAACTCACATAATTCGAGCGAGTCCTGAGGGACCTTGCAGCGGCTCGGGTTCGCGGACAGTATTGCCCCGTCGCGAGCTTTTTGGCAGCACCTGTGATAATCTTTGCAGGTTAAGGACGGCATTCATCTATTGAGTAGGAGGAGAGGTATGAAAGGAAAACCGGAAGTCTTGAAGGTCTTACAAGAGATGCTGGAGGAGGAATTGGGGGCCATCAACCAATACTTCGTGCACAGCGAAATGTGCGAGAACTGGGGTTACAAGCGGCTCAGCAAGCACATCAAGAAAGTATCCATCAATGAAATGGGGCACGCTGAAAAGATCATCGAGCGCATGCTCTTCCTGGAGGGAATGCCGAGCCTGAGCGGGCTGCCCAAACTCAATATCGGGAAGGACGTGAAACAGGCGCTTGAGAACGACTTGGGCCTGGAACTGGGCGCGGTGCATGATTACAACGAGGCCGTCGCTGCATGTCGCAAGGTGGGCGACAACGGCACGGCCGATTTCCTCAAGGAAATCCTCACTGTGGAAGAAGGCCACGTCGATTTCTTCGAGGAACAGCTCGGTCTCATCGAGCAGGTTGGCTTGCAGAATTACTTGGCTCAACAGCTCGGTGAAGGATCGGAAAAGTAAAGTCCCTCAGGACTGCGTCAGCACAACCTGGGTCAGGGGTGATCCGGTGGGTCGCCCCTCTTCCTTTTCATCGAGGGATTGAGTCGCTCCTTGGGGGCAGTCATCCTTTAATCACTCCAATCGGTCTTAGCCGCGCCACTCGCTTGGCCAATCCCGCGTTGTGGACCACGTCAATGACCACGTCCACGTCTTTGTAGGCCTCGGGGATTTCCTCCCTGATGCCGTCCCGGGTCTCGGCTCGCACCATAATACCCAGTTCTTCCAGTCTTTGCCGGGCGTCTTGCGCGAAGGGGGATTTCTTCGCTGCCGTGCGGCTCATCACCCGGCCCGCCCCATGGCAGGTGGTACCGAAGGTCTCCTTCATCGCTCCCTCGGCGCCCACCAGAACGTAGGATGCCGTCCCCATGGAGCCGGGTATGAGCACCGGCTGCCCGCAGGACTTATACACCTCGGGCACTTCTGGACGCCCCGCCGGAAATGCCCGCGTGGCCCCTTTGCGGTGTACCATCACTTTGCGTTCCCGCCCGTTCACCTGATGGCGTTCCAGTTTCGCGATGTTGTGGCAGACGTCGTACACAACCCGCAGCTCTTCCTGCTGGCCGAAGATGCGCTGGAACGCCTGGCGCGCAAAGTGGGTGATGCCCTGGCGGTTGGCCCAGGCAAAGTTCGCCGAGGCCCGCATCGCCGCAAGGTATTCCTGTCCCTCCTTCGAGTGTACCGGAACACACGCCAGTTGCCGGTCGGGCAGTTCGATGCCATAGCGGCGCATACCCGCATCCATGTCGCGAAGGTAATCGGTGCAAACCTGATGGCCCAGGCCGCGTGAGCCGGAGTGAATCATGATCAGGATTTCGTTTTGATAAAGTCCCAAAGTCTGCGCGACCGCCGGGTCGAAGATGTGCTCCACGTACTGAACTTCGAGAAAATGGTTCCCCGAACCGAGTGTTCCCACTTGCGGCAGGCCGCGCTTCTTCGCCCGGTCACTGACCGCTGTGGGGTCGGCGTCGTCGATGGCGCCATTCTCCTCGCAAGTGTCCAGGTCTTCCGGCCTGCCGTAATTGTGCGCGACCATCCAGGCGGCGCCGTCTTTGAGCAACCTTTCGAGCTCCTGGTAGGAGAGCCGAATATTCCCACTTTGCCCTGCACCCGAGGGAATGTCGCGGAAGAGCTGGTTCACCAGCTCCTTGATCTTCGGCCGAACCTCATCGAGGGTCAGCGTACTTGCAAGCAGCCGCACGCCACAGTTGATATCAAACCCCACTCCACCCGGTGAAATCACGCCGCCCTCGTCCGGCAGGGTAGCCGCGACGCCGCCGATTGGAAAGCCGTATCCTTGGTGGATGTCCGGCATGGCCAGCGAGCGGCCCACAATCCCCGGAAGCATTGTCACGTTAATCGCCTGCTCGAGGGAGAGGTCTTTGAGCAGGTCCTTCAGCAGGCGCTCGTCGGCGTAAATGAGCGCATCGGTAAGCATGCCGGGCTTCGTTCCTTGCGGCACAAGCCACCGGTAGTCATCGAGTTTCTGAAGCTGGTGCATCTCGAGAGGCATACGCCTCCTCACGGCATGGGCACGAGGGCCTCAAGCCGTCAGACCTATCTTAGCCTATCCCGCTGTGGCACTGGTGCCAATTTCAGCGCGCGGCGCGAAGAAAAACAGATCCTTCTCTTCGGTCATTCGTGGCGTTCAGATCGGGGCACGAAGTTATTCGTATCGCGACCGGGATTTGGATGCATGCATAGAAGCTTTCAAAGCGGTCGGTGGAAGGCTAGAGAAGCTGTCGATCGGGGCATTGTAACATCACGGAAGATATGATATCGCTCATGATGTGAGACTGGCGCTGGACACCGACGTGGTGGTGGCGGCGATGCGCAGCCCGAGTGGGGCGTCCGCTGCATTTTTGCGGGCAGCACGGCAGGGCCGGACGACGCTGCTGGTGAGCGTGGCTCTGGCCCTGGAATGCGAAGCCGTCTGTTGCCAGGCGGAGCATCGACTGGCATCGGGGCTGTCAGATCGGGAGGTCGATGTCTTTCTCACGGCGGTCGTTGCCCTGGCAGAGCCGGTAAGGACGCATTTTCTGTGGCGGCCGCAGCTTCGCGATGCGGGCGATGAAATGGTGCTGGAAGGGGCCGTCAATGGTCGGGCGGACGCCCTGGTCACGTTTAACGTGCGGGATTTCGGAACTGTACCTTCGCAGTTTGGCATAGAAGTCCTGCTCCCGCGCGAAGCGATCAGGAGGATCAAACCATGAGCGAAGCAAAGACCTATCCCCTGCGCTTACCCCGGTCGCTCAAGGAAGCGGTCGAGCGGCTGAGCAGGCAGGACGGAACGAGCATCAACCAGTTCGTAGCCACGGCGGTGGCGGAGAAGGTCTCGGCTCTCCAAACCGCCAGGTTTTTCGAGGATCGGAGGGCGCGGGCGGACTTCAAGACCTTCGACAAGATCATGCGGCGTCGCGGTGGAAAGCCACCTCGCGAAGGGGATGAAATGCCGGGATAGAAAAAACGCAATTTTGGATGCTGAATCCACTTTTGTGTTATTCTCCGCATCTTAACTTCACCGCATGCTTTGACGGCGCGGGGGCCGCCGCCAGGCAGGAGCGACCTTATCAGGAGTCAACTTATGAGAGAAAACAAATATATTTTGCCGGAAAGCGAACTCCCAAAGACTTGGTATAACGTGGTTCCCGATCTGCCGGCGCCCCTGCCGCCTCCTCTTCATCCCGGAACCCTAAAACCGGCCGGACCCGGCGACCTGGAAGCGATATTCCCCCCACAGCTGATCGAGCAGGAGGTTTCCGCTTCCCCAACTATTCCAATCCCGGAACCCGTGCTCGACATCCTGCGGCTCTGGCGGCCGACGCCGTTGTGCCGGGCGTGGCGGCTTGAGAAGGCCCTCGGAACTCCGGCGAAAATCTTCTACAAGAACGAAGGTGTCTCACCGGCAGGAAGCCACAAGCTGAACACCTCGACCCCTCAGGCCTATTACAACAAAGTTGCGGGCATTAAGCGCATCTGCACCGAGACCGGTGCGGGCCAGTGGGGAAGCGCCCTGGCGTTTGCGTGCAATGTTTTCGGCCAGGAGTGCATGGTTTACATGGTCAAATGCAGCTTTTACCAGAAGCCGCACCGGCGGACCATGATGGAGGTTTGGGGGGCAAAGTGCATTCCCTCACCGAGCGACCAGACTGCTGCCGGAAGACAGGTTCTTGCCGAAGATCCCGACTGCCCCGGCAGCCTGGGCATTGCCATCAGCGAAGCGGTTGAAGATGCCGCGCACCGCAAGGACACCAATTACTCGCTGGGCAGCGTCCTCAACCATGTCCTGCTGCACCAGACCATCATCGGCCAGGAGGCTATCGCCCAAATGAAGCTCGCCGGGGCGTTTCCTGACATCGTGATTGGCTGCTGTGGCGGGGGAAGCAACTTCGCGGGAATGGCGTTTCCCTTCGTACCGCTCAAGGCCGCCGGAAAACAGATCCGGCTCATCGCGGTCGAGCCTGCGGCGTGCCCAACCATGACGAAAGGGGTCTATGCGTATGATTTTGGAGACAAAAGCGGGATGACGCCGCTGCTGAAGATGGATACCCTGGGGCACGACTTCATCCCGGCGGGCATCCATGCCGGCGGTTTGCGGTATCACGGCATGGCCCCGCTGGTCAGCCTGCTGCACCGCAAGGGCGTCGTCGAGGCGGTGAGCTATCTGCAACTGAAATGCTTTGAGGCGGCCATAACCTTCGCGCGTGCGGAGGGAATCATCGTGGCCCCGGAAACTTCCCATGCCGTCTGTTGCGTGATTGAAGAAGCCCTGAAGGCGAAGGAGGAAGGTAAGGAGAAGACCATCCTGTTCAATTTAAGCGGCCACGGCCACTTCGACATGGCGGCTTACGAGAAATACCTGGCAGGCGAACTCGCCGATTACGAGCATCCGGAAGAAAAGATCAAAGAGGCGCTGGCCCATTTGCCCAAGGCTTCTTGATTCTTACCGCGTGACTCTTACCGCTTCCATCGAGCAACGGGGCATACGACTTGCGCGCTCCGGGGTCGCGTCAAAGTCCCTGAAAGGTAGCATCCCAAAGCGGCTCTGCCGCCTGCTGTGCGGAAAGGCCTCGCCTTTCCGAGGGCCTCCGCCCTGACTAACCCCTCGGCGCTGTCCGTGGCGGCCCCGGTTAACGGCCTGTAAGGGCGTCGGGAAAATGGCATTTACAAATGGCATTTACCATCGTACACTACCATCATGGTCGCTAAACTCACTCTGGACAAGGCTGGCCGCATGGTGCTACCGAAGGCTTTGCGTGACGAGCTGCAACTAAGTCCCGGCGACACACTGGAGGTGGAGAGTTCGGGCGAGCAAGTTACCCTGCGCCCGCTCCGGGCCACTACGCCCCTTCAGAAGGAGCGCGGCGTTTGGGTCTATCGAACCGGGCAAAAGCTACCCGCCTCGGTGGTCAACGACACGCTTCGCCAGATTCGAGACGAACGTCATCGAGCTGCTTTAGGTAAAGAGCAGTGAAGGCCCTCTTCGATACCTCGGTTCTGGTCCCAACCTTCCTTGGCGATCACGAACACCATGAAGCCAGCCTGGACGTTTTCCTCCGCTTCGAGAAGCGCCAGGCGTGCTGCGCGGCTCACTCCCTGGCGGAGGTCTACGCCACCCTCACCAGGATGCCCGGCAAATACCGGGTGAGTTGTGAACAGACGATGTTGTTCCTTGCGGAAATCCGCCAGCGGCTCACCCTCGTAGCGCTCGACGAGGACGAATACTATGCGACCATCGAGCGAGCTTCGGCGCTTGGGGTGATGGGGGGTACGGTCTATGATGCACTGCTGGCGCGGTGCGCTCTGAAGGCCAGGGCCGAAACCCTCTACACCTGGAACGTGAAACACTTCCAGCAATTGGGACTGGAGAAAGTTGTCAAGCGGACTAGAACTCCATGACCCTGCACCTGACAGCGGACAGCGCGTCGGCGGTTTCGTTACAGCGGACAACGGACCACGGACGACCGACCACTGACAACCCGCTGCTAAGTCATGTTGACCACGAGGATTTTTTGGTCGGTCATCTCCTCGATGGCGTAACGCAGGCCTTCGCGGCCCAGGCCTGAATCCTTCACGCCGCCGTAAGGCATGTGGTCGAGGCGGAAGGTGGGCACATCGCCGGCGACTACGCCTCCTACCTCGAGTTCATCATAGGCGTGGAACAGTAGCTTGGCGTCGCGCGTAAACACTCCCGCCTGCAAACCGTATCGCGAGTTATTCACCCGTCGCACGGCCTCTGCAAAATCATCGTACGGCTCAACGGTAACGACCGGCGCGAAGATTTCATCGCAATTGACGCGTTGTTCGGGCCGGGTGCCGGCAAGAACTGTGGGCTCGAGAAACGGGCCGCTTCTCTTGCCTCCGCACAGGAGGCGCGCCCCGGCGGCATTCGCTTCGTTTATCCATTCCTCCGCGCGCTGGGCATCTGCCTCGCTGATCATGGGGCCGACATCCGTCGCTTCATCCAGGGGGTCGCCGATGCTGAGCCTTTGAACGCGCGGCAGGAAGGCGGCCAGAAAACCTTCTATGGCACTCGAGTGAACAAAGATTCGCTGCACGGAAATGCAACTCTGTCCGGCGTAGGAAAAGCCTCCAGTTGTACACCGTTCGGCGGCATATTCCAGGTCTGCGTCGTGATGTATGATCACACCGGCGTTGCCACCAAGTTCCAGGGTCACGCGTTTCTTCCCGGCTTTTTTCTTCAAGTCCCAGCCCACCACCGCGCTGCCGGTGAAGCTAAGCATTTTCAAACGCTCGTCGGCAACCAGGCGTTCAGCGTCGCGGCTGGAAAGCGGCAGGACATTCAAGGCGCCTCGAGGCCATCCCGCCTGCTCGACCAGCTCCGCGAGAAGCAGCGAGGAGAGTGGAGTCTGCGAAGCAGGCTTGTGGACCAGCGTGCAGCCCGCCGCCAGTGCCGGCGCCCATTTGTGCGCAACCAAGTTGAGGGGGAAATTGAAAGGAGTGATGGCCACGATGGGTCCTAACGGGAAACGGCGAACTATGGCCCAGCGGCTTGCAGCGAACGCTTGCAGGTCCATAGGAAGCCATTCGCCGTAAATGCGCGTGCTCTCTTCCGCTGCGATGTTGAACGTGAAGATAGCGCGTTCGACCTCCGCGCGCGCGGTGCGGATGGGTTTCCCGGCCTCCAGCGCGATCGTCCGGGCGAAATCCTCGCGGCGGTCTGTGATGCCCTGCGCAACGCTTTGCAGGACGCGCTGGCGTTCGTAGGAGGGGAGCTTGCGAGTCACTTCGAAGGCCCGCACGGCAGCTTGAACCGCCATCTCAATATGCGCGGTCTGGGGGCGGAATGTGGTTCCCACTAGGTGGTGGTCGAAAGGAGAGCGCACCTCCAAGGCTTCTCCTTCTGAGAGCCATTGCCCATCCAAAAGAAAACCATGGGACATCGCTCGAGTGTCAGCAATGCGAGTCATATCTTGCACCTCCCATTTCTAAAGTTAGCCATATCCTTGGCATGGAGGCAAGTTTCTCCGATCAGGACGAAATGACGGGCCGGGAATTGCCTCGAAAAGGCAAACTGTGAGTAGTCCGCCAGCCGACGGATGGAACCTACGAAAACGAGGCCAAAAAACCGCATCGGCCCCAGAGGGGCCCACTTTGAGTAGCCGCAGGTTTCAACCTGCGGACAGAGAATGCCCATTAGAATTCCGCCAACCCCAACGGGGGTTGACCCATAGTCCGGCCCCTTCAGGGCTCACGCATTGAAATGGATTGGGCCGCTCAATCCAGGCCGATGGCCTGGGCTGGGGTAGGTCGCCCCTGTGGGGCTCAACGGCGCCTCCCCGTGCGCCGCTGCGCGTTAACGATTGCCAGTTTGCCCTTGGATTCGAAAGCGCAAATCTGAGCCGGTAGCGCGGACCCCCGTCGTTGGATTCCGCGGTTCTTCAGTGGGGAAGACACCAAATCTCAAAAACAGCGGGCTGCCATCGGCGCGAATCATGGAGTGGCTTCGACGGTGAGTCTGAGGCCAATGGCCTTGGTGACGGCAACCAACGTGGACAGACGAGGGTTGCCGCGGATGGACAACGCCCGGTAGAGACTCTCTCGCTCGATGCCGGCGGCCTTAGCAACTTTGGCGATGCCCTGGGCTTGGGCGAGGTGGCGCAAGGCAATGAGCAGGACGCGGGGTTCGTCCTCATCTTCCAATGCCGCTTTGAGGTACTCTGCGGCAAAGTCCGAGTCCTTGCGGAGCCGCCGAACAATGGCCTCGTCGTGGGAGACACTGACTTTATGTTTCATGAAGACTGTTCCAGCAATAGCCACGGTCACCACACTTCCACGGCCAGCCCTGCTACATCGCTAAAGTGCTCATCCCGGGTGGCCAGGGACAGGCCGTATTGCTGCGCGACGGCGGCAATCCAGATATCGTTTTCGGGTATGGGGCGGCCTCTCAACCGCAAAGATGCTTTAATCTCTCCATAGAGCCGGGCGGTGGTGGCATCGCAGGGCAGGACGGTCACGGCAGCGGCCAGTTCCTTGATCCGCGCCAAATTGGCGCTGGCTTGGCTGGACTTCAGGGAGCCGTAGTAAAGTTCTCCCAGAACTGTGGAGGACAAGAAAACCTCCGGGCATTCGGCCAGCCGTTTGCGGACCGGGTTCTCGCCCGCGAAAAGCGCAATCACAATGTTGGTGTCGAGAAGTATTCTACCAGGCATTCAGGTCAACGTGTTCACAGCCTTCGAGGATGGCCCGTGAGATGGTTTCGAGGTCGGCCGGAGCGATGGCCCCTGCAAATTGGAGCAGCTTGTCGCCCGAAACGCCAGCCGGCGAGGCCAAGCCTCGCGCAAACTCCAGCACCTGGCGCTGTTGCGGGGTATCCAGCTTGTCCAGTTGCTCGTTGATCTCGTCCTTTACCGTTTCACCCATAATACTTTCGAATCTAAAGAAGACGCCGCGGAAAGTCAAGCGCCGCGCGTCCCGTGGACGAAACCTCCCAGACATCACTTGGCTCAGTTCTTGACCTCGTTCGTCAATCGTCAATCGAAAATTACTTGCGCGCCTACTTGACGGTGATCGATGGAAACCCCGAAGCAGTAGAAAAAGCGCTCATGAACAAGCCGTGAGATGCCAAGGGTATCAGGCATGAGCCCGCGTGGTAGCGCAGGGCTTGCTCTCCAGCCCTGCGGCTTTTCCACCGCGCCGTAGTATTCACGGTCCGGCTAAAGTTGTGTTGATTTCATTGCAGGCAAGGTTAGAAAAACCAGGATTACCCAATGTGCGGCGCCCAAAGGGCCCGCGCCGCTAGAAGAACCGCAGGGCCGGAGTGCGGGCCCTGCGCTACCAGCTCTTGTCGTCGAGGTGGCGGCGATCCGCCGTGGCGGACATTCTATGTCGGCGACCGTTGAGAGGCCAAAACAGGCCATGGATAGGACGCGGCAATAGAGAGGTTGCCCGTTTCCGTGAGGCGCATACACAACAGGCAATATATGCGCCGCCCGCGCACAGGCGTCCACCGATTTTAGTCCTAGAGCCAGCCTTTATGGGCAAAATGGGTGAGGATTTCATTGTGGGCTTGTCTCTCCCTTTGGTCGTGCAGGAACAAGGTTGGCTCGAATGCCCTGGCCAGTTTTGCCATCACACCCAAATTCACCAGACCGACAAGGAGACCCCACCAAAACCCTCGGAAACAACCGACGAGAGCCACTACCACCCCCGCGAGCGCGAGAGCACCTGCAGCACCACCGACTGATCTGTTCGCAGTGGGGTTCGAATAGTATTGGGGGAATCTCGCCAGCAGTTCGTTGGCTTCGGGCGATAGCTCGGGGATGGCGGCCTTGGGCCTTGCACGCTTCAGAAGCCAGTAAACCGCGAGCAGGTATGTCCCGGGCAACAGGAGAAGAACCCAGGCCCCGATCGGCGAGAAAAACGCCAAAAGGATTGCCAATAGACCCACTGCAGTAGCAATTAGGGTTAGCACGATCCAGCTAGCTACCTTGCTCAAAGTTCGAATTTCGGGTGCTGCCTCAATCTACGTTGCTATCGGCAGGGAAGCTTCCCTAGCTCAAAAAGTGCCCGTTCTATTGCTGGACGCTTCTCTGGAGGACACGGAACCTGGCGAACATTGGGGTCGATACGGTTATGAACCCTACGTGTAGGACATCCGTTCAGTTCCAGGACGTGGGCAATCCAGCAGGTCTTGACCGTGAAGCCTTGTCGCTGCTTGACACGGCGTGCGACATCTTTATAGGTTGCCATTCCGCTATTCTAGACCTTTTTTGTTTTTGAAAGGAAAACCTAATAGCGCAGGGTTCCAGTTCCCAGAAACTCCATGGCGATGTAAGGCGTGCCGTCGTCGGCTTGGCCGGATTCGTAAATGGTGACGACGTTCGCGTGGTGAATGCGCCCTGTGGAAGCCGCTTCGTTCTGAAAACGCAGCAGGAACTCGGCGTCATCCAGCAGCTTGCGGTTCAGGACCTTGAGCGCCAGGCGCCAAGGGGGTGTAGGGGCGAGCGGCGCTCGCCCCTGGGCCGAACGCCGTTCGGCCCTACACAAGACCGTACCCATGGCGCCCGCACCCAGGCGGCGGACAAGGCGAAATCGGCGGGAGAGTCCGGCGGCGAGATTGGCGTCGATCTGGATTCCCGCGTCCGCAGGAATGACACGATGGAGGCTGTCCGGGGGAAGGGGTGAGCCGTCGCGCGGACAGAAATCAGTGTCGTCCGGATACGTTCTCTGGCATTGGGGGCAGGCGCGCATCGGGTTCCTTGGCAAGTCTAAGTAGCTGCCCAGTGTCGAGGATAATAGTACAGCGATCAGGAAGGGTACAACCACCCGCGACAACCTGCTGCCCAGAGCCTTCCTGGTGTCTTGGTGACTTGGTGGTAAAAGCCGATTGAACCACCAAGACACCAAGAGCCGGCCCTACTCCTACCTCCTCCGAGAGACCGAGGCGGACACGCTGTCTCTTGACAAGCGGAAAAAGGTAGGCTAGCATGGTAAGTTGAAGCCATGCAGGCGGTCGTGGCCTCCTGGGAACGCTATGCTGCAATGCCACCTTGATCCCCCATATCCTCTCTCTAGCAGGACGCTGAAGAAACCATGTAGTCAGTCATTCCGAGGAGCCCCGCGGACGCGGGACGACGAGGAATCTCGCAGGTCCTTTGCTTCCAGAGCGAGATTCCTCTCCCGCGACTGCGGGATCGGAATGACAACGTTCACAATGGCTTATCAGCATCCTGGTAGAGTGTCCCCAGCGGGGCCAAAAGGCCAGAAAACTTCCTCTTCTGAGGTGGACAGCAAGTCCGTTCTTGGAAGAGAAAAGAAAAACAATTTTTTAAAAATGAACGAACAATACGGGAATGTCATTGAAAATAAAGGACCGCTGTGGAAAACTTGACGGCAAAGCAGGAATGTATTTGAAAACAAAGGCACTTAGCCCATAATAGCGGTAATGTTATTGAAAACACAGGTATTTAGCAGGTGGTAGGCAGGGGCGTAAGAGTCTCCACGTTCAGAGCATCTTTCGCCCCTTCCGGGGTTCACTCCCGAGACGCGACCCCAACCCAAGGCTTGCGCCCTGGGCTAAATTCTGCCGCCCCCCGACGGGGCTATGCCGGCGGAATCACCGTCGCCACGGTTGCGCGGGATCAGAACAACAGCTTCAAGGCGAGCTGGATCAGCCGCGGGTCGCGGGCCTTGGACACCTGACCGAAGGTTGACCCGTCCGTGATGTTACCGTCCGGCACATAGAACTGGGCATGGTTGAAGGCGTTGAAGAACTCCGCCCGGAACTGGAGCTCTTTGTGTTCCGCGAGTCGCGTTGTCTTGAGCACGGCGAGGTCGGCATTGCTGATTCCCGGGCCGCAGCAAATTGATCGCGGCGCATTCCCGATTGTTCCCAGCGCCTGGGGCGCGAATGCATTGGGGTCAAAGAACTGATTGGGGACAGGCTGGCATGCCTGTGCGCCGGGTCCTGCCGTGGGGCCGCTTCCAAGGGCGCAGCCGGACCTGCGAGGGTTCTGTGTCGTGAACTTCCCCACCAAGTCAGGCTCGCCGGGATACTCAAAGTCGTCGCTGTTCTCGAGTTCCAGGTCGCTCGCGGAAGTGATTCGGATGGGAAACCCGCTCTGCAAACTAAAGATGCCCGACAGGCCCCAGCCATCCACAACCTTCCCTACCAGCCCGCGCTTTTCCGGAACAGGCAACTCCCAGTAGTAACTGAGCACGAAGCGCTGCTCGGCGTTGAATAGTGAAGGGGACAGGCTGCAGCGGAAGCAGAGCGGGTTGAGGGTATTCTCGAAGCTCGAGGCCTCATCAAATGATCTGCTCCAGGTATAGGCGGCAAGGAATTGGAGGCCTTTGGAGAAGCGCCTCTCGAGGGATACCTGCAACGAGTTGTAGCTCGAGTTGGCGATGGTGTCCTGCGCGAAAATGCTGGAGAAAACCGGAGTGCCATCCGGCGGACATCCGACGCCCGTGGTTGGCTGGCAGAACGGAGAGGAGTATCGGCGGAGCCCTACCAAAGTTATGGTGGGGTTGCCGGGCCCTGAAACCACGGGCACTGACCCGTAGGGAAGATGCACACTCATTCCGGCAGGAATGGTATTTGCGGGAATGGTGAAGGAGCTGTCGGCATAGAAAGGGCCACAGGCCAGGCTGGAGGAAAGGTTAGGATAGGCCGGATTGGAATTTGAAGCTTCGGCGTAGTAGTTTGAGAGGTTCTGCAAATCCAGGCAGGTTTGCGCGTTTCCGTAGTTCAAGTCGTGAGTGGCCAGCAAGCGATGCCCTTGCGAGCCCACATACCCCACTTGAAGCACCATGTTTCGCGTCAGCTCGCGCTGGATGTTGAAATTATATTGAGCCGCATATTGCGGGCGGAGATTGGGTTGAAGCTCCCCAAACATCAGGATCGGCCGGAATGAGGACCAGTCGACCGACTGACCACGAGTGGGATTCAATATTCCATTGAATGGATTGGGCGAGATCGAACCGTCCTGACCTTCAAAGGGAGTATTGAAGAGGGTCTCTGAAAGGTAGACGCTCCCTCCGAAGGGGGGTTCGCCGCTGAATTGCTCGAGCACGAGCTGTTCGATCGGATTGTAGAACAGCCCCCACCCCATCCGGATGCTCGTCATTCCTGGCCCTCCCGTAATCTTCGCCAGCGCGCCATCGCTCCACGACGGGCTCCAGGCAAGGCCGATGCGTGGCGCGAATGCCCGGTAATAGGTTTGCGTCAAGGCGTCGGAGATGCCCTTGTCCCCCGGCACGACCAAACCCTCCGGGAAGACAGATTCACCCGGACTCCCCGGCCCACAATCGGTGGTCCCGAACATCCCCACCAAAGGGTTGTTGGGGCTCAACTGACAGGGGAAGATCGTAGTGCTTTGTCCCGGACGGAAGGTTTGCGTGCGCATGCCGACATCCGCGATGGGGGTGTTCAATTCCCAGCGAAGGCCGTAGTTCAAGGTCAAAGCAGGTCGAATTTTCCAGCTATCTTGCGCAAACAGATAAAGGGACGAGCTGCGCACGCTTTCGTGCTGTGCCGAACCTTGCAAATACGTGTCAGGAAGGCCCAGAAGGTAATTGGGGAAGAGATCGGTGCGTGTGAAGTTCCCTTGCGCGTCTACGTTTCCATAGTAGGGATCATTCGGGCCACCCCCCAGGAAGGAGTAATCGCCATTGACGTTAAAGTACAAAAGCTGGTCAAACCGCTGGCGGCGAACATCCGTACCGAATTTCAAACTATGCTTGCCGATGACTTTACTGAAATTATCCGTCCACTGGAACGTATTGCCGATTTGGGGAAGTTCCCCTTCATAGTTGTTCCCGATCACAAATCCGCCGGAAACCGAAATGAAGGGCACACCCTCGTGCCCAGCCCCCAAATGAGGAGTGATCCCGAGCGAGGGATTGCTGGGATCTGAAAAACACTGGTCCGCCGGCACGGTTGCACAGGAGTCCTGAACCAGGTTCGAGTGCTGCGGATGATTGAACTCCCCTTGCGCCTCGCGGAAGGCGACAAAACGAAACTCGTTGATTGCGGTGGGGTTGACCACCCAGGTATGCGTGAGGTTCAATTGCTGGTATCGGTTGTTGTAAAGACCTCCAAACCCCGGGACGTTAGCGCCCGCAGCCTGGAAGAACGAAAAGGGCTGGCCGTAATACTGATCGTCAAAATAGTAATAAGCGTTGAATTGCTGGTGATCACTAATCTTATGATCGATGCGGCCCGTGAATTGGTCATCGTACTCCCCCGCCGTGGGAACGGATTGGTACTCCGTCCCATTCAAGTTAGGCGGGGGCACAAACTGGTTCATCAAATCCTGCGCCGTCGGATCAAAACACGCAGGAGGGATGTAGCTGTTCGGAAAGATGGCTGAGTAAGCTGTGCCAGGAGCAATCGGCGCCCCATTGTTTGCAGCAACCGCAGCGGCGCACCCCGGGCGAGAGTTCAGGAGAGCGGACAACGTGCCGTTGGGGTCGTTCAATGTCCCCGTGAGAGACCCCCCAGCAGAAAAATCGCCGCCCCGCTCGGCAGCGGTGGGCACAGGAAAGGCGGGCGAGGGAATTCCCTGCCGGATTCGGTGTCCCTCATAAGAGCTAAAGAAGAAGGTTTGATCCTTGCGGATGGGTCCGCCCACAGTGCCGCCAAACTGGTTCTGCTTGAAGTCCGGTTTCGCGGTGTCAAAGAAACCACGAGCGTTGAGCACATTGTTGCGGAAAAACTCATACAGATCACCGTGCAAGGCGTTGGTGCCGGACTTCGTTACCACGTTCACCACGGCGCCTGAATTGCGCCCAAATTCGGCGTCGAAGGTGTTGGTCAGGACCCGGAATTCCTCGATGGTATCGGGAGAAGGTTGCACTCCCGGCAGATTCACAAACTGGTCGTTGGCTTCGCCCCCGTTCACGGTGTAGTTATTCGAACGTCCGCGCCCGCCGTTCACCGAAACCACGCCCGGCTGATCGCTGCCATAGAAGAGGTCCGACCCCACCTGCGACTGCACCCCGGGTTGCAATTGGAGAAGCTGATAGGTGTCGCGCGCATTCAGGGGGAGCTGTACAACCGCCACATCATTCACCACCGCTCCAATCTGTGTGCTGGCGATTTCGATGAGGGGGGCGGTAGCCTCAGCCGTCACCACCTGTGAAACTTGGCCCAATTCCAAGCGCACGTCGACCACGGTGACGTGACCCAACCTTACCTCAATATCGTTAAGCCGGGCTTCCCTGAATCCGGCAAGCTGCACTCCTACGGTGTAGCGTCCCACAGGCAAGGCAGGAAACTCATAGTCCCCGCTCTCATTCGTCGTCGTGGCGCGGCTAACGTGAGTGTCACTCTGAATGACCGTGACGTTTGCACCCGGCACAACCGCGCCGGAGGGATCTGTAGCCGTACCGCGAATGGTGCCCGTAGTCTGAGCCCAGCCCGCGGCGATTGAAAACACAAAGAAAAAGAGTCCGAGTAGACCACCGAAAGATGCTCTCACCCTCATTTTCACTCCTGTCTGATCGCGCTCCCGACGGTTGAAGCGTGTTCCACTGGAATGTTAACGTCCCGGGAATCTGAATTTCCAGACTCTGTAGAGAAGTTAAGGTAAGAGGGAAGCCGTCGTCAAGAAAAGACTTCAATAAGAGTAAAATTTTTTCGGAAAGAGGAGACGGCGGGCGGAAGGACAGGTTTCAGGGGCCAGGTGCCGGGTGTCAGGGGCTCGACATGTGGCTGTGCCCGAACCTCCGCGGGAACGGAACAGTGCGCCACAAATTAGGTTTGCTTAGGCCTGCTTCAAACGTGCCGAAGCAACCCCTCACCCGGCCCGCTCCGGCTGGTGAAAGCGCCGGCAGCGGGCCACCCTCTGCCCAAGGGAGAGGGACTGGAATTTCTCCATTCTTCACGCGGTTAGGAATCAAAATCCTGGCACCTGATATCCGGGCCCTGGCACCTGACACCTGCTCTTCCGCACCTGACACCTGGCCCCTACCTCAGGCCTGGAGCTTCGACAACAAAGCCTTCTCGACGGCTCCCTGCAGTTCGGGCGGGAGCTTCCTGACCTGTGAGGTAAGGTAGAACACGTCGATCACTTTTTCCCCTTCTGTGTCGATCAAGGCAATCTCGATGTTGCACCCAAGCTCAGCGAGAACGGAACTGACCTGGTAAAGCAAGCCCGGGCGGTCGTAGGTGATCAGCTCGAGAAGCGTGCTGTGAGAAGAGCTCGTGTCGTCAAAACGGACCTGTGATGGTATCGTTACTTTGGGTTTCTGCACGCTTCCGGGCCTGATGCGCCCACTCATGAGCTTACTGAGCTCCATCCTACCCTGAAGGACGTCGACCAAGTTCGACTTGAGGCGGTCAGCCTCCGAAGGGTTCAAATCCAAGGTGTGATAAAGGTCCACGAATCTGAAAGTGTCCAGAACCACCCCCGCAGCATCTGCAAAAGCGACAGCCTTCACAATGCTCATCCCCCAAGCCGCGAGCGTCCCCGTAATTGAAGCAAAGAGAAACGGCCGGTCCAGGGTGATGACGGTGAGCTCGTGGAGACTTCCCAGGGTTCTCAGGTCAGCCTGGACAGCCTCCTGGCCAAGCCGCTGAGCCAACTGAAAGTGCAGCGCAATCTCCTGCGGCGAATGGGTAGCCAGGTATCGCCGCGGGAACCCCTCGAGGAAACTATCGACTTCTTCTCGAATCGCCGAAGGCGCCAGCAGGGGCAAAATCTTATCCGCCGGCGAAACGGTGGCGGCCACGGGTTTCACTCTCTCCTTGTCCAGGCTGCGCGCCAAGTAATTTTCGGTGGCGGCGTAGAGTCGCCACAACAGTTCGGTCTTCCAAGGCGTCAAGGCTTCCGGATTGACCGACTTGATATCGGCATAGGTCAGCAGGGACAGCATCTTCAATCGTTCGGGGGTTTCGATTTTCCCGGCGAATTCTCGCACGGTTTCCGGGTCGAATATGTCCCGGCGCTGCAATGTAGCGGACATCTCGAGATGGCTGGCGATCAGAAACCGGACGGTGGCGCGGTCTACTGCCGCAAGGTCCAATCGTGCCATGATCTCATCCAGCGCCTGAAGACTTCCCTCGATGTGATCAGGCGCCTCCATGCCTTTGCCGACGTCGTGAAAAAGCAAGGCGAGATAGAGAAGTTCCGGTTTTTCCAGTTCCGAGAGGATCTCGGCGAGTAAATCTTCCCACTCCGACCCCACGCCGGAATTGGCCGGACCTTGAGACCTCGAGCGAGGTGGAGCAAGCGCGTGCAGGTTCTGAATGGTCATGAAAGAGTGCTCGTCCACCGTGTAGCGGTGAAAGAAATCCCGGATGACAAGGGAATCAATTACCTGGAATTCCGGGAAGAGAGCGCTGAGCACGCCCAGGCGATTCATGTCCCGCAAGGCTTTGGCCGCCCAGGGGAAAAGGAGTATCTGCCGAAAGCTACCGAAGAACACGGAAGGATCCAAGGGCGTGGCTGGGACGCGGGTTAGCGCTTCCGCGACCGCTCTTTCTGCATCCCGGCTGAGTTCGAGCCCGTGCCGCGCGACCATCTCAAACAGCCGCAAAAGCAGCGCGGGGTCCTGCGCCAGGGCCGCCGGCTGGCGGACGTAGATATTCTCCCGGAGGACCGAAAAATCCGCATTGGAGAGGCGTGACCTCCAATTCTGGAATAAGCCATAAACTCCCGCCCGCGCCGGGGCGCTAACCTCCAGCAGGTGCTTGGTGAGCCGGTAAATGGAGCGGGCATTGCGGAAGTAGATACGCATCCAGTCCGCAGCGGTCAGCAGTGCTGCTGGCTGGCGCGCAATTCCACGCGCGCATGCCTGGTCCTGGCATTCGTAACTTAACTGATTGTCATCGCGCTCCCGGAGATAGTGAAGGAAACAGCGCGTGGCGCAAAGGAACTCGAAAGCCGTACCAACCTCGGCACGCCAATGCGCGGGCCACAGATCCTCCGGCGCGCCCCAGGCTTTTCGCTTCTCGAGTTGGGAGATGCGTGCCAGCCATCGGCAAACATGGAAATCCCTGAGGCCGCCAGGAGCTTCCTTAATGTCGGGCTCGAGGTGAAAAATGGTATCGCCATACTTCGCGTGCCGCTGGCGAGTCATGTCCGCCAGGTTGCGAAACAGGTCTTGATGATCACGAGCCACCAGGTGTGGAAACACGTCATCATGCAGGCGCGCATAAAGCCCGCGGTCGCCCGCCAGGTAGCGGCAATCGAGGAGTGCGACGTTGAATTCCAGGTTATCGCGGTAAAGCCGGCCGCACTCCGCAAGCGTGTGCACGCTATGGCCAATGCGGAGCCGCAGGTCCCAGAGTTCCCGCAGGATACCCGCCACCGCGTCCCTTCTGGAAGGTTGCTCCCGGCTGTTTTCGGTAAGGAAAAGCAGGTCAATATCAGAATGTGGAAAGAGCTCCCGGCGACCATAGCCGCCCAGGGCAAGCAAGCAGAAGTTTTGTGGTTCATCAAGCTGCGGGGAAAAGAACCGGCTGTAGAGCTTGGTAACCACTACATCCACCGCCTCCGAGCGTCGGCGCAGGACGGCCAAGCCATCGCCTGTGCTGTCGAAGCTTCGCTGGGTGGTCAGGGATTCGGCGGAGTAGTAATCCGAGAGTTCAAGTTTCCAGTCTCCGGTTTCATTCACAAGGCCGCATCGCCCCGCTCGTCATTCCGGATGCGGACGGCGTCGTCGACGTGCGTCAGAAAAATCTTTCCGTCGCCAATCTTCCCCGTCTTCGCCGTTTTGAGAATGGCCTGAACAGACGGTTCTGCGAGGTTGTCCGGGACTACCATCTCGATTTTTATCTTGGGAAGCAGATCAACCGTGTACTCATTGCCACGGTAAAACTCGGTGTGTCCCTTCTGCCGGCCGTGCCCCCGCACTTCTAAAACTGTCATGCCGTCCACGCCGATATCATGGAGGGCATCCTTGACTGCATCAAACCTTGAGGGCTGAATAATCGCTTCGATTTTTTTCATTGGCAATTGTCCTTCCATCTAGCGCGGGCGTCTCGCCCGCTGAGGCGGGAGCGTCCCGCTTCCGCGCGCGGGCAGGATGCCCACGCCACAGCGGGCGAGACGCCCGCGCTACTGCTGACTTCAAACCTCCAGATTGTAGCCTTCTTCCCCGTGTTGAGACAGGTCCAGACCCTGAATCTCATCCTGGGCCGGAACGCGCAAACCAATGACCAGATCCACAACCTTCAAAATGATGAGCGTGCCGACGATGGCGAGCACCCAAGCAAAACCGATACCTACCAACTGGTTCAAGAGTTGGTGGACGTTACCATCAATCAAGCCCACCGGCATGGCATTACCGTGGCTGTCCTTAAAGATCGCGTTCACCGCCTTGGCAGCGAAAACGCCGGTTAATAGCGCGCCGATGGTGCCGCCCGCGCCATGCACCCCGAACACGTCGAGAGAATCATCATAACCGAAGAGGGCCTTCACCTTAGCCACCATAAGAAAGCAGAGCACGCCAGCGATCAGCCCGATGGCCAGCGCAGGCATAGGCGCAACAAATCCCGCCGCGGGCGTAATTGCAACCAACCCGGCCACCGCTCCTGAAATGGCCCCCAGCACGCTGGGCTTTCCGCGCACAAGCCATTCTGCCGCCGCCCAGCCCAGGGCCGCTGCCGCCGCACCGAAATGCGTAGCCACAAAGGCGCTACTGGCGAGACTTCCCGCCGCAAGCGCACTTCCGGCGTTGAACCCGAACCAACCCACCCAAAGCAGGCAGGCGCCGATGAAGCTCAGCACGACGCTGTGCGGCGGCATTGCTTCCTTCGGATAACCCAATCTCTTGCCGAGGTAAAGCGCGCAGACGAGCGCTGAAACGCCGGAAGTCACATGCACAACGGTCCCACCGGCAAAATCAAGGGTCGGGAAGGTCCCGCCGAGCGCGGCATTGAGCAAGCCGCCCTTTCCCCAGACCATATGGGCCATGGGGTCGTAGACAATGACGGTCCACAATGCCATGAAAAGCACCATGGCGCTGAATTTCATCCGTTCCGCAAAGGCCCCCGTAATCAAGGCAGGAGTAATAATAGCGAACATTAATTGATAGACCATGAAAGTTTGTTGGGGAATGGTGGCGGCGTAATCCGCGTTAGGCATAGCGCCAACGCCCCGGAGAAAAACATACCCTAGATTCCCCAAGACCCTGCCGCCCTCATGGAAGACTAAGCTGTAACCGAAAAGAGCCCAGAGCACTGTCACCAACGCCATGAGCGTGAAGCTTTGCATCATGGTGGCAAGGACGTTCTTCTTTCGAACCAAACCTGCGTAGAAGAGCGCCAGCCCCGGGCCGGTCATCAAAAGAACCAGCGCCGCGCTGGTCAGCATCCAGGCGTTGTCGCCGGAGCTCCGAGCATCTGCAATCTGCTGTTCGAGCTGGGCCAGGCGTTCGGCTGTGCCGGAAGTGGAACCGGACTGCGAAGGCGGGGTAGAAATATCGGATGATGCTGAGGATTGAGCGAACCCTCGACCAGCCATCAATCCACTAACGAGCACTAGACCGAGAAGGAGCCGGGTTAACAACCTAAGCATATAATTCTCCTCGAGTGTATTTAACCGTTATATATGGCGAAGCGAGAATTTGATTGTCGTTCTTTTACCCTGTCGAGTAACGAGGAAGTCCTGAGCGAACAGGCGTCAACTTTCAGCATCGAGGTGTTCTGGTTGATGGCAGAAGGCTGAAGGCTAAAGGTATCACTCCTGACTTCCGGATTCTCATCGTGGAGATACCAAGGGCGTAGCCCCTGGCTGATTAGTTGAACCCATTCGTGTAAGACCGCAGATATTATAGGAACCGACCGGGTACGGGCCAAAATAAAATCATTTTATCAGTACGAGAACTTATTTTATCAGCACGAAAACTTAATGGTGGGTCTTGTACAAAATCCCGTAACCTGGGATCGAGGGTTCGAGTACAATCTAGCCCTCCCATTCACCAATGAGTGAGCTGGGGGGTGAACTACAGCTTGGCCAGAGGCAAGGTCCGTCTCGATGGTGCTGAAGACGAACCGTGGACCCAACCTGGCCCCCACAATTCCTTCCCAAGGAGACGAATGAGACCCACTCTTAGACTGCTCGACGATGAACTGATGGATAGAATCATCGCGGAAGCGCGCGAAGTAGTGTGCAAGCTAGGCCTCGAGATCCACAATAAGCCTGTGCTTAATATGCTTGCTGACCATGGCGCGCAGGTGGACGAAGGCAACTGCAACGCCCGCCTCACCGAAGACCTCATCGACCAAGCGCTCGCTACCGTCCCCCGCGCTTTCAAACTCTACGATGTCTTGGGGAACGAAACACATGACTTTCGGGGTGACAACGTATACTTCACGCCTGGCTCGACCGCGCTTAACATCCTGGATAACCGGAGCGGCGAATTGCGCCGACCCTCGACGCTGGACTACGTCCGCTACGTGAAGGTAACGAGCCGCCTGCAACACCTCGCTTCTCAAAGCACCGCCCTGATCCCCGCCGATGTTCACGACAAGATCGCGGATAGCTATCGACTCTATCTGAGCCTCCTGTACGGTGAGAAGCCGGTGGTCACCGGGGCCTTTACGGTGGAAGGGTTCGAGATCATGAAGGACCTGCAAGTCGCGGCGCGCGGAAACGAGCCGGAACTCCGAGCCAAGCCCTTGACCATCTTCTCCGCCTGCCCCACCGCGCCGCTCAAATGGAGCGATGTGACAAGCCAGAATCTGGTGGATTGTGCCCGCTGGTCGATTCCGGTGGAGCTGATATCCATGCCGCTTTCCGGACTGGTGGCGCCCGTCACTCTGGTGGGGAGTCTTGTCCAGCAGACCGCCGAGAACCTGAGTGGGGTGGTGATTAGCCAGCTTGTGAATCCCGGTCATCCGATCCTGTACGGCGGCTCGCCCGCCATCTTCGACATGCGGTTCGGCACCACTCCGATGGGCGCGATTGAAACCATGATGCTCGACTGCGCGAACAGCGAGGTCGGGAAGCGCCTGGGCATGCCCACTCAGGGTTACATTGCCCTCAGCGACGCGAAGCAATTGGACGCGCAGGCGGGCCTCGAGACCGGCATAGGCGCGACCTTGGCGGCGCTCTCCGGAATCAACAGCATCTCGGGCCCGGGGATGCTGGATTTTGAAAGCTGCCTGAGCCTGGAGAAGCTGGTCGTCGATAACGAGATCTGCGGCATGACCTACCGCCTGTTGCGCGGGATCGAGCCGCGGGAGGATTTCCCATCGCTTCCTCTCTTCCAGGAATTGCGGCGCGAAAAGTATTTGCTGATCGCCGACCACACCCGCCGCCACCTGCGCGAGGAGATCACTTTCCCTGGCCCGGTAATCGATCGCGCCAACCTATCGCGATGGCTGGAGGGGGGGCAACTGAGATTGAGGGAGCGCGCCGCGCGGGAGGTTTCACGGCTCATCGAGCAATACACACCCTCGCGTCTGCCAGAGGAAACAAAATTGGAGCTGACACGCCTGATGCAGCACGAAGCCCAGCGCTACGGCATGGACGCCCTGCCCACCGCAGACGAATGAGGCTGCCCTGCTAGGCTGAAAGCTCGCATGGATGAGGGCCGGAGGTGCCGGCTGTCAGGAACCAGGGTCGTGCCAAAGCCGCTTTGGGATGTTGCCTTTCGGGGACTTTGAGGCGACCCTGTGTCGGGAACTATGTCGAAACCGGGACGTGTTGTATTATGGGAGCAGGCGAAATCCCTAGGAGGGATAAAAGAAATGAAAGCCCGTCTTACCCCGTTAATACTTCTCTTGTTGCTTGCAACTGGCCCCGCCCTGGCGCAACACACTAAGCGCGCAGCCAAAGTCGAGGAAACGGGCCCCGTCAGCGTAACGCGGTCGGCCACCCTGAGGGTAACGATTTCCAGCGACGCGGTTGGGATTTTCAATTACCTGTCAGATTCCAAGAAGCTAATCCTCTGGTTTCCGGACCAAGCCATTATGGAACCGCAACTGGGAGGAAAGTACCACTTCCGGTGGAATGACACGGAAGGCGTGTGGAGTGGGGTGGTAACGGAGTTCATCAGGGGTAACACCTTGGGTTTTACCTGGCAACCACCCAACGAACCCGTAGTAACAAACGTGAGGATTAAGCTCTTTCCTCAAGGTGCGGAAACTGCTCTCGAACTCACTCATAGCGGTTTCCTTTCCAGCGAAGCACTGGACAAGTCTGTAGGGACCTGGACCTTGTACCTCCAGAACCTGAAGTCCTTCATCGAACAGGGCGTTGACCTGCGGGGACAGATGCGCCCCAAGACGAAGCACACCACGTCTGTCCGGCCCAAGCGCACTGGCTAGCCACTCGCCAATCTTCCCTGGTAAGCTACACCGGTGACTCAAGGGTGAGATTCGAAGACTAGGTTTTGGTACGGATTTCTGCGCCTGCGGCGCGCAGCTCTTCCGCCGCCAGCTCTGGCCGAACCGAATTGTAGTAAACCTCTTTCACACTATACGACTTGGATTTTGGCTGGCTCGCCGGCAGTATCTCAAAGTGCCAGTGAGAATCGTCCGCCAGAGTCATCCAGTGCTCTTTCCGGTCGTATTTGGCAGCCACATTGGGTGTGGTGTAAAGGACCAAATGATAAGCAGGCGACACCGACTCCAGCCGCCGCAGAATTGACTTCAGAAAGCGGGCCAAGTGTGTTTGGCGGTCCCAGGTGATGAGGTCCTCTTCGAAGGAACAATGATGGTTAAGGGGCAGAATCCAGGTCTCATAGGGTACCCGTGAGGCAAATGGACAAAAGGCGACGAATTGATCGTCCCACTCGACGGTCCGCACTTTATGGGAGATTTCCTGTGTGGAAATGTCGCAAAGAATACATCGTTCCTTGAGCGCGTAGTACTTCTTGTAGGATTGCAACTCGTAGACCACCCTTCTGGGGATGAAGGGAGTAGCTGTAATCTGTGAGTGTGGGTGCTCCAGATCCTGTCCCGCCAAGGCTCCCTGGTTACGGAAGACGGTAACGTAACGGAAACGGCGGTCCTTCTTAAGATCTGTAATTCTGGACATGTAGGCTCGCAAGACCTGCGCAAAATCTTCGTCGCTCAGATGCGAAAGCGAGGCATCGTGATTCGGCGATTCCACAACGACCTCGTGGGCGCCCAAGCCGCGCATCTTGTCGTAGATACCTTCCGCCCGGCGTTGTGCATCCCCTTCAATTCGGTAAAGGGGGCGCAAGTGGGGCGTTACGCGGACCTGCCACTTGCCGTTGCCATTCCAATGCGAGTAGATCGTCTGCGGGGAAAGGGCTTCCTGGCCGGGGCATAGGGGACAGGCAGCGAATTTTGGCCACGGGCCTTCGCCATCCTCCTGAATCATCCAGTTTTGCGTAATGGGATCCTTTCGTAATTCCATGGGTCCTCCAAGGACGAGCAACGACTTATTGCTAGAGGCGAACCGACAACTCCCGTCAAGCGCCTTCCAATAGAATCTTCGGAGAGTTCGATCCATTGCCGGGAACAACTCGGCAGCGATCGACCGCAAGGTAACCCGAACGTCCGGGGAGTTCTTGAGGCGGCTTGCCTACTGGCTTGCTGAGCGAGTCAAGATGTCGTGAGGCTGGCCTATTCACCATTAACTAAGAGTCGGGCTTAATGTTCACGCAATCGTGTTCCACAGGATATATTAGATGGGGCGAATGATTTCTTGTCAAGTGCCGAAAGGGCTCATACCCGGCAGAAGTAGGAAATCGAAGATCAAAGATGGGGGTTGGGACTCGGGGCTGGGGGCCGGGGAAGAACAAAATGCGGTTGGCAGAAGACGGTTAAGATTGGGAAGCTCTCTCGAAAAAAGATTCGAGCGGCTTGGCGGCAATTCGCACATAATGGTCGTGCTGGTCTTAAGACATGGGACTCTTCCTTGGTATCGAGGGCGGTGGAACCCGCACCCAAGCATGCCTGGGTGACGAGCGAGGCCGCATTCTCGCCAGGGCTGTGGCAGGGCCTTCGAACCCGCTGAAAGTGGGGATTGAGGGAGCCAAGAAAGAACTCTTGCGGGCCGCGCGTGCGGTCCTAGAAAAGGTTTCTACTGCCGCCGCTGGCGACGAGCCTCCGGTTGTTGGCGCCGCTCGAGGGCGGCGTCACCACGAGCCCTTGCTCGTGGCCGTTTGCGCCGGTGTGGCCGGAGTGGACCGTCCGGCTGTGAGCCGCCCGCTTCTGACGTGGCTCCGCAAGGCCATCCCCGCGCGACATCATCTGCTGGCGACGGACGCGGCGATTGCTCTCCACGCCGCCCTAGGAACCGCTGCCGGGATGATCGTGGTCTCGGGGACAGGTTCCATCGCCTACGCGCGTACCCACCGAGGGCAAACCCTGCGTGCCGGTGGTTGGGGCGCTTCGTTTGACGATCTCGGGTCGGGCTATGACTTGGGACGTAAGGCCATCATGGCGGCTCTACGCGACTTCGATGGGCGGGGCGAGCGCACTTTGCTGACCCGGAAGATTTGCCGGGCTCTACAGCTCACTGACATCACACAAATCGTGCTGAAGAAGCTTGGCCCACAGCAAGTGGCCGCGCTTTTCCCGCTGGTTTCGGAAGCAGCCCGCCAAGGCGATCGAGTGGCGCGACGCCTTTTGGCCGAAGCCGCTTGCGACCTCGCCCAGTTGGCGCTGGCGCTGGCGAGACGCTTGGGGCGTCGCCGAAGGGTCCCCGTTGTTTGTGCCGGTGGGGTTTTCCGCTCCAGCCCTACTTTACGGCGCAGTTTTGCGCGCTACGTGCACCAGCGCATGCCCTCCGCACGCGTGCGGCTTTTGCAGCGTGAACCCGTCGAAGGCGCCTTGGCCATGGCGCGGAAGCTGACAACGTAGGGGCGAGGCTTTCCTTTCTTTTTGGCGATCGGCGGGCCCTCCGCGAGTTTCCGGTTGCGGGCCGCCCCTGCTTGCGTATAATTTCTGGCCTTCGGGCTCGCAATCTGAATGATCTGTATCCTGGCGCCTTATGTCTCAAATGATGCTGGAAATTTTGGAGCAGCCCCTGGCGCTCAAACGCACACTCGCCGCCGAGCGCCACCACGCCTTAGCATTCGCTGACTTCGCCCGCAAACAGAATTTCCGGCTCGTAGTTCTGGTAGCACGGGGCACCTCCGATAATGCCGCGCTGTTTGGACGCTACCTGCTCGAGCTAACAACGGGCATCCCTGTCTCATTGAGTGCTCCGTCGATTCATACCCTCTATCGCGCGCGGTTGGATTTTCGCCAAACTTTGGTGGTGGGCATCTCGCAATCGGGCGAAGGGACGGACATCAATCTCGTGCTCAAGTCGGCGAAGCGTCTCGGCGCTTACACACTAGGCATCACCAACGAAGCCCGTTCGACGATGGCCGGTCTGGTGGATGAGGTGTTCCTTGTCCATGCTGGGAAGCAGCGCTCCGTGGCCGCGACCAAGACCTACACCGGTCAACTGCTGTTGCTCTACTTGTTGGCCTCAAGCTTAAGCTCTCAAATTAATCTTGCGGATATCAGCGAGATCCCGCACCGAGTCGAACAGGCGCTCAAATTGGCGCCGCAAATCGAGAAGTTGGTTGAGCGCTACCGTTACATGCGCCGGTGCGTCGTGGTGGCACGCGGCATTAACTATGCCAACGCCTTTGAACTGGCCTTGAAGCTGATGGAAACCTGCTATGTGGTTGCGGAAAGATTCTCGGCTGCTGACTTCCTTCACGGACCGATTGCGATGATCGAGCGGGACTTCCCCGCGTTGCTCTTCATGCCACCCGGCAGGACATTTCCAGAACTCTTGAAATTGACGGCGCGCCTGCACGCGCTGAGAGCAGATATCCTGGTGTTTTCCTCCCCCCATGCGCGTATACCGGACGCCGCTCGAGTGATTCGAATCCCCGATGCTTTCCCGGAAATCTACACGCCCATCCCCTACATCGTGCCGGGGCAGATTTTCGCAGCCCTGCTCGCCGAGGTGAAGGGGTTGGATCCCGACAAGCCACGGGAACTCAACATTGTGACCCGGACAGTCTGAATCACGCCCGGTGCCTGAAACCTGTCTACCCACGGCGAGGCTTGGCCTTATGCCTGGAGATGTAGCGCGCCGGAGTTGCGGCCTTTTTCTTCTTCGGCGGCTCGGGCTCGACTTGAGCGGGTTCGTCAGCAGGCGCTTGGGGCTCGGCTTCGGGAGTGGATGTTGTCTTCACCAAAACCTGCTCAAATAGCACGGCACGGGGGCTTGGTTTCTTCTTCTGAGGCAATTCCGCGTTTCGGTACGGGTGCTCACTATGGCAAGTCTGGCAAACGACTTTCACCACCTTGTTGTCCACCAAGCTTGCCACCGCATGGTTCAGAAGCAGACGGCAGCGAGGGCAATAATCGTCAATGGTATCGCCTAGTCGTGGAACGGGCTCAATCATGAGAGATTCCCCGGAGGATCCTCATCGTGAGGGAACTAATGATGTGAGTGCCCATTATAGCGCGCTCTGGGCAAGAATCAAGCGAATCACCGCTCTTGGAAACGACTTGAAAATCCTGCTTCCGCCAGTGCAAACCGCCCTGGAGGCAGGCGCCACTAGCGGCCCGGATAGAGGTGATAAAGCATCCAGTAAACCAGCACGCCCGTCACCGAGACGTAAAGCCAAAGGGGCAGGGTCCAGCGGGCGATTCGTTTGTGCTGCTGGAAGCGCTCCCGCCAGGCACGGTAAAGCGTGGTGAGTGCCAGCGGCACGATCAGCACCGCAAGGACTGTATGCGAGCCGAGCAGCACAAAGTAGAAACTTCGAACGGCGCCCCGTCCGAGGAAGTGGGTTGTGCCGTGAAAGTAGTGATACGTGAGGTAGCAGACCAAGAAGATCATTGAGGTCGCAAAGGCTGAGAGCATGCATGTCTTGTGAGCTCGGATGTTCCTTTCTCGAACGAAAAAGAGCCCCAGAACCAAGAAGATGGCACTGGCGGCATTCAGACTGGCGTCGACGGTGGGAAGGTGAGGGATCATGCTGCGGTCGGCTGCTTCTTTTCCTAGGCGTTATCGGGCTCGGACTCTTTGCGAAAGTGACGCAGCATTTGCTGCGCCTCGCCGGTATAGAACGACCAGGCGAGGTTGCCGCCGAAGACTGCTGCCAACGTCAAGCTAATCAGACTTAGCCACAGGCCGTCAATCAAGAAAATTCTGCCGCTCATCGCCTCCAGAGCCACTACCGCCAGTCCCATCACCGCCACCAGAAAGCAGAGTGCTAATAACACCAGTTCCTCAAGCATGGGTTGTCGCTCCTCGCCAGAGCTAAAAGGAGTTGCAGATTCGCTTCCAGCCATTTAGTTACCCTTGGAGGCGGCAATCTCCATCTTAGTGCGCCTCCAGTCTGGGTGCAAAAAAGTGGGCAATCTGACCCACTCTAAAGCCTTCAAATTGCCCATTATTCCCAACAAGTTGCTTTGTGTCAACGTGTTGCCATTGGCTACGAAATTGCTCCAAATCAGGTGTGCGGGGCTCGGCACTGACGGGGCCTCCCCACTTGGAATCCTGAAGGAGGTAAGAAGGCCATGCCAGCCGACCTCAAAGAGATTATAGACCAACTGAAATTGCAGAGAGACATCTTGAAAAACGGTGGGTACGGTCGCTCGGTCCGTACCCCCTGGAAACCCACAAAGCTCTTCCGTGACTCGGTCACGTGCCTGAATTTCGACGAAGTGGTTAAACGGCACCCCTGCAACGAATGCCTGTTGTGGGAATGGGTGCCGGAAAAGTACCGGGACGAGGACATCCCTTGCCACTTTATTCCCTTGAACGAACGTGGTGAAAGCATCACCTCTTTTGAAGACGCCAAGGATCGCGAAGAGGCTGAAAAGGCTCTCCTCAATTGGCTGAATTCGGCCATTGAACAGTTGGAAGCAAAGCTCGCCCAGCAACAGGAGGCAGGCCGCGCCTAAAGCGGGGTTTTGTCCACCATCATCAAGGCGAATACCAGAGGCAAGTAAACGACTGAGGCAAGGACCAAGCGCCGGGCAAATGAATTCGATCGGTTAGCCGCCAGGCGCATACCATAGTGCAAGAACCCAAATCCGAGCACCAAAGCTCCCACCAAATAAGCCTTCCCCACCTGCCCCAGGAAGACGGGCACTATGCTCGCAGGCAACAGGACGAGTGAATACCCCAGAATCTGCCGCACCGTCGCCCGACCGTCGCGGTCGTTCCTGGGAAGCATTTGGAGGCCGGCACGGGCGTAATCTTCGCGGTACATCCAGGCAATCGCCAGCAGGTGCGGGAACTGCCAGAGGAAGAGAATGACGTATAGCGCCCAGGCATCAAGGCTCAGGCTGTTGCGCACCGCCGCCCAGCCGATGAGCGGCGGCACGGCGCCAGGAAAGGCCCCCACAAGCGTGCAAAGCGGCGTTCTCTTTTTGAGTGGGGTGTAGAACAGGAGGTAGGCGCCAAGCGTTAGCAAAGCGAGCTCGCTGGTCAATGGGTTTGTAAACACCCACAACTCCCAGCCGCCGACGGCCGCAAGCAGGATGCCGAACCAGAACGCCTCGGGCGGAGCTAGTCTCCCTGCAGGCAGAGGGCGATTGGCGGTTCGGCGCATGTGCTTATCCGAGTGGCGTTCGACGTACTGGTTCAGCGTCCCGGTGCCGCTGGCCACGAGCAAGGTGCCCAGCAGCGTATGCAACAACCGCCAGAAATCCAGCGGGCCGCGCGAGGCGAGATAGAAACCCACCAGCGTACTTACCAGCACCAGGAAATTCACTTCCGGCTTGGTCAGCGTCCAGTAATCCGCCAAGCGCGTCAACCACTGGGGAGGCGCGTTCTTCCTCCGCGACACGGCATTGACTCCCGGGTTGTCTGATCCACGGTTCATATGGCCGCCCCGTGTGGGGCCGAAGCGATCTTCACCGCCGCAGTCGGAGCGGTGAGAAAGCGATGGGACTGATAGGTCAGGTACAAACTCGTCACCAGCACCAGCGCCCCCACAGCCACGTGCGCGGTGGTCATGTTCACCACCGGGGGCAGAGGTTGAGGCGCGTTCCGGTCAGCCATCTTCACGATGTAAGCGCCGATGCCGAGGGACAGTTGCAGCATGACCAGGGCGCCCAGCAAAAGTGCGGGCCTCAAGAGCCCGGGCTCTTGCGAGAACTTCGTCGCGATTCGTGTGACCACCCAGGCCACCAGCATTGTGACCACGCAGGCGCCCACAACGTGGGGCTCGACGCCCATCCCGGAGTGGCGGTACGCGGCCCCCAAAACCAACTGCACAAGCACGACGCCCGTCGTGGCCACGGTCAGGTGCTGGAGCGAGGGAGTGGAACCGTCTTCAAGTTTGGGTTCGTCCCATCGCCAGCCGGCGCCCGTGAAAAAGGCCAGGCTCGCGGCGAGGCAGAAAAAGACTTGGGCCAGCGTGGCATGACTCGTCGAGATGACCACGGGCAAATAATAGAGAACCGTGATGCCCCCCAGCGCAGCCTGCGCGAGCACGGCCAGCACGGCAGCCCCTCCAATCCATTTCACCCAACGCCTGGAATCCTTGATCCAGAGTGCAAGGACGAGAATTATCGTGAGGATTCCCACAACTCCGGCGATCATGCGGTGGCCGTGCTCAAACTTGACCCCCCCCACCATGCGCGGCATTCGGAAGCTGCCGAATGAAGTCGGCCAATCAGGCACGGACAGACCGGCGTCATTACCGGTCACCAGCGCGCCCGCGATAATCAGAAGAAAAGTGCAGATTGTGACGAAGATTGCGTATCGATGTAGCCATGGACTGTATTGTTTCGTTGCCATAGGAGAACCTGAAGTCGTCAGTGGTCCATTGTCAGTGGTCCGTTGTCCCTGGGCGACTTGCCGCGGACAACCGACTTCGGACAACTGACGTCAGAATCCTTTCTGGGGGATCAGGTTTTTCAATCCTGTCCATCCGTATGAGCATTTCGTGCAATTCCCTGTCTCGCTCAGCACTCCAACCAGCCGAGCCGTTAAACCGGTCCCGGGAACGATAAATGACGACGAAGATGCCTGCAAACATCGTGAGCGCAGGGACAAGCAGGATGAGAATTCCGCTTCTCAATGCTTGAATCGCGCCAGCTTTCGCCGCCGCTGCGCTGGTATAGCACATCGCGCAGCCCTGCGCATAGGCCAATGCAGAAGACGACAATACTCCGGCAAGAGCCGCCACCCAGCGCATCCACCTAAACGACCACTGGAAATTCAAGATTGATGAACCTCAAATCAGAAGTCAAAGCCCTAAACTTAAACTTACACCTAATGCGGCCTCATCGCCAATAGCCTGAAGCTATCTGGGAACACCATGAACATCAAAAGTATGACCATCACCAGAGCGGGTATCAGGGTGGCCGCCATGCTGGGCTTTTCGTAACGCAAGTGCATAAAGTAGGCGATGATCAACGAAGCCTTGATCACAGAAAGGCCCATCAGCAGGATGATCATGATTCTCACTGCAAATGCTTTGTAGCCGAGGAAGACTTCCACACCCGTCAGCGCCAAAAGCCAGAACCACACCACCAGGAAAACCTTCACGCCGCCTTCACTGTGCTTAGATGTCTGATCCACGCAGCCTCCCTTAGGAGTCGAAACTCGAAATTTGAAAATCGAAACTCGAAACTCGAGGAACTGTGCAATGGGTCATTCCCGCGGAAGCGGGAATCCACAACCTCGTGGACCCCCGCTTTCGCGGGGGTGACGCTACGCGCAATGAGTTTCGATTTTCGAGTTTCGAACTTCGATTCTCCATTCCAGCTTCTGACTCCTGAATCCTGACTCCTGAACTCACCCCATCTTCACCGAGAGTATGTACACCAACGGGAAGATAAACATCCACACCAAGTCAACGAAGTGCCAGTACAGGCCACTGACTTCCACATCCTCCGAGCTGAGTTTTCCTTTGCCGACGAGCACGGCGACTACGGCCAGGTAGCAGACCCCACAGAAGACATGCGTCATGTGCAACCCGGTCAAAGTAAAGAACGCCGCCCCGAATAGCGGTGCTCCCCAGGGGTTCTTGAACAGGCGGACGCCCTCTCCGATCAAACCCGCCCACTCGGTGGCGTGGATGAGGACGAAGACCAACCCTCCGGCCATGGTCGCCCCCAACCACTTCACAACGCCCGCCCTGTTGCCCAGCTTTGCCGCGCGCACGGCCATCACCATGGTGACGGAACTGCTCAGGAGGATTACGGTCATGAGCGTTGCCTTGAGAATGCCCGGATAGAACTCGAAAGGCGTAGGCCAGTTATCGCTCGCCACACGAACGTAGCTATAGGCCATGATCAGCGCGGAGAACGTGATGGCGTCCGAGAGGATAAAGAGCCACATGCCCAGCTTCTTGGAGCCGGTGGCAAAGGGCGCCACACCTCCACCCCACGCTGATTCCGTCACCTGGCGCAGGTTCGCGCTCACAGCTTCGTGGCTGGCCATCCCTAACCCCCATCGCGCCGGGCCCTAGCTTCGCGCTTCCTAACGCAGGGCAGCCCGGCATTGCGCATTCAGAGATTCTTACACCCATCTCACGAGCATGAAGAAAACGTAAATCCAAAGTGCATCCATGAAGTGCCAGTAAATCGCGGTCACGTCCACAGGCGTCCGTCGCGCGCGGCCGAGCGCGATGCGGCGGGCGCGAGAAGCGACATAGGCAAGAGCAACAACACCACCCAGCAGGTGGATGCCGTGCGCAGCGGTCAACACGTAAAAGAAAGAGCTGCCCGGATTCGTGGCCAAATAAATTCCGCGAGACGCCAGCTCACGCCACGCCACCAGTTGGCCGCCGAGGAAGCCCAAACCCAAGACGACCGTCGCCGAAAGCCAGCGGATGAATTCATAGGCTGAGCCCGCACTGAGCGAACGGCGGGAGAGTTCCAGGGTCGCGCTGCTCGCCAGCAGCACGAATGTATTCAGCCACAGGACCCGGGGCACGCTAAACGAAACCCAGTCGAACGACATTCCTTTGCGGACTACCAAGGCGCTCGTGAAGGCCGCGAACAACATCACAATGCCAGTCAGCGCGAAACACATACCCAGCCGATAGGTCCGCTCGGGAACTCTGTATTCTTCCCCGCTGTCACCCCCGCCAAAGTCGCCGAAGCGGAAGTCACCTCCGCCCTGGCCGGCGTCATCAATCCTGGCGGCTTCTTCTGGCCGGGTTGGCGTTAGCGTCGTAGATGCCATGCGAGACCTCGAAAAGAGTTGAAGCTCGAAACCAGTGTTTGTCCGTAGTCCGTGGTCCGTTGTCCGCCGTATGTGGTCCGTTGCCACTGACCCGCCGTGGCGGGACAACTGACGACTGACCACTGACAACTGCTCTTAGTGCGCTGCCGCAACCCCCTCCGGTGAATTTTGCATAATGAAGTCCTTCGCCGCCCCCGGAACGCTGAACTCATAGGGGCCGTTGTAAACCACCGGGTGCTTTCCGGCGAAGTTGTCGAAGGGCGGTGGCGATGGAATCGTCCACTCGAGCGTCGTGGCCTCCCAGGGGTTCTCCGCCGCCTTCGCGCCCCTGAACATGCTCCAGAGAAGGTTGACCAGGAAAATCAATTGCGCCCCGCCCGTAATAAACGCTGCGATGGAAATGAACCTGTGCACGGAAATCAGGGGCACCAGGAAATTGTCGATCAACTCCGAGTAGCGCCGCGGGTTTCCCTCCAGCCCCAGGTAATGCATGGGCATGAAAATCGCGTAGACGCCCACAAAGGTGATCCAGAAGTGGATCTTTCCCAGCGTTGCGCTCATCATCCTGCCGAACATCTTGGGAAACCAGAAATAGGTCCCGGCAAAAATCCCGAAAATGGCAGCTACGCCCATGATCAGGTGGAAATGCGCAAGGACGAAATAGGTGTCATGAAAATAGAGATCGATGGGCGGCTGGCCCAGGAAGATGCCACTGAGCCCGCCGGTGACGAAAATCGAAACGAACCCAATGGCAAACAGCATGGGAGTGGAGAAGCGAATCTTGCCGCCGATCATCGTGCCAATCCAGTTGAACGTTTTGATAGCGGAGGGAACTCCAATCGCCATGGTGAGAATCGAGAAGGCAAACGCCGAGTACGGGCTCATGCCACTCACGAACATGTGGTGTCCCCATACGGTAAAACCCAGGACGCCGATCGCCGACATGGCGTATACCATGGCGCGGTAGCCAAAAATCGGCTTACGAGAGAACGTCGAAAGGATGTGGGAAGTCACGCCCATGCCGGGCAAAATCGCGATGTAAACCTCCGGGTGCCCGAAGAACCAGAACAGGTGTTGCCAAAGGAGTGGTGAGCCGCCGGAATGCGGAATGATCTTGTCGCTTACGATCAGGCCGCCGGGCACGAAGAAACTGGTGCCGCCCACTCGATCGAGCAGCAACAGGACTCCCGCCGCCAGCAACACGGCAAACGAAAGCAGTCCCAAGATGGCGGTCAGAAACCATGCCCAGCAGGTGAGGGGAAGCTTCATCAGTGAGAGCCCGCGCGCGCGAAGATCGAGTGTTGTGGCGATAAAGTTGATGGCGCCAAGCATCGACGCAACGCAGAATAAGGCGATGGAAACTATCCAAAGATTTTCACCCACCGCCATGCCGGGCCCGGCAGCACCGCCCACCGCGCTCAACGGCGGATAGGAGGTCCAGCCCGCGATGGGCGGGCCATCCTGGATGAAGAAGGTGGCAAGCAACACGATGAAGGCCGAGAATGTGACCCAAAAAGAAAGCATGTTGAGCCGCGGGAAGGCCATGTCCTCAGTGCCGATCTGGATCGGCAGGAAATAGTTTCCGAAGCCGCTCTGCGGAGCCGTGGTGAGAACGAAGAAGACCATTAATGTGCCGTGCATGGTCAGAAGCGAGAGATAGTATTCAGGCGAAATCACGCCGTGGGGCGCGCCGAGCGGAGAGAGCTTATCAAGCAGCGGGACGCTGGCTTGCGGCCAGACAAGGTGAAGGCGCATCAAGATGGAGAGGGTCAGGCCTACGAAAACCGCCACTAGAGCCAGCAGGTAATACTGAATCCCAATCACCTTGTGATCGAGGCTGAAGAGGTACTTCCGGATGAACCCCTTGGGCGCCTCATGCCGTTCAATCGCTTCCGCGTGTGGTTGTGCCATCAATAACCTCTCGCCTTACATCTACCCGCCAGCCGTCATTCCGAGCGCAGCGAGGAACCTCGCTCTGATTCTTTCTTCCGTGGTCCGCCCCTAAGCAGGACGAGATTCCTCGCTGCGCTCGGAATGACAGGCGAGGTCCGCGCTACCTGCTACTGCCGCTTTACCTCGCTCATCAGCGCCATCAAGTTGTCCTCCGAATCTCGGAAGAAGGTCATCCACAGATCATGGTCGGGCATGGCAGCGATCAAGTGCGGCTCGTCCTCAAAACGCACTCCGCTCTGCTTCATCTGCGCATGGGCCGCCCGGATGTCGGGCACGGCAAAATACAGAATGGAGGAGGGGTGGTCGAACTCGGGTTTCTCCGGGCTATCGATCATCAGCCGCACTCCGCCGCAGTCGAAGAAGGCGAGACCGAGAGGCGCCTTGAACAGCAGCTTTAGTCCGAGTACATCCTGATAGAACGTACTCGCCCGCTCGACATCGTGCGCCCTCACCTGAATCTGCCCCAACCGCAAAATTCCCACTCCCGCGCTGGCAATCTTCATAAGATTTACGTCCTCCCCAAGGAGTCAGAAGTCAGGAGTCAGAAGTCAGAAGACAGAACCGGGACTCGAAAACCGAAATTCGAAACTCGAAAACCACCTAAGGCGTCATTCCCGCGTAAGCGGGAATCCACAGTCTCATAGCCCCCCGCCCTTTAGCAGGCTCAGGGCAAGCTCCTCGCGGGAGTGGCGTTGCGCACAGCGAGTCTCGAATTTCGAGTTGCGATTTTCGATCTTCCGCATCCTTCTGACTTCTGACTCCTCACTTCTGTCTTCTGCTTTACTGCGCTTGCGCCATGCTCTGAAGCCACTTCTGAAAATCCGCCGGCGGCATCACGTTCATGAAAGCCCGCATCTTGTAGTGGCCCAGACCACACAACTCCGCACAGGCAATCTCATAAGTGCCAACTTTGGTGGCCGTAAAGTGGATAGGAATCTCCATCCCCGGAACCAAATCCTGCTTCAACCTGAGTTCGCGAACGAAGAACGAGTGGGTAACGTCCTTGGAGCGCAAGATGAGCTCCACCGGTTGATTAACTGGGATAGCGAGCGTGGCAGTAACGATGTCGTCTTTGGAATCCGAATCACGGTCGCGGTCGAGACCCAGAAAATTCCCTGTGGCGTCATCCACTTTTTCCACATGTACGGGACCAAACTTGCCATCGGGGCCGGGGTATCGAAAGTACCAGGCGAATTGTTCTCCCCAAACCTCCACCCTCATTGATCCCGGCTGCGGCCCCATAAAGTGGACAAATGCCCAGATGTGGTAGCCCATCAGGTTCAGTCCGATGAAGATGATTGCGGCAGCAGTAGTCCAGGTGAGCTCGAGCTTGTTATTGCCGTGAGAATAGCCCGCTTTTCGCCCGTCTCGACGGTCGCGATAACGCCAGACAGCATAGGCCAGCGCCAGTTGGGCGACCACAAAAATGGCCCCCGTGATGGCGAGCGTCAGCATAAACTGGTGGTCGATGGCGTGCCCGTAATTGGCCGTGATATCAATGGGGAACCACCACGTCTTGGCCAAGAAAAAGTAGCCGGAGAGAAAGGTGATAAGGATTACCACCAGCGCAATCGCCAGCCCCATAGGTCATTGCTCCTGTCGAGAGTTCCCCGCCTCACCAGGACGTTAGGTGAAGAACAAAGGCACGCTGAGTTTTTAATCGAAAAGCCCTGTACAAACCGTGCGAGAACTTTCCTCTAGCTTAGATGAAAACCTCACCCCTTAGGGTTCGCATAAACCAAACTTAATGGCCTCCTGTAGAGGCCCGACTTTGGACGTTTGAGAACCCGTATTAACCCTGCCGGCGGTCGAGGTGTCATTCCGAGCGCAGCGAGGAATCTCGCTCTGATTGTTTGTTCCACCTGCGCCGCGGCGAGGCCGCCTTGAGCTCCGTACCTAGCGACGCTCAAGTTCTTCCAATCACCATTCGCCGACATGATGCAGACGCAGTAAGCGTCTGGTGCCAGCGCCCCAACCTCTTCTGCCCGCGCCAAGGGCGATCCGGTCCAGACCAGAGCGAGATTCCTCGCTGCGCTCGGAATGACAGCGTCCAGATCTGATTGTCTACCGCCAACTGTCGACTACTACGAAGGTGCCTTAAACGTGAAATCGGCAGTCTTTGTCTCCTTGGCCCCCACGGTCACTTTCTGCTCCTGAGTTTGGCCCTGCCCGCCGCCAATGGCAGTCCAAGCCCCAATCGTGTAATCACCCGGCGGAAGGCCCTTGATTGTGTACGTACCATCGCTGCCGGTCACGGCGTAAAAAGGAGTTTTCAGCACGCCAATGTAAGCACGCATCCAGGGGTGCTGGTTGCACTTCGTCGGGATCATCACTTCTTCGCGTGTGAATTTCTGCTCGATAGGAGCGGCCCCTGGCGCCTGAGACATGTTCCATTCCCGGTTATCCTTGGGCATGGGGTGGATATTGTGCGTGGTGGCGTCGCTGGAGACGATCTTAAGCGTTTGCCCCACCATGAGGCCAAGCACGTGCGGCTTGTACATGCAACCGTCCTGGTCCAGGGTCACGGGATCTGAAGGGGGAGCGAAAACGTACTTTTCCGCCCCCGACTTCACGTACACGAAAACATTGGGCAACGTCCCATTGGAGTTCACCTCATCATCTTCGGCGAAAACCGGCCCGCTGTGCTTCTGCACGCAAACGGGGTCCTGATCCATCATGATCCGGTGGGGCTTCGGTTTTGTTCCCTCGAATGAGACCTTGCCGGTGACTTCGCCCACCCTGGATTGGTCGATAGGGGTTGGCTGTGGCGCGGCGGTGGTTTCTGCCGGTTGCTCCGCCGTCTCTTCCGTCTTCTTGCTGCAAGCGACCAGAAACAGAGTCAATGCAGCCACAATTGAGAGCGAAAGGACGATTCGTTTTTCCATTGTCATGACCTTTCCGCGCCCTTCGAGTGCGGCGCTGTGATTGAGCTAATGAACTTTACTGAGCAGGGGCGGCTCGCGAACCGCCCCTACGCCTGACTTAGGGTCTTGCAGAAGCCGGATTCAAATTGCTCCCGCTCATCTGGATGAGCCGCTGCTGCTCCTGAGGAGTCAACTCGAACAGGTAGCGAACCAACAGCTCCGCGTGGTCACCGTTATAACCCTTGAAGGTCGGCGGCGTAGGACCCGCGAAAACATAATGGTCCGCCTGGAGCTTGAACAAGCCTGACGGCATGGCCGTGCCGGGATCGATCAGAGCCGGGTCAAGGATCCAGTGGCGGGCCCAATCGGGCTTCAGCCGGTCGGCTGCCAGCAGGAAATTCGGCGCCGTCGCATACTGGTCGTGGGACGGAGACCCGATCGCATGGCATTTTAAGCAGGGCGCTCCGGGACTGGTGAACAGCGCCCTGGCCATGGCGATTTCCTGCTCCGTGAGCGGTTCTTGCTTCACAGGGATGTAAGGCATGGGTTGTTGTGACAGCGCCTGGAAGAATCTTACCAGCTTCCGAATCTCGATTGGAGAAAAATAAAAGGTCGGCATGCGAAGTTTCAAGTAGCTGCGCACGCCGTCGCGGTCGGTATCTTTCTCACTCAAGGCAGGGTTGGCGAGGAACCTGGCCAGCCACTCGGGGTTTACGCGCGCCCCTTCCGTCAGCAGGCGGGGCGGCAATTGGCCCTTGCCATCGGGCGTCTGGTACTGCGGCAAGTTCATCACCACGCTGCTTTGGCCAAGTGTGAACTGGTGGCAACCCATACAGTTGTATTTCTGGACGATCCACCAACCTTCCTGGATATCGCGGCGGTAATCTGCCGGACGGTAGAAATACCGCTCGGGGTACTGCGAGGTGACGCTGCCCATCAGAAATGTGGTGAGAGCTCGGATTTCACCCGGCTTGTTCTCAAAATCAAAGTCCGGCATCTTCAGTTCTTCGCCTTCGGCCTTGATCATCCCCGCGTCGAACAACTCCGGCTTGGCCAGCTTGTGTTCGAAGAAGCCCTTATGACTGTACCAATCCTTCTCCTTGGCTTGCTTGATGAAGAGGGCGAAGTCCATCTGCTCGAGGGGCTTGCTCCCCTCCGCCGTTAACTCCGTCCCGATCCTTCCCTCATTCTCGAGGCCCGCAATCTCATGACAGCCTGCGCAGCCGTAACGCCGGACAATCTCTTCTCCCTGGGCCTTCAACTTGGGGTCGTTCAGATAAGGAGCCGGCGGATAACTGGATGGATCTTTCTCCTTCAAAGTGGTGAGGTAAGTGGCGATGTTCCGCGCCTCATCCCAGGACAGCCGGAGATTCGGCATAGGAGTCATCTGCTCGGCCAGCAGCTCGTGGCCGTCGTTCGGGCACTTCGAGTGGTCGATGTCGAAGACGAAGGGCAGGCCATGTTTCTTGTAATCATCCTCAGTCAGGTCGCGTTTCTCATAAGGGCAGTAAGGATTCGTGCGCTGGCGAGGATTGTGAACCCAGCGCACGAGATAATCGTAGTTATCCTTCTCTCCCACCCGGCTGAGATTGGCGGCGAACCATCCACCCACGGCATTCGACCCTTCGCCCACCGAGTGGCATGCCAGGCAGCCGCGCGTCTGGAAGCTCTCCTTACCCTTCGCGGGATCACCCCCAGGCTGCTGGGGGAGTTGCCCGCTAAGCCCGCTCTGCCAGATGAATGCTGCGACGGCAGGCAGTTCATCCTCATCCAAGCGGAACCGCGGCATTTTCGTTGTGGGCCGGAAGGCATGAGGGTTTTCGAGCCAGACCGGAACCCACTCCGGCCGGAGCTTCATGCGGACCTCTTTGAGATCAGGCCCGATCTTCTTCATATCCTGCATCAAGTTCTTGGCGCGGAGGTTTTGCTGGTCGATTTGCAGGTTGATCTTGCTGATGGAAACTTGAAGCTCGTTGGCCTTCAAATAGAGCTTCTGCGCCGTTTCGTTGTCAGGAGCCTGGTCGCCCGCCAGGATGCTCTTTTGCGCCTCCAGCTTGCCTTCCGCGCGCTGCCTCTCCAACTGTTCGATGGCGCGCTGGGTGGAAATAAGTTCTTCCGGTTCGGCGTCATATCGCTCGTAGCGATGACAGCCCATGCAGCCCCGCCACTCGAAGAGTTGCTTTCCCTGCGAGAGGGTCGGAGCATGATCGACCACCATGTCGCTCGCATGGCACTGTTGGCATCCGGCCTCGACATTTTCCATGGGATAGAGCGGCCAGAGCCAGTGCTCGTCGTGCCCATGGGCCTTCTCGACTCGGGCGATATCCATGCCGTTGCCGTTGTGACAAGGCGTGCATCCGAATCGGTCCGGGTCATGGATGCGGAATAGTTCCGTACCCGGATGGGATGTGAAGGCCGCGGACAGATGGTCTTTCATTCCACCCATGTCCTTGCGAGTCATCACCACAGGCTCGCGGATTCCCACGTGGCAGGTCTCGCAGCGGTCCACAATCCCGGCGTCGGGGTTGTTGATCTGCTTGATCTCCACCGTAAAGTCTTCGTTCTTCTTCTGAAGACCCCGCAGAGCCTCGACTGTTAACCCGTCAATGTGGTCCTTCACGTAAGAATCAACCTGGTTCTGCAACTCCGAAACAGGGCGAAGCAGGCTCGCCTTTTCGAGCAGGAGTTTTCCTTTCTCCTGCTGCAGATCGTTGAACTTGTCCTCAAGCGCGTCGAAAGTCAGTCGCAGACTTTCTTCCTTGGCGCCAGGCTGGGCAGGAGGAAGGGTCACCTCGAATGGCCCTCCTTCGTATTTGTCGAGATCTTTCTGAAGTGACTGTTTCCTCCTACGGCTGGAGGTGTGCTCAATGACATATACCTGTGAGCTGACGTAAGCTCGCGCCGTGGTGAGCGAATTGAGGACCGCGGTGGTGCGTGCCTCCACCAGCGCCGCCTGCGCGTCAAGGTCTTTGACCTTGGGGGCCGTTTGCTTCTGCAAGTCCTCGAGTTTCTGCTTGAGCGCCAGGAACTCCGGAGAGTTCTCAATCGTCTTTTCCTTGGCGCGCTGAACAGGCAACTGCTTCCTCAGAAAGGCGCTGTACCGCTGGACGAATGCCCTCTGGTAAGCCTTCCAGGGTCGTAAGCCAAAGAACTCATCATAGAGAGACCACACCAGAGTTACGAGCAGGAGTACCGAGGCGATGAGCAGGTACACCGCAAGGGATTGGCTTACGACCGGGTCTTTGTCCGGCGCGTCAGGCAAGCCGTGCCTCCAGGGGTTGACAGCGATAGGACCTCAGACATTGAACCATGGAGTAACCCAGATGTACTTGATCCGGAACAAATGGCGAATCAGAATCTTGATCGGTAACAGCAGCATCATGACCAAAAAGACTTGCATGGTTGCATACTGAAGGAAACTCATGCGCGCATAGACTTTCCGGTTGAAGGCCGTGGCCGTAATGATCTTGTGCAGCCCGAAGCCGGCGCCGGCAAAATACAGTCCCATAGCCACGGCGCCCAAGACGACTTTTCCCCACATGGCGCTGATGCCAAAAAGGTCGGGGAGGTCGCGGTTCACTTCGAACACCACTCGGCTTGGATCCCAGGTCTGCCCCGGCCAGAACCACATCCATCCTGGCCCGCGGATAAAAGTGCCGATGACCACCATCAGTAGCCACAGGAGCATGAACCCCACACAGAACGTCCCGATGGCGAATTTCCTCTGCTTCAGCGTGTAGTAGCCGGCGCCCAGCGGATTGGCGTCGATATAAGGGATAATCATCAGTCCGATAATAATAAGCGTGGGCATCACCACGCCGGCAATCCAGGGATCGAAGTAGACCAGCATTTCTTGGAGTCCCAGGAAGTACCAGGGCGCCTTGGCGGGGTTCATGGTCAGGTTGGGGTTGGAAGGCTCCTCGAGCGGGGCATTGAGCGTCAGCGACCAGACCATCAGAATAACGGTCAGGATAATCGCTGCCAGGAATTCAATCCGCATCAGGTAAGGCCAGGTTTGGACTTCCCGCGCCCAGCCGGGCATCCAGGGCTGCGTCTTGCGGTGATGCGTCTTGGCAAGTTGCGGGTCAGCTTCAAGCTGCGCAATCAGTCGATCGTTGGCGCGCGCCTGCCGAATGGCATACCAGGTATAGAAAGGCACCAGAAAGAGAATCGCGACAATGGGAACATTATCGGGAGCGGAGATTATTTCCCAGAGTTGATGCCAGTCCATCGACGAACCCTCTCAAGAGTCGAGAAGTCAAGAAGTCAAGAAGTCGACAACCATACCCTTTACCCCTTATCCTTCTCGCCCCCCCCTTAAACTTCTCGACTTCTTGACTCCTCGACTGCTCTTAGAACTTCCTTTCCGGCTTAATCTCGGATTCCAGCATCATCGGGGCCGGCCCGGAGATTCCACCGTCTTTCCTCACTCGCCAGAAGTGCACGCCCATAAAAGTCGCGGCAATAAGAGGAATGGCGAGGCAGTGCCAGATATAGGCTCGAAGCAAGGCGTTGGCGTCCACAATCGAGCCGCCCAGCAAGGCGAAGCGCACATCGTTGTATGCGGTCATTCCGAGTTGCGGCCCAAAAGGCCCCTCGTGCCCCAGCAGCGGGGTGGCCCGCGCCATATTGGTTCCCACCGTGACGGCCCAAAACCCCAACTGGTCATCAGGCAGAAGGTAGCCGGTGAAGGAAAGGAGCATGGTCAGCACCAGCAGGACCACACCTACGCACCAGTTGAATTCGCGCGGCTTCTTATAGGAGCCGGTCAGGAAAACCCTGAACATGTGCAGCCAGACCGCAATGATCATCAGGTGCGCGGCCCAGCGGTGCATGTTCCTAAGCAGCCTGCCGAACGGAACGTCGTTCATCAGATAGACGATATCGCGATAGGCCTGCCCCTTCGAGGGGTGGTAATAGAACATCAGCAGCACGCCCGTGATGGTCAGCACAAGGAAGAGATAAAACGTCATGCCGCCCATGCCCCACGTGTAGTTGTAGCGCACGGCGTCGCGGTTGATCTTGGCGGGATGAAGGTGGAAGAAGACGTTGGTGAGGACACTCAGGGCCCTGCTGCGCTCGCTCTCGTCGTGCTTGACGCGGAAGATCGACTTGTAGAGCTGGGTCTTCTTTGGCTTCTTGAGGGTCTCAAGGTCTTCTTTTGCCTTTTCCTTGAGAACTTTGACGTCCTCCCGGACTTCCTCAAGGACGCCAGCGAGACCTCTCTTTTCCGTGTTTCCGTTCTGCTCTTCAGCCATCCACTTCTCCGTCCAAGTGGTTAGTGGCTAGTCACTAACCTGGTCACGATCGAGCCACTGCCCTTTGCCGGTCATTAACCAACCCGACCAATGACAAACCGCTAGCAACTGACCACTAGCCACTGCTCTTACACAGTTATAAAAGCGCCGGGATCCTCAAAGTCGTCCGGCCCGCCCTGGCTTTTGAACCAGGAATACAACCGGCTGGTATCCACTACGATCTGCCCTTCGGACCCCAGCTCCACGTGGGCGCGATCCATGGGCCGCGGTGCGGGCCCTTCAAAGTTGACCCCTTCGGGGGTGTAACCGCTCCCGTGACAAGGGCATTTGAACTTGTTCTCGGCCGGCTTCCAATCGGGCGTGCAACCCAGGTGCGTGCACTTGGCAAAAATGCAGAAAAGACGGGGAGGCTCCTTGACCACCCAAATTCGGTAGGCTTGTTTGTATTTCTCATTAACTCCGATCTGGAAGTCCGAAGGATAACCGATGACGTGTACCGTCTCCGGCTCAAACAGGGCGCGGGGAAAGAAAAAACGCAAGAACATCAGGAAATTGGCGGCGACGAATCCCCACACGCAACTCCAGATGATGCGCCGTCGCATCTTACCTGAGTCAGGAAGCTCTTGAGCAGAGCTGCTTGCAGGTTTGGGTGGAGCGGTTGGCTTAACCCCCGGCTTAGGTGGAGTGGCGACAGCGCTAGCCTCTGGTGCCTTTCCTGAGGTCGTAGAAGGCGCACCGTCCGCGTTCGCCATGCTCGAAGCTCCTCTAATTACGGGGTAGCAGAGAGATTTGTTTTCCAGCCAAGCCCAAAAACCCAATATAAATGAAAGCTGAACCACGTGTCAACGTCTGGTAACAACAAATGGCGAAAGAATCAAGAGTTGACGCAGATCAAGAGGATTCCACCTGATATATCGCAGCGCGATTTGGTTCCCAACGGAGGGTACGGCGAGGACTCCTCTCCAGCGGCGGCGGGAGGGGACCGAGCGCAAGGCGAGCCTGGCGGGGACACCCCTAATTTGGCCTTTTGGGGTCGGTCTTTCGCTTTGTTTGAGCTTTTTGGCGTGCTCTGGGCACATTTTTCGGCCTCTTTTGGACGCCTTTGGGGTTCGTTTTTTGGGCACTTTTTTTGATTCTAAAGGAGTTCTTCGGTTCGTTCCGTTAGATTTAACATCTTTTGTGAACTTCCTGTGCGTCTCTGGGACATTTGCCGCGGCCTTGCTCGAACACTCTTTCGCCGCAATTGCCATCGCCCTGATCAGCGGAGGATCTTCGCTAATGAGAATCAGTCCTACCTCCCTGGCTTCGCAGTGCCGGTGAGGGCTGCAATCTCGCGAGATTTGGACGGCCTCTTCGTCAAGGTCCATATTTGTAGCCTACCATAGGCTCGCGCATCTGTCAAGAGCTCCGCGGTCTGTGGTCAGTCGTCTGTAGCCTTCACTGCCTACTGCCATCGGAGCCCGCTCTCTAGTGGGGACCCCCTCCCGCCAGCGCGTGAAGCACAAGGTCGGCAAGCGCCCGGATGAATGTCGGCGAACCATTTAAGCCCATCGTGACATGAAAACCTCGGATGCCGAGACGCTCCGCTAACTCGCGCGCTTCGATATTGATTTCGTAAAGCGTTTCGACGTGGTCGGAGACGAAAGAAATCGGCACAACCAGAACTCGCTCGCTTCCGTTTGAGGCCAGAGTCTGGAGAGCCTCATGAATGGAGGGCCCTAGCCATCGGCCCGGACCGGAGCGGCTCTGGTAGCAAAGGCTGTGCGGGTTTGGCCACGCCCCTCGCTCCCTAACCAATCTCACCGTGGCTTCAATCTGCGCCTGGTAGGGATCACCGGACTTGATGATGCTCTCCGGCACTCCGTGGGCGCTAAAAAGCAAATGGACCTCTGAAGGGAGGCGCAGGGCAGATCCATTCGTCTTCCGAAACTGCTCGAGACCTTCGTTAATACGTTCCACGATCGCATCAATATAAAGAGGGTGAGTGTGGTAGTCGCGGACGATTCTTACATCGACAGGGTGGCCGGGTGAGAAGTTGCGCTCCCACTCTTTCAGACTGCTGCCGGTGGTGACGAGGGAGAAGTGGGGATACAAAGGCAGCAGCACAAGCCTGCGGACTTGATGATTCAGGACCTGGCGGACAGCCTCTTCGGTTAGTGGATGCCAGTAACGCATGGCTACGAAAACACGCGCGTCGAGAGAATGGCGCAACTCGCTTTCGAGCTTGCGGGCCTGAAGTTCCGTCAGTTCGCGGAGGGGAGACCTGCCGCCAATCTGGGCATAGTGTTTTTGGACTCGCCTGGCACGCCGCGACGAAACGAGCCGAGCCAGAGGCTCGCGGGCCAGCCGAGCAAGCGGGAAGTCGATGATATCCGGATCGCAGAAGAGGTTATAAAGGAAGGGCTCGACTGCCTCAAGCGAGTCCGGCCCGCCCAACTGGAAGAGAACTACCCCTACCCTATTTGTGCTTTCTGCCTTGTTCGGACTCACTTTGCGCTCTTAATCCCTGCACTGTAATATCCTACACAGGCCGGCAGTAGCACCGCAAGTGCTTACGGCAGCGCCGGTACTGGCTTCATTTGCGAGACATGGGCGCTCGAAGCCGTGGTCTTTCCCGTCCCAAATGCCAGCACTAACCCACTCTTGCCGCTTGACGGTCCTCCTTATGACTTGGTATAAAGAAATGGGGCATGAAAATCACAAAAAAGGCTTGGGCTTTGGCGCTCTCGCTCCTTCTTTCCCTCGTTCCAGGTGTGTCGCTGTTGGCTCAGAAAGGCCAGGGCGCGAGGTGTTGCGCTTCCTCGGCCTGTTGCTGCTGCAAGAACTGCCCAATGCATTCGTCACATTCCTCAATGCCCGGACGATGCCCCATGTCCAAGGCACCCCAGTCGCGTTCCATGACGACGTGTACATGCAGCATTTCGCAGCATCCGCCAGCATCCGGACCGATCACTTCAGTTCGTTTAATCTTTGAGCTGCCCGGGTTCGAGGAGCCCGCGAAGCTGGACTCATTTCCTTACCGTCAAGTAGCCAAATCAGTTGCACCAGAAGATGTTTTTATCTCCCCACCGGATCAACCTCCACGAACCCTCTAGCCCCCATTTCTCACCAAAGTTGAAAGGGTTTCTTTGCGCGGCCGGAATGGCAGGGCTTTACAGGCTGCGGAAAAACCCCTCCAATCTGTCATTCCGAGCGGAGCGAGGAATCTCGCTCTGAGTGTTTTCAACGCAGTGCGAGATTCCTCGTCGTCCGCCAATAAGAATGGCGGACTTCTCGGAATGACAGGCCAGGCGCGTTTCTCAGCATCCTGCTGACGCCTGCTGTTCCCCAAGTTCTGCAAGGGTTGGTGTGTTTTCGAGGAGGTTAGACATGCGTCCACGGCATGCCTTTTTTGGCGTCGTGTTGGTATTTTTGTCAACATTGCAGTCCCACGCCACAATTTTTGGAAGAATACAAGGAATCGTGCACGACCCACAGCACCGGCCTATTGCCGGAGCATCGGTAAAGCTGCAGGCGATTACCTCGGATTGGTCCCAAACCGCGCAATCGGACGATAACGGTGAGTTTTCGTTCACCGCCGTACCGATCGGCGACTACAAGGTCACCGTCACTCAGCCTAAATTCCAGAATTCGGAGCAGACGGTCACCGTCGATTCCGGCTCATCCCCGATTCTTCACTTTCCACTGGCGATTGCGACCTTGAATCAAACTGCCGTTGTCGTCGGCCGGGGAGAAATGGCCGATATGGATTCGGTAACCCCCACCACCCTGATTGATCGCCAGGACATAGCTCAAACTCCCGGTGCCGACCGCACCAACAGTTTGGCGATGATCACCGACTACGTTCCCGCTGCCTACGTGACCCACGACATGTTGCATATGCGAGGTGGCCACCAGGTGTACTGGCTCATTGACGGCGTGCCCGTACCCAACACCAATATCGCCGCCAATCTGGCCCCGGTGATTGACCCAAAGGATGTTGATTATCTCGAGGTTCAAAGAGGCAGCTACGACGCCGACTACGGAGACCGTACATACGGAATCTTCAACATCGTGCCCCGAAACGGCTTCGAGCGTAACCATGAGGCGGAACTCGTCACCACTTTCGGCAATTGGTTTCAAACGAACGATCAACTCAATTTCGGAGGGCACACCGAGCGCTTCGCCTATTACGCCAGTGTAAACGGAAATCGCAGCAACTACGGTTTGCAGACCCCGATTGCGCAAGTTTTTCACGATGCGGAGAACGGCTACGGGGGATTCGCTTCGTTCATTTTCAATCCCGATTCCAAGAACCAATTGCGGCTGGTCACCTCGCTACGGGAGGATTATTACCAGATCCCCTACGACCCGAATCCCAACTCAATCGGAAATCAGCAGTTGGTGGTGGCGGGGGAGTCCCCCAGTTACGGCCTCCGTGATGGCGAGCATGAGCGCGACGGCTACGTCACCTTCTCATGGGTCCGCACATTCAATCCCAATATGCTGCTTATGGTTTCTCCCTTTTATCATTACAACAGCGCCGACTACCAAGGCGGCGCGAACGATTATCCCGTCATCTCAACCATGGATCAGGATGCCAATTACGGGGGCTTGCAGGCGGCCCTGAACGCCAACTTTTGGAGAAACGATGTTCAGGTCGGCGTGTACGGATTCGCTCAGCACCAGTACAACTTCTTCGATAACCAATTCACGGACGGCAGTCAAAACTTCCCCGCCTCTTCGATCGGCGTAACGGGAGGGCTTGAGAGCACATTCATCAACGACAAGTTCAAAGTGACCTCGTGGTTGACCTTAATCGCCGGCCTCCGCCAAACACATTTTACCGCGGACGTCGTGGAGAACGCGACGGACCCACGCCTTGGTGTTGCCATCAGAGTCCCGCGCCTGAACTGGGTCTTTCGCGCCTTCTACGGTAAGTATTACCAAGCCCCCCCACTCGTGACAGCCACCGGCCCACTGCTCGGTTTGGCGAACAGTCAGAATTTTACTTTCGCTCCCCTGCACGGCGAGCGCGATGAAGAGCACCAATTCGGCGTCACGATTCCTTATCGCGGCTGGGTGCTCGACGCCGACACATTTCAAACCCAGGCGAGCAATTGGCTGGATCATAACAATATCGGAGAATCAAATCTCTTCTGGCCGATCACGTGGGATGCCGCCTTGATTCAAGGTTCGGAGCTCACACTGCGGTCGCCCCGCCTCTGGCATCGCGGCCAGTTTCACCTTGCCTTTGCAAATCAATTCGCGCGGGCAACCTCACCCATCACCGGAGGCTTGATCTGCCCTACTAGCAACGACACAGCATGCCCACTCGATATACTGCCTGGATATTCAGCGGTAGACCATGATCAGAGAAACACGCTGAACTTCGGTTTCGATGGAAATTTTCCCCGGCAGGCGTACGCTTCGACCAATGTGTACTACGGCTCGGGGTTCACGAACGGGATTCCGGACGCGCAATATCCGGGGCCGTATCTGCCTCAGCACACCACGTTCAACATTTCGCTGGGCAAGTCCTTTGGCGAGAAATACACCGTTTCCGTAACCGTGCTGAATGTGGCAAACCGTCGCGTGGAACTGGACAACAGTCTGACGTTCGGAGGCTTTCACTACAACGACCCGCGACAAATCTACGGCGAATTCAGGTACCGCTTCAACTTTTGATTGGTATGGTCGCCGTGTCTTTTTTGACAGGCCCGCGCCGGCGGCGTAACATGGATACACAAAGATGATCGGGAAAACCGTTTCTCATTATAGAATTCTGGAAAAGCTCGGCGGAGGCGGGATGGGAGTGGTTTACAAAGCCGAGGACACCACGCTCGGCCGCTTTGTGGCGCTCAAATTTCTGCCCGCAAATCTGGCTAGGGATCCCCAAGCGCTCGAGCGTTTCCAACGCGAGGCGCGCGCGGCTTCGGCGCTCGACCATCCGAACATCTGCACTATTTTCGAAGTCGGCAAGCACGAAGAAGAGCCCTTCATCGTGATGCAGCTTTTGGAGGGGCAGACCCTCAAGCATCGCATTGAATCCAAGCCCCTCAAAATCGATACCCTGCTCGACCTGGCGATTCAGATCGCTGACGCGTTCGACGCCGCGCACGCCAAGGGCATCGTGCATCGGGACATTAAGCCCGCCAATATTTTCGTCACGCAGCGCGGCCAAGCCAAAGTGCTGGACTTTGGCTTGGCTAAGCTCGCGCCTTCGGGCCGTCCGCCCGTGGGAGCGGGTGCCTCCGCCATGCCTACCGCTCCGGTGCGCGATGAATTCGTTACCAGCCCAGGCGTCACCATGGGGACGGTGGCTTACATGTCTCCCGAGCAGGTGCGCGGAGAAGATCTCGACGCTCGTTCGGATATTTTTTCCCTCGGTCTGGTTCTCTACGAAATGGCCACCGGCGTGCCCGCTTTCAGTGGCCCCACTTCCGGCGTGATTCATGAAGCCATTCTCAACCGTGTCCCGATTTCTCCGTTGCGTTTGAATCCTGATTTGCCGCCCAAGCTGGAAGAAATTATCTCCAAGGCGCTCGAAAAAGACGCTGAGATGCGCTATCAGAACGCTTCCGACCTTCGAACGGATCTCAAGCGTCTGAAGCGGGACACGGATTCCGGGCGCTCTGCCACACGGATGCCGGTGGCAGAGCCCAGCGATTACACGCCTGCCCGGTCCAGCCAACCTCGGCAAGACGCGCAAACTGAGACGCCACCTCCGCCTCCCGCGCCGCCGGCGACGAGCGGACTCGCGGCGGTTGCACTTCCGCCCAGCGGGCCAAGCTCGGGTACACCCCAGCCGAGTGGACCGAGCGCAGTCACGCCGGCTGCACTCCCGGCGGGCCCGTCGAGCGAGGTTATTCCGCCGCCCCCAACGTCCGCCGAAACGCGCCGTCCCAAGTTCCTGATCCCTGTCGTCGCGGCTGTATTGGTTTTCGGGTTGGCGCTGGGTTGGTGGCTCGTGCGCCAGCGCACGTCAAGACCTGCAGGAGCGGAAGGCCATGAGGCTTTGGCGGTCCTTTACTTCTCCAATCTCTCGCAAGATCCGTCGCTCGACTGGCTCAACCGCGGCCTGACCGAAATGCTCACTACGAATCTGGCCCAGGTCAAGGGGCTCGACGTGCTTTCGACGGAGCGGATTCTCGCTGAGGTTCAACGGCTGGGGATGAAGGATGCGAAGGAGCTCAACCCGGCCTCGGCGGTGGAAGTGGCGCGCAACGCGGATGCTGATGCCTTTATCACCGGGACGCTCCTGCGCGTCGGCCCCAAACAGCTTCGGCTCGACGTGCAGGTTCAGGACACCAAATCGGGTCAGATTCTATTTTCCGACAAGGTGGAGGCCCCGGACGTCCAAGGCATCTTTAGCATGGTGGATGCTGTGACGGGGCGCGTGGCCCAGCGCTTCGTCCCTTCGGCCAATATGACCACGAATGTTCCCAGCATTGAAGAAGCGGCGACGTCCAACCTCGAAGCCTACCGGCACTATCAGCTCGGAGTTGATTTTAGGCGGCGCTTTCTCCTTTCCGAAGCGGTCCGGGAGTTCGAGGAAGCCATCCGGCTGGATCCACAGTTTGCGCTGGCTTACTGGAGTCTTTCTGACGCTTACAATTTCCAGGGCGATCTTCGCAAGAGCCAGGACCTTTTGCCGAAGATCGAACAATTACAGTCGCACCTGCCTCGCAAAGACCAGTTGGCTTTTCAGGCGGAAAAGGCTCTGCGGGCCGGAGACTTAGGAGGGATGAGACAGATCCTGGAATCACTCCTCAAGGAGTTTCCCCGCCAGGACGACGCCCGCCAGGGGTTGTCGCGTTTGGTGTTTTCCGTAGGCGAGGGGGACCGCGCCATCTCCATGTTGAAGGATGGGCTGCAACTCGATCCCAGGAATGAGACGCTCTTGAATGTGCTCGGGTACCTGGAGGCGGGAATGGGAAATCTGGGGGCGGCGCTCCAGGCCAACGATCAATACATGGCCATTCGCCCCAACGACCCGAATCCCTGGGACACGCGTGGGGACATCCTCTACGAATTGAATCACGACGATGAAGCGGTGGAGGCCTATCGTAAGGTATTGGCACTGAAGCCGGATTTCACAGGCTACGCCGACTATATCAAACTGGCGGTCGTATACGCTGACCAGAAGAAATACGCGCTGGCGGATTCGGCGCTTCAGGAATACGGCAAACGAGCCACGGGCGCGGGCAAATTCTACGTTTCGGTATTTGCCGGGCAGTTTCAGGAAACGCGGGGAGACTTGGAGGGCGCGCGCGCGCGTTATCAAAGTGCCGTGCGGGATCTGGCGCAAGCCGGGCAGAACAGTGGCGCCGCTGAGGCACTTCAGTCGCTGGCCATGATTTCGCTTCTGACAGGACAGGGCATGACCTTTGATCTGGCCTTGGCCCGGCAGCAAAAACTCTCCGGACTGGAATCTGGGGCGATGGGGTTTTTGCAGGCGGCGCAGGGTGACATGGCGGGCTCCGAACGTAGCCTCCAGCTCTATGCGGCGGCCCGCCCGGAACTTAGTTCGCAGGGCCTCGAACAGATTCGGAAATTCATCGCCCTTTACGCCACCTTGGTGCGCGGGGACGCACCAGGAGTACTGGAGGTTGCAAGCCGTCTCCCCAACTTCGTCGTCTCACGATTGCGATATCCCCGCGGGTGGGCCTATCTCGAGACAAAGGACTACACCCGGGCTGAGCAGGACCTTCGAACGGCGGTTCTTCAGGAAAGGTCGCTGTCAAATTTCAACGCCATCCGCACGCGCTCCCCACTGCTTGCCGCAATGGCGCACTTCTATCTGGGCCAAGTCTATGAAGCGACGGGAAAGCGCGACGAGGCCGCGAGCGAGTATCAGGAATTCCTTTCCCACTTCGAAAACTCCCGCGCCAGCCTTCCCCAAATCGCCCTGGCGCGTGCCGCCCTTCAGCGCTCCCTGCCGTAGCGCTTCCGTTGGCCGCTAGGGAACATTCTCGGGTGGGCTGCGTATGATTAAACCAAGCGGCATTCTGGAGGTTGCCCGATGGTCAAATTCTTCTTGTGGTGCATGCTGCTGGTTCTTTGCTGGCCGCTGGCGTTGCTGGCCTTGGTTCTATACCCGTTGGTCTGGTTATTGCTTTTGCCCTTCCGCCTCGTAGGCATCGCGGTGGGAGGGGTCTTTGAGCTGCTTGCCGCAATCATCACCTTGCCGGCGCGCATCCTGCGTGGGCCGCACCATGCCTGAGGCGCTCAATGCGCGCGAGCGACCTCCCCGACCGCCGCGCCGTCAACTCATGCTGCAACCCGCCCCCGGCTCGCCCCAACTTTCAATAGTTCATCAATATCCTCCCTCCGGGTTTGAAGACTTTTCTGACTTCTCAGCGCGATGAATGTAGCAAAGAAACCGCGATGTTTGAGAGGAAGTTGCCACGCCCCTCTCTCAATCGACCCGCCACGGAGAGGGCAATCGGCAATGAAAACTCGACCTCCGGTTGCGGCCGAAGGCGGCGATGCACGGGCTGGGCGGTTGCAATGAATTCTGGCCGAAACGCCTAAACCTGTGATAGGTTCTGAGCACGCCCTTGTCGCTGCCGTGATGTTGCGGATTGTTGGGATCGTGGTGGAGCTCTCTGCCGCCGGCGCGCTCTTGATTGTGGATCGTCAATGGAATCGAAGCAGGGCAAATCCGAGCTGATCAGCATCGTCGTCCCCCTCCTCAACGAGTCCGAGAGCCTGGAGGAACTGGGAAACGCCCTGCTCACCGTGGCTGCGCCGCACGGGCTTGACCTGGAAGTGATTTTCGTGGACGACGGGAGCCGGGATGGCTCATGGGATAAGATTCGCCGGCTCGCCATTGCCGATCCGCGTATTCGCGGCATTCGCTTCCGACGCAACTTTGGCAAGGCCGCCGCACTCGCCGCGGGGTTCGATGCCGCGCTGGGACAGGTGGTGCTCCAGATGGATGCAGATTTGCAGGACGACCCCGCTGAGATTCCAAGATTCCTGGCCAAGCTGGAGGAAGGATTTGACGTCGTTAATGGCTGGAAGCGGGTCAGGAAGGACCCTTGGCACAAAGTCTGGCCCAGCCGCGTGTTCAACTGGCTCGTCAGTTGCCTGACGGGCCTTAAGCTGCACGACCATAATTGCGGGTTCAAGTGCTTTCGCGCCGAGGTGGTCAAGGAGCTGCCTCTCTACGGAGAGTTGCACCGCTTCATCCCCGTGATGGCCCACGCCCGCGGATACCGCGTGGCGGAGCTGCCCGTCGTGCATCATCCCAGGCGCTACGGACAATCGAGGTACAGATTCCACCGTTTTCTTAAGGGTTTCCTGGATCTCCTGAGTGTCGTTTTCCTGACTGTCTTCGGCGAGCGTCCGCTTCATCTGCTGGGCGGGGTCGGTCTTCCCGCCTTCTTGCTCGGAGCGGCCGGGCTCTCCTACCTTGCGGTGTGCTGGGTGCTGGCGCGCTTTAGGGTACATGGCTTTGGGCCCATTGGGACCCGGCCTCTGCTGATCTATTCTCTCGCCTGCCTGATCATTGGGTTTCAAATGCTTGCCATCGGCTTTCTCGGTGAACTGGTCGCTTCTCAGAACATGCGGATTGAGCACAAGTACAGCATTGCAGAGCTTACTCCACCCACTCGGGGGAACGGGAGATGAACGATCCGACACAACTGAACGCGCGAAACGACCCTTTTGCCGAAAGGAGGCGCCTGGACTTTATACTGATTGCCGTGACCGCAGGGGCTGTGCTCGGCTTGATTTTCCTGGCACGCGCCGAACGGAACTTGCAAGGTGTGATCCTTCCCATGCACAGCGTCAATGATCGCTCGCGATGGGCGACGGTCTACAGCCTCGCGGAACGAGGGACTTACAACATCGATGAAACACCCTGGCCTACTACGATTGACCGGGTCCGGCTCGACGGCCACTACTATTCCTCCAAGCCTCCCCTGTTACCGACTTTGCTCGCCGGCGAGTACCTGCTCCTGAAGAAACTGAGCTTCGGCCGGCTGAGTTTTCGCAATAGCCCCCAAAGTGTCATACGCATAATCGTCGCCACCATCAATCTACCGCCGCTGGTCTTCTTTCTGGTTCTCTTCTCGCGCCTCCTCGACCGGCTCGCCCCTGATCCCTGGATTCGAGCCTACTCCATGACGGCGGCGGGGCTGGGAACATTCTTGACGGGATTCAGCATCACGCTGAACAACCACACCATCGCAGCCTTTAGCTCGTTTTTCGCGCTCTATCCTGCTTTCCTGATCTGGTGCGAGGGGCAGCGCGGGCGGCGGCTCTTTGCCCTGGCAGGGTTCTTTGCGGGATTCGCCGCTGTGAACGAATTCCCGGCCGCTGCCTTCCTGGTGGCGCTGGGCGCCGGGCTGGCCTGGAAGGCACGGCGGCAGACTTTGACTTGGTTTCTCCCCCTTGCGTTGGTCCCCATCGCCGGGCATTTCTCGACGAACTACTTGGTTACCGGGGACCTTAGACCCGCTTACACGCACAAGTCAGCCTACGTATTTCCCGGCTCCTATTGGTTGATTGATCCGGCATCAGGCCGACTGGTGGGCAGCGAGGTCGATCCCGCCAGCGGAAAGCCGACAGGGCAAATCGGCAGGGGAATTGACAACATATATGAACCCTGGCCTGTGTACCTGTTCCACATGCTGGTCGGACATCACGGGATTCTCTCACTCTCGCCGATTTTCTTCTTCACCTTGATCGGGGTCTGGAGTTCCCTCCAGTCCCGAGGAAACCCGCTGCGCGCCTTCGCGGCGCTTGCTGCCTTTCTCACCTTGTTGTTGCTCGTCTTCTATTTTTTCTTTGCCGGTAATCGGAACTACGGGGGGATGTGCTGCGGCCTGCGCTGGTTTTTTTGGCTGATCCCTTTATGGCTGCTGCTGCTTCCGGAGGGGTTGCGGGGGAAAACGTCTCACCGCTGGTTCCGCGGCATGGCTCTGGCCTGTTTGCTCATATCCGCAATTTCGGTCTTCTACTGCGCCCGTAATCCGTGGTCACGGCCCTGGCTCCAGCAATACCTCTATTACAAACAATGGATTAAGTATTGATGGAGTTGAGCGGCGGGCCAGCCGAATGATCGGTAGGAGGAGCGGCAAGGACGTCTTGCGTCATTCCGATCCCGGCGAGCCGTCGTATCCGGCGCCACCGGGACGCGGTGAACCGTAAGTCGTTTCGCCGCAGAGATCGAACCTAACCGAGATGACTAAGTGAAGCTGACCTTGACGTCCTCGCGGTCCACCTCGGCCACTTGGAAGAGAGCATGGGGCTGCAGGCCCATAAACCTGGCGACGAAATTTGCGGGGATCTGGGCGATGCGGATGTTGAAAGCGTTCACATCCTCGTTGTAAGAGTTGCGTTGCGCTGCAATCTTGATTTCCAGTTCCGTGATGCGGCCCTGGAGCTGCATGAAGCTGGTGTTGGCTTTCAAGTCGGGGTATTTCTCAGCCACCGCAAATAAAGTCTTGAGCGCCCCGCTCACCATGTTGTCCGCCCGAGCCTTTTCCGCCGGCGTGGTGGCGCGCATAAAAGCCGTGCGGGCCTCGGTGACAGCTTGCAGGGTTTTCTGCTCGTACTGCATGTAACCCTTGCAGGTCTCGATCAATTTGGGAAGCTCGTCGTGGCGCTGCTTGAGCAAGACATCGATATTGGAGAATGACCGGTCGATATTGTTCTTGAATGCCACGAGGCTGTTGTAAAGGCCCACAAAATACATGATGATGGCGATGACGATGATGGCCAGCACCGCCAGAACCACGAGCCCAACAATCATTCCACCCAGAAACAATGCAAGTACCATGGCGGACTCCTTTCACGTCGTCGTACGGCAACCCCGTCATGCTGAGCGCAGCGAAGCATCTCCGCAGTTCGTCGCGGGCTGTTGCGCCCAAGAAGCAACTGCGGAGATCCTTCGTCCGCCGAAAGCCATGGCAGACTCAGGATGACAGGACTTCAAGTCACGAGACTAGCCCTTTGATCTCCGCCGTGTTTCTCCGTGTCTACCACCTGCTAACTGAGTTTCACTTCCACGTCGCGGCGGTCTTCCTCTGTCACCTTGAAAAGGTCTTTGCGTTGCAAGCCCATCATGCCCGCAATAAAGACATCCGGCAGTTGCTGGATTCGGATGTTGTAGGTGTTGACATCGTCATTAAAGAACTCGCGGCGGTCGGCGATCTTTTCTTCCAGTTCGGATATCCGGTTCTGGAGTTGCATGAAATCATTGTTGGCCTTCAGCTCGGGATAGTTCTCTGCGACCGCAAATAGCGATTTCAAGGCGCCGGTTATGAAGTTATCAGCCTGGGCCTTCTCCGCCACCGTGTTCGCTCTCATGAAGGCGGTACGGGCTTCGGTAATGAGCTGCAGAGTTTTCTGCTCGTACTGCATGTAGCCTTTGCAGGTCTCGATCAGCTTGGGCAGTTCGTCGTGACGTTGCTTGAGCAGGACGTCAATGTTGGCCCACGCCTTGTCAATGTCATTCCGCAGGCGCACCAAGCTGTTGTAAATAGTGATGAAATAAACAAAGAGGCCCACCACCACCAGGATCACAACCAATCCAATAAGGGCCGCAACTCCCATTTCATTGTTCCCCTTCGATAATTTCTCGTCGCTGCCTTACAGCCAGCCGAGCCTGAATAACAGAATAGCCAAACACGCGACCGAGAGCGCTCCCCCGCCGAAAATATGAAGGGCTGCACGATTTCGCAGCGTGCTCTCGATTTCCTTTTCACTTCGCCAAGAGATCAAAAACGTGGGCTCATTCTGCCCCTTCACAATCATGTTCCGGTCGTGTTCGTCCTGGGGATTGGGGTTCTCAACGCAACTCCCGGTGACGTCGTACCAATGTTCAGGAATGATGCAATACTCGCTCAAGCGATAACGGTGTCCTGAACCTATCCCCAGACTTAGGGAGCCTCGTCCCAGGCCTGACAGAAGACTCCCTCCGTCAAGAGAGAAAGTGGTGTGAGCCGTCGAAACCACCGACTCTGCGTAATTGAGCAGGTCAGAATCAGAAACCCCGGAGCCGGTTGCCAGGCTGGAGTCTCGAGTTCCGCCGAATAGGCGTCCCAACGAAGCCCCAGCGCCCGATCCTGTTTCGCGCTTCGTGGTCAGAATCAAATCGTATTCGGCCCCATGAGCGTCGACCAAAACCTTGCCCGTTGCGTCCTCGAGGCAGAACCGGACGCCTTCCGCGCAGGTCGCCGCATGGGACCAGTGCCCGCCACTCTTATCTCTCACCCACCTCTCAATATCAACCTTATAGAAAAAGCATGGCGTGCCAGTGATGGGGCCAGCCACGCGTTGCTCACCCGTGGCCTTCCCGTGCACGTGGACAAGTCCCATGGGGATGCTACGAATCGGCATTTCGGGAGTATCCTCCACCACGCGGAACTCCCGATAGTCGCGAAACCCCTTGTAGAACCAGAAGAGACCGAAGCCGAACCCCACCACAGTCGCAACATCGAGATTCGTGCTGGGAGAAGACATAAGGCCCCGTTGTTTTCTCGCCCATCCTACTCAAGGGTTCGGAGGAAGTCTAGCAGGTTTTTGACGGACTACCCAAGAGGGCGAAGGTTGAGTATGATGAGAACCTGTTTCGCGACTGTTTTCAGCTTTGATCTGGAAAAGAGCCGCTCACAATGATGGGGGGAAAGTTGACGGCTGAACGGTGAAAGACAAAAGATGCAGCCCTTTCGCGTGCTCGAGCACACGGCGGACATCGGCTTCGAGGCGTTTGGGGCCACGCGCGAGGAAGTGTTTGCGAATGCGGCCCGCGCCCTGATGTACTTGATGGTGGATCTCGATTCGATTCTGCCCCAGGAAAAATTGTCGCTGCGCGCAGAAGCTTCCGATATGCCCAACCTGCTGGTAAACTGGTTGAGCGAAATCTTGTATCTCTTCGACGCGGAGGGCTGGCTGTTCCGCGACTTCAAGGTTGAGGACCTCACGGACCACTCACTGGGGGCCATGGCGCGAGGTGAGAAGTTCGACCGGACGCGGCATCAAGCCAAATTGCTGGTGAAAGCCATAACTTACCATCAGCTTGATTTGAGGGAAACAGCGCAGGGCTGGCGTGCACAGGTGTATGTGGACATTTGAGAAGAGTCGAAAGTTAAGAGTCGAAGAGCCGAGAGTTGGCAGTTCATACGCTGCTATTTGGAATCTTTTGCCAAGCACTCGCCTCCTGACACTTTCCTGCGCCTGCCTTCTGCTTACGGCCTTTTGCCTACTGCTTTCGGCTTACTGTCCGGCTGCCGGTTGGCTCTACAAGGTCCAGGAAGTGAAGCCGAATGTCTTCGCATGGGTTCCGGATGATGTTCTAGACCTGGACGGAGACCCGCAGTTCGACCGCGCGGGGACGGCGGGATTCATCGTCACCCCGGAGGGGGTGATCGTGGTGAATACAACCAATAGCCCTTTTCACGGCCGCGAATTGCTTTATGAGATCCGGCATCATTCCGACTTGCCTGTGAGGTATGTTATCGACACCAATGCCAGCGGCGAGCAGATCCTGGGCAACGAAGTCTTCACGGAGCAACAAGCCACCCTGATTTCATCGGCGAAAACGCGGGAAGAGATCCTCAACTACCAGCAACTGCTGGCACGGCGTCTGGCCGGAGAAGATGACAATGGGAAATTGCAAATCCGCATGCGCGGTTTCCACATCACAGTTCCCAACGAAACTTTCGACAGCGAAATGTCGCTGCGGCTGGGCGGGCAGGAGCTTAAGCTGCTATGCCTGCTCAAGAATGGGCCAGGAGATGACGCGGCGGTTTATCTGCCCGCAGCAAAGGTTTTGTTCCTCGGTGAGCTATTTCAGAACAGCTACTTCCCCCGCATCGAGTCAAGGAAGGTCCATGAGTGGATTAACGCCCTGCGACAGGTCGAGAAATGGGACGTGGATGTTTACGTCCCCGGTCATGGCGAGCCAGGCGGGAAGAAGGAGCTTGCAGAGTTCCGGCAGTTTCTGGAATGGTTCGGAAAAGAAGTTGAGACGCGTTTCCAGGAGGGAAAATCCATCAGCGAAGTGAAGCACGAAATAGGTCCTCTGTTGGAGAAATATAAATGGCATGCACCGGAGCTGGTTTCGGAGGACCTGGAGGCCGTTTACAAGCAAATGGTGAAAACACAGTCGTCTAAAGGGGCAGCCCCACAACCGCCCGCCCTAGCTCCCCCGCCCATACAGCCCTCGGCTCAGCCATAGGAAAAGCTGCCGGAGTCGTTGCCTGTCATTCCGAGCGAAGCGAGGAATCTCGCACTGGGCTCTTCCAAGACAAAAGATCGGAGCGAGATTCCTCGCTTCGCTCGGAATGACAGGTAGGCGACAGTCGATCGACTTCACTCGGTCAAAACCAACCGCTCCAGGAGGAGCACAGCAATGGAATGTTCGAGACGGGAAGTCTGCTGGTGCGTAGTCACCTGAGCTTTTCGTACTCGTCCTTAGCTTGTTTCAGGATGGGGATGTCGGGGTCGGCGTCTTTCCAGAGGGCGAGAAAATCCCGGTACGCGGTACGGGCCTTTGCCGTCTCGCCCTGAAGCGCGTAAGCGCGTGCCAGCCCCAGCCGCGCCAGCGTATAAACCGCACTCAAGGGGTCTATGCCGCGATGGTCCAGGATCTTCTGGTACTCGGCAGCGGCCTTTGCTCCCTCATGCGCCTGCCGGAAGGCTTCCCCGCGAACGTACATAGGCCCGTAATCAGTGAGGTCGTAGGGGCTGGCAGCCTCCAGCAGCGTAATGGCTCGCGTGGGGTTGTTATGTTGGAGCTCAATAATCGCCCGCACCACAGGAATGGAGAGATTGTTGAGCAGAGTGTCCAAGGGGGAATCTTTCGCCAACTCGTCGATGAGTTTCTGAGCCCGATTGGTGTCTCCGCATAGCGCCAGCGCGCTCGCTAACGTCATCCTCGTATCCCTGTCCACTGGGGAGGTGAGAGCTTCTGTAGCCTTTTGGTGAGCTTCTTGGGTATTGCCAAGCGCGGCCTCCAAAACAGTCTCCCCCGCTCGCGCATTAGCCGCCGCCTCTTTGAGGCCCTGGCGCTCGAGTAGATTGACCGCGCGGGTGACGGTCTCGTGGGCCCTCTGCATTTTCCCCAACGCGTAGTCAGCCTGTGCCGCGAGAAAGAGCCCAAACGCTTCCTCCGGTTTTCCCGCCGCCCAAGCTACCTCGCGCTGCATGCCGGCGGCGTCCCCCCGGATGAAGGCAATTTGATAGAGCACCGCGTGGACATCCGCAGAGTCAACATTCTGCGCGCTGGCCTGCTCCGCAATAGCCTTCGCCTCATCGTAGCGATCGAGCCTTTGGTAAGCGTCTGCAACATTCTGGTAGGCGAAGGGATCCTTTGCATCCAGGCGCATCGCTTCGCTGGCGTTGGTTAAGGCTTTCTCATACTGTCCAATCGAACTGTAACGGAGCGCCACATTATCGCGGGGAACAGTGTCGCGAGGGTAGGTTTCTTTCCACGACTCATAGACTTCAATGGCCTTGTCAATCTGCCCCGTCACGTACTCATAGTAATGCGCGGAGATGTATAACTTCTCCCTTTCACTCGCCCTCTCTTTCAAATCAAACGCCTTCTTCAGGCAATCCGAAGCCTGCTCCCTTTCCGGCTGGTTGCCATAGACCACGCCCAGCGTCGCATAGGCCATGGCGAAATTGGGGTCCAGTTCGATGGCGCGTTTCAGATGCGGCATGGCTTTGTCTTCGGCGAGCTTCCGGTGTTCGGCTTGTCCAAGGCTGAAAGCTTCCAGCGCCTCGAGCGACGAGGTGGTGGCTTCCTCGAGAGGGGTGTTGAACCTCTGAACCGAGCCGAGGGATTCGCCGAGTTTGCGCCGCAGGCTGGAGGCGGCGCGGTCCAGCGCCTTCAGCACCTGCTCTTTGCTTTCGGCCTCGATCTGCTCGCGCGCCAGCGCGTCACCTGTCTGCGCGTTGACGGCTGTAAGGGTAATCACGTAGTGGCTGCCCAGGCTCGAGATGGAGCCTGTTAGCATCGCCTTGACCCCCGCGCGCAGGCAAATCTCGCGCGCCACATCGTTCGAGACTCGTTCATCGGGAGAGCGGCCCATGTAGCGCAAGGCCTCACGCACCCGAGATTCCGGGAGGATGTTCAGATAAGGGGATTGCTCGAGTTGTACCGTGAGCGCCTCTTTCAGCGTCCCGTCGAAAACAGACTCGCCGGTGGTGTTAACGAAATCCGCCACCACGATGGAGTCCCGTTCGGTCAGCGCCGGCGTTCGCCGAAAGTGCAACCAGGCTCCGACCAAGGCGATCAGCGCTACCCCCGCGGCGGCGGGGATCACCCAGCTTCGGCGCGACTTGGCTCGGCTCGGCGAAGCGGACTCAGCCGGACCCGATGGGGCCCGCGCAGCCATTGCAATCTGGCTGCTCGCTTCTTGGATGGGAGTCATGGCCCTCGCGGCAACCGAGGCCGAGCGGCCCGAATCCGTATCGCGCTTGAGGCGTTTCAGATCGCTTCGCATCTCGGAGGCGCTCTGATAGCGCATCTCCCGGTCCTTTTCCAGCGCCTTGTTGATAATTCGTTCCAGTTCATCCGGCAGGTCGGGATTAAAGCGTAGCGGGGAGGTTGGGGCTTTGTGGAGAATGTTGTCGAAAATGGCAGCCGAAGTGGTTCCCGAGAAAGCAGGACGGCCGGTGGCCATCTCGTAAAGAACCAACCCGAAGGAGAAAAGGTCGGTGCGCGAGTCGAGTTCCTCACCCAGCGCCTGCTCGGGTGACATGTAGGCCACCGTACCCATCGTTGTCCCAGGGCTGGTCAGATGTTCATCGCGGGTCCCCAGGGTGGGCATGGCTGTTGCGCCGCCAGCTTCGGCCACCGCCTTCGGCTGGGCGGCCAGCTTGGCCAAGCCGAAGTCCAGAATCTTCTCCTGCCCGCGCTCGGTGACGAAAATGTTTGCAGGCTTGATATCCCGATGCACAATGCCCTTCGCGTGCGCCGCATCGAGTGCGTCGGCGAGCTGGATACCGAGGTCCACGATTTCGTCCACCTTAAACGGCTTTGCCGCAATTCGATGCTTCAGCGTCTGGCCTTGCAGTAACTGCATCACAATGAAAGGCTGACCATCGTGTTCGCCAATGTCATAAATCGTGCAAATGTGGGGATGGTCGAGAGCCGAGGCTGCCCGAGCTTCCCTCTGAAAGCGCTCCAGGGCTTGACGATCTTTGGCAAGCTCTTGCGGCAGAAACTTGAGCGCCACGAAACGGCCGAGACGGGTGTCTTCAGCCTTGTACACCACACCCATCCCGCCAACACCCAGCTTCTCAATTATGCGGTAGTGCCCGAAAGTGCGGCCAATCATAGGAAGCAACCCAGCCTTGAAAGCGCATCTTAGCCCGCACGCGCGGGCAAGTCAATGAGGCGAATTGAGACGTCTATTATGTAACCGGTAAGCGCGTGTTGAGCCATTTAGAAATGTAACCCGTTGCGCCGTTTTCGATGTAACCCTGAAGGGAGAATCTCCAGGAGGGTTGCTATGAATGGAAG
>Ga0326728_10001491_pt1 | contig 82332 bp, 55 predicted proteins | sample MB3enrmetagenome_FD_207602 | JGI IMG/M metagenome (GOLD analysis project Ga0326728, IMG submission 207602) | Lab enriched peat soil microbial communities from McLean, Ithaca, NY, United States - MB31MN | ecosystem: Environmental > Terrestrial > Soil > Wetlands > Peat | place: USA: New York...
GGTATTGGTCGCGGTGTTGGTCGCTGTGTTGGAAGCGGTATTGGTAGCCGTATTGGTGGCGGTCGAGGTCGCGGTGTTCGTGGCAGTGTTTGTAGCTGTATTAGTCGCCGAGTTGGTGGCTGTGTTAGTCGCGGTATTGGTAGCTGTATTAGTAGTTGTGTTTGTGGCTGTATTCGTAGCCGTGTTGGTGGCCGTGTTCGTGGCGGTATTCGTAGCAGTGTTCGTCGCTGTATTGGTAGCCGTGTTCGTCGCGGTTTGTGTGGCTGTGTTAGTGGCCGTGTTGGTCGCTGTGTTGGAAGCGGTATTGGTAGCCGTATTGGTGGCGGTCGAGGTCGCGGTGTTCGTGGCAGTGTTTGTAGCTGTATTAGTAGCGGTATTGGTCGCCGTGTTTGTAGTTGTGTTCGTCGCCGTATTAGTAGTGGTGTTCGTGGCGGTATTCGTCGCGGTATTAGTCGCGGTGTTCGTCGCGGTATTAGAAGCGGTATTGGTTGCTGTATTGGTGGCTGTCTTGGTCGCCGTGTTAGTGGCGGTATTCGTCGCGGTATTAGAAGCCGTGTTGGTCGCGGTATTCGTGGCGGTATTGGTCGCTGTATTGGTGGCTGTATTCGTAGCGGTATTAGAAGCGGTGTTACTCGCAGTGTTGGTGGCCGTATTCGTGGCGGTGTTGGTAGCCGTGTTCGTAATGGTATTGGTCGCGGTGTTAGTGGCGGTGTTAGTAGCCGTGTTGGTCGCTGTATTGGTCGGCGAATTGGTCGATGTATTGGTGGCCGTATTCGTGGCGGTATTGGTAGCCGTGTTCGTCGCGGTATTGGTCGGAGAATTGGTAGGGGTGTTGGTCGCGGTATTCGTGGCGCTGGTCGTCGGAGTGTTTGTGGCGGTGTTGGTAGCCGTGTTAGTGACAGTGTTAGTCGCTGTGTTGGTCGCGGTATTGGTCGGAGAATTGGTCGATGTGTTGGTGGCCGTGTTAGTAGCGGTATTAGAAGCGGTGTTACTCGCAGTGTTGGTGGCCGTATTCGTGGCGGTGTTGGTAGCCGTGTTCGTAATGGTATTGGTCTCGGTGTTAGTGGCGGTGTTAGTAGCCGTGTTGGTCGATGTATTGGTGGCCGTATTCGTGGCGGTGTTGGTAGCCGTGTTCGTCGCGGTGTTGGTCGGAGAATTGGTAGGGGTGTTGGTCGCGGTATTCGTGGCGGTATTGGTAGCTGTGTTCGTCGTGGTATTGGTCGCTGTGTTGGTCGCGGTATTGGTCGGAGAATTGGTCGATGTGTTGGTAGCCGTGTTAGTGACAGTGTTGGTCGCGGTATTGGTGGCCGTATTGGTAGGTGAATTCGTCGTTGTATTGGTCGCGGTGTTAGTGGCGGTATTGGAGACTGTGTTGGTCACTGTATTGGTCGCCGTATTGGTGGCTGTGTTCGTTGCCGTGTTCGTGGCGCTGGTCGTCGGAGTGTTTGTGGCGGTGTTGGAAGCCGTGTTAGTGACAGTGTTGGTTGCGGTATTGGTGGCCGTATTGGTAGGTGAATTCGTCGTTGTATTGGTCGCCGTATTAGTCGCGGTGTTGGTGGCGGTATTCGTCGCTGTGTTGGTGGCGGTTTTAGTGGCCGTGTTCGTCGCGGTGTTGGTAGCGGTATTTGTGACCGTGTTGGTCGCCGTATTGGTGGCCGTGTTGGTCGGAGAGCTTGTGGTTGTGTTGGTCGCCGTATTAGTCGCTGTGTTAGTGGCGGTACTAGTCGCTGTGTTCGTCGCTGTAGCCGTCGCGGTGTTTGTCGCCGTGTTGGTGGCGCTATTCGTAGCGGTATTGGTGGCTGTATTCGTCGGGGAACTTGTGGTGGTGTTGGTCGCTGTATTCGTCGCCGTATTCGTAGCGCTATTGGTGGCGGTATTTGTGGCTGTGTTGGTAGAGGTATTAGTGGCCGTGTTCGTCGCTGTGTTGGTAGCGGTATTCGTCGCCGTGCTCGTCGGAGAGGTTGTTGTGGTATTGGTGGCTGTATTAGTGGCCGTGTTTGACGCCGTATTGGTCGCCGTATTGGTGGCCGTATTCGTCGCGGTGTTCGTGGCGGTCGAGGTCGCCGTATTTGTGGCGGTATTGGTCGCGGTGTTAGTCGCTGTGTTGGAAGCGGTATTGGTAGCCGTATTGGTGGCGGTCGAGGTCGCGGTGTTCGTCGCCGTATTGGTGGCCGTGTTGGTCGCCGTATTTGTGGCAGTCGCGGTTGCCGTGTTAGTGGCCGTATTGGTCGCGGTATTGGTGGCTGTGTTCGTTGGCGAACTCGAGGTCGTGTTGGTCGCGGTGTTAGTCGCTGTATTCGTAGCGGTATTGGTTGCCGTATTCGTTGCTGTCTTGGTCGTCGTGTTAGTAGCCGTGTTCGTAGCGGTGTTAGTGGCCGTATTGGTGGCGGTGTTCGTAGCCGTATTCGTCGGCGAACTCGAGGTTGTGTTCGTAGCGGTATTAGTGGCGGTGTTCGTAACCGTGCTGGTAGCCGTGTTGGTGGCCGAATAAGTGGCCGTGTTCGTGGCGGTATTGGTCGCTGTGTTGGTCGGGGAATTCGAAGTAGTATTCGTGGCCGTGTTGGTGGTTGTGTTAGTGGCCGTATTCGTCGCGGTATTCGATGTGGTCTGTGTGACCGTATTGGTGGCGGTATTGGTTCCCGTGTTGGAAGCGGTCGTGGTCGGCGTCAGGGTGATGGTCGGGGTTGGAGTACTGGTGATGGTTGGCGTTGGAGTGTTAGTGGTTGTGTTCGTCTGGGTATTCGTGATGGTCGGCGTGGGCGAGCACTGGTAGACGCATGGTATTTGACCCGTGTTGGGATCAAAATCACCCTGAGCGTCCAAAACCGTTTGGACTAAATTCCCGTTATAAAGCATCACAAAATAGGGACTATCATGCCAATTGCTGTCAACACAGGAAGTGCCGTTCCCGATGTGGGAGTAATAATCGGCGATGGTTGTGGCGCAACTATTGGTGCCGAGATAAAGCTCATCCACCTGCGCCATCCAATAGCCCCCACCCGGGGGAATGGCGGCATTGGGAACACTATTCACAGTGGCGCTATTGATACAGTAAGTGACCGCTTGGTTGGCCCAATGGTAAGTACCGTAGGAATCGGGACCACCCGCTGTACAAGGTCCAAAGGGACCTTGGGCGACCGTAGCGGTGGTGCTGCCGACATTACCGACCAAGGAACCTCCCGGGTTGTAAATGGACCCATAACCTCCACCCCACCCAACCAAATTGAGGGGCGGGCAGGTCGTGTATGCATACAGGACGAAACAAAGGTTCGCGAGGGTAACAGGCGTTGAACTGTAATTGGTGACCCAAACGGACCATTGCTCTTGCTGACCGTTTACTTGATTGCACCACACCTGCATGTTCAGCATTGGGTTGGTGATTCCGCCATTACCTCCGCAAGCCGGGGTTGGGGTATTGGTCACCAGACTGGTTGGGGTGGCTGTATTCGTATTGGTAACCGAATTGGTGGCCGTTTGGGTAGCCGTGTACGTGGGGGTGCTTGTCGCCGTGTTGGTGGGTGTGTTGGTCGGGGTATTAGTAGGGGTGGGGGTGGGTGTTAAGAAAAGCGCGCAAGTCCCAGTGAACTGGAATTCTTGGAATTTCTCATAACTGCAAGAATCGGATTCCAACCCCATATAACCGCCGGTCAAATAGCTGCCTTGATAGGTGGCCGTGACCGGAGCCGTGGACAAACCCGCCTGGGTAGTAGCGATCTTGACGCTTACTTGGTCGGTATTGCTAATGTCCGCTTCGACCCAATAAGGACAACCACTAAAGGCTCCAATTCCGACACTCGTCGTGTTCAAGGTCGCGCTGACCCCATTCGTATACTGAACAAAATTAATAATACCAGCATTGGAAGAGCCAAGGTTCTCAAACTGAAGACCGTATGCGTTACCTGTAACCGGGTTATATCCGAAGAAAATTCCGCCGAAGTCGCTGGAATACGCCCCACTGCACATGGAGACTTGTATTGTCCCGGGAGCACTTTGTACCTGGGTGTTCTCAAGGAAGTTATACCTACCGTTACAGGCTGAACTCTGGGAGACCGATCCCCCTCCTTCGCTCCAGATCGCCTCGTCGTAAGGCACTAGCCCAGATTGCCATCCCGTTGGAAGGAACGAACCGTTGAATGTCGTGGTCACCGAGCATTGCGAGACTGGGTTGCACTCGTATTGGGCCACCAAAGCCTGCTGCCAAAAATCCGCTTTGGCGTTCGAGGAATTAAGGTATAACCCCCACTCCATACTGGTTGCGCCGCTTCCGTAGTTGCCCAGGTTGTAGTTCCGATCCATCTGATCTCCCGGGATAGCGCCTTCTCCACAATTCAACACCCCCGGAGGGCCGCTCCACAATGTCGGCGTGCCATTCTGGCCTCCATAGCCACTTGTAACTCCACCAGATCCATATTGCTCGATCTGGTCCTCATCCCCATCGACCACTCCCTCATTGCAGTTATCCCTTCCGCCGATCGCCGAGAACTTCAAATTGGAATTAGGGCACGAAAGACCGAGACAGCCCCAATTCAGGTCAACATCGGGGGGAGCCACACCATTACCCGGGATGACCGTATTGTTTTCCTCAATGTGCCAAGCGTTGTTCCCGTCCGCGATGGCCACAACGTTCGTGGTCGTCTCAGCGGGGTTGATATAAAGCACCATCACCGATTGACCCTCGCAGGTATTGGGGTTCGCTGATGTGTTGACCGTATAATTAGTCTGGCTGCCGCCAGCGCCGCCACCGGTAATCCAGTTGGGTTGCAAGCTGTAACGGATGTTGTACCAGGTATTTGAATAAACCGTCCAGGTCATCGGCGCGCCATCGGCAAACCCCGCCGGAGTGGTGTTGCCGTTGAAGTTGATGGCGTTGGTATTAGCGACACCCGTGGTGCTTCCCCCGACCTCGTATTCCACGTACAAAAAGGCCGTTACCGGTATCGCCCCGGGAGGCAATGTAACCGTCATCGCCGTGCCGCATTGCCCTCCGGCCACCGTATAATCCAATCCCACCGCTTCCATCAGAGCTTTTTGGGTTAAGGAATAATTTGGAGAAGGATCGCCCGTTGAACAGGAAACCTGGGTAATCACGGATGTAGCGGTATTAGTAGCAGTATTGGTGGGGGTCCATGTCATCGTCACTGTCGGGGTATTCGTTGGAGTATTGGTCGTTGTCAACGTCGCGGTTGTCGTGGCGGAATTGGAGGGGGTCTGGGACGCGGTTGTCGTGGCGGAATTAGTGGGGGTATTAGTTCCCGTTTGGGTCGCCGTATTCGTGGCCGTGTTAGTCGCTGTCGTTGTCGGCGTCATAGTAGCCGTATAGGTCATCGTAAAAGTGAAGGAAGATGTAAAAGATGGCGTGTAAGTACAGGTATTTCCAAGTCCATCCGTACAAACTGTCATAGTCGGGGTTGGGCTGGGAGAAGAAGTTGGTGTTTGGGTAGCCGTGAAAGTTGGGGAATTGGTTGGAGTATTGGTTTGGGTGTAGGTCAATGTAATGGTGGCGGTACTGGACGGTGTTTGGGTAGCCGTGCTAGTGGCGGTGTTGGTGGGAGTATTGGTGATCGCGGATACATACATGTAGGCCCCGATGTCCCACGGGACAGTCCTAGTAGCTCCTGTAAAATCATTGGTGAATAAACCGCTAAGGTTAACGCCATTGCCAACGCTTGTGGCGCCAGCGTTCAAATGCAGATTTTCGCTGCCCACAGAACAACTCACAAACTCAGTGGCGCAAGTGGATATGTAACAATTGGATCTTGTCGCAAGACCCGCCGCCGGATATGTTTTGAACACGCAATTAGTGGTCGTCCAAACACTTCCGCCATTGGATCCCACGAATTCGGACGCGCCCGTGGATGTAAAAATACAGTTGGTAACACCCATGGCCGCGTTTTGATAACCGCCAAAAGACACCGCGGCCGCGTTATTCACAAAATCGCAGTTCAGTAAATAATTACCCGCCGAACCCAATCCAGAGCCAGGAATTGTTAACCCGTAATTAAGGTTATCTCTGAATATACAATTGGTAAATTCGTCAAACCCGTTGTAATTATTGAGCTTAACGCCAGAAGCGGTGGAATCGCCCACGAAAGCGCATTGCTTGAAAACTGCGCGATCTTGGCCACTAGTGTCGCTGAAAACGTTGTCCGCCGCGTCCGATTCCCAAGAACAACCAGTGAAAGTTATTGGGCACTGATAACAAGCGTTCAGAAAACTATTCGTCAGAACCATCGGAGTCCCAATGATTCCGTGGTAAAAATCGATGTTATAAAGATTTGCCCCGCTGCCACCATTGATTTGAAAAGTCGCTACATTGCAAAAAATCGTCTGCGGGGAGGCGGCCGTTACGACATCGCTGGCTCCAAGGGTAATGCTAGAAGTCTCCGTGGTAGGTCCAGTCAATACGAAAGTATTGCCAGCGCCGGGGTTCGCGGTCAATGCCGCCGCTAACGTCGTGTAGGTTTGTCCAGGTCCAACGTTATAGGTTCCCGCCACAGCAGAAGAAGTTAACAAAAGAGATGTTACGAAGAACAAAACGGTTGGAAATAGGAACGATGAGGGCTTGGAATGACTAGATAGTGCCGAAGTTATTACGTTGCCAAGACTGCGAAGGACAAACGTGATTATTCCGAAACATTGTTTCAGAAGAGCGCTCATTAGGTTCCTTGACGGACCTTTTATTGGCATCTTCTTCGCCTTCATACTGGAAATTTCTCGAGAAATTTCCGGATCGAATTGGTAATACTAAAATCGATTTTTTAAAAAAACCCACTTTGGTTAAACGGTAAAACTTCTTTTATTCAAACGAGGTTTCACGAAAAACCTCTTCTTTACTTCTATGTAAATTTTATCATTTTTAGGCCCTATTTGGTTGGTTTAGTCGGCCAAAATACGGGCTAAAACAAAGGGAAAATGTCGTTTTTTTAAAATATTTTAACCGTCCTTTGGTCATTTTTACCCACCCCATTGAAATCGGTCACTCATTGGAAACTGCTAAAAAAAATTCCCAAATCCTGAAAAAATTCTGAGCGGATTGTTTTGTTAAGTTCAATCCCTGACCTTGAGTCGGTAAGACCACATGCTATACTTCCTCCCGTTTCGGATGAATTAGGCAAGAAAAGGAAATCAAATGGGGACACTAATCGAAACATCTCGGTCTTTATGGGAAATTCTCGCCGACAAAGCCATCCAAAAGATCCCGCCGACCCGTGAGCAAGGTCTTCAAATCCTTCAAGCCTCTACCGAAGAAACTTTGGCCATCGTTCAAGCCGCTTACCGCGTCCGCCGGCATTTCCACGGCAATAAAGTTCGCATCCACGTGCTCCAGAACGCCAAATCGGGCGCTTGTTCGGAAGATTGCGGCTTTTGCTCCCAATCCTCCAAGTACAAGACACCTACCACCGAGTATCCCTTATTGACCGTCGAATCGTTGGTGGAAGGGGCCAAAAAGGCCAAGGACGCGGGCGCCTGGAAATATTGCATGGTGACGGCCACCCGAAGTCCCAGCAACCGGGACCTGGATGTCATCTGCGAGGCCACCCGCAGGATCAAATCCGAGATCGGGGTGAAGGTCTGCACTTCCCTAGGAATCCTGACGGAAGAGAAAGCCAAACGATTGGCGGAAGCGGGCGTGGACAGGTTCAATCACAATTTAGAAACTTCCAAGAGGCTTTATCAAACGATCGTCTCGACGCATACATATGAAGACCGGATCCAGACCACAAAGTTCGCCAGGAAAGCCGGCATGGAGATCTGCTCAGGAGGGATCATTGGAATGGGTGAGAGTCCAGAGGATGTTCTTGACCTGTGTTTCACCCTTCGTGATATCGGCGCCACCTCAGTGCCAGTTAATTTCCTGGACCCGCGCCCCGGAACACCCTTTGCTGAGCGTGAAAGAGTGGAACCTTATTACGCCCTCAGGGTGCTGAGCCTCTTCCGTTTCGTGCACCCGGACGTGGATGTGCGCGCCGCTGGAGGCCGAGAGGTCACTTTTCGTTCGCTACAGCCCTTGGTCCTCTATATAGTCAACTCCATCTTCACGAATGGCTACCTGACCACCCCCGGGCAGGGCGAGAACGCCGACCACCAGATGATGAAGGACATGGGGATGGCACCAGAGATAGCCGCATTCGATATTGAAACCTGAAAATATTTTTAATGCTTTTTCCCATATTTTTTCGTTTTTGGTGGATACGTATTGAGGGCGCCAGTGGCAAAAACACGGTTTAATCTTTCGTATTCACATTTCATATAATTTGGAAAATCCAGATTTGTATGTGAAATAAAAAAAGCGCCGGGCCTGAAAAAGCCGACGCTTTTTTATTAATGTTTACTAAAAGATTTGTTACTGGATGACCGCGATCTTCCTCATCTGCCGCACTTCCCCGCCGGCAGGGTTCTGTATCTCGATGATCGCGATGTAGAGGCCGCTGGCTACGTCATCATTGGGGAAATCCCAAACCGCGAAGCTCGCGCCTGGTAAACCGTCACGGTGGGCGATATATTCCCCCGCCATGGTATAGATGTTCACTTTCAGGGTCATTCCCGGCGTCCCTAGGGCAAAATTGACCTGTTTGCCGTTGTTCGCCACGCTCAAAGGATTGGGATAAGCCACTACCGTATTACCCGCGGGATTCAGGCCGTTGTGGAAAATCTTGATCTGTTTTGTGACCGTTGCCGTGCCTCCCGTCCCGTCGTTGGACTCGATCTCAATGAAATAATCGCCATTGGTCACAACACTCCCGTTGTCGTTCTTGCCGTCCCAGGTTATGACCGTGCCATCGGACAAGGTGATGTTCATGCTTGAATCAGGGCCCCCGTTATAGCTAGGGGAAAGGGTATTGGTGGACACAGTTACCCCTGAGCTCAAGGTCTGGTAATCAGCTATCGACGAGTAGAGGTGACGGATGACCTCCCCCGCTTCGTTATAGATGTTCACTGTCACCTGGGCTAGATGGCGGGCTACCATCGTTACCAATGTCTGTGTTTGCACTACTCCCATCGGGTCCACATTATCGACCTTGATGTAATACTTCCCGTTGCTAACCTCATTCCCGCTGTCGTTGGTCCCATCCCATGTGCCAATGACTACACCATGGAACACAACGTTGATCTTGTCATTGATGGAAAGCAAGGTATTGGTGGCCACCAGGGTCACATCATTGATTGGCTCAGAATAATGCTTGATCAAGAGGGTCTTCACGACCTCCCCGGCCTCGTTGTAGACGTTGATCCGCACGATGAAGTTACCTGTCACCGTAATTGGAGCGTCCGCGATCTGAACCGCTGTGGTCGCGGGATAAGAAAGGGCCGCTTGATTATCGATGACCTGTCCACCCGGCATGAAATCATTGACCGTTGTGTTGACCGTCACAGGCCAATTGCCTGGAGGCACATAGGGGAAGAACCAAGTCAAAAGAGTACCAGTGCCGGATGTCGGCGCTGGTGTCGGGATCGCCGACACAGTGAATATGCCGGGCGGCGCGGACGGCGTGGGTGCGCTGACATAGGTCAGCCCAGTTGGGATGGTATCCGAAACGGAAACATTAGAAACCCCCGAATCGGGCACGTTGATGTTGATGATATAGGCTACCCCATCATTGGATTGGGGCGAGGTGTTGGAAGCCGTTTTAGAGATGAAGGCGATCGATAGGGGCGTGGGCGTGGAGGTAGGCGTACTGGTAAAGGTTTCGGTGGCCGTATTGGTAGCGGTGTTAGTGTTGGTATGGGTTGCCGTTTGAGTGGCCGTATTAGTAGGGGTAGATGTCCAAGTCGCTGTAGGCGTGTTCGTTCCCGTATTGGTAGCGGTGTATGTATTGGTCACAGTCGCGGTATTCGTGGGCGTGGATGTCCATGTGCTTGTGGCGGTCGTTGTGGGTGTGTTGGTAGGTGTAAAGGTGAACTTGGGCGTGTTGGTAGGTGTGTCGGTAGGGGTATTGGTCGGAGTATTGGTATCCGTGACCGTATTGGTATTGGTAGGAGTGGAGGTCCAAGTGGGCGAGGCGGTGTTGGTAGGCGAATTTGTAGGCGTGTTGGTATTGGTGACTGTGGGAGTATTAGTTGGTGTATTCGAGGGTGTGACCGTGTCCGTACTGGTGGCGGTGTTGGTCGGCGTCTTGGTGGCTGTTGGGGTAGCCGTATTGGTCGGGGTCGCCGTATCCGTACTGGTGGCAGTATTGGTCGCCGTATTGGTGGGTGTGCTTGTATCGCAGATGATAGTGGCCGTCACGGCGTTGGAGGTCACAGGAGCGTAACCATCGGCCTTGGAAATATCATCATAAATGGAAGATACGTTGGTCATACCGGCCTCTCCCACACAAGACGCGGTCCCCCACCAGGTGATGGCACCGTCCTGGTCATAGATGGTTCCGGGGAAGGACCAAGCCAAAGGAACGGGACCAGAGGATGTCACCGAGCTGGAACCCACATAGGTAATTCCCGTGGGTGCCGTATCCCATATCTTTGTGTTTACAGAAGGGTCAGAACTGAAATACCTAAGGTTGGTGTATTCCTGCCGTCCGGGTGTGTAGTTACCAGCGGCCGAGGTCGGGTTGCCCTGGAAGCCGAAGTAATAATTGCCAGAATTACAGGGAAGCCAGGCGCTGGTCGCGGTCGTATAGTTGATGTCCCAAGTGGTAGGTTCAGGTGTTCCAACCGGCCAAACCCTGGCTTTGACCGTGTATACCCCAGCTGTGTAAGAAACATATGCCTTCATGGTGTACCAGGTGTTGAATAACACTCCATTGGTCTGCATGGTGGGAGATTGGAACCCGCTGATATTGCCGATACTTTGAACAATATTATAGAGGCCGTTAGTGCCGCTTTCCTGGAGAGCGAAAAATCCGGGAGAACTATCGATGGACATGATGAGCTCAAAACCATAATGCGTAATTGGATCCACCGCTATGATCAATGAGGCGTCCTCTCCCGTCCCATTGGCGGCTCCATTCTGTAACAGGGATGGGATATAAGCGTCGCCTTCCACCGTGAAAGTGTTTCCACAAAGATTGGTATTGACAGGTGAGTCCCTTAAAAGAGTCTCATAATGACAGACTTCAGCCGCGCCTGAGAATCCGAAAGGTGTGTCAAAATCGATATAATGGTTCCCCTGGGCGTCCGATTGCATTTCCCAATTATTCTGACAGCCAGTCCCAGCGTTACTGGCCGAAAAAGCCGTGCCGTCGTACCCAGTGATATTTGGCGCGGAATTGGCGGGACTGGACACAGTGGACGGAGCAGTGTCGTTCAAGAAAGCGTCCGACACCTGAAGACTGGACCCGCCAATGGTGTAATTAAGGGTATAGGTCATCGTTCCGCCGGAATTGATCGAGGTCGACGATTCGCTCTTGTTGATCTGGAATCTGACCCCAACCGAAACGTTCGCGGTGGATTGAACAAGCGGAGCGGTAGCCGAAAAAGCGGAGGCAGTATTGGAAATGACTTGCCCTGTCGTTACACCCGCGCCAACTTGTCCGAGGAACCAGACATAACCGGAGGTGGATGGCAAACTGGGCGGAAGGACCCATGTGAAGTTAGGAGCCGAGTAGGTTCCGTTCGGGCTGATGTTGGAACCTGCCACTCCAGCCAAAGTGACATTGGGGGGCATGGTATCCGAGATGGTCACGGGCCCTGACTGGTTGACATAGGAATAATCCATCCGGAAGAGGATCAGATCACCCGCGTTGGCAGTGGACCCTTCCGTGGTCTTGGTGAAAGTAGTGATGGCTGGGGGTGGATAAGGTACCGTAACCACATGGGGAGCTCCGACCGTGTCTCCCGAATAACCCGATTGACACTGGACGCAATATTCATTTTCCTCGACGATGATGTTGTAACTGCCGGCGCTCATGCCGGAAGGGATCGTGACATTCCAAACCTGGGTATAAGGATTGGCGAGCGTCCCAGCCACGGCTTGGCCGTTCCATCCGCAACCTGCTGGATTCGAATCCTGGCTCGCGGATGTCATCGGAGTGATCCCTTGAGAACCTGAACCAGCGTCCACCAAAATATATTGGTTCGCGACCGGACAAACCAAACTAGTGTTGGAAGTCGGGGTGATGCCCACGATAAAATCCGGGGTGGTATATGTGCCGTTCTCGTTGTAGATGAGTGTTATGGACTCGGTCGAACCGGGGGCCGGGTTGGTGTTAGAAAGTGTTTCACTGATAAGGGTAATATTAGCCAACGCCATCGAGGGTAAAAGCAGTACCGCTCCCAAGGCCAGGATGATTTTTTTGAATGAGTTCACAAATTTCTCCGATGGAGAATTGGTCGGTGTTGTAAGGATGTCGTTTTACGAGAACGCTTCCACGGCTCTTAAAAGTGCATTTTCCCTGCCAAGCCTAACGGTTAAATACCGTTAAAACTTGAAGGTTTAATGTTAATAATATTGATATACCACCGAAAGAGTATGACAAATGTCAGTTTTTTTAAAATAATATCGGAAATTAAACAGTCCCCCGTCTTCAAATTCTCCAGCTGTTTTCATTAAAAATTCGTCCTTTGGGGCTAGGGACCTTCTTTCCACCCCCTTATATGAAGTAACCCTTGTCCCAATTTTGTAAACTGGTCCTCGATGAAACAATCCCTCGCCAACTCCAAATCAAACGATCGAATATTCCTAACCTTCGGCTGGACACTACTTATCTTTCTGGCCTACGGCCGCCTACTGCTCCATCCCCAGCTTCACATCGCCTGTCCCGAGAATGACACCTGGAATTTTCCTATTCGTTGGTCGGTGCTGTCTTCCCTTCAAGGCGGACATCTTCCGCTCTGGAACCCGCTCTCTTGTTTCGGCATCCCCTGGCTGGCGACCTGGCAGACCGAGACTTTTTATCCCGGCACTCTCCTTTATTGGTGGAAGGGGCTGGGTGTCTGGAACCTGGGCAGTATCCTTCATCTATTGATACTTTCCCTTGGTGTTTATATTTTTCTCAAAAAGAATAATGTCCAAACTATATGGGCCTTCACCATCGCCGGGCTGTCCCTGATGAATGGGTGCGCTTATAACCATCTAGGAAGCAATTCGTCCATGGATACCATGGCCTGGGTGCCCTGGGTCTTTATCGCCATTCAATCCTTTGCCGAAAAAGAAAAATTCGGCGGTGCCAAACTCGCCCTATTCCTCGCCCTGCAAATTTTCGCTGGTTACCCACAGATCATTTTCTACACCTTGTTTTGCGGAACAGTCTATTTCATCTATCTAAAAGGCTTTGTGGCTTTGCCCAGGCTCATCCTTCCAGTGTTGGCTGCTTTAGCCGTCTCAGCCTGCCAATGGATACCCTCGGTTGAGTATTTCTTTTTGAATAGCGCCCGCCTTCCCGCAGTAAGGGACAATCCCGATTTCATCCTGCCATTGGAGAACTTGAAAACTTTTTTCCAATCCAACGCCCTCGGCAAGCCGGGCATCCCGGATTATGTGGCTTCGCCCACCTTTTTCTATTTCAATTTTTACTTGGGGATACTGCCCCTACTCCTTATCTTGATGGGCGTCATACTTTGGAAAAAAACCAAAAGCCTGACTCGGTTCTTCCTCGTGGGTTTTTTCGCCTTGGTTCTTTGGGCCCTAGGTTTAGGCTCGATCCTCGCTTATTTTCTTCACATTCCCTTCCCTTCTTTTTTGGAGCCGGCCAAATCCTGGGTCGTGTTGAACTTTTTTGAACTCTTCACCCTGGGACTCCTGCTTCAGGATCTATTCCCCAAACCCAAGGTTTGGAAATGGGTATTCATGCTCCTGGCCTTCGTCGACCTTCTTTACGCCGTTCGGACCCATCCCTTGGAGACCAACCTTCTCCCTCCCGACACCCAATTGGCGGGCGAAGCTCAAAAGCTCAAGTATCACCTGGGCGAGGGCCGGCTCCTCATCCTCCCCAGCGAGCAAGAACATCAAGCCCTCTACACTCCAACGCCAGGAAAAGAAAACGAAGCCAGGTTCAAACATTTCATACCCGATTCCAATCTTTTCGCCGGTCTTCCATTGGCCAACTTTTACGGTTCCACCTGGCCTAGCTGGGGCGCCTTGGACGCTCAATTTTATTTTTACCGAGGATTCCCTTATGAGCAGGCCGGTCTGATGGACCTGTTGGGAGTGGATCTTCTTTATATCACCGAAACCAAGATGTCCAAGAGGTTCGAAAAGATCGAGCAGGATGAAGCCTGGGGATTATGGAAGAACCCTCATTCGCTCGGGTCGCATTTCTTCTTTTACGGACAACCCAAGATCGCTCAACGAAAAGATATATTCCAGGCCTTCACGACTGGACTTTCCCATCCTTTGAATGACCTATATATGGAACCACGACCCATTTCCAACGCCCCCATACGTGCCATCGCCAACGAGGACTCCCAAGGCATTAGTTTTTCCTTACCTGAAAATAAGGAAGGAGTCCTGGTCGTCACCCAGAACGCAGTCCCAGGTTGGCGGGCTTGGATCGACGGGAAACCTTCGGCCCTTTATCTAGCCGATGGGATATTCCAAGGTATGGCCTTCAAAAAAGGCTCAAAAACGGCCATTTTTCGCTATGAACCAGCCAGTTTTCGACTAGGTTTGTTCATTAGTTTGGTGGGTTTGATGGGCTTGCTGACACTGGCGGGGTTAAGACGGCAGACCCTTCATTGATCCTTCTTCAACATCTCACCCATAACTTTTAGGACCTTCACGGGCGTGATCCTTACCAAACATTCTTGATGGACATGCTTATCCTTCACCTTTTCCGGTGGGAACGGACATTCATTCAAATCACAAGGGCCGCAATCCAAGAAATGTTGAAGGTACTTATGCCTGGCATCCCCCGGTTTCATCCAACTCATTCCCCAATGAGGCCCGCAAAGTGTCAGGCTTTTCACGTTCTGGGCCTGGGCAAGATGTTGCGGGGTTCCATCCGCCCCGACCAGAAGGTCCATCCGGGAAATATACGCCGCCGCTTGGGTAAGACTGGTCGGAGGCTTCAATAAAGTCATTTCTTCCAATCCGGACCTTATCCCCTCGACCAACGATTCATCCCCCGGCCCTCCGAAGAGGATGGGTTTGACACCCCAATCTTTGTGTATCAACCGGATCAATTCTTTCCAATGATCGACTGGCCAGCGTTTGGAAGGCCAGGTCCCGGTGGGGTTCAAACCGATCTTCCATTTCTGCGACGCCAGTTCCTGTTTCAAGAATTCCTGACCGGCCCAACGGATATCCTCGTTACTCAAGAACAATTCGGTCTGGTTGCCTTCGTCCGGCACACCCAAATATCGAACGATGTCCAGATTCACTTCCACTTGGTATTTTCTCACAGTGTTCTTGGGGATGGGATGGTTGAAGGCCCACTTGCGGACCCGAAAAGCGTAACCCGCACGAAGAGGCGCGCCAGTTGCCAGGGTCAGCCAGGCAGAACGGGGCTCGGCGGCCAGGTCCAACACCCAGTCGTAGCGCTCGGCCCTCAAGGCTCTTAAGAAAGCGAGGCTCTCAAAAAAGGACGACGACTTTTCGGGTAAAAGGATGGTCTTATTCAACCGAGGATTGCGGGAGAGGATAGGCGCGCAAAACCCCCGGGTTAGCATGTGGATCTGGGCCGAGGGGAAAGCTTTTCGAAGGGCCCGTATCACAGGCGTGGAAAGGATAACGTCGCCGATCCCCTTAAGCCTGATCAAGAGGATCTTTTCGGGCGAAGTTAAAGCTTCAGCGGACATTCCCTATTTGACGGGGGTGAGCCAGTCGAACCGATCGGGCGTCTCACCCTTCAGGATATCGAAGAAGACCTTTTGCACCTTTTCGGTGACCGGGCCGCGCTTACCGTCGCCAATGACGATATTGTCGATCTTGGAGACCGGCACGATCTCGGCCGCGGTGCCGCACAGGAACACCTCATCGGCGATATAAAGGCTTTCGCGCGGAAGGACCTGCTGGCGGATGGTGATGCCCAACTCCCGGGCCAACACGAAAATGGTGTGGCGGGTGATGCCTGCCAGGATGGAAGAGCTGGTCGGAGGCGTATAGAGAACGCCATTCTTCACGATGAACACGTTCTCGCCCGAACCCTCGGAGACGTAACCGTAATGATCCAGGGCGATACCCTCGTCGAAGCCGTCCTGCACCGCTTCCATCTTGATCAACTGGGAATTCAGGTAGTTCCCCCCGGCTTTGGAAAGGGTCGGGAAGGTATTGGGCGATGGCCTATGCCAGGAGGATATCCTGACCGAGATGCCTTTGGTCAAGGAATCAGCGCCAAGATAGGAACCCCAGGCCCATGCCGCGACCGCGCATTGAAGCGGATTCTTCAGGGGATAAAGCCCGACCGCCCCGTAACCCCGGAACACAAAGGGGCGGATATAACAGGACTTCAATTTATTCACGGCCACGACCTTGATGATGGCGTCGCAGAATTGCTTCTTGGTATAGGGGATCTCCATGCGATAGATCTTGGCGGAATCGTAAAGACGGTCCACATGGGCGTCCAGACGGAAGATGGCGGGGCCTTGTTTGGTGCTGTAACAGCGAATTCCCTCGAACACACTGGACCCATAGTGGATCACATGGGAAAGGATGTGAATATTCGCCTTTTTCCAGTCAACCAATTTGCCGTCGAACCAGATCTTGCCTTTGCCGAACACGGTGGACTCCTATCGCTGAAAAGTTGGGCCATTATAAAGAGAAAAGACCGGGTGTCAAAGGACGACGATGGTAAATATCCTTTGATCGCCCCTAAAAGCCAGTTCTTTCAGCCATCCCTCGTTTATGCCCAGGATCAGTAAAACACGCCCCAATCGCGTCTTTCGGCCAAGAGCCGATAATCCTTCTGTTCCAGCGCTTTCACGATCTTGTCCCGGTTGGCGTATAGGGACTGGGTCTTCATTTTTTGGATGATGAACCCAGTCTGGAACCAAAGACTCGCGACCAGACAGACCATCCCAAAGGTCCTCCAACCCTTCTTCGAAACCAAGCGACTCCATATATAGAAAGAATAGACCACCGTTAGGGGAAGCAGGACATAGTACATATGGGCCGCGATGCCATTGGAGGTGAACCAAAAGCAGACCCAAACCCAGAGCAAAGTCCCCATAGTCAACCCCAGGATGGTCTTAGAGTCCGAATGGCGGTCGTCCTTGAACCACCCCCATATCAAAAGGACGAATGGCTGCAGTAACCCCAACAGCCAAAGAAAAATAGCCGGTGGAGCGAGCCACAGGGCCTGTTTGACGAAACCCCATCTTTCGCTGGTCCCGGAACCGAGGAACCTGGGCATCTCATAGCAGGGGAAGGAAAGGTAGCGGGCCAGGATGGTCAAGAAGTTCTTGAAGTTGTCGAAGTTGAACAAGGATGAGGTCTTGAGCAGACCTTCAGACCCATGAAAGAAACCATATTTGATCAGGGTCGGCAAAAGGAAGCAAAGGGGAAAGACGGCCCCCAGAAAGAAAGCGCCAATTTCCTCCATCCAATTCCCCATTCTTTCCTTCCTTCGCCAAAGAAAGTCCAAAGCCAACAGGGGTAGGAGCAAAACATAAGATAGGTGGAATTGCATATTCCAAAAGATCCCGAAGCCCATCAACACATACGCCGTTCTTGGTTTTATCAAATCCATCGAAAAACGAGGCAGGGTCTCGAAGAATCCCAAAAAGAACAACACGCTGCCGAAGAGAAGGAAACAGGGGTTCAAGATGTTCGTCGAACGGTTCAAGGTCCAGGGCAGAAGGGATATCCAACTGAAGACGAAGAAGTAGGAAAATTCCGGGAGCCGTTTGACGATGTACCAGGAAAGAAGGGCGATGGCGATCAGGGACAGCAGGTTGATGAAAAGGAATGGCGCCTCCGGAATGGGCAGGACATAAAAAGGCAGACCCACGACCAATCCTTCCAGCGCTCCCGGCAGCTGGGAATGGAAGCCCGTATCCATGCGGTACTGGTCCGGCCCGAAATAGGGCCAGGTCTGGGTCGTGTAACATTTCAACCCGATCAGGTATGTCTGAAGGGCGTCATTCTCGATAGGGTTGGAACCGAAGAATGTCAGGGACAACCCGAAGAGGGTCCTAAAAATATAAAAGAACAAAAAAAGCAGGATGAATTTTGTTTTGTTGGACATGATTTTCTTTCCTCAATTATTCACCACAGATTCCACAAACAGCAAACATTATTCAGCCACCGATGAACACAGATGAACACTGATTAAAAAATATTCATTTTAAAAATTCTAATCGGCGTTTATCGGTGTTAATCGGTGGCAAAAGACAGGTTTTTCTTTTTTGCCTTTTTTCCTTGTTCTTGAAAATCCTATTTCAATTTTTCTTCGCCGTTATCATCGCCAAGACCTTTTCCAATACGGTCTTGACGTCCAAGTGGTCCATGCAATACATCGGCTCGCACTTTTCCAATCCGCAATGGCCGCAAGGTTCTTCCGAATAGGCGATCTCATGGGGTTTGTCGTAGGGGAACCAAATTTCCGGCTCACCCGGTCCGAATATCCCCAGGGTGGGTGTCCCTACCGCCGGACCCACGTGCATGGGGCCCGAATCGTTGGCGACCAGCGTGTCGGCAGCCTGGATGAAAGCCATCAATCCCCTGACGGAGGGTTGGTTGATCAATATCCAATCCTTCCCCATCCCCTCCTCAAAAGAAGGCACTAAATCGGCCTCTTTTGGCCCGAATACATACATGGGCCTGACCCCTTTGGCCCGCAGTTGATGTCCCAGTTCCAGGAACCTTTCCAGGGGCCAGCGTTTGGCGGGCCAGGAAGCGCCGGGTGTCAACACGACCAATTTTTCCCCGGGCTTGAGCCCCGCCCGTCCAAGGATCTTCTGGGCGTGTTCCCTTTCTTCCTCCGTGACCGCCAAGGAAGTTCGATAGGGGCTATCAACCGTCAACCCCAGGGTCCTCAGTTGATCCTGATAAGCTTCGGTCACTTTCCGTCGTCCCGAGGGAAGGGGCGGTGAGGAAGGCTCGGCGATCCTGTTGTAGACCCAGGACCTGCCCTTCATTCGATAACCCACCCTTAACCTGGCGCCGCTCAAAAGGCTCATCTGGGCCGTGCGGGGATTACCGAAAAGGTCCAAGACCAAATCAAAACGTTGTTTACGAAGTTCACGGTAGAATCCCCAAAGAAAGAACAGGTTGTTTTTCTTTTTCGAGTCGAAGGGAATGGTCCCAGTCAGGTCCGGATGATGTTCCAAAACCTGGGCGTAGGCGGTTTCGGCCAGGATCCATATCTCCGACCCCGGGATCTTCGCGTGGATCATCGACGCCAACCCGGTCGCCAGGATGATATCCCCCAGGAACCGGGGACGCAGGATCAGGACTTTTCGGAAATTTTCCATGTTCAAGCTGGAAGGGTGCGTTTAAGCAGCTGCTTGAGCGCTTTCAGGACATCGGAAGGGGACAGGGCCACCATGCATTCGTGTTTTTTCTCCACGCAAACCGATAGGCCGCAGGGCCGGCAGGCTATTTCCCTCAGGACCACCGGGTGCCTCTCGGGACCGTAAGGGTGCCAACGGCTCACCAACTCCGGACCCCAGACGGTCAGGGTCGGGGTTCCCACCGAGGCGGCCAGGTGCCGGGGTCCCGAGTCCACACTGATCACCGCCGCCGATCGGTGATAAAGTCCCAGCAAGGGGGTCAAGGCCGAACCGGCGTAGACCGGCAGCTTCTTCCCCAGTTCCTTCTCGATCTTCTCCAGTCCTTTTTTCTCCAATGGCGCGCAGGTAAAGAAAAGCTTCATGCCGTTGGCTTGAAGTTCCTTGATCACCTCGGCCCACTTGGACGGGTACCATTCCTTGGACTCACAGCTGGCGAAAGGATTCACGGCGATGACGATGTCCTCCTTCGTGAAACGGTTGGCCCGCCAGAAGGTGTCGGCGTATTGGATGGCGTCGCTAGGAACGGGAAAATAACCTTGGGGCCTGTCGTGGGGCTTGGGCTCCAGGCCGATCAAGGCCAGTATCCTTTTGTCCAATTCCACGGCGGAAACCTTCAACTCATCATTCCCATCGGCGCAAAGGTCGTAGAAGGAACGGATGGGAGGCAGGCCCAGGCCGATCTTGGCGCCGGCCCTTCCCCAGGTGATCAATTGAGCGCTTCGGTGGGAGGCGGAAAAGTCTATCGCCAGGTCGAATTGTCGTTTTCGTAAGGCCTTGACGATCCGGTAATTTTTCCAGGCCCTGGTCCAAAAGAACTGGCGGTCGATGGAACCCCGGTGGTAGGCCATCACTTCGTTGGCCCAGCCAGCGATCCGGTAAAGCTCGTGGGCCGGGGGTTGGATGAGGGCGGTGATCCAGGCCTTGGGGAAAGCCTGCCGAATGGCCTCAAAACAGGTTCCCGCCAGGATGGCGTCCCCCATGGGCCTCAGCTTCACGACCAGGATTCTCTTCATCCCCAGACCCCTCGCGGCGGTGTTTCGGGCAGGACTCTTAGCGGCCGTCCCAGCCTTTTGCGGACCGTTTCCAGGACTTCCTTGACCGTGATCCGTTCCAGACAAATATAGCCGATGGGGCAGGTCTTTTGGAAACAGGGACTGCATTCCACCTGTTTGTGGAGGATTTCATGGCCCTTGCCGAAAGGCCCGGTCCAAACCGGCGAGGTGGACCCGAACAGAGCCACCACCGGCGTTCCGACCGCGGCCGCCACATGCATGGGCCCCGTATCGTTGGTGATGAGCAGGTCGCACTCGGCCAGGACCGCCGAAAGGGTCTGAGTGTCGGTCTGGCCCACCAGCCACAACACCCTTTCCCTGTCTTGACGGCTCAGGCTTTCTCGCAAGGGAGTGAGATACTCCTCTTCTTCCGGACCACCGAGAACGATCAATTGGTCCTTCCCGCTTTTCAAGAGCGCCGTCATGAGTTCTTTCCATTGGTCCAGAGGCCAGCGCTTGGCCTGTCCATAGGTCGCCCCGGGAACCAAGGCCAATTTCTTTCCCTTGCTGTTCCAACCCAATTTTTTCAATTGTCCTTGAAAGCCTCGGTGTCTCGGTCCTTCCAAACGAAAGGTCCGGGAACTTATTTTCTTTCCAAAACCTTCTCGGACCAGGTCCAGGTATTCCCAGACCAAATGTTTTTGGCGGGGTCTCTCATTAATGATCGCTTGGGTCAGGAAAGGGCTTCGGCCTTCCGACGCCCACCCTATCCGGACAGGGATTCCGGCCGCGAAAATCGAGAATGCGGATGAGAAGGATGCTGGGAGGATCAGGGCCGCATCGAAATTGAATTTTTTCAGGTCACCTATCCCCTTCAGGGGCCAGATCCCTTTCTCCAGGGTCAAGACCCCATCCACACCCGGGAATTTTGACCAAAAGCCCGCGAAGGTCGGTTTGCACAGGATGGTTATCTCGGCCTTGGGAAAAAGCTTGATGACCTCCGAGACGGCCGGGGTGGACATCATGGTGTCGCCGAGCCAATTGGGGACGCGGATCAATATCTTCCGGTAGCTCAACGATTCCTCCTCATGGACCTCTTCACCGCCCCTCCCACCAGGTCGACCGTCATCTCTTCCATGCATTTGAAGTGGCCCAGGGGGCAGGAATTCCTTCCATGAACGTCGCAGGGACGGCAGGGCAGGTTGGAAACTTCCACCACCGAGTGGGGTCCCCAGGGTTCGAACCCCAGCGAGGGCGTGGTGGACCCATAAAGCACGACCACCCGGCATCCCCGTCCCGAGGCTAGATGGGTCAGGCCTGAGTCATTCCCGATGAACAGGTCGCAGCGGCCTAAAAGGGCGATGCTCTGCTCGAGGGTATAGTCGCCCGGAAGACAGAATCCCCTTTCCAGGGTCGTCCCCCTCATCCGAGCCTGAATGGACCTGATCAGGGGTTCCTCTTCCCGACTGCCGAACCAGAGGATCTGGCACCGATAATCCTCGACCAATCGGGAGGCCAGTTCCGAATAACGGTCGGGTAACCATCGCTTGGTGTTCCATCTGGCGCCCGGTCCTATCCCCACCACCCATTGGGAGGGCGGTATCTTCCGGCGTTCCAGGTACTCCCTCATGAATTCCTGGTTCTTCTTGGAAATATGGACCTCAAAAGGCACCCGCAGGGGGGATTGGATACCCAGTGGCTCCAACACCTTCAGGTATTTCTGGATGGTGTGGATGCTCGGTTCCTGGTTTATCTTTTTCACCAGGAGCCTTCGCCCGATCGATTCCTTGTCATAGACAATGACTTTGGCGTTCCTCATGGCCATGGTGACCAGGTGGGTCCTCAGTGAGTCATGCAGGTCCAGGACCAGGTCCGGTTCGATCTTTTTCAAAAGACCGATATGTTCCCAAAGCTTGAAAAATCCGTCCCCTTCCAGGGGGATCACCTGGGTCAAGGCCGGGTTATATCGAATGGCGGGCGCGAAGCGCTTCTTCGTGGCGTAATAGATCTGGGCGTCCGGCCAGTCGATCTTGATCCTTTCCAACAGGGGGTTGGTCAGGGCCACATCGCCCAGGGAGGAATAACGCAGGACAAGGATCTTCCGGGGGATGGCCGGGGCCTTTTTCTTCTTTTCTCTTTTTGGAGCCATGAACACCACGATCTAAAACAGTAATGAATTTTACCACAGAGGCACAGAGGCACAGCGAAGTCGGCATGTGTTTCCAGACAAACTACCTTAACCGTTAAATATGTGAAGTTATCAAGGTCACAATTATCTAAAACAAATAATTTGCCATAGATTCATGGAATTCACGAGATGTTAAAAGCATAAATAATTAATGCCGTTTCTTTGCTTATCTAGTGCATCCCATGAATCTGTGGCCAGTCTAGGCCTTGGCTGTGTCTCTGTGCCTCTGTGGTGAAAAATTTTTCCGTGTCTCTGTGTCTCTATGGTGAAAAGTTTTACCCGCGCCTCAGTGGTTGGGTTTTTATACGGTCGAGGAAGCCAGCGAGATGTTCTTGAGGACCGACTCCCAATGGTTCTTCCCGCCCGAGACCTCCCACTTGATCCCCAGGATCAGGATGGGAATGTCCAATTCCATATCCCTAGGCAGTTTGACCTCATCCTTCTGGGTGGTCACCAGGTATTGCAGACCCCGCAATTGGGCGTCCTCTAAAATAGCCTGTAATTTTTCCTTCGTATAGGGGTAATGGTCCCTCATGGCGTAGGAATGACGGATGAGGACCTTGTACTCGGCCAGGGTGCGGATGAAGGAAAGGGGGTTGGCCACGCCCGAAAAGGCCCCGACGGAAGCGCGATCCAGGCTGACGGGTTTGACTTCTTTGCCCGTCTTGAAATCCCTCAATTCGACCGGTTTATAGCAGGATTCCACCACGAAGGCCCTGGGATTGTGTCGCGTGAGCACGGTCCGGATATCCTCCGGGCTTCGGGCCATGTTGATCTTGTTGAGCACGAAAACATCGGCTTCCGACAGGGCGCTCAAGGGCTCCCGTAAAAGTCCCGCCGGCAGGACCCAGCCGGTGCTGAAAGGATTGATGCCGTCCACGATCAGGATATCCAGGTCCCGGTGGAACTCAAAACGCCTCTGGTATCCGTCATCCAGGATGAAGAGGTCAGGCTTGAATGTCTTCATGGCTTCCAATCCCGCCGCGCAGCGGTCCTTGCAGACCAACACCGCCGCCTTGGGAACGCTCCGGGCGATCAAGACCGGCTCGTCGCCTCCTTCCCTGGAATCGACGAGGAGGGACTTCCCGTCCGAGACCCAAAGAAGGTCTTTCTTCGAGGACCGGCCATAACCCCGGCTCAGGATCGCCACCCTTTTTCCCTGGGCGGAGAAATGCTTGGCCAGGGAAATGACCACGGGCGTCTTGCCCGTTCCCCCGGTCGTGATATTGCCGACGCTGATGACGGGACAGGCCAATCTTTTCCTTCTCAGTATCCCCATTCGATAGAAGGTTTTTCTCAGCCACCAGCCCGTCAGGAAAAAGAAAGAAAGGAACTTCAGGAAGGAAAATAATATTCTTTCGATAGGGTTATGGGGTTTGTCGTGGAGGAATTTGAGATAGGCTGTTTCAAGGTCGATCATGGTCTCATTCTTTCAAAATTGTTACCATTCGATAAAACCCGTAAAGAGAACAGGATTTCACCACAGAGGCACTGAGCCGAAACAAAGAAAATTCATAAAGTTTTATTTTTTTCCGTGTCTCTGCGACTCTGTGGTAAATGCATTTTGTTAGAAATTCTTAAACATTCCAGCGCTCCAGCACCATCTCAACCGTCCTGCCGGTCGCGCCGCTCATGTTAGACACCGCGTCACGGGCTTTCAGTCCCGCGCTTTTCGCCTCAGCTTGGTCCATCCATTTTTGAAAAGTCCCGACCAGTTCGGTCGCGTCCTTCAATGGGACGCCCCCGCCCGATAAAGTCAGGGCATCCGCCGCTTCACGGACATTCTGGGTATGGGGGCCGAAACAAACCGGCACCCCCGAGAGGGCCGGTTCCATGACGTTATGGCCTCCCACCTCCACCAGGGTTCCGCCCACAAAAGCCGCTCGCGAGAGCTGATAGGACAAAGATAACTCCCCGAACGTATCCAGCACAACAACACGTTCACCTTGGGCGCTTTTTCCTAACCCGCTCCTTAAAACACAGGGGATTTTGTTTTTCGTCAATTTATCCACGCAGATTAGGGCGTTTTTCAGATGGCGGGGCGCCACCACCACCTTGACCTTGGGTGAAAAACGCAATATTTCCGGCACTAAAGGCAGGAGAAGGTCATCCTCCCCTTCCCTAAGACTGCCCAAAGTGAAGAGGATATCTCCTTCCTTCAAACCCAATTCATTCTTGAATTTTCCCACCATTGCCGGATCTGGCGCCGAGATGTCGTATTTCATCTGTCCCGCCACCTGGATCCTCGCTGGCGAAACCCCTAGCGAGGTCAATCTTTGCTGGTCGATCGGGGTTTGGACCAGACAGATGTTGAAGCAGGTCAAGACCTTGCCGAACAAGGAACGGAGTCTCATATAGGAGGGGAAGCTTTTATCCGAGATACGTCCGTTGACCAGGACCAAGGGAATGCCGTTATGCCCCGTTCTCAGGAACCAGTTAGGCCAGAACTCGGTTTCAGCGATGAGCACCATGACCGGCCGAAAGGTGTTGAAGGCCCTTTTCAAAGGGCCTCCCGTGTCCAGAGGAGCCAAAAAAACAGTGTCCGCCACGCCTTTTTCCAGGGCCAGTTTCTTGCCGGTTTCCGAGGTCGTAGTCAGGATGATCTTCGCCTCCGGCCTGGCCTTACGGAAAGCCTTGCAGAAAGGGGCGATGGCGTTCACTTCCCCGCCGGAGGCGGCGTGAAGCCAGACATTATATCCCACCGATATCTTTTGGACTTCCTCAGGCGGATAGAAACCGAAACGTTCCCGAAGGCCGGGAGACCGTAACAAGATATTGGCCAAGCGCGCGGCCCAGTAGATCACCGCCATGGCGGCGCGATAAAGAAGGAGCAGCGGGGACATTCGGTTCAGTGGTGTCATTCCATGACTTTCCCATATTTGCCAAGTAACTTCAATTGTCAGTTATTTAAAAAGCATGTCGACCGGGGATAAAACAATAATTTAATGGACTTTCAATGGATGACTACGACTTTCGAGGTGTGGGCTGTGGAAGTATCGACGTAATGCGCAAGATAAATGGTGATATAAATTTACTACACCTTGATGAGACAAAACCGAGATAGTCAATTAATGAATGACGGCGATTTTCCCAAGCTTGGTTTCACGGGAACTACCGTCATCTACCTGAAGCATATAAACATAGAGTCCGCTGGCGACAGCCTGCCGGGCGTTGTTTTGTGCCTTCCAATTCAATGTGTTCAGGCCTTGATCCCCTTGAACTTGAGTTGAATAAACCTGTTCCCCACTTATGGCGAAAATGGCCAGGGTTACCTTGGCCTGTTTGGCCAGAGTGAAGAGGAAACGAACCGGCTGTTGGCCATAGATAACGTTCGGCGCCGCCACAACCGATTGCGCCAAGCCTACCGGTGTCGGGCTAATGGTCGGGGAAAGTGTGGGTGTCCATTGATGAACACCCATCATTTCCGCGACCGCAGGTCCATTCCCGCCGGGGGTGCAAGTCGCCACCGGCCGACAGGTCGGCGGCACACCGCCAGAAGCTGTAACCAAATTACCTTTCAAATAGATCGCGAAATGGGAATTGGTCGTATAGACGGATGCGTTCACGCAAGGGCTGTACCAGTAATTGGTGCCTGGCACGAATGGCTGGGAATCTGAGCGGGTCACCAAGGTCTGGATTCCCACCCAACTTGTCCCACCGCTCAATACCGTGCTATCAGTCGTGGAAATGGTCATTTCCCAATTGGCCATTTGGGTTGTGGTTGGGCCGCAGGCGGGAGAGAAATTGTGGGCCGACATGGCAACCCCCGTCGCGTTATGGGAGCAGGTCGGATTCCAAACGCATCCACCCGTGGTAATAGAACCCACCAAACTCACCCCGGAGGTGTCGTAAGGCCAGAACTTGATGGTGATATCGGAAAGGGTCACTGCCGCCCCGTTATTGACGATGGCAAACAGATGGTAAACCGAGTTGGAGGCGCAGGAACTGGTGTACTCCTCCAAAAGAGCCAGGGAGGAATTGTTGGTCCCGCAAGGCGGTGTGGGTGTGGCTGTCAGGGTAGGGGTGTACGTAATGGTAAAGGTTGGGGTTTTCGTAGGCGTATTTGAAATAGTACGCGTCATGGTTTTTGTAGGCGTATAGGTAATGGTTGATGTGGGAGTCTTTGTAGGAGTAGTCATTGGTGTGAAGGTTTTGGTAAGCGTGGGGGTGTTCGTGGGTGTGTTGACCGTGGTATTCGTGGCTGTATTGGTTATCGTTTTAGTGGAAGTGTTGGCGACAGTGTTAGTCGCTGTATTGGTTGGGGTATTGGTTGCCGTTCTCGTCATTGTGCTTGTTGGCGTATTCGTTGACGTACTCGTAAATGTATTGGTCATAGTGTTAGTAACTGTATAAGTCGCAGTATTCGCAGGCGTGTTAGTTTTGGTATTCGTGGCGCTATTGGTCTGAGTGTTAGTTGCCGTACTCGTAACTGTATTGGTTGCAGTGTTCGTGGGAGTATTAGTAGTCGTATTCGTAACGGTATCGGACGCTGTTCCAGTCGATGTTAATGTTGGGGTATTGGTCTGGGAGGCTGTCGCGCTATTGGTTGCCGTTTTCGTAGCCGTTGCAGTTACCGTGTTGGTTGAAGTATTCGTCGGTGTATTCGTGGTCGTGTTGGTAGCGGTATTGGTTACTGTGTTCGTGGCAGTATTAGTGGCCGTGTTGGTCGCAGTGTTCGTTGCGGTGCCAGAAGCCGTGTTAGTCGCCGTATTCGTTGCGGTATTAGTCGCCGTTTTGGTTGAGGTGCTGGACTGGGTATTCGTGGCCGTATTGGTGGCTGTGTTCGTTGCGGTACTAGTAGCTGTGTTCGTCACAGTATTTGTTGGGGTATTAGTCGCCGTTGAGGTAACACTGTTAGTCGATGTATTTGTAGCCGTATTCGTCGGCGTGTTCGTGGTCGTGTTAGTCGAGGTTTTAGTCCAGGTTTGAGTGGCTGTGTTAGTGGCCGTATTCGTCGCCGTATAAGTCGCTGTATCGGTTGTGGTATTGGTTGGTGTGCTCGTTGCGGTATTAGTAGAAGTGCTTGTAGCTGTATTTGTTGCCGTATTCGTGCCGGTATTCGTTGGCGTATCGGTGCCCGTGTTGGAAGCGGTGTTCGTCACAGTATTCGTTGGAGTGTTAGTAGCCGTATCGGTAGCACTGTTAGTCGCTGTGTTTGTGGCCGTATCGGTCGCGGTATTGGATGCCGTATTCGTAACCGTATTTGTCGGAGTATTGGTGGCGGTATATGTCGCTGTATTTGACGGAGAAGGAGTAGCCGTAAAGGTGCTTGTTAGGATCACGGGCGTTGCTGTGGGGCTGGCAACCACTGGGCAACTTCCAAACTCCTCAATCAAAGAATCTCCCGAATCAGATACGAACCAATTCCCATTTCCAATCGCAATACCTTCTGAATCCCCATAAGGATAATTGCCGACATAAATACTTCCCAAGGGATTGCCGTAAGAATCAAATAAAGCTACATCACCCGCCTCATCCGTAACATAAACCGTTCCATCATTCCCAATCGCGATCCAAGCCGCCTCCATAATGTCTGTACCTTGGATTACGTTCCACTGCCTTATAAATGTGCCTTTAGGATCAAATACTTGTATCAGGTCGGTTGAATAATCCGTTACATAGACGAGACCATTAGCATCGAGAGCCACTCCGAAGGGTTCCGAGAATTTTCCATAACCATGTGAACCGTTCAACCCCCATTGGCTTAAGTAATCACCTTTAGTATCAAAAACCTGCACACGGCTATTTCCCATTTCTGTCACATAAACCAAACTCACGGAATTGCTGACCGTTACCGCTATACCCTGGATTCCATTAAATTGACCATTACCATCGCCGCTAGTGCCCCACTGTGCCATTAATCCACCCTGATTAGTCAACACGATCACTTGGGACTGACATGGATCTGTTACGTAAAGAAGTCCATTGTTATCCGTCGCGATACCCTGGGGACAGACCAAATATCCGCTTCCAATGCCCGGCATAGGAGTTGCTTGAGAATTAATAACATCAACGAGCCCAAGAGCTGGGTCGGCCGCGTAAATATTCCCTTGATTATCCAAAGCTAACGCATCAGGCCAACCTTCTTGCCAGGAATTCAGTAGTGGGCAAGCAAGCGATTGTGGTGTGATAGTCGGGGTCGGAGTAAACGTGAATGGCGCAGGTGACGGTGTGGGAACAGGTGTAAGAGAGCAGTTGCCGAACTTGACCACTAAACCTTGATCGAACCCAAGATCGTATCCGCCCATGACCCATTGGTTGTTCCCCGCCGCCAAACCTGCCGTATTTCCAAATAACGCGTTCAACCCCTGAACCGAACCTAAAACATTCCCATACGAATCAAACAATGCTTCATCACCGATTTGATCCGAAACATAAACCGTGCCGTCACTTCCAACTGCGATCCAATCCGGCTCCATCAGATCCGTTCCTTTGGTCGCGTCCCATTGTCTTAAATAATTACCGACAGGATCGAAAACCTGCACCAAATTGGAATCATCATCCGTCACATAGACAAGCCCATTGGGGTCTAGGGCGATACCGAACGGATAACTAAAATCACCAAACTGCCTTATCAAGTTGCCTTGCGTATCGAATTCCTTGACGCTGCCAGTACCCGCGTTCGCCACATAAACTAAGCTGACGGAACCACTGACCGTGACGGCTAAACCGTTTGGATTCCTTAACTGGTTAGGGTTGTTTCCTACACCACCCCATTGCGTAATGGGATTACCCAGGTGATCGTAAACAAAAACTCGGTCCGTTCTGGAATCGTCCACATAAACCGATCCATTGCTGTCCACCGCGATCCCCAAAGGCATTTCCAACTGGGTGACACCAAAGCTGGATATGGTATTGTTTTGTGAATTGATGACATCTACCTGGCCATAATATTGATCCGCGACATAAATATTTTGTTGGGCATCCAACGCCACACCCCTTACCTCAGGCGGAACCTGCCAGGATGCCAGCATGGGGCAACCCAAGAATACCGGCGTCGGGGTGAAGGTTGGGGTTATGGTTGGGGAGTATGTCGAGGTGAAAGTTGCGGTAGGTCCACAGACAAACAATTTTTCGACTTGGGATGCCCCGTAATCCGCTATATAAACATTTCCGCCGTTGTCTCCGGTCTCACCTAATAAATCGGCAAAATTATCTTGGGCGCCCGTAATGGCGCCAATTAACATGCCGCTCTTGGCCCAAACTTGAACCTGATCTGTCCCTCGATCCGCTTCCCAAAGAAGACCATTGGAATCGAATCGCAATTGTTCAGGGTTATAAACCCCATCCCATGAGTTATAAGCTTCATTATTGTTACTACCGGTATTATGGAATACCTGAATATTGTCATAGGTGTAATCCCCGACATACACATCACCGGTCATTCCATCCACGGCCACACCGGCTGGCCCTAACAATAGACCTTCCCCATATGTAATCGGTGAGCCATTGGTGGGCAATTCAACGACTCTTCCGCCTCCGTAATCCCCTACATAGATGTTGCCGGAACTATCCAAAGCAACGCCAAGCGGGTTGACGAGAAGGCCACCCCCTAAATTCGCGGAAACAGCTCCTGTCGCGACATTGATCGCTTGAACAACCCCGCCTCCAAAAAGCGCCACATAAAGGTTCCCGTCCTGTCCCATCACCATGCCCCAGGGATTATTGCCGCATTGATAGGTCTTTGAGTAGGTACTATCGGGATTATAAACATCGATCCTGTTGCCGCCCAATTCATCGACGTAGATATTGCCTAGGTTGTCCAAGGCCACACCGCCTGGTTGGGCAAGCCCTGTTATAGAAGAAACATACTGGTAGCAAATAGTTTGAATAGGCGTGTTTGTCGGGGATAAGGTGTTCGTGAAAGTTGGGGTGATCGTAAATGTCGGGGTAATGGTAAAGGTATTGGTCGGCGGAGGTGTCTGGGAACAAGAACCGAATAGCCTCACCAAACCATTACCCGAATCAGCTACCGCCCAACCACCAGGCACGATGGCCAAACCTTCTGGTTCGCTGAAACCAGGGTCCGGTCCTTGTGTAGCGCCGATCCAATTACCATTCGTATCAAAAACGCCTACCGTCCCGATACCATCCGAGATATAGACCAGATTGTTTACACCGTCCACGGCGATGAATTCAGCGTCCAATAGACCTAAAGCAGTGCTCCATTGGGTCACGGCTTGGCCTTGGTTATTGAATACGTAAACCTCATCGGCGCCATTGTCCGTGACATAAATTTTTCCGCTGTTATCCACCGCCACGCCCTCAGGTTGTACGAACCCTCCCCATTGGGTAACGTATTGTCCGGCGTTGTTTAATATCTCTATCCTTTGATTACCCTGGTCAGCGACATAAATTTGGCCGCTTTGGTCCACCGCCACACCCCAAGGCGTGTTGAATTGGCCTTTCCCGCTTCCGCTTGCTCCGTTGCTCGAACCAATCTTATTCGCCAAGTTGAAGTTGGAATCGAAAACAACAACCTGATTGTCATACCCGGTCGTCACATAAACCTTGCCCCAAGGGTCCAACGCCACCCCAACCGGGTCGAAAACACCAAGCGCCGTATAATAGCCGCCCTTGATCTGGGTGATGGGGGCTCCCGACGCGTCGAATATGTCCAGTGAGGCGTTTGAAGTGTCGGCCACATAAACCCGACCCTGGGAATCCGTCGCCATACCCAATGTGTTGGCTGTGGTGATGGTTGAAACCTGAGTGCAGTAAAGCGGTGGGATTCCCGCCAGATTGACTGTCGGTTTGGGAGTCGGGGTGGAAGTGGGAGTGGGGACCAGGCTATTCACGTACCAAACGTCATTTAAGTACTCATTCCCGTCCCAACCGCCGATGACCCAAAGCTTGTTGTTGAAGGCTACGCTGGAATGATCCGTCCTGGGCGAGAAAGGCGCCGAGTAAGTGGCCATATTCCAGTTGGTACCATTTGTGGAGTACCAAACATCGTTCCCTAAATCTCCGTTGTTAAGGGTGCCCCCCACAAGGAACAAGAGGGTGTCGAACACCGCCCCGGACGCGTCCTGCCGCCCCCGGAACCCGGCATTGGCTTGGATTTGGTCCCAATAAGATCCGTTCCTTGAATACCAAACATCGGAAACTTGGCTCCCGTCCTCCAACAACCCTGCCGCCTGCCAAAGGGCGCCGCTGAAAACATAACCCATTTGATAGGCCCGTGCAAAAATACCGTTCGTACTCAAACGCTGCCAATTGATCCCGTCCCTTGTGACCCAGGATTCATTCAACACGTCGTCGTTTTCGTCCAACCCACCCACCGCGTAAAGTTCGGGACCCCAGCCATTGCCTGAATCAAAAACGAATAGTGATAACCCGGTCCGGGGACTGAAGGGCGCTGTTGAGACAGCCTCCGTCCAGTTCATTCCGTCCGAGGAATACCAAACATCGTTGTTCAGACTGTCATCGATATTCTGACCACCCACTACCCAAATTTTCCCTTGGAAAACCGCGCTGGCATGGTCGATGCGCGGGCTGAATGGCGCGGAGGCTGTCACTTGATTCCAGGCAGAGCCGTCCGGAGAAGCCCAGACATCGTTATAGAATTGAGTATCGTCGCCTCCGCCTATGACCCACATTTGATCATTGAAAGTAACGCTAGCCTGCCCGCTCCTAGGTGGGAAGGATGCGTTTGAGGTGGCTTGAATCCACTGTGCATAGAGCCCTGGCGTTGGTGTGGGGGTTAGTGTAGGCGGCGGATTGAAGCATGGCGGTGAATTGCCTATAGGGGAATACCAGGCGCTACCGTTGTTTGTTCCATCTTGATTTTGACCCGTATTATCCGCCCCGCCAATGACCCAAATAGCGTTGTTGAATAAAACACTTGAGAGACCGGACCTGGGGCTGAAATTAGCATGTTCGGTTGTCTTGTACCATTCAGCACCGTCGCAGGAATACCAAACATCCTGTTTATAAGCGCCATCAACCCCAAACCCACCCATGATCCACATTCTGCCATCGGCCACAGTTCCCGTGAAACCGGTACGCGCGACAAAAGGTGCGTTCTGGCTTACCTGTGTCCAATGAGCACCATCAGACGTGGACCAAACAACATTTTGATAACCAGTACCGTTAGGGCCTTGAACGGTTACAGCGCCTACCATCCAAAGCTGATTATTGAATACCAAGCCCACACAATTCGGACCAGCCGGGAAAGATCCCTTGGGATAAACGTTCCAGTTCACCCCATCGGGAGAACTATAGACATCCTCATAATTGGAATTAGGGCCTTGGCCACCCAAAACCCATATCTGCCTGTTGAAAACCAAAGCCTGATGCCCACTTCTCGGCGCCCAAGGCGCTTGAGTGACAGCTTCGGTCCAATTCACACCATCGGGTGAATTCCAAATATCATCATAATAAGTAGAGGGTAAACCTGATTGGGTAATAGGGCCTTGGCCGCCCATAATCCAAAGCTGGCCGTTGAAACTAACCGCCGCTTGCCCGGTCCTGTACCCAAACGGAGCTTGAGGCTGGGCATCAGTCCAATGAATGCCGTCCGTTGATTCCCAAGCGTCGCCATAGGTAGCGTATCCATAATATCCACCGATCACCCAAATGGCGTTATTGAACGCGGTTGCTGTCTGTCCGTACCGGAGTGAAAAGCTTAGGTCTGGCCGGTTACCCTCAAACCAATCCCTGCCCGTCACCGGGATAGTCGTCGTGGTTGGGGTATTGGTGAATGTCGCAGTCAACAGGGGTGTGGAAGTGAACGAACCTGTTGGAGTGTTGGTAGTAGTAATCGCCATAGGGCTAGGGGTTGAAGTTGGTGTAAAGGTAGGTGTCGAAGTAATAGTGGGTGTGGTCGTCCAAGTGATCGTCGAGGTAACCGTGGGAACAAATGAACCTCCAACCGGAGCATACCAAGAATCGCTGAAACTGCTCCCCGTGGTTCCGGCAACCGTGCTCGGCCCCTGCCCTCCCACTACCCACAACTGATTATTGAAGGTCACAGGAGAAAAACCAGTTCGCGGCATAAACGGCAATGTTGTAGCTACTTGTGTAAAATGGATTCCGTCAGATGTGAACCACTGGTCTTGATCACTAGTACCATTACCGATCAAATAAATACCATTGCCCGAAGCTACAGCTAGGTAATTAAATCCTGAATATTCACCGTTTCTCGCGTAAGGCGGATTCCCAATTAATTCAGTCCAATTCGCGCCATCCGAGGAATTATATACACCGTCATACGGTATCTCGTTATGGCTTCCATATCCCCCAAAAATCCAAATCTTCCCGTTGTAAACTGTAAAAGTCGAAACGTCCGGGACAACAACAACCCCTTTATTGGTCCAATGATTTCCATCCGATGACGCATATAAAGAAGTGGAGTCGTAAGCCCACAACTGGTTATTGAAGATAAAAGCTTGCTTGATGGCGCCAAAAGGCGCGTTGCTTAGGGCCAAATTCCAATTCACGCCGTCCAATGTATTGTAAATCTCCATATTGCCGGTGGACCAATCCACCGCGTTAAAAGCCCACAGATAACCGTTGAAGGAAGAACAGATCAAATTGGTTTGTTCATCAAATGGGGTGTCATTGGTGGTCATGGTCCAGTTCGCCCCATCAGAGGAACTCCACACATCACTCAAAGTTCCGATATCTTCATTGGTACCCCCAACTACCCATAAGCGGTTATTGAACACCGCTGTGCCTGCGTTGTACCTGGGGATGAAACCAGTATCAGAAACAGCTTGTGCCCAAGTACCGTTCACGTCAGATGTTGGGGTGGGTGTGGGGGTAAAGGTTGGAGCGTCTTGGATATTGGATTGCCAAACATCCATCAATAAATTTGAATCGATTTTATTAAAAGGCACTTGTTGAACAGGATCACCGCCGAAGATCCAAATATGGCCGTTTCCGGTCACTGCCGCCGAATTAGCCCTTGCCTGGAACGGAGCGGCATAAGTGGCCGCAGTCCAGTTCACCCCATCTGAGGAATGGTACACATCACCCCAAGCAACCACACTTGCCCCACTTGAAAACACTCCACTTCCAGAAGAATAACCCTCGCCTCCGATTACGAACATTTGGCTTCCTTGCCCTAAACCACCCGATGGATCGTAAACACCCGCCATGAAATTCGAACGCGGGCTCCAAGCCGCTTGAGCCGTCGTTTGCGTCCAATTAATACCATCTGGAGAACTCCAAACATCGTTCAACGAGGAATAATTCGACTGGAAATTTACTGTTTGACCACCCATTACCCACAATTGACCGATCTGTCCAGAACCTGGAGAAGAATTAAAGGAAACGCATTGGTGATATGCCCGTTTCGGGAAGGGTGCCGAGACAGTCTGTTGCGTCCAATGGACACCATCGGGCGAACTCCAAACATCGTTTAACATTCCATTTATGCTATTTCCACCGATCACCCAAATCTGTCCATTAAAAACCGTGCATGTCAGCCCACTACGTCCCAGCCAAGGGGCGGAAGCCGTTGACTCGATCCAATTAACACCATCAGAAGAAAACCAAATATCGTTTAAGTTGGTGCTCCCAAATCCTCCCATTACCCACATTTTGCCATCTTGTCCTGAACCGGTTGTGGGGTTAAAGACACAAGCCCCAAATCCTGTCCTGACAGGGAAACCAGTATTCGAGGTCACCTGTGACCAATTCACCCCATCAGGGGAAGACCAAACATCATTAAAATTGTTGTCATTGGTTCCACCAATCACCCAGAATTTATTGTTGTAATACAAAGCCGCATGTCCCGCCCTTTGGCCAAATCCCGCCGCGTCATTGGGTTCTTGCCAGAGGGAGTAGTTGTCCCCGCTAGGTGTGAAAGTTGGACTAGGAGTAAGGAAATAAGTCGGTGAATAGGTAGGGGTATAAGTCTGCGTATAAGTTTGGCTGGGAGTATAAGTTGAGGTGTATCCGTTGAAATTCGTGGAGGTTGGGGTAGACGTGGATGTCGCCGTAAAACTGGCCGTCGGCGTTAATGTGTTTGTTATAGTCGAGGTAAGTGTATTCGTCCAAGTTGGCTGTGGAGTGAAATTAGGCGGGAGAGAAATTTGTACATATCTTATGTTCAAGGAGCTGTCAAAGAAAACCAGGGTTCCACCTGGGCCTCCACCAGGTTGGTATGTCATGGCTTGAGCCATGAAATCGTCATACGGTCCCTCAAGAATTGATATCTGGCACAAGAGATTGCCATTATTGTCATATCCAAATACCGTTTGGCCGTCTGATCCCAACTGGTAATATCTTCCATCGGGTATAGCCGCGACATGACCTGTGCCACTATTATTTTGTAGTGTTTGCTGAGTTGTTCCGCTTTCCTGGGCATAAGCTCGTGACGGTTCAAGCCATTTGAATAAATGGTTGAATAATGAAACGACCGAATAATCCCCCGATACCTTCCAATTATTTCCCGGTTCCCAAGAAGGCAATCCCATATGGTTGGAAGCTAGAGTCACGTTTTCGGTCGAACCATCAGAGTAGTTAAGCGAAACATTCCATTGGTCGTCTCTTGAGAGATACAAGGCATGACGAGGTAATAAGACATAATATTGATTACCCGAGGGATCCACCGTGTAAAGCTGACTTTGAACACCAGCGGATGACCCCAAAATTGACACCAAACCTGAAACCTTATCAAAAAGAATATATAAATTTCCATTACTTCCGAAAGCGAGTGAACTAAAAGAATAATATTGATTTGGATACTGACTTTGATCTCCCTCGATATAAGTTCCCAAATTTCCATTCTTATCAAATGTTTCAAAGAAAGGCGGAGAAAATTTACCAAACGGTCCTGTGGAATTTATACCGCCAACCGCGCCTCTTCCATCCGGGGAAACATCCCAAGTCACGATAGTTGAATCCTGCGATATTCCAAGGCCTGTCTTATTCCATGTACCAGTTTGGTTGACCAGCTTTAAAAAATACATCTGACCGGCATTCGTTAAATCTACCCCACCAAAAGCAATATCCCCAAATCCGTCCTTTTCAAAATCCCCAATTGCGCCCTCATAAGGGAAAATTTCGCCGGTATTGGAAGGTAGATCTAAAAAGCCGAACGGCGTTTCTATTATTACATTTGAATTATTAGGCGTAGGGGTGTTGGTAAAAGTTGGTGTGAAGGTTGGTGTGGGAGTAGTTACCTGAAAAACATGAAAAAAATCAGGTGTGGCGGGCTCATAACCGTGCCAGTGGCCTTCATTATCAATGGATGCAATTGTTCGAGGATTACCATCTATGAGTTTTCTTTGAGAATCTAGCGCCCCACTAATATGTAAAGTAACACTTGCCCCAGCTTTCTCAGCGGAAAGAAATGTGGAATCCGTATCCAAGCTATAGATCGTACCGTCCGCGTTCCAAGTTCCTGGTGTTTTTTGCAAGTAATAAGCAGGCGTCGGTGTATTGGGGACTTGGATATAAGCCTCCACGGTCGGCACTGCGATCGTCGCATTCGGTGTCATGGTTGAAAGCAGCATTGGATAATAGAAACCGATATCCATATGGGCTCCCCCAAAATTGGCCGGTTGGTTGATATTCACCATTGGACCGTTTGCCAAAATTGTCACCGGAAAGTCTCCCTCATCCGGAATAACCTTTATAGGGGGTGTTGGGACCTGCGGCCATTGGGCTTGATATACGGGCGTGGCATTTTGACTGATGGAAACGGATTGGACGTAGGAACGTGTGTAAGTCCTAAAAACCGTCATTTGATCGGGGCCGGGATTGTAATCGGAACCTGTACCTTCCAAGGAATCCAATTGGTTTTCTACACCGTTCGGGGTTCCTTTTACATTTAACCGTCCGGTCAAAAAAGATTGAATAGTTAACGTTTGTGGACCGGTAATGTTATTTTGAATCGTTGTTGCGCCCACCCAAGTATCGTCGTTATAGGTACTATCAACTCCAACAGTTGTCCACCCAGTTGCCGCTGAAACAGTCACGGGCTTCGAACCATAGAAGACTATCGGCAATGCTGTGCCGGTTGTAAGGCCCTGGATTGGCTCCTGTGTAGTTTCTAACATCGATTGGTTGAATTGAATGACGATACTGATGGGCTGGTTCTGTGGTATGGGTTGGTTAGTGGTCGGTATTGTTTTACCGCCAGCGCGGTAATAAAGGGTTACACCTTTTTGGTTAATAAAAGAAATATTTAATATAGAAGGAAAGTCGTTAGTAAAATCCCAGTTGACTATTGGATTACCAATCAAACTTAAACCAAAAGAATAAACACCATCCGCTATATCGATTCCTGCACCATTCAAATGATTGCTTGTCCAAAGAGTCCTACCATAACGATCACAACCATAATTATATGAATTACTTGAATAAGGTTGAGAAGTTTGAAACGCTTGCTGCGCTTCCGGAACTCCTAAAGGTAATGAATTATTAGAAGGCGGAATTGGAAAAGGAGTCGGATAATTCCACAAAATTTGCGTTGTGCCATTTACAACTACATTTGGTAATGGTGTTTTTGGTTGACTATGTGGTTTACGTCTGTACCCAAAAACATCTAATCCACCTAACCAATAAGTTAATAAATCTGAAAGAATTTCACTTTTATTGGGATTATTCCAATAATCATCAGCAACATTCCAAGGCCCCAAATCCCAAACAGGCGCGACAATTGATCTATTATTATCAACAAAATCAACTCTTACTCGATTAGCCCATTGAGCATCATTTCCAATCACCGCCAAGTGTGATGGCAGAGCAACAAACCAATCGTTAAAATTCACAATGTGTTTAACAGGACCAGCTGTTGTGCATGGACAATCATGCACACCATTATTGTCATCCGGGTTTAAACCTTCTTGCGTAGCTATAACATTAAAGCGAAGTTCGGTTTGACCTTCGACACAACTATAAGAAGCCCATAAAAAAAACAAAGCAAAATAAAAATTCCATCGATAATAAAAGTTCAAATTCCCTCTTTAAAAAATCAGTTCTTTAGCTCTATAAGCGACTTAATTGTTTGGTTTTTTTTATCCTCCGTCTCTTTTCTCAACGCCTTATTTTTATTTCCGCGAGGATTCTGCATGTAATACTCATATTTAGCTAATAATTTAAATATATTTTTATGGCTATCCACACCAATACTGAAATTGCTTTTCATCGATATTGGTTTGGCTATTATTTTTTTTAGGGCTTGGTATTCATTACGACTTTGAAATTTAATCCATGTTTTATCAGCAAAATCTTCATCTTCTATATCCCTGTTGGTTTGGATGCTTGTTAATAAATCCATTTGAATTATTCTTAGTTCATTACACCAAAGACAAAGTTCATCAAATTTATTCCCTAAATTTTTCTTTAGTCTTTCAGTTTCTTTCAAACACTCTTGGGTTCTTTCAGTAAGAGCTTGTTTGTTATTTTTTACCTTATCGGGCTCAACTGTCCTTTTCGCGTCATTCGAATTCTCGTTAATACTATTAAAATAATCATCAAAGTATGCCAACTTTCCCACGACTTGAGAAAGGGATCTGAAATTTTGGATTTCAACAATTTGGTCATCATTTAAGTTCAAAACATTTTTTAAAATTGGGACTAAATTTTTTGCAGTCGCTTCTTCAAAACCCATCATCTTCAAACTGGTATAATCAACATCCGCATAGATCAAACCAGAAGTAGTCTGAATTACAACTGTTGGTGTTTGGTTAGATGTCTGACCGAATGCAGGATTTGAAATCTCCACAAAAACAAAAAACCAGTAAACTATTACAAAAATATAAAATGACGGATTAAATGGATTTAAGCCATCACAACCAACATTCTTTAACCACGCCATCGAACCACCTCTGAATTTTTTATTCATTTCATTTCCTCGCACAAAGTTGGAATCCGATTAGTAAAACCGTTTAAGTTTACAGGAAATAACGCTAGGGGAGGTTGTGTCCAATAAAAGAAACCACTTGAAGGTATTGTTTTCTTTGTCTTTAGGAAATTCCAAATCATATCCAACCTCGAATACGCTTTCATTTTTGAGATAGCCTAATTCGTGTCGCTAAAACGTAGTCAGGTAGTTTCGCGCTATATTCAAAATCACTTATAAAATCAGAATCATCTTCGTTTTGACCGTAAAAATGGAGTGGCTGGTATTAACCCAGTTCGGTGGAATGAAAAGATTATTTTTCAACTATGGTTTTCTGTCAAAACAAATCGCCACTTGATCAACCACATTTAACGTGCCATTAGTCAACGATCTTGAAATTAAATTAAACTTCTCTAATGACTCATCAAAATCAAAGATTTTCAAAATATAAGGTTTTATATATCAAAAGAATGATGCAATGCTAAATAAGCCTTAATAAAGCTCACTTTGTAAAACGCTTACCGAAATAACCTTTCGATTGTGGAGTGTAGCAAAAGTCTTTCCGGTTTTTGTGTCCTAGCTTAGTAAAGATTACCGCCTCCCAAAGAGGGCGTAAAGCCCGAACAGGAGGCATGTCATGGATGAGCAGCAGAATAAAACGCCGTTAGAACCAAATATTTCCGAAGAATCCTCACCCCCCAATACCTCAAATAATTCGTTAAGAGCCCGGGCAAAGACAGGCCCCTACGACCCTGACCAACGGCGTCAGGCCGTGGAAGCCTTTCACAAATCCAGCATGAAAATCGAGGATTTTGCCCGAACCTGGGGTGTGGGTGAACGTTCGTTGCGTAAATGGTTGCGGCGATATGAACAGGGTGGACCAAAAGGTTTAGAGCGAAAACTAAATAAGCCGTTAGGTCGTCCCCGACACCGTGGAATGCGGGAAGAAATCACGGATGTACAAAAGAAACACCCTGATTTTGGCCTGCGAAAAGTCAGGGATTTCATGGCTAGGTTTCACGGGGTAAGGGTAAGCGCGGGTAGCGTGCGTAATACCCTTCAGGAAAAGGGTTTGAATACCTCTCGATCCCGGAAAAAACGACGGAAAATCATGCCTCCCCGGAGATTCGAGCGTGCCAGGGCCGGAGAACTCTTGCAATCCGATATCACCAGTTTTCTCCTCACCCGTCATTCCCAAAGGGTATACCTGACGGTTTTCCTGGACGACTACAGCCGGTACATTGTTTCATGGGGTTTGTACCTGCACCAGAAACAGGACATCGTCATCGAGACGCTGTTATCTGGGATTGAGCGTTTCGGGAAACCCAAGGAAGTACTGACGGATCAAGGCCGCCAATACTTCGCTTGGAGAGGCAAGAGCGACTTCCAAAAGCTCTTGATCCGCGAGGGGATTCATCACGCGGTGGCTAGGACCCATCACCCTCAAACCGTTGGAAAAACGGAACGTTTTTGGGCCACAGTTGGGGAGGAATTCTGGGAAAGGATTCAACCCCAAGATCTGACGGAGGCCAAGGAACGATTTGGGCATTTTGTGGCCCACTACAACCATTTCCGTCCCCACCAAGGCATCGACGGGATGGTGCCGGCGGATAGATTTTTTGGTGTTGAGAACCAGTTGAGATCGGTCATGGAAAAAGCCATGGACGAAAACGAACTGTTATTAGCCCTGGGGGAAAAGCCGAGAAAACCAGTGTTTTTGGTGGGACAGATCGGCGATCAACAGGTTTCCCTACACGGGGAAAGAGGCCGGTTAATTTTTCAAACACAGGATGGAAACTTACAAGAAATGGGTTTAGAGGGGCTAGGCGCCCCAGGAGGAAAAGATGGAAACGAACAATCAGGAAGGGACAGCAACACCAGACCAGCCGAAGAAACGCAAAGTACGGATCAAAAGCCCGAAATTCAAGCTACCCAAGGTAGCCCCCAAGCCGATGAAATCGTTGTGGGATTCAGCGACGGAGGAGGAAAAACAGAAAGCCCACAAGGCGGCCGCAGCGATATTGGAGAATTGGCTGGGGCAGGCGACCCGTCAGGAGATCGCCGAGAAATTGGGGGTGCCGCCCCTGAGAGTCTGGCAGATGTCGCAACAGGCGTTGGTGGGCCTGGTTGCGGGTCTTTTGAAGCAACCCAAAGCCAGGAAAGAGACCAAAACGACACTGCCTCCGGAGGAGGACCCGGTCAAATTGAACAAACGGATCGCCACTCTGGAGAAGGATTTGGACATGATGAAGGAGCTGGTGGGCCTATTGAAGGAATTCCCGGCCAATCGGGAGTCGAAAACGGGGGCTGAAGGAGACGGGAAAAGCGGAAAAAAAAAGAAGCCGGAGATTTCCTCGGGAACTAACCAGAAGGATGGGTCAGTGGTTGAGGGTGATGGGGGGAAACATATCCCGCCAGGCTCTGGCTCAAAAGCTGGAGGTAAGTGATCGGACGTTGAGGAATTGGGAAAGCGGGGCGGCAATCCAGGCTAAACACCTGGGCCGTCCCGCGACTACCCCTTCCAAGAGGTTTCTGGCCCGTCTGAAGGTAGCCCGTGAATTGAGAAGACAAGGTTGGACGGGCTGGAGGCCGGTGTTGGCAAAGGTGAGGACAGATGTTTCGATTCGGCTCGTGCAAGAAAGCGTGAGCGAACTAAAAAAACGTCACGAACAAAAGCGACGGAAGAGGTTTGCCGCCAATCGTGAAAGCGTGGCGGTTCTTTCGCCCAATGTGATTTGGACACAGGATGCCACACACGTTGGAAGGTTGAATCGAAAGGCCGTACAGGCAGAGGTGGTAAAAGATCGGGCGACATTGGGTTACACCGGATTGGCGGTGGGACCAACCGCATCTGGTAGCGACATTCTCTGGATCCTTGAGGTAGCCAAACAGGAAAAAGGTCTTCCGTTGGTTTGGGCGACAGACAATGGATCGGCTTACCGGGACGCCAGGGTAGAAAGTTTTCTCAAGCGGGAGAAGGTTGTTCACCTGCTCTCCCGACCGCATCTCCCGCAGGACAACGCGGCGGCAGAAAAGGGTATTCAAGAGCTGAAGGTGGAAGCGGGTTTGGGAAAAGGGGTGAAGCTTTCAAGCGTCGAGGAAGCGGCAGGCAAATTGGCCGTTTCACGAGAGATTCTGGATGGTGGACGGGCTAGGGCCAGCAAACATTACCAAACAGCCGATGAATTGAAACAGTCCCTCCCTTCCTGGGATTTAAAGGTCCAAAGGGGGGTGTTCTACGAGCAAGCTTGCAAGAGCATGGAAAAAGCGGTAAAAGGAGGTGGAACGGCTAGGGAAATTCGGCAGGCAGAACGACAAGCTGTCTACGAGACGTTGGAAAAATTTCAACTTGTCAAAAGAACCAGAGGCGGCAAACCTTTCAAGCTGGGACAGGAAGTACCGGTAAATATTTTGTGAACACTACAGGTGCGGTATAAGTGGATGCTGTCCAATTCACACCATCAGGAGAATGATAGACATCATTTTGCGCTGATTTCACTCCTGAACCGTTAACGTTGATTTCCCCGCCTCCGATCACTATTTGGTTGGTGATTGGGTCCACCTGGGCTATAAATCCAATTCTTGGACTCCACGCCGCGTTACCTGTCGCCTCGATCCAATTGATACCATCAGAAGAAAACCAGACGTCATTCAAAAAACCGTTACTATTACTCCCCCCCATCACCCATATTTCATTATTGAAGACGATACACTGATGGTTCGTACGAGCCGGAAAAGGCGCTGAGGCCGACTGTTGAGTCCAGTGGATGCCGTCCGAAGAACTCCAAACATCATTGAGGGAATTGCCATAATTTGAACTTTTGTAAAGTTGCCCGCCGATCACCCACATTTGTCCGTTAAACGCGGTACAGGTCAGACCAGTACGGGCGGACCAAGGCGCCGACGCAGTCGCCTCGATCCAATTGATACCGTCAGAAGAAAACCAGACGTCATTAGTTAATCCACCCATCACCCACATCTTGCCGTTGAAAACACAAGCGCCAAAATTCTGTCGGCTTGAAAAACCAGTGTTCGCGGTCACCTGTGACCAATTCATTCCATCAGAGGAAGACCAAACATCATTAAGATTGTTATCATTGGTTCCACCGATCACCCAAAACTTATTGTTGTAGTACAAGGCCGCATGGCCAGCTCTCTGACCAAATCCCGCCGCATCGGTGGGCTCCTGCCAAAGGGAATAGTTGTCACCGCTCGGTGTGAATGTTGGGCTGGAAGTAAGGAAATAAGTAGGTGAATAGGAAGGGGTATAAGTCTGTGTGTAAGTCGGGGCGGGAGTATAAGTTGAGGTGTAACCGCTGAAATTTGTGGAGGTTGAGGTAGGCGTCGGTGTCGCCGTATAACTGGCCGTTGGCGTAAAAGTATTTGTGACGGTCAAGGTAAGCGTATTTGTCCAAGTCGGCTGTGGTGTGAAATTAGGCGGGAGAGGGATTTGTACATATCTTATGTTCAAGGAACTGTCAAAGAAAATTAGGGTCCCACCTGGTGCCCCGCCGGGTTTGTACGACATGGCTTGAGCCATGAAATCGTCATAAGGTCCCTCAAGAATTGATATCTGGCACACGAGGCTGCCGTTGTTGTCATATTCATAAACCGTTTGGCCGTCCGAACCCAATTGGTAATATCTTCCATCAGGGACAGCCACAACGTTCCCTGTGCCGCTATTATTCTGGAGGGCCTGAAGAGCCGTCCCGCTTTCTTGCGCGTAAGCCTTGGAGGGTTCCAGCCATTTCATGAAACCCTTGAAAAGAGCGGCGACCGAATATTGTCCGAAACCGTCCCAACTTTTCGTTGGGTTCCTTGATGGCAAACCTATTTCGTCGGAAACGAGCGTCACAGCTTCAGTAGAACCGTCTTCATAGTTTAGAGACACATTCCATTGATCGTCTCTTGAGAGGTATGAAGCATGTCGGGACAATGGTATAGGGAGTCCACCAGCACCCGAAGGATATATCGTGTACAGCTGACTCTGTACGCTATTCGACTGACCCAAAATCGATAACATTCCGACGTTTTCATCAAAAAGCACATAAAGATTTCCATTACTGCCAAACGCCAAGGAATTAAAACAATAGTATTTATAGGGATACTGGCTTTGATTACCCTCAATGGAATTAACGATTTCGCCGTTTTGATCGAAGGCTTCAAAGAAAGGGGGGGCGAATTTTCCAAACGGGCCTGTGGAATTTATACCCCCAACCGCGCCCCTACCATCCGGAGAAACATCCCAAGTTATAATCGTTGAATCTTGTGATAATCCAATGCTGGTTTTATTCCAGGTCCCGGTTTGGTTGACTAACTTTAAAAAATACATCTGACCGGAATTCGTTAAATCCACCCCACCAAACGCTATATCGCCAAATCCATCCTTTTCAAAATCTCCGATCTCGCCCTGATAAGGGAACACTTCACCGGTATTAGAAGGACTATCGAAATAGCCAAAAGGTGTCAAAAATAAGGCAGTAGACTTTACTGGTGTGTTAGTGGGTGTTGAAGTAAATGTTGGCGTAAATGCGACAACTTGAAAACCATGCAAGGTATCAGGGCCAGAATTTGGCTGGGGTATCCAGTTGTTCCCGTTTGCTTGTAAATTAGCTGGATGGGAAACAGTAACCGGACTTCCATTCATAGGTCTTTTATAAGCGTCCATAGCTCCGCTTATCCACAAGACACCTGGTGTCGCAGCTCTTTGTGGACTGATGATTGACGAAGCTGAAGAAACTGTGTACGTCTGTAGGTCAGCGCTCCAAGTGCCAATATTAACAAAATGTTCTTGGTCGCCTCCAAAACGCACATTCACCGTTGGAACTGCTGTAGGGTTCATGGCCTGGCTGAAATGGATATCTAGTGTTATGTCACCGATTCCCACTGGGTTATTTGAAATAATCGAAAGAGGTCCCAGGCAACACCCAACGCCTGTGTAGGCCGGCCAGTTATCTGAATAATAAGGCGTTGCCTGTTGGGACACTGTCACGCCCGCCACATAAGGTAATCCGGCTACAGTAAATTGAAAATATTTGTTAGTTCCAACAGAAGTTGGGGGTTCTGTTCCACCTAGGTTTAAGGATGTATCTTCCTCACCGCTAACCTGCAACGTAACCGGACCAATATAAGTAATAGGAATTACGTTGGCCTGTGTGATGCCAGTCCAAGTAGTTATTGGATTATCGTCCGTCTCATCACTGATCCATTGGCCATTAGCATTTCCGGGAAATATGGTTGGACCCCCAGCGAGAAAACCAATAGTTGGTCCCATAGATGTATTCATCGATTCGCTGAAACTCAATACCATTGAAACGGTATTACCATAATTTGCATCGATTGGTATGTTGACTGGGTTGTTCAGCGGCCCCGATGGCGGCGCGCCTTGTTGCGTGGTTGGCCAAGAAGCTGAATAAAATACAGTTGATCCTTGTGATAAAGTCACACCCTGAACATATGGACCGCCTACTAAAAAGGAATAGTGATTATCCCAACCAGGCTCATATCCAAACCAATTACTTGGACCAACGTTCAAATTTAATGTAGCTGGCGTTGATGGATTAGAATCCATAGATACGGAAGAAGCGATTCCAGGAATTGGTTGTTCGGAAGGGGCAGGAGAAATAGATAAGCTTACGCCTTGACCAGTTATAGAAATTGAATTTGATCCAGGTGTCGATGGTACGATGAAATATCCATACCAAACTGGAAAATGAACTGGATTTGTTATACTAACTGCTTCCCATCCCCCGTCATTCCCTCTATAAGCCGTTACAGCACTAGCGCCATTACCAAGTACCACTTGTAAATCATGACTCGTATCAATAGATTCACTCGTTGTTACCAGAATAACTGCCGTCGTTCCAGCGCTCAGGGAATCATTTTGAATGGTCAAGGGGTTTCGACTTTGTGGTTGGTTATACACAACCATATCGTCAATCGTTATACTTTCCGCACCTTCTGATTTAACATCATCCCATTGCATTGAATACCGTAAGTTATTCGGGTTAGAGGGGTCGCCCTGATAAATGTCAATAGCCCTGACGATGGGCGGGTTCACCGCGTAATAATAATTGAGGATTCCTTGATAATTCCAACCATTATAACATCGTCTAATCGCACCATCTTGCGAAAGGCCAAGGGCATTTTTAGCTTTAACTGTATAAGGCCTAACGCCATCATCAATTCGACTTTTTAAATATGGTGGGTAATCCCAATAACTAGGGTAGGCAGGATAAATTATTTCGTCTTCTGAGTTTGTTCCCATATCTGCAACATAAAAACCTAGTGCTATTTCTTTTTGTAAAGTATTTCGATTATAAGCATATAAAGCTTGGTTTGCTGTTTCGTTAACCGCATCACCGGCACTAGTATCACTACTGGTCAAGGCGTCAACATAAGGTGCGAATTTTTCTAGGCTTGGTGGCTCACAACAATTTTCTGTTGTACCCGCAGAAGCCCTGGAATCCGTGAGGTCATATGCATAACCTTTATTTCGCAGGACCCTTGATTGAACAGAAGTTAGAAAACTCCGGGCCGCCACCGCTTGAGCTTTAACTGCTTCGGCTGGAATACCATTACCACCGATTTCTTTGAAGACTATCCCCTTGATACATTCTTCGTACGGGAGAGAAATCTCCATCTTTGTGCCGTCATAAGGCAAAATAACCGACACTCCTTCAATGGCGGTTATTTCATCCCTTGTAGTTTGTTGGAGGAGATATTGTTGATCCAGCATGATTGAAACTACCGTCAAGGGCTGCGTCGGGCCCGGTGTCAGCGTCTGAGTTAGGCCCACATTAGATGGGCAAACAGTCCATGCTAAAGCGCAGAACGAAACAATAACCCGGAAATATTTTTTAATCTTTCGACCATTTATAGACATATACCCCTGATTCCGTGTTATGCAGTTGATAGATATTGCCCAACGCATCGACTTTTAAAAAATCGGGATCGATCCAACCGCCTAAACAGAAATCAATGTCAAGCGGGATTTCCATCTCAAGGTTGCCATTAATGGAATAGATTTGTATTTTCGGATCGATGTGTTCGTCACCGCCTAACCGACTATAATCAATGGCGAAGTAAACGTTACCGGTGTTGTCAAAGCCAAGAACTCTCCAATCCGGCCAGTAGTGTTTTTTCATAACGATAGGAATTTTTACTGAATCGGCGGAAACTGTCTTTCCATACTTTTGTATCGCATTCTTAATTTTTTCTGTCTTGATAATTAAAAAACCATTCCCGCCACCGTTTTCATTAATAGACTTTTCCATATCCTCCTTAAAAAACAACGGTTCATTGAATTTTGTATTAGTAAATTTCCCAACGCTACTATCAAAAGAAAAAAAATGCTTTCCGTGATAGTCATACAGTTTATTATCCCGAATTGTTCCAAAACCTTGGGTGCCCTTTATTCTTTCACCATTCTTTTTAATCAGAAGTAGTTTTCGGGTTCGATTTCCATCAGTACTATAAGTCGTAAAAATATCACCGTCATCATCGACATCAACTGGCGGCCCTATAGCATCCAAAGGCTCACTTTTTAATAATTTCCCTTTTATTGAAAAAACTTGTATCCGCTTGTTCCAAGGATCAGTGATATAGATGTTTTCGTTCTTATCAACTGCCATTGCCGTTGGTCCATGATTGATCGCTTTCAAACCGATTTCGTAATCACCACTACCCCACTTCAAAAATAAAATTTCTTTTTTAACGTAACCATTTATTGAATTTGATCGAGAAAATGCAGATCTGGCAAAAACGGCTAATAATAAAACCAAAAAAAAAGAAAAAGAGGTTAACCCACCGCCCACAGTATTTCTAAACCAACCAATTGAAATATTTCTTATTTCATTTTTCATTTCACATCCCCTCATGAAGTCGGAATTGGATTTTTAAACCATTTAAGTTTACAAGGAAAATAATATTACGGAAGTTCATGTCTGGGAAAAAGAAACGTTTGAGGGAAGTTTTTTTATTCTTTTTTAGAGCAATACGAAGCATATCTAACCTCGAATACATACTTTCATTCTTGATATAGCCCAAATAGTTTCGCTAAACCCTTCTCAGGCAGTTGCGCTATATCCGAACATTATTTATAAATTCAGAATTATCTTTCGTTTTGACCGCGAAAATGGAGTGGCTGGTATTAACCAGTTCGGTGGAATGAAACGATTATTTTTCAACAATTGTTTTCTGTCAAAACAAATCGCCACTTGATCAATCACATTTAACGTGCCATCAGTCAATTATCTTGGAATTAAATTAAACTTCTCTAATGACTCAACAAAATCAAAGTTTTTTAAATATAGGGTTTTATATATCAAAAGCATTGCGCAATGCTAAATATGCCTTAATAACGCCCAGTTTGTAAAACGCTTACCGAAATAACATTCCAATATTTCCCTTGATGAATGTTCTGCTAAGTGGTAACTCATAACTTCAATTTAATTTTTAGGAGGTCTTTATGAAGCGTACCATCTGTTTAATCGCCGGCTTATTGTTCTTCTTCTCCATAGTCTCTTGGGCGGCCACACCAACTCCTGTATCCGCGCCCCAAACAAAATCAGCATCCACTCAAAGTCCCAACGCGCACCAAATCAATAAGCGCATTAGGGATCAATGGCAGTTGACTCTAGCGGGTTTTAAATCGAAGAAGATCACAGCGCAACAAAGGGAAAGTATTCGTAAAAGCCTGAAAAACGTTAAACAACAGCTCTTGGCCTTTTATAAGCAGAACAATAGCCACGAGATCACTTCAGCCCAGCAAGGCCAGTTGAATCAATCCTTGAACGCCAATTCAAGCTTGCTTGGCGAAACACCTGTAAATTAATAACCAATCAAAAAAAAGGCGGCGCCTGATGATTACTCAGGCGTCGCTTTTTTGTTTGCCGGTAAAATCAAAACAGTGTCAAGATCAACAATAGACACGAATTAACCGCCAACCATTTATTTGACCTCCGGTAATTTGACCACTGCTTCGGACCCATTCATGTTGTGTTGGGTCTCAACGATCAAACCCACCTTCTTCCGAGATAAAACCTTCTTGGGACAGGTCAAATCACTTCGGGTAGTCAGAACCCTTGCGCCTATTAGAAAGAATTTAATAATTAATTAAGCTTCGGTTAGAACACCAACAGGCACGCCCCTTAGGTCTTCATATAATTCACTTAATAATGATGCTAAAAAGGCTTGTTTTATTTTCCTTCCAAAGTTATTTCCTTCAATTTGTACACCAACCCCTTCGTCCCTGGGGCGTGCATCAAGATAATGTCCAAAGACACCGTTTTCTTGGACATCACTTCCCCGTGATAGACCTTGTCGCTTGTGGTGGTCACGACCCCTTGGATGATGAATTCATCCGTCATTTCATCAGCCTTTATGAACTGAGCGGGTTTGTTGGACCAGAAGGATTGGGTCAGTTTTTTATCGTTCATTTCCGCGATCCTGGATTGCGGGAAATAAGCCGCGTAAAAATCGTTGTAATAACTCTCGTTCACCCATTCCTTGAAATAGTCCATCCAGGTAATGGGGTCCTTATAGCTCGTCCCATAAAAGGTTCTGGCAAAGCCTAAAGCGAAACCCTTATCCATGCCGACCCTGTTTTGATAAGCGTCTGGGATATCCGGCGCTGTAGCCTTTGCCACCTCTGTCTTAGGGGCCGGTTTTACTGGTTTCGGATGGTGCGCATGTTTGACTGGGGCTTTTTTATCAAATGACGGCTGCGCTTTAACTGGTTCTGCCACGACCGCTTTACCAATACCTTCTTTGGGTATTGGTACACTCAAATCTCGCCCCTCGGTTTGTGACGCCTGTTTCTGGGCCACAAGCCCAGAAACACGACTTGGCTGTACCGGTACCATTGGGGAACCGGCCCTCGGGGCAGAGGTATGGAATGTGGGCAATCCTAAATCCTTATGAAGGATCACCTTCTGCCAAACCACCCAACCGATGGCTCCTATGAATAGAAGCACAATGGCAAAGACCATAACGCCCTTCATAAACCTTTGGAGGTACCCCGCGACATCTCGAACAGCGTCCTTGAAAGGTGTCCAAAAGTACTGGAAGACGGCCTTTATTACCGCCCAGACGGCCTGGATGACCCAATGGATTGCGGTCAGCAAGCCTTTCAACAACCTTTCCTGACCCTTGTTCATTGGGGGGAGGGTTAACCCTTTTATGGCCTGCTTAACGGGTGTGGAATCTGGCGTGATCGGTTCGACTTCCTCCCGCTGGCTAGAGGCTCTTTGGTCTTCAGTCACGGCCGCCCCGATGGGTTGGGTTACCGGCTTCTGGGTAACGACACCGGCCTGCTCCAAATGCTTTTGGACCAATGCCTTTGCCTGGGGTGCGGTCATTCGACGGGTTAACATCTGCTGGAGAGTCTGAAATGCCAGGTCCTGGGCCTTCTCCATTGGCTTGATGGCTAAAAGACGGGTCAGCTGGAAAGCCACATTCTCGGAAAGTACCCATGGACCGTCATTCCCAGGCTTAATTTTGTCACGTTCTTCTAGGGATTTTACTGACGGTACGTAAAAGCCACTCCCCAGTTCACCCTCCGGGACGTCCTCCACCCCTATATTCCTATTACCAGAACCAGGTTTAACCGGTGATTTGGCTGTACCTTCCAATTTATCCATTTAGTCATGGATCAACGCCCTGGCGGGACCGTTCAAGACGGTCATAAGACGCTTGGCTCGGCTAACGGCTTGCTGTTCAACGCCGAACTTATCCGCCCATATATCCTGGGACCAGTCCGTATGGTCCTTCATGACACTTTCCCAGCTTTCGTACTTATCCAGCCAGTAGACCTCCGCCCCGGCATTGGAGGTGATGGCCATAAGTTTGGCTTCCTCCAGGGTGATATCCAGCTCCTCGCACTCTATTTGGGACCAACCCAATTGCCCGGCGGCCAGGAACCGCCTTTGGCCGGAGATGATGGGGTATGGGGCCTGTCCGTTCCCTTTCCAAACCAGGAGGCGGTGGATATACCCGCCCTTGGCCATATAGGCCTGGAGGGTACGCATTTCAGCCGGGTCTTTGAACTTACGGGGGTTCCAATCCGGCACGGCCAGATCGGATAGGGGAATCATCCGGACGACGGGTGGCTTCGGCTGGGAATTACCTACGGATTCCGACGAGGTTCTATTCATTAAGTCTACGGACATAGGGGTGCCTCCGATATTGAAATATTCAAATCGGACACAACCCATGAACTGAGATTGCCACGACGCATAATTCGCGTCTCGCAATGACACCTAATCTCATTGCAAATGGAATCAGTTACATAAGCCTAGCCGACCCCCCTGGGAAATATTAATAAATTGTCAAAACGATTTTAGACAAGGACAAAATAGGTGGAATTTGGGAAAACGGATTAACCTTTTATTTCCCGGCCTTAGGTTGGGCAAAATACGCTTCAGCTTCCAGGGTCACCCTATCCATCTCATCCTGGACCTTCTTCATGGTCTTCTCATCATGCTCATTCTTCAGGGGCACATGGATAGGCTCCCCATACACGAATACCGCCCGGCTGAAGGGCCTGGGAATGATGAACTTATCCCAACTGGTCAGACGCCAGAAATGTTCCGCCGAGAATCCATAGGGCACGATGGGGCATCCGGTCTGGGCGGCGATGTTCACGGCTCCCATTTTCATCACCCGCCTGGGCCCCCTCGGACCGTCCGGCGTGATGGCGCAGCGTTTCCCCGACTTCATCAGGGATATCATTTCCATCAAGGCTTCCTGTCCGCCTTTACTGCTGGAACCCCTCACCCCCACATAACCGAAGAATCGGGCCACCCGGGTGATGAGTTCCCCATCGCGGCTCGCGGAGATCATCACATGCACATCCAGGTCCCGGTGATGCCAAACGCTCATCAAAATGGTCTCGTGCCACAGACACCAAAGGAAAGGACCGACGTCTTTGCTTTTAGAACCCCACTCGGTTTTTCCGGCTTCCTCAACGCGAAGGGTCATTCCGAGTAGCTGGATGAGCGGTGTGACGATGAGAATGATCAGTCGGTCGACCAGGTTGGGCTGGTGGGTTTTCATGGTTCAGTTACGTCCGCTCAAAAAAGCCAATATTTCTCGGGCTATGTTCTGGGAAGCTTTGGGTGGTTTGGATATGGAGTTTTTTATTTTCTCAAAAGCCTTGAGCTGCTTATCCCGGGCACTGTTTCCATCCAATAAGGGCAGGGTCTCTTGCACCAGGGCTTCAGGATTGGCATTTTCCTGTAACAATTCGGTCACGATATCGGCGCCCGCCAAAAGATTCACCAGGGACACATTCTTTATTTTGACCAGACGCTTGGCCAAGAAACCGGTCAAGGAGGAGACCTTATAAACCACCACCATGGGGGTCTTGAGCAAGGCCGTTTCCAGGGTGCTGGTGCCGGACTTTACCCAGGCCGCGTCGCAGACTTTCCGAAGATCGAAAGCCGGAGCGTCCACGAAATAGAAGGGGTCTTCCGGGGTCAGTCCCTCATAATCCTCGAAAGCCAATCCCTGGGGTTTGGGGACCACAAAAGCGGCGTCCGGACATTGTTTTCTCAGGAGACGGGAAGCTTCCAGAAAGATCGGCCAGATCCTTTTGATCTCCCCTTTCCGGCTTCCCGGCATGGCCGCGATCAGGGGTAATCGGGTCAGGTCCAGTCCCTGTTTTTTCAGGACCAAGACCCGGTTGACGGGTTTCAGGTCCATCTCTTCCATCAAGGGATGACCGACATAGACCACTTCCATGCCTTTTTTCTTAAAGAACTCTTTTTCGAATGGAAGGATGACCAAGAGTTTCTTGATGACCCGCTTCATGTCTTTCAAACGGCTCTCGTGCCAGGCCCAGACCTGGGGGGCCACATAATAGTAAACCGGGATGCCCAACCGATGGGCCTTTTCAGCCAAGCGGAGGTTGAACCCGGGATAATCGATCAGGAACAACAGGTCGGGTTTTTCTTTTTCCATCCAATCGACGCATTGATCGAAACGGCGTTTGATGGAGGGGTAATGTTTCACCACTTCCCAGAAACCGATGAGGGCCTGCTTGGTCAAGTCCTCGCGGACCTCCATGCCGGCTTTGGCCATGGCCGGCCCACCCATGCCGAAGATCTTGAGTTTCTTATTTTTTGATAATAGCGCCTCAATGGCCTTGGCCGCGTGAGTGTCACCCGAAGTCTCGCCCGCCACCATCATGATCTTTTTCTTGGGAGATATCGTCAAAACAGGTTCCTTTAATTGGGTTGAACGGGAATGACGATTAATAAGGGGGAGGTGCCGGGATGATCGTGAAGCGGAAATTGAAATAACCCAGCACCGCGTAACCATGGTCCCACTTCTCATAACCCAGGTTGAAGGCGAACAATCCGTCGATCTGGGAATTGAGAAGAACGGGATTCTCTGACTGGGGGAATGGCTTCAGTATCTCGAATTTCCAGTTGGTGCCGAGCAAGCGCCAGTTCCAACCCGTATAGAACATCCTTTCCGTCGTCCCGCCCGGGTAGCTGGCTGAAAGCTTCGAGTTCAACTGCGGAAGCAAGTCGGCGTAATTCATATTGGGTGCCAGCTGTCCAATACCGATCGAGTCGAAGGCGTCCGTGAAACCCTGCACCAAGCCGAAATGCACGGCTGTATCCTTGGCGATGTTTTGACTGACAACCGTATAGATCCCTCCCATGGTGCCGCCGGTCAGTGTGAAATTATTGTTCCCCGACCCGGTCGCTCCAGGGTTGCCGCCCGATAACAAAAGGGTGGTCAGGAGTCCTGACGCGACAGCCGGTACATCCCCATGCTCATCCAGCCACGCGTATTTCAGGTCGCTGGTCAGCAACCAAACCCGCAAGGGTTCCAGGTAATCAGTGGAGGAACTGGTGTTATCCTTGGCGGCAATGGAACCGATGAAATAGGAAAAGGAAATATCCCAATTCAAGCCGTCCCATCGGTCCCAGGCGTTGGAATAGGCCGTGGGCATCAGGGCCAGGGAACCTCGGGAGATGCTCGGGGTATTGGTCAAGGTGGGGGTGAACGTATCGGTGGGTAAGATGGTGCCCGTCCTGGTCGGGGTCGGGGTATTGGTGGGAGTGCTGGTATCGACTGGAGAACCAATATAACCAAAGGGAGTGTTGGTCGGCGTGGGAGACAGGGTATCGGTCGCCCAGGGGTCCCAGGTGAAGGTATAGGTCGGGGTAGCGAATATGTCGATGGTAGGGGTCCAAGAAGGCGTCGGGGTATCGGTCGACCAGGGGTCTACCGTATTGGTATTGGTCACATTAAGATTGACCGTTGGAGTAAAGGAAGCTGTCGGAGTGGGGGTGAAAGTTGAGCTGGGACTATTAGTGAAAGACAATGTTGGAGAAAAGCTGGTCTGGGCCCCAACCTGGGAGCAGGTCAATAAAACAAGTATCAGCAGGGTATTTGATGCGATCCACCCCCACCGCTGTTTTTTTCCATTCAATCCGCTCATGAAAACCTCATGTTGAATTCTCTTCCGTTCCTTATCACTTACCGCAACAGGTAAACTTTAACGGCTTTCCGACCGAACCTGACCGCTTCCTCATAAGTATCGAAACAAAGATCGATCTTGCTTCCCTTGATGGCGCCGCCCTTATCCGCCGCGATGGCGTAACCATATCCCTCTATATAGAGGGGTGTCTTCAATCGGATGAATCTGGGGTCCACCGCCGCCACACCATAACCCGCTTTCAAACCCGACGCGGTCGTTCCAGTGGCGTAGGGCCAGGTATCCTCCGGTCCGGGGTAATAAGCCGTGGCCTCCATCGTCACTGTTTTCCAGACCCTGGCCCGTTTTTTCAGGGTATAAAGCTTCTGTTTAAGGGCTGTCCCTTCCAATACTTTAGCATCCTTCGAGGGGACCAAAACCGTGGATTTCAGCGTTTTCTCAAAGGCTTTCTCGCCATTGAGGAAAAATTCCTCGGTCTGGAGTTCCACCCATCCATCCTTGCCCTGCTGGATATCGATGATCTCCCCAGTGTTCAAGTTATCCGTGTAGTCCGTATGGGTCTGATAAGGCTGTTTCTTCTTGGAATCCGTCACTTTCCTTTCGACCAAACCCAGGTCCACTTCCATACCTTCGGTCAAGGGTGCCGAGAGATCCGGGACCAAAACGTCCTGTGGTTTCAGGACGATCCGCTGCTCTTTCAGCAGATCCCCCACCGTTCTGGCCGAAGTCACGACCTCTTGAGGCTGGTCCTTTTGAAAAAGCAGGATGTGAAGCTTGGGTTCATGGACCTTTTTATAAACAGACCAGGCAATCATGCTTAAGGCGAACGCGGCAATGGTCGTAGTGACACCCCAACGGAACTTTTGTCTCACTTTAATCAATCTCCACCCATTCCATAGAAGAAATACGCCGAATGGACGCCGAAGGATATCAAAGGGCCGAAAACCAGCCTCTAACCACGGTTTTCTGTCCCGATAAAGGAACCATGATATGCGGAATTCGCGGACTTACTACCGCTTCACGAAATTCCTTAAAAGGACCCTTCCGGATTCGGTCAGGACCGACTCGGGATGAAATTGAACCCCTTCCACATCCATGGTCTTGTGGCGGACCCCCATGATCTCGCCGTCCTCGCTCTCGGCGGTGACGGTCAGACAGTCGGGCAGGGTCTCCCTTTTGATGACCAGCGAGTGGTATCGGGTGGCCCGAAAGGGATTGGGCATGTCCTTGAATACTCCCTTTCCATCATGGGAGATACGGCTGGTCTTGCCATGCATGAGTTTCTTGGCCCGGATAATATCTCCCCCGTAGGCGTACCCGATGCTTTGATGGCCCAGGCACACCCCGAGGATGGGGATCTTACCGCCGATCTCCTTGATCACATCCACCGAAACTCCCGCCTCCTTGGGCGTGCAGGGACCAGGGGATAGCAGGATATGGTCCGGTTTCATCTTGAGGATATCCGCGGTCGAAAGCTCGTCGTTCCGGAATACCTTGATATCCAAACCCATTTCGCCCAGGTACTGGACCAGGTTGTAAGTGAAAGAATCGTAATTATCGATGACCAGGATCATGACCGGCCTCCTTTTCGAACGTGTTTTTCTTTTGCGTTCGACCCTGAGCGAGCGGAGCGAGTCGAAGGGCCTAAACTCTTTTTCCGTGTCTTTGTATCTTCGCGGCGGATGGGTTTTAGCGCTACTTTTTCCGCCCGGTCCACGGCCAGCAGGACCGCCCTGGCCTTGTTGCAGGATTCCAGGAATTCGGATTCCGGGACCGAGTCCGCGACCAAACCAGCCCCGGCCTGCACATAGACCATCGCCCGGCCTTTAGGGCCTGGTTTCAAGACCGCCGAGCGGATCGTGATGGCCGAATCCATATCCCCGTCATAACCGAAAGCCACGACCGCGCCTCCGTAAATGCCGCGCCGGGACGGTTCCAACTCCTCGATGATCTCCATGGCCCTGATCTTGGGGGCGCCTGAAAGGGTCCCGGCCGGGAAACAGGCCTGGAAAGCGTCGAAGGCCGTCTGCCCTTCCTTCAATTTGCCGGTCACATCCGAGACGATATGCATGATATGGGAATACCGCTCCACGCGTTTGAAATGGTCCACCTTGACCGTGCCGTATTCACAGACCCTGCCCAGGTCATTACGGGCCAGGTCCACCAGCATGACGTGTTCGGCCAGTTCCTTCTCATCAGCCAACAGGCTCTTTTCCATCTTCTCGTCCTCTTCCATGTCCCTGCCCCGGGGCCTGCTCCCGGCGATGGGCCTGGTCTCGACGATGCCGTCCTGGACCCGGATCATCATCTCCGGGGAGGACCCCACCAGTTCCAATCCCTCCATTTTCAGGATGAACATATAAGGCGAGGGATTCAGTCGGCGAAGAAGACGGTAGACCGTCACGGCGTCAGCGGTCGTTTCTTTCTCAAGCCTTTGGGACCCGACGACCTGGATGATATCCCCCGCCAGGATGTAATCCTTCGATTTGGTCACCATGGTCTTGAACTGTTCTTGGGTCATGTTGGACTTGAAGCCGTAAAGTTCATTGCCGCCCGGCGCGGACGAGGTCACAACGGGTATCTCCGCGGTATGTCGCAGGGGTTTCTCCAACCGTTTGGAAGAATCCATCAGGTCCTGGACCGCCCTGGCATAGACCTTTTTGAGGTTCTCTTTCTTACCCACCGGAATGTTGACCACCAAACGCAGGGTCCTTTTCAAGTGGTCGAACAAGGCCAGATGATCGGTCACCATCAGGTAAAGGTCGGGAAGTTCCAAAAGATCCGGCTTGTTGGCGGGCAGCTTCTCGAAATAACGGACGGCGTCATAGCCGATGAACCCGACCAATCCGCCGAGGAAACCCGAACCACCCTCCAGGGGCGCCTGGCGGACGGAAGCCAGTTCGCCCTTGATGGCTTGCAAAGGATTGGGACACTTGGCCGAGCTTTTTCGACCACCGACCCGGCCGTTCAGGACGCCGTCCTTGGCCTCATAGACCCCGGAAGGCGAGAAACCCACGATGGAGTAACGGGCGATCTGCTCGTTATTCTCCACGCTTTCCAGAAGGAATCCGTTCGGCCCCTGGACCAATTTCAGGTAGGCCGACAGGGGCGTTTCCAGGTCCGCTTGGAAAAGAAGCGAGACCGGGACACGGTCATACCGCTGGGCGAGTTTGGAAAAGGATTCGAAGGACGGAACAACGTTGGGGATGAGTGAATTTTTCATGGAAAATCTCCTTAAAGTTTGAATTTTGACCGCGAACGGACTCGAACCCGGGCTCTTAGGAGAGCCAAAGCGAGTGACGCCAACGTTTCAAATTCAGACCAAAAGAAGATCTCATTTCTTTCCGTATACTTTCTCGGGATCGAAGATCTGGACGCCGACTTCCTTCCAGTTGTCCCCTTCCCTCTCGTTGAAGAAGCAGGAACGCTTGCCCGTGTGGCAGGCCGCGTCGCCGATCTGTTCTATTTTTACCAGAATGGCGTCCTTATCGCAATCGGTATAAAGGGCCTTGACCTTCTGGACATTGCCCGATTCCTCGCCCTTTTTCCAGAGTTTCTTGCGGCTTCGGCTCCAATAGGTCATGTTGCCGGACTGGGCGGTATGTTCCAGGGAATCGCGGTTGGCGAAAGCGAACATCAGGATCTCCCCCGTCTTCGCGTCCTGCGCGATGACCGGGATCAATCCATCCTCTTGGAACTTCAAAGAATCGATCCAGCTCATGAAAAGCCTCCGTGGGTTAAAGTCTCAGCCGATGAGTGGGCTAAGGTATGCTTTCTCGTGGAAAAAATCCATACCAAATTAAGAATCTAAAATAAAACTCAAAATAAAGGCAATTTGAACCACCAAGGCGCCAAGGGCACCAAGAACAAATTAAGACTAATTTGTTAAAAACGATGTGAAACTAAACTTTTTGTTTTCTTTTCTTGGTGTCTTTGTGTCTTGGTGGTGAAAAATAGGCTTCGGTTAACACCCTAAGGAGGAAAAGGTCTTAGCCCTTTGATTTGATCGGCCAAACCCCAAGAATGGGCCAGGTTTGCTTCATGAGACGCTCCACCAATTCTTCCGGGTCCGATTCCAATACCAACGCCTTCACCAGACCGGGATTGATGAACCCTTCCTTCTCGCCTTTTTCCATGAATTTGAAGAGGATGTCGTAATAACCGTCCACGTTCAAAAAACCGATGGGCTTGGATTGGATGCCCAGTTGGTTCCAGGTGATGACTTCCAATATCTCATCCAGTGTGCCGAACCCGCCCGGCAAGGCGATGAAAGCGTCGGACAGTGAGACCATCTTGGCCTTGCGCTCGTGCATCCCCTTGACCACATGCAGTTCGTTCAAACCCGGATGGGCCAGGTCCTTGTTCTTCAGGTTCTCCGGGATGACCCCGACCGCCCGACCGCCCATCCCCAGGACCGCGTCGGCCACCATGCCCATCAGCCCATGCTTGCCCCCGCCATAGACCAGGGTCAGGTCTTTCCTCGCCAGGATGGTCCCCAGCTTCTTGGCCTTCTCCTGATAATGGGGTTTGTTGCCCTGGCTGGAGCCGCAATAAACGCAGATGGATTTCATGTCATACCCTCGATCGAAATGAACCGCTTAATATTTCCCCGCCTCGGATTCGATGATCTGGATCCTGAAGGACAGGCTTTCCTTGTCGATGGCCGCCTTGGCCTTGAAAGGATGGCCGCTCTTCCATTTTTTTCGAAGGTCCAACGATTCCTTCATGATGCCGTCCATCAGGATATTGAGCTGTTTCTGGGCGTAATACTCCACCTTTTCCACCGTCTTTTGTTCCGGCGGCAGGGAGGCGAAATATTTCACGACGTTCTGGGTGATGATGCCTTCCATCTGGCCGATCAAGGGGTTGGTGGGGGACATGAGGCTACTCGTCACAGGTGAGCTCGGCCTCGTAGAACCGAGTGTTGGGGTCGAAACGAAGGTGGACGTGATAAGGGTGGCCCTTGACCCATTTGAGCCTGAGCTCGGGCGATTCCCTCACGATACCGTTGATGAAGAAATCCAGCTGGTTCTGAGCGAAGGCCTGGACCTTATCCGGCGTTTTCTCCGCCGGTTTCAAAGGCCCGAAATAGCGGTTCACATTGTCCTGAAGGAGTTTCTGGAGTTGTTTCACCACCGGCGCGGGGAGGCTCATAACCGCACCGGGATTTTTTTATACCTCAGGTACTCCTTGGCGTCCCTGATGGTGTACTCGCCGTAATGGAAGATGGAGGCCGCCAATACCGCGTCCGCTTGGCCCCGCAGGATGCCTTGAGCCAGGTGTTCCAAATTCCCCACCCCGCCCGAGGCGATGACCGGCACCGGCACGGAACTTGAGATGGCGCTGGTCAATTCCAGATCGTATCCATTCTTGGTCCCATCACAGTCCATACTGGTCAAGAGGATCTCTCCCGCTCCCAATTCCACTCCCTGTTTCGCCCATTCCACCGCGTCCCGACCCGTGGCCACCCTACCCCCATGGGTATACACTTCCCAACCCTTCGAGTGATCATTCGCGTCCCGGCGTTTGGCGTCGATGGCCAGCACGATGCATTGGGCCCCGAACTTCTCGGCCCCTTCCTTCAGCACCGAGGGATTCTCCACCGCCCGGGTATTCAAGGAAACCTTGTCCGCGCCGGACTTCAACAAGGTGCGGATGTCATCGGTCGTCCGGACCCCGCCCCCGACGGTCAGGGGCATAAACACCGCCTCGGCGGTTCGGGTGACCACATCCAGGAGGATATTCCTTTTCTCATGGGAAGCGGTGATATCCAGGAAGACCAGCTCATCGGCCTGGGCCGCGTCGTATTGTTTGGCGATCTCCACCGGATCTCCCGCGTCGCGCAGGTTCTGGAACTTGACGCCCTTGACGACCCGTCCTTCCTTGACGTCCAGACAGGGAATGATCCGTTTGGCGAGCATCTATTTCTTCTTTCTCGCCCGGGGCGTGACGGGTTCCTTGGCGAGCTTGATGGCCTGCTTCAGGTCCACCTTGCCGGTATAAAGGGCCTTGCCGATGATGACGGAGGTGATGCCGTATTTTTCCAGGCGCTTGGCGTGCTCGATATCCTTATAGCTGGAGATACCGCCCGAGATGATGACCGGGATCTTGACCGCGCAGGCCAGTTCCTTGGTGCTCTTGAAATTCGGGCCTTCCAGCATGCCGTCCCGTTGGATGTCCGTGAAGATGATGGAGGCGACCCCCAGGTCGGCCATTTCCTGGGCCAATTCCACCGCGTTCACCTTGGTGACTTGCTTCCAACCCTTGATGGCGACCATCCCCTTCTTGGCGTCGATGCCGGCGATGATGACCTTGCCGTACTCCTTCACGGCCTCCTTGACGAAATCCTTGTTCTGGACCACCGAGGTGCCCAAAATGACCGAACTGACGCCCAGATCCAACACTTTTTCGATGGTCTTCAAGTCCCGGATACCGCCCCCCACCTGGACCTTCAGGTCGGTGGCCTTGATGATGTCCTTCACGTATTCCAGATTGGCCAATTTGCCGGAAAAGGCCCCATCCAGGTCGATGACGTGGAGGCGTTTGGCCCCCTTGAGCTTCCAAAGCTTGGCCACCGAGACAGGTTCCTGGGAATAGACCGTCTCGTCCCTCAGGTCCCCTTGCACCAGGCGCACGCAACGGCCTTTTCGGATGTCGATCGCTGGAATGACGTACATAGGTCCTCAATTCCGCAGACGCTTGTTAGAATTATTGCCCCACCAAATTTTTGAAGTTCTCGTAAACCTTCAGCCCGGCCGTCTGGCTCTTTTCCGGGTGGAACTGCGTACCAAAAACATTCTTGTCCCATACCATGCAGGTGAAATCCACCCCATAGGCGCTTTGGGCGGCGATGAGGGATGTCTGCTCCGGAACGACGTAATAGGAATGGACGAAATAAAAATATTCCCCTTCCTGAATGCCCTGTAAAAGCGGATTGGATGCCTTCTTGATCTGGATCTGGTTCCAACCCATGTGGGGGACTTTCAGTTTCTGGTCGAATTTCACCACCCGGCCCGGGAAAACCCCCAGACCTTTGGAGATGCCGAATTCCTCGCTCTCCGAGAAAAGCATCTGGAGCCCGACGCAGACCCCCAAGAAGGGTTTGCCCGAGGCGATGAAACCCGTGATGGCCTTGGCCAGCTCGGACCGGTGCATGGCGTCCATGGAGTCCTTGAAGGCTCCCACTCCCGGCAGGACGACCCCGTCCGCCTTGTCCACATCCCTCCAGTTGTTGGTCACCTGGACCTGGGCGCCGACCTTTTCCATGGCCTTCGCCACGCTGTGCAGGTTCCCGACCCCATAATCGACTACCGTGATCATCTCAGCCCTCTTCACTCCGAAGACACGAAAATACGGCCATGTCCAAACGGTCGAAATTAATGGTTAAAGATTCCCTTTGGTGGAAGGGATCCCTTTGACGTGGGTGTCGCGCGCCGCGGCCATTTTGAGCGCCCTGGCGAAACTTTTGAAGGCTGCCTCGACGATATGGTGGCTGTTGCGGCCGTGGATCTTTTCCAAGTGCAGGTTCATCTTGCCGTTGTCGGCCACGGCCTTGAAGAAATCCTCCACCAGCTCGGTATCGAAGGACCCGATCCGTTTCTTGACGTTCAGGTCCAAGGAGAAGTTGAGGTAAGCGCGTCCGCTCAAGTCCACCACCGCGCGAACCAACGCCTCGTCCAGGGGCACATAAAAGTGCCCGTAACGGGAGATGCCTTCCTTGGCACCAAGGGCTTTCTCGATCGCCGCTCCTAGGCAGATGCCGATATCCTCCACCGTGTGGTGGTCGTCCACATGGGTATCACCCTTGGCGGAAACCTTAAGGTCGAATCCGCTGTGTTTGCTGAAGGCTTCCAACATGTGGGAAAGGAACGGAACGGGGGTCTTGACCTGGTGGGCGCCGGTCCCGTCCAGGTTCAAGGTCAGTTCTATCTGGGTTTCTTTGGTCTTTCGCTTGAGGACCGCGATGCGCTTGGACATAGGATCTCCAAAATTTCTTTTAAAAGCCTGTCGTTCTGTTCCGGCGTCCCGACCGAGATCCGCAGGGAATCTTTGAGCCTCGGATGGGAGAAGTATCTTACCAAAACGCGGTTCTTTTTGAGATTTTTGTAGAGGCTTTCCGCGCTGGGTTTTCCATGGCAAGTGGCCAATAAAAAGTTCGCCTGGGAACGGGGTACTTCAAAACCCATCCCCCGCAGGGCTTGGGACAATCTATCCCTCTCGGCCTTGATCTTGACGATCTTCTTCTTGATATCCCTTTGGCCTTCCCCGCTGAAGGCCGCCAGAGCGACGGCCTGGGTCATCCGGTTGACGTTGTAGGAATCCTTCACTTTCATCAATTGCTCGATGACCTTGGGATGGCCCAGGATATATCCCAGCCTGGCTCCCGCCAGCGAGAAGGACTTGGATAAGGTGCGAAGGATCATCACATGGGGACAGGCTCGCGCGATGGGAACGCAGTTTTCATCGGCGAAATCCACATAAGCCTCATCGATCAATACCAGGCCTTTGGCCTTCCGGCAAAAAGCCATCATTTTTCCCATGTCGAAGCAATTGCCTACTGGCGGATTGGGGTGGGCCCAGATGGTCAACCGGGCTTGGGTGGAAAATCCGCCGAAAGAAAGGTCGTAATGGTCATCCAACGTCACCTCTTTGACCTTCGCTTCGCTGATCTGGGATAGCACCGGATATAAGCTGTAGGTCAGGTCCGGATATTGGATCAGATCGCCCTTATCCAGCACCGCGCGGAACAACATGGAAAGTATCTCATCCGACCCATTCCCCACCAGGATTCCCTTGACCGGCCAACCGCAGGCCTTGGAAATGGCGGACCGAAGGGTATCGGCGGTCGGTTCCGGATAAAGACGAAGCCTTCCATCGGCCAGGCCCTTGACCGCTTTCAACACGGCCTTTGAGGGAGGGAAAGGATTCTCATTCGTGTTCAACTTGATGGTGGTCAGGTTCCTGGGCTGTTCCCCGGGAGTGTACCCCTTCATTCTCAAAATGGCGGGCCGGATGAGATCTTTCAATGGGATGTTTTTCATATCGATCCAGTTTTGCGGAGATAGATTCGATCGGATAGCTGACCGGGCGGAGTGGGTTATTCTTTCGTAGGCCCACCCAATCGGAAAAGGACGCTTTGGGCGTGGGCCCCCAGACCCTCTTCCTCGGCGAAATCCACCGTCGCCTTGCCCAGGGCTTTCAGCCCCGGCTTGCGCACCTCCAGCATGTTGGTGCGTTTCAAGAAATCGAAGACCGACAGTCCGGAGGAATAACGGGCCGTCCCGCCCGTCGGCAAGACGTGGTTCGGCCCAGCGGTGTAATCCCCGAAAGCCTCGGCGCTGTAAGGCCCGATGAAGATCGCCCCCGCGTGACGCAGGTTCGGGATCCAGGCGCGGGCGTCCTTGGCCAGCACTTCCAGGTGCTCGGGCGCGAAACGGTTGGAGAATTCCTCGGCTTGTTTGCGGTTCTTCACCAGGATGATAGCGCCCCGGCTCTTGAGGGAATCGCTGGCGATCTGGACCCTCTTCAGGAGTTCCAACTGGATCTCCACCTCTTTGGCGGTCTGTTGGGCGTACTTCAGGGAAGTCGTGGCCATCAAGGGCATGGCCATCTCGTCATGCTCCGCCTGGGCCAGAAGGTCCGCGGCGGCCCAAGCCGCCGTCACCGAGCCGTCCGCCAGGATCAACACCTCGCTGGGGCCGGGGAATCCGTCGATGCCGACCTGCCCGAACACCAACCTTTTGGCCAGGGCCACGAAGAGATTGCTGGGGCCCGTGATCTTATCGACCGCCGGGACCGATGGGGTCCCATAGGCCAGGGCCGCGATGGCCTGGGCTCCACCCACTTTCAGGATGACATCGGCTCCCGAAAGGTGGGCCGCCGCCAACACGGTAGGGTTCACCTTGCCGTCTTTCTTGGCCGGGGTGACCACGATGGTCTCTTTCACTCCCGCCACCTTGGCGGGGATGACGTTCATGATGACCGAGGAAGGATAGGCGGCCAAACCGCCCGGCACGTAAAGCCCCACCCGGTCCAAGGCCGTCCAGCGCTGGCCCACGGCCGCCTGAGGGCCGTTATGGAACCATCGGGAAGGCTTTTCCTTGATGTGGAAAGCCCGGACATTCCGGATAGTGGTCTTGATGGCGTTCTCGAGGGCTGGATTCAGCTTCTTGACGGCTTCCTTGATCTCGCCGGGGGTGACCCGGATATTACGGGGAGTGGCGTTGAATCCGTCCAGTTTTCGGCAATAGCTAAAGAGGGCCCGGTCGCCCTTTTGTCGCACGTCCGTGACGATCTTCAAGACCGCTTGCTCAGGGGTCAAAGCCTTCCCGAAGACCTTGCGGGTCAAGGCCGCTCGGCTTCCCACGCCCTTCAGGGCCACCAAGGGCTCCCGGCGGATGAGTTTCTCCACCAGGCCCCGGTCTTTTTTGTTGTTGTAGTTCAGTATCCTCATGACCCCTCTAGTCTACACGGCTGATATCCGCCCCGAGGGCGGAAAGTTTCTGCTCGATTTTCTCATATCCCCGATCCAAGTGGTAGATGCGCTGGACCAGGGTCTCCCCCTCCGCAACCAACCCCGCCAGGATCAAGGCCGCGCTGGCCCTCAGGTCGGACGCCATGACCGGCGCCCCGGTGAGTTTCTTGACGCCTTTCACGGCCGCGTGGCTGTGGTCGATGGTGATGTCCGCGCCCATGCGGTTCATCTCGAAAACATGCATGAACCGGTTCTCCCAGATGGTCTCCGTGACCAGGCTCAGCCCCGGCACGACCGAAAGCAGGGCCATGATCTGGGCCTGCATGTCCGTGGGGAAACCAGGGTAAGGGAGGACCATGACGTTCGAGGGTTTGTAATGGTCGTTCCCTCGGACGCGGATACCGTCCACACCCTCTTCCACGCTCACGCCGATCTGGCGGAGTTTTTCCGAGACTGCCTCCAAATGTTTGGCGTTGGCCTTCTTCAACAATACATCGCCCCGGGTGATGGCGGAAGCCACCATGAAGGTGCCTGCTTCCACTCGGTCGGCGATGACCGAATACTCGACCCCCTTCAATCGCTTCTTGCCCTGGATGACCAAACGCGAGGTCCCGGCCCCCTCGATCTGGGCCCCCATGGCGTTGAGACACCGGACCATATCCTCCACTTCCGGCTCGCTGGAAGCGGACTCGATGACGGTCGTCCCCTCCGCGGCCGTGGCCGCCAACACGACGTTCACCGTGGCCCCGACACTGGGCCCATGGGGCCCGGCCAGATGGATGGTGGCTCCTTTCAAGCGAGAAGCCTTGGCGTGCACGTAACCGTGCTCGATGGTCACTTGGGCCCCCAACTGCTCCACGCCTTTTAAATGAAGGTCGATGGGACGGGCCCCGATGGCGCAGCCGCCCGGCAGGGAAACTTTCGCCTCACCCAAACGGGCCAAGCAGGCCCCCAGGGAATAAATGGAGGCCCTCATGGTCTTGACCAATTCGTAGGGGGCCTCGTACTGATTGAACCCGGCCGGGTCGATGCGGAGTTGATGGTCTTCCAGGACGACCTGGGACCCCAGCTTGCGGAGCACTTCCGCCATGGTCTTGATATCGTTCAGGTAGGGCACGTTCTGGATGACCGAGGGGGTTTCCCCCAGGAGGGCCGCCGTCATGACCGGCAGGGTGGCGTTCTTGGACCCGCTTACCTCGACCAAACCCCGGAGGGTCTTACCGCCCTTGACCAATATTTTTTGCACGTTTCCCTCGGATCCCGTTCGATTATTTCAGGAAACAAAAAAACCGTCCTTAAAAAGACGGTCCATAGAATAATCATAGATTATAATTTTTTGAAAATGTTTTCTTTTCTAGCCGCCTTGGAAATAAAAAAAGAAGCAGGTTATAAGCCGAATTCTGTGAGTGTGATCATTTCTCTCGTGGGGTCCGTTACCGGCCCCATCTATTTGCGATCTTACCCGAAGGCCTCCCTTTCCGGTATGGAAAGGAATAAGGCGGACCGCCTTGAAGCCTCCCTATTTGATCTTGCTCCGGATGGGGTTTGCCATGCCGCCTTCATCGCTGAAGACGCGGTGGGCTCTTACCCCACCTTTTCACCCTTACCTCCAGGAGCCTCGCGGCTTCTGATGGCGGTATATTCTCTGTGGCACTTTCCTTCACCCTTGCGGGCGACTGGGCGTTACCCAGCATCCTGTCCTGCGGAGTTCGGACTTTCCTCAGCCCCTCCGGAAACCGGAAGGACCGCGATCACGTACCTGCTTCCAAGAGGCATGATAGGCGGAAAAGAAGCCAAAATCCAGCCTCGGATGGGCCGGTTTCGAGGGGGATTATTCGTTTTTAAAGTGCTCGTCGATGCCCCGGTTGGCCAGCTTGTCCGCCGCCTTGTTGAATTCCCTCAGGACATGGGTCACCCCCGTGATCTCCAATTGGGCCATATATTCTTTGGCCTTCCGATGGAGCGGGATGATGTTCGGATGTTTGACCTTGTACTGGCCCGAGAGCTGGCGGATCAGGAGCTGGCTGTCGGCCAATATCTCCACCGGCGATAGTTTCTTCTTCACGCAATAGTCCAGGGCTTCCAAAAGCGCCTCATACTCGGCCACATTGTTGGTGGTCACCCCGATGTACTTGGCGATCTCGTGAACGGCCGTTCCTTTGTCGTTGAGGATGACCGCCCCTATCCCCGAAGGCCCGGGATTTCCCCGGCAAGCGCCGTCACTATAGATTCGGTAGGGCATGGAACCTCGGTTGGATCAGGGATGGATACGGATGTCGCTAGAGTTTTAGACCTCTACGAATGGCGATGGAATCCTTAAGGACCTGCCTGAAAGTCTCGAAGGTGATCTGGGTGGACGCGTCCGATTTGGCCTTGGGCGGGTCAGGATGCACTTCCAGGAATAGACCATCCACTCCCGCCGCGACCGCCGCTCTGACCAAGGTCGGCACGTGTTCCCGGGTCCCCCCGCTGGAAGTTCCCTTGGCGGCGGGCTGTTGGACGCTATGGGTCCCATCGAAGATGACCGGGCAGCCGGTCTTTCGCATTTCCGGGATGCCTCGGTAATCCACCACCAGGTTGTTATAACCGAATGTTGTTCCCCGCTCGGTCAGCCAGATATTCTTCTGCCCGGCGTTCCGCATCTTATCCACCACATTGGCCATTTCCCAGGGTGCCATGAACTGGCCCTTCTTCACATTGACCACTTCCCCATGTTTGGCCGCCTCGATCAAAAGGCTTGTCTGGCGGGAAAGGAACGCGGGGATCTGGAGCACCTCCGCGACCTTGGCGGCGGGTTTCACTTCCCCGATCTCGTGGATATCGGTCAGGATGGGCAGGCCCCATTTCTTTTTGACCATCGCCAGGTCGGCCAGACCCTTTTTCAGGCCCGGCCCCCGGAAACCCTTCCCCGAGGAACGATTGGCCTTGTCATAGGAAGACTTGAACACCAAGGGGATCCCCAGCTCATCAGCGATGCCCTTGAGGGTCTTCGCGGTTTTCATCAAAAAATCCGTCCCCTCGATGACGCAAGGTCCCGCGATGACGAAGAACCTGCCGTGACGGCCCAGCTGGGTCACGTTCATCGGGCGTAGGCCTTGATCTCATGGACCGGCGGCTGCTTGATGGGTTTGCCGCCGTATTTCACCGCGGCCTTCACGAACTCCCGGAACAGGGGTTGGGGTATCAATGGCCGGCTCTTGAGCTCAGGATGGAATTGGACCCCCACGAACCAGGGATGATTGGTCAGTTCGATCATCTCCACCAGGTTGCCGTCCGGCGAAAGGCCCGAAAGTTTCATCCCTTTGGCTTTCACCAATTCCCGGTAGTTATTGTTGAACTCATAACGATGGCGGTGCCTTTCGTGGATAAGGGCCTGTCCATAGGCCTGATAAACCTTGGTGCCTTTTTCCACCTTGCAGGGATAGGACCCCAGCCTCATGGTCCCGCCCAAACCCTGGATCTTCAACTGGTCGGCCATCATGGAAATGACCGGGTCCGGGGTATTGGGGTTGAACTCCCCGCTGTTGGCCAGTTTCAAACCCAGCACATGCCGGGCGAACTCGATGACCGCGCACTGCATCCCCAGGCAGATCCCGAAGAATGGGATCTTGTTGGTCCGGGCGTATTGGATGACCGAGATCTTCCCCTCAATGCCCCGGTCGCCGAAACCGCCCGGCACCAGGATGCCCGAAACACCTTTCAACAAGGCTTTGGGGCCCATCTTTTCCACGTCCTCGCTGTCCACCCATCGCAGTTTCACCTTGGTGTCATTGGCCACTCCCGCGTGGTTGAAGGACTCGCCGATGGACTTATAGGCGTCATGCAATTCCACGTATTTGCCCGCCAGGGCGATCTCCACCACTTTCTTGGGATGGTAGGTTTTATGGACGTATTCCTTCCACTTGGTCAGGTCCGGTTTACGGGTCTTCAACCGGAGCTTGTTGACGATGAAGGAATCCAACCCCTCGGACTCGAACATCAAGGGCACTTCGTATATGGAAGCCACATCCTTGGCCTCGAAGACCGCGCCAGGTTCGACGTTACAGAACTGGGATATCTTGGCCCGGACTTCCTCAGGGAGGGCCTTCTCGGTCCGGCAAAGGATGATGTCGGGCAAAATACCAATGCCCCGCAATTCGGCCACCGTTTTTTGGGTGGGTTTGGTCTTCAATTCTCCCGCCGCCGCGATGTAGGGCACCAGGGTCAAATGGATATTCAAGGTATTCTCTTTGCCCACGTCGAAACGGAACTGCCGGATGGCTTCCAGGAAAGGCAAACTCTCGATGTCCCCAATGGTCCCTCCCACCTCGATGATGCACACATCCACCTTATGTTCCTTGGCGACCTTGAAGATCTTCTCTTTGATCTCGTTGGTGACGTGAGGCACGACCTGTACGGTCTTACCCAGGTAATCGCCATGTCGCTCCTTGGAAATGACCGCGTGGTAGATCTTACCGCTAGTCACGTTGTTGTTGCGAGATAGTTTGACCGAGAGGAACCTTTCGTAATGGCCCAGGTCCAGGTCGGTCTCGGCGCCGTCCTCCAGGACGAAAACCTCCCCGTGTTGATAGGGACTCATGGTCCCAGGATCCACGTTCAGATAGGGGTCGAACTTGGCGATGGTAACTTTCAGCCCCCGGCTTTCCAGCAATCGGCCGATGGAAGCCGACGCGATCCCCTTACCCAAGGATGAGACCACCCCGCCGGTCACGAAAATATATTTAGTCATGCGAACCTCCGAGTATTTTCACCGTTTATCTTCCTCTTGATGATGTTGGTTAATGTTTCCTCAAGTATTGTTCTACTTTTTTCACATCCCCCGGCACATCCACCGATATGGATGCCACATTTCGTATCGCGGCGCGGATCGTCACACCGTTCTCCATGGCCCTTAATTGTTCCAGCTTTTCCGTCAATTCCAGGGGCGTGGGCTTCAAGACCGCCATTTTTCGGAGCCAGCCGGGACGGTAACCGTATAGGCCCATGTGTTGATAGGCCCTGGGCATCCCTCCCTCCCTCGGGAATGGGATCGGAGCCCGGGAAAAATAAAGGACATCGCCATTGGGGATCAGCACCGCCTTGACCACGTTGGGGTTCAGCCATTCCTTCTTATCCTTCAAGGGCAGGACCACGGTGGACATCAAGACCCGTTTGTCTTTTTGGAGCACTTCCACCGCCGCGTCAATCGCCTTGGGATCCATGACCGGCTCGTCACCTTGGATATTCACTATGATATCGGCATTTTGACGGCGCACGGCGTAGGCGATCCGGTCCGTCCCGGATTTCAAGGAGGACGGTGTCATGACCGCCCTGGCTCCCGACTTTTCCACGACCTCGGCGATCCGCCGGTCATCCGTGGCGACCCAAACCTCGCTCAAACGCCTGGCCTTTTGGGCTTGCCGAATGACGCGCGCGATCATGGGCACACCCGCGATCATCGCCAGAGGCTTTCCCGGGAAACGCATCGCGCCGAACCTGGAAGGAATTACACCGATCACTTTCATCTTCGAAACCAACCCTTTCTTATCAAGCAAACTTAAGATTTATTCTTGTTGCCGAATCTCTCCACGACCATTTGGATAAGATTGGTCGTTGACCGCCCCTCAACTACGGGAATATTCATGACCTTGCCGCCCCAGGATTGCACCAGGTCCGCCCCGATGATCTTGTCCAGGGCCCAATCCCCGCCCTTGACCAGGATGTCGGGCTGAAGGATCTTCACGATGTTGTAGGGATCGTCTTCCTCGAAGAAACTCACGTAATCCACGCAGGAAAGGGCCATCAGCATCTCAGCCCTTTCGGATAATGGCAGGAGGGGTTTCAGGGGGCCTTTGATCCGGCGCACCGAGGCGTCGCTATTCAGGCCCACCACCAAAAGGTCCCCCTGACGGCGGGCTTCCTGGAGGTAGGTGACATGGCCCAAATGGAGAAGGTCGAAAACTCCGTTGGTGAAGACTACTTTTTGCCCGAGATTTTTTCGGTTTTTGAGGATCGGCGCTAACTTGGCGGGTTCTAAATAGGGTTCCAAAGCGTCTCTATTTCATTCAGGATGCATAATTATAGTGGAACCGCTCGGCGCTGGCAAGAAGTACCGTTCGCTTATGTCATCTTGGTTTTGTCAGAGGCGGCAATGGTCCCGTGGATCGAAAAGGATCATTCCGGCCGAAGGGTGAGCTTCACGATCTCGGGTGGGCAGAGGGTCCTCAAGGGCGGATAACAACCCAATCCACGGTGGACGAACATGGTCGTCTTCCCTTCCCTGACGAATCCCCCGACATATTTCCTCCCCTCCGGCGAGGGAATAATGACCGGTCCGATAATCGGGAAACAGATCTGTCCACCATGGCAATGGCCGGATAACTGCAGTTGGGCGCCCAGCTTCTTGGCCAAGGGGAAATGGGCCGGCTGATGGGCCAAAAGGATCTTGGCGTCACCCTTGGCGTTTAATAGAGATCCGATATTTTTCTCGCCCGTCCAAAGGTCGTCCACCCCCATCAAGTCCAAGATCTTTCTCTTGCGTTTAAAGGAAACAATCTCATTCACGAGGACATGGATGCGGTCCTCCTCCAGAGCCTTTCGCATAGCCGGACCATTGGCCCAGTGATCATGGTTCCCCAGGAGGGCATAAACTCCCATCGGAGCCCGGAAGCCCTTGAGCAAGCCCCTCATGGCCGGGATGTCCTTACGAAAAGAGATGAAATCGCCGGTGAAAACCAGCAGGTCGCATTTCAGTTTCTTGGCGGCGTCGAAAACGAACTTCAAATATTCCTTATGTATATATTTTCCGTAATGGATGTCCGAAAGCTGGACCAGTGTCAGACCGGAAAATTCCTTTGGCCAACCAGGCAGTTTGACCTCGTATTCGAATACTTCCGGCAGGTAGACCTGGTTGGGCATCCCAAGATTTTTCAGGTAATCCATCGGCGGTTTGAAAGGCGGCAAGATCTTCACGGGTTTGCGAGATATCAGCCGGCAATCCACGGGTTTCTTGCGGATCAGGGCCCAGACAGGATGGTCGAGGAAGAGTTGTATCCCCCAGAATCCGATCGCCCCCGTATAGATTTTCCAAGACGGGGAAAGGAGATGCCAGGAAACCAAGTCTCCATCCCAGGCGCCGAACAAGTGGATACTCGTGATGATCTGAGTCGTGATGAAAAAGATGGTCCAAAGAATGGTCCAAAGGCCAGCATGGAAGCCATAACGAGGATGGAAACTGACCGCGTTGGTCAAAAAGTGAAGGATTCGAATCTGGAAAACCAGATAGACCCAGAAGAGCGGACAGGCGAATATCATGGGGTTCGACGGCCGGTCAATGGTTCATTTCTTCCAGTAATCGCTGGCTGAGCTCATCGGCCGAGACGGTAGCGACACCCAACTTCTCCACCTCGATGCCGGCGGCGTAATTGGCCAGGGTCGCGGCCTGGAGCAGGGTGGCGCCGGCGGCCAAAGCTAGGGTCAGGGTGGCGATGACCGTATCGCCCGCGCCGGACACATCGTAGACTTCCCGCGCGACCGTCGGGATGGTGCGGGGCGGCATCTTGGGCTCGAAAATGGTCATGCCATGCTCACTGCGGGTCAGGACCACCGATTTGCATTGAAGCCGTTTCATGACCTTGAAACCGATGGTCTCGAAATTCTCGCCGACCGCTTCCGGACCCAAGGCCTCCGTGACTTCTTTCATATTGGGTTTCATGACCGTAACGCCTTTGAACTCGAAGAAATTATGGAACTTCGGGTCCACCGTGATGATCATTTTCTTGGACTTGGCGTAAGCCATGACCTTGCGGATGACCTTGGGCGTTAACAAACCTTTATTATAGTCCTCGAAAATGACCCCATCCGCGTCCTTCAATGCCGCCAGGGCTTTTTGGATGACCATATCCTGTTGCTTATCCTTCAGGGCCGATTTTACTTCCCGGTCGATGCGGACAACCTGTTGGGTATTGGCGATGACCCTCGTCTTCTCCGTCGTAGGACGGTCGGAAAGGGCCAACAGGGCGGAAGTATCCACATGACGGGTCTTGAGTTCCTTGACCAATTCTTTTCCCGCTTGATCCATTCCCATGGTCCCGATGATGGAGGACTTGCCTCCCAAGGCGGTGATGTTGGCGGCCACGTTGGCGGCCCCGCCTGGCATCTTTTTATCCTTTTCGTTGATCTCAACCACTGGGATGGGCGCTTCGGGCGATATGCGGGCCACCATGCCCCGGATGTAAACATCCAGCATGACATCGCCGATGACCACCACTTTCTTTCCCTGGAGGTTGCCGACCAGGGTTAAAAGTTCGGTCTTGTCGATGGTGGAAAGGATGGAGGGTTTATCCATGATTGGTCTCGGTTCTTTAAGATTGAGAAACGAACATCAGGGGAACATCGCCGATTCGATCAGCTCGCAAAAAATATGCCCCATCATCATATGGCATTCCTGGATGCGGTCCGTGGCCGAGGCGGGAACGATGATGGCCACGTCCACCTCCTTGGCGATCTTGCCGCCATCCCGTCCCAATAATCCGATGGTATGGGCCTTGACCTTCTTGGCCGCGATGACGCCTTTCAGCACATTCTCCGAGTTACCGGAGGTGGAGAGCCCCACGCACACGTCGCCCTCCTGACACAAACCCTCGATCTGGTGGGAATAGATCTGGTCATAACCATAGTCATTTCCCAGGGCGGTCAGGGTGGAGGTATTGGTGTGCAGGGCCAGGGACATGAGGGCCCGGCGGCGTTTCAAGTAGTCGCCCACCAGCTCCGCGGCGATATGCTGGGCGTCGGCGGCGCTTCCGCCGTTGCCGAACCAGACCGCTTTGTTGCCTCTCAAGTAAGCCTTGACCAGGATCTCGCCGGCCTTTTCGATCTGGGGCAGGCAGCGGGCCAACAAGGTCTGTTTGACCTGGATGCTTTCCTCGATACGTCCACGGATTTTATCGGTCATGACGGTTTCTCCTGTCGCTCACCCGAAAACAGGGCGGGTTTTGAAAATGTCGGCTCATTCTAACCCCGAGCCACGATATATTCCACGGGATAACCCGGCCAACAGGGCGGTAATATACTTGAACGACGCGCGGGGGCCAATAATAATAACCGTGTGGCAATCTCTCCCCTCTCCCGAGCCGGCGCCAGGACATTTCCTTGGTTTGTATTCCTATTAGTCATCGCCTTTCTTTTCCGTTTGGTTTTTGGTCTTGGTACCGAGATCTGGTTCATCGACCAGCATCAGATATACCTCATCGGCTTGAAATTCTTCACGACCGGACTTTGGCCCTATTTCGGGCCGGATGTGGCGGAAAAGATCCAGCTTCCCGGAGCCCTTCAAGGGCTGGCGGTAGGTCTTCCCCTCTATATTTGCCCTATCCCAGAAGCGCCTTACATCCTTCTTAACTTGCTATCTTTTGGGGGTTTATGCCTTTTCGCTTGGTATAGCGCTAAGCGTCTCCCGAATTTTCCAAAATGGATCATTTGGACCTGGACAATGACCGCCCCTTGGGTCCTCAACTGGTCCACGAACATCGATAACGATTCCTATATGCTTTTCGGGAGCGTTTTGTTCTTTGTCGGTTTCTTGGAAACCATGCCGACTTTGAGTTTGCGGGTCCTATCCCCCAAGCTCGCCAATTTCATGATGGGTTTCTCGCTTTTTTGGACCGCCCAATTCCATATGTCTTATGTGATCCTTTTCCCTTTCGTCCTGGTTTCGCTTTTTTATCAGCTCAAGGAGAAGGGCAACAAAACCATCCCCATCCTTTCGTTCTTTTTGGGATGTATGATCACAGCCAGCCTCATCTTGCCGACTTACCTGAAATACGGATTCGAAAGCGGGGGTGTCTCCCACGCCATCCGGTTGAACATTGAGAACCTTTCCTCTTTCCCGACCGTCCTGGCCCGTTTCCTTTCCCTGGCTTGTTGTGAGGTCGCCCGCTTCATCGGGGCCAATACCGCCGACCGCCTGGCTTATCTGGGCCAAAACCCATGGACCGCGCCTTTCACCGTCATCGCCTTCATCCTGGGCATCCTCCAGGCCGTCTTGTTATTGGGATTGGGTTTCAGGAATAAACATCCTCAAAAGGATTGGCCCTCCCTGAGGCTTTTGACCCTCTTGACCTTCTGGTTGGTCTATCTCAGCTTCCTTTTCGCCATCAAGGCCCCGGCGGCTCACACCTATTACCTGACCCTGCCGGTCGTCATGCTTTACGGCTTCTACGCCTTCAGCCCATGGACCGGCGATAAGCGATTCTTGACCGTGGCAAAAGTCCTCCTGGTCTGCAATATCGTTTTTCATATCGGATTGGGGGTCCATAATTTCCAAACCAAGTCGCTCTATATGGACAGGGGAATTTTCGTGAAGGCCATCCAGGAAAAAAATTACCACCTACTGGGCGAAAGACGGACCGACACCCTTTATTGAGGAAAGAGGGAAGCCTACCCCAAGAAGATCCGCCGAACCATCCCGAACATGGTCAGGGATTTGTTTTATCCATCCCCGTCAAATCCTTGAGCCGACGTTCGAAAAAGAAGCTCCGATATCCGCTTTTCAACCCCATACGCAATGCTTCGATGGCGCCCTTGACATTTCCATCCCTTGATTGGAAATACTCCAGCTTGTTCCAGTAAATGGACGCCAAAAGCCGGTCTTCTTCGAAGGCCTTTGCGTTTTCCCGTAGCAGGTCAACGATCTTTTGATCCCTGACCTTGTCGGGATAATGGAAAAAAACCGCGGCCACTTGATGGCAGATCTCATGGGCCTTCTCCCATTTCGCCAATGTCCTTTCATCCAATTCCTCGGATGGGATGATCCCCAGTAAACCGCCCCCCTCGGCCATGGAAAGGTGTTCGGAAAGAAATATCCACTCGGCCTTGGGAAAACGCCTCTTCAAAGAGTCTTGCCATTGGGCGTTCGTGATAAGCGCCACCCATTTGGGAGCGGACAAATGGGGATTCTGTTCGGCGTCGAACGGGCACACCGCCAAGGCGATGGTTTCATCGGGCATACTCAAGGAGAATTCAAAAAATACACGGCCCGGCCCCCTCGTTTTGGAAACCTCCTTGAGCCGATCATAAGCTCTCCATTGCTCGATGGATTTGAAGCGGCTGCATTCCGGGCCCGGGATCCCCCAGGCTTGGTGGTAAGGTCCGAAAAGATGGAAAAGATTGAGACCCATCGTCAAGATCAAGACCGCCCCGATCAACCAACCCCGTAAAGTCTCCCTGGTTTCGGTCAATAAACAGCCCAACCCCAGCGCGCAAAAGACCAGCAGGAACGGCACTATCAATATCACCCGAAAATGCTCGATGGTGCTGCTGGCCAAGCCCGGAAGAAGACTGACCAGGGAAGAAACTAGCGTCCATCGCATCAATGGGGAATGACGTTGTTGGAAGGCGTAGTATCCGCCCATAAAAACCAACGACGTTTCCAAGGGATTCAAAAAACCGCCCCAGAGGGACGAATCCCTCGCGCCCCAGAATATTCCCGTCACATTGGAGACCGGGCCGATCCAAGCGTTCTCATAAAGGGAGGAAGGCTCGAAAAACCAAAGGCTGTTGACATATTTTCCATAGCCTTGTCGCATGGAAAAATAGACCAACGGGGCCAGGATCAAGAAGAATCCAATGAGAAATCCGGCTCGACCGCTTGGCGTTCCTTCGATCCTTTCCTTGAACCCGAAGAGAAAAAAGGCCATGGCCGCGAACAGCGCCAATGCGATCGACGAGGTGGCCATGTAAAAATTCAAGGCAAGGGCCGCCCCCAACAGGAAATAACGCCGATCCGGATTTCCCTTTTTATGTTTGAGCACCCATCCCGCGCATATCAAGGTCAACATTTCCTGCGGCAGGGCCAGGGAAATTTCGGATAAACGGCCGCACCACAAAAGCCAATATTGGAACAATGAAAACATGAGACAAACAAGGGCGAAAGAACGGTTGAAAAATTGGCGGGCGGCCCAATAGATCAACCCCAGCGTAAGGATCGATAGAAAGGCGGGATAGAGCCACAAGCTGAACAAAGAAGGCCCCAAAAACTTGAAGAACAGCGCTTCGCCCCAATTGAACGCGGCAGGATGTTGGGACACGCCGATCAAAGGGTTCCAGTTCCAAGACTTCAAAAGTTCCATGGAAAAAAAGGCGTTGATCCCCTCGTCAGCCAGGGGCCATCCGGACAGGGAGGTCAATTGCCACAATCTCGCCAAAATAGCGCCAAGGACCATAATGACGACCAGGGAACCGGGGACATCTCCCATATCCATTCTCAAAACATGGTCATCGGATCGAAATTTTCCCGAGACGCCAAGCCATGCGAAAGGAGCTGCCAAGAAAGCGGCTCCAACAAAGATGGCCGTCATGGGTGAAAACCGGTAAAAAGAAAGGACCGAATTGGCCAAAAGCGAAATAATGAACACGATCCACAAAGAAGGCACCTTCGGCCCAAGCAAATTCCGTTGTGTCGAATTGAGATAATGGGGCATGAGTCGACCCTGACTTTTTAAAGGACATTTTAAAATAGCGTCCAACTACGGATACTTTATCATCATCAAGGCTTATTAAAGGAATTTTGAACGGGGTTCTTTATCAGGCATTGTTTACCGGTATGATATTCCCTCATTCAAGGGGCGAGGAACATTTTGAAAATACACTTATTTCTTTTTTCGATCGCGGTTGAGACTCTTTGCTTTTCAGCCTTTTTACCGTTTCCCTCATGGGCCGTAACTTCTTCCCCGTCACCCGACCTGGACATGAATTTCATCCCTATCGTTTCTATTCTCTATGGCACGGACCGGGCGGAAACTCCCAACGGGGCAAACCCAAGTTATAGCGGGAAGAAGGATCCTCAGGTCCACTACGGATTGAGCGAAGTGGCTTTGGATCTTCGGTATCGTCGGAAGACCGGAGAAATGATCTCGTGGTTGAAGTTCCAGCCCAAGAACAGCCCTCCTTTCACCGAGGTCAAAAATAGATCCTTAACACCCGATGAACTGGATATGCTTTTAAAGAACGACAAAACCGATAACACCCTCGTATTCATCCATGGTTACAACACCGACTTCCATAACGGGGCGGTTCTTGCCGCCAAAATAGCTTACGATCTCCAGCTGAAGGGCACACCTATCTTATATAGCTGGCCCTCTTTGGGAAGCGTCACCAGCTTCGATCAAGACCTTAAAACGGTCGAAGACCCCGAAACTATCCGCCACGCGTTGGTCTTCCTGACGGACATCCTCCATAGATCCAACGGCCGCAAGGTCCATCTGATCGCCCATAGCATGGGCACCCGACTGTTATGCGAGACTTTAGCCCAATTACCTTTGGCGGATGCCCACAGGGTCGGCTCCGTTGTCCTGATCGCCGCCGAGATCGAGACCGAGCGATTCAAGAAGCTATTCGAAGGGAAAGGGGGCTTGCGGGAGAAATATGTGGAAAAGGGATGTCCCTTTCTTCTTTACGCTTCCACGGAAGATCAGGCGCTTTCGACCGCCCTCGCCCTTTCAGGTAAAGATCGTTTGGGGCAGGCAGGCGACCGACTAACGGTGCTGAACGGGCTTACCACCCTCGACGCCAGCCTGATATTGGAGGATTGCGGGATATGTCATAACCTGTTCTATCAAGATGGGATCATCAACGACATGTATCTTTCCCTGAACCAGGGCCTCCCCCCAAAACAACGGCTTCTCACTCCCATGACAAAAAACGGACTTGGATATTTCGAGCTTTTCGACGGCGTTCACAACCTGCACCGGGCGGCTGATTACAATTGGGCCGTGGCTGAACAATTGAGCACTCTCTCCGATTCTTTCCAACTGGGATTATTTACGCAAAATCCCCTGCAGGTCTGGATCGGCATCAACCGCGGTTTTCTCCCTTCCGAATTAGACTTGCGTTATGACATGCTGACCGGCAACTGGCGGCCTTACCTTGAGGCGGGTTTCGATTATTTCGGCCAACGCGACCAATATTCCTCCGCCACCGCCAGTTCCTTAAAATACGGCCTGGGCTTGGAATATATCGAGGACTCGGGCTGGGGTATCGGGGTCGGAATTGACGCCGAAAAGGAAATGTGGCACGGTGGAAACCCGGCGGACGACCGGAACTTGAACGACCTAATGAATAACGCCGATTTCCCCTGGCAGCAGATCCGCGTCCAGGTGACAAGGTATTTTGACTTTAAAATTTGATGTCGAAGAGGATTATTAAGGCTGGTCCAGGGGTGGCAGGTTGGCATCCACTAGGTCGATATCGATGCTCCCGATGACGATGCCGCTCTCAACTTTCACCGGCATATGCCGCTGGTCCGTGGTCACCCATAGGTCGATCTCACCCTTGTTCCGGAAAACCGTGTCCTCTTTGACGATCGGCTTCAACCGAAAACAATCGAAAGTTCCAGCCGGGACCGTCACCTTCTCACGGCCGAGCACCCGTACATAGAGCTGGTAGTTCTTCCCGCTGGATTGGGTGGGAATGGCGTAGGTCTTCCCCACCCGCATGGGTAAAAGCCTGAAATAATAAAAGCAGGAAATAAGATCCTCCGAGAAGGGCGCGATCGTCTTTTCCTCAGCCGCCTCCTCGTTGTGCTTACGGGTCATCGTATGCTTCAGCTGGTCATATAGTTCCAGGTTATTCGCCCGGTAATCACCCTCATGGATATGGTTCTCGAATTTCCATGTCAGGAAATCCACCGAGTCGAAGTAACTGGTCTGGACATCACCCACGGGATAAATGGGCGTGAGTGGGAAAACCGAATTAGCGCGGGCGGTCAAAGACAGACAAGGGCGTCCCGCTACTTTGGTATAGTCCCCCACTTCCAGGGTGGCGTAACCGCCCAGCATGGAAAGGGCCCTTACCTCGAATTTCAACCTCTCCCCCGGCGCAAAAGCCGTATTCACCTTCGGTCTGGCGACCTTCTCCACGACCATGCCCTGGATCTCCGAAGGGTCAACGGTAGGCAGGGGTGTGGGCTGGTTCTTGGCTTGGTTCTTTTTCGTGACCTTGGCCGGAAGCTTGCTCAGATCCGGGTAGAAAACCGGGCCGACGATCCTCAGGGTCGTCCCCTCTTTCAAATTTATATTTCTATTCAGCCGGTTGTCTTTGGCGATCTTTCCGACATGGGAGGTATTCCCGAAGAACAGCCTGGAAATATCGTCCAGCGAGTCCCCTGAGCGGACTTTGTATTTCGTGACGATCGGCTTATTCATTTCCTTGGAAAGGGACGCGGCCTCCGGAGCCTTTTCGGCGGTTCCTTTCGAGACCCGGGTGCCACCCTTGGCCACGAATAGGAGCGAACAGCCTTGCAGGGGAAGAAAGAGCAGTATTGCAATTAACCAAACTAAGGGGAATTTCATTTGGTTTTGGCCCTGAGAAGGTGTTTTCGCACCGCTTCCAGAACATCCGAAACATCGATCCCATCCATGGGATCGTGGCTTTCACAATGGCCGATCTTACAGGCTTCACAAGTCAGACCCTTGGGCACCAGCACTGTCGATTCGTTGCCCCAGGGCCCCCACCGAACGGCCGTGGTTTCGGGTGCCGGGCTGAAAAGGGAAACCGTGGGCGTTCCCACAGCGGCCGCCAGGTGCATGGTCCCGGTGGAACCCGACACGAAACAAAGGGCGTTCTCATAAACCGCCGCCAATTGCTTCAGGCCCAATTCGCCTATGATCAGGACAGGTTTCTGGTCCGGTGAAAGTCCTGGCAAATTAGCCGTTACCCTCGCGATGATAGCGGTCTCTTCCGCTCCACCCGTCAAGACGACCCTCAGGCCCTTGGTCTTACAGAGACGCTCGACCAGTTGAGCGTAGCGCTCGGGTTTCCAGTTAAGGGCCGAACCCCGATGGCCGGGGTGGACGACCACAAAGCGGGTCTTGGATTTAAGCCCTTTTTCCTTAAGGAAATCCCCCGCGAAATCCCGTTCCGACTTGCTCAAGGGAAGTTCGATCTTTTTGTCGGCGCTGATGACCCCAAGCGGTTTCAACATTTCCAGGTTGTACTCCGCCTCATGTCGGTCGTTGGAAGACCGATGAAGCGGGACCTTTTGGTTAAGGAAAGGGCTGTACCAACGGTAGGCAGAACCGATCCGGACCGGGATACCGGCCAACCATGCCGCCAGGACCACCTTGGGCCTTGGATAAAGGATGAGGAATGTATCGGGAGCGATCTCCTTCAGCCGGCCGGCCAATTTGAAAACGCCGTCGGTCTTTTCCACGGTCGCCACACGATCGATGGCCGGATGGTCCTGGACCAGTTCCTGGGTATAGGAACTGACCAGAGCGGTCACTCGGGTCCGGGGAAAGGCTTTCTTGAGGGCCTGAAAGACGGGAAGGGATAGGAGCAAGTCGCCGATCTTGTCCGTGCGGGCGACCAGGATGTGCTTGGGAGTCGGCAACGTCAATGAAAGCTCCTCGATCGGCCAGGGATCATTTCTTGGCGTATTTTCTCAGGATTTCCTGTATCAGGTTCCGGGAAGCGTGATCCTTCGGGTCTCCCACCACCGCCACCTTGCCGCCGTAAGAAGCCACCGTGTCCTTCTCAGGCACGGTCTCGGGGCTGTAATCCGTCCCCTTGGCGTGGATATCGGGCTTGAGCATCAAGAGCAGGGGTGTGACCGTGTCATCCTCAAAGGCCGTGATCAGGTCCACCATCTCGAAGGCGGAAAGGATGCCCAGCCGGTCTTCCAGGGGAAGCAGGGGTCGTTCCGGGCCTTTCAAACGCTTGATCGAATCGTCCGTATTCAAGGCCAGTACCACGACATCACCCAACGCCTTGGCCCCCCGCAGATAGCGGACATGTCCCACATGCAACAGGTCGAAACATCCATTGGTAAAAACGATCTTTTTACCCTGGGCTTTCAAGGCGGAAACCTTTTCGGCCAGTTCCTTGTGATCCAGTATGACTTGTGCCATTGAACCCTCTGTTCGAGTCTTTTATTGATTTCAGCCGTGATTATGGTTTTGTCTTAAGGGCTCGGAGAATTTCCTCAGGGTTGGTCGTGGCCGTTCCCCTCTTGCCCACCACGATCCCTGCCGCGACAGTCGCCAGGGCTCCGGCCAGGGTAAAATCGGCGCCCGCCGCCAAAGCCAGGGTCGCAGCCACGGAGACCGTATCACCGGCTCCCGT
>Ga0326728_10001492_pt1 | contig 82260 bp, 74 predicted proteins | sample MB3enrmetagenome_FD_207602 | JGI IMG/M metagenome (GOLD analysis project Ga0326728, IMG submission 207602) | Lab enriched peat soil microbial communities from McLean, Ithaca, NY, United States - MB31MN | ecosystem: Environmental > Terrestrial > Soil > Wetlands > Peat | place: USA: New York...
CAAGTCCTCGGATTTCGTTTGGGTGCTGCCCAGGTAGGTTCGGCCCTCCCGCGTGATCGCCACGACCACGGCGTCTTCCTTTTCCGCGGCTGCCATGGCGACCTGATTCCGGGTCTTCACCAGGTCCACGCTGACGCCATGGGAAAGCATCGGCGTGATGACCATGAAGATGATCAGCATCACCAGCATCACATCCACCATGGGCGTCACGTTGATATCCGCTACCGGCGGCGCGGCTTTAAACAGTTTCATTGGATTGTCCTTTCGGTCTCGGCCGGGCTGGAGCCCCGCGGGACCACCGGTCCCGCGGGAACCCGATTCAACTCGCCGAGTCGGTATCCTGGCGTGCGCGCGCGCCTACTTCGCGACGTGCTGCGACCGCTTCAGGAAGTAGTCGATCAACTCGGAACTGGAATTGCCCATCTCGACGTCGAACGACTCCACCTTGTTGGTGAAGTAGTTGAACATCCAGACGGCGGGAATGGCCACGAACAATCCCACGGCCGTGGTCACCAGGGCCTCCGAAATGCCGCCCGCCACCGCGCCAATGCCGGTCGACTTCTCGTTGGCCATGCTCTTGAACGCATTGATGATGCCGACCACCGTGCCCAGCAGTCCCACGAACGGGGCCGTCGAGCCGATGGTGGCCAGGCTCGAGACGCCCCGCTTCAGCTCGGCATGCACGATAGCTTCGGCGCGCTCCAGGGCCCGCTTGGAAGCCTCGATCTCTTCGCCCGGAATCTCCGAGCTGATCTGGTGCGCGCGGAACTCCTGCAGCCCCGCCACGACGACCTTCGCCAGATGGCTCTTCTTGTAGCGATCCGCGATCTTGATCGCCTCGTCCAGCTTGCCTTCCCGCAGCGCGCCGGCCACCGCCGGAGCGAACGCACGGGATTGTTTCCGGGCCGCGCTGAAAGCCAGCAACCGGTCGATCATCACGCCGATGGACCCCGCCGACATGATAAACAGAATGACCACGACGATCTTGGCCAGCACACCCATCTGCGCCCACAGTTGGGGAATGTTCCATCCTACCGCCCCTTCCTGAAGCAACAGAAACGCCCAAACTTGCGATTGTAAAAGCATTGTTCCTTTTCTCCTGCGAGTTGAATTTTACTTTCATTGCCCGCAGCCCCCGGAGCCGCTCCGCGAGCTGCCGGCAGGAATCCTCAATTGCTCAACGTGAAATTCACGTCGATCTGCGTCACCACCTCCACCGGCTCCCCGTTGAGGAGCGTAGGACGGTATTTCCACTGTCTAACCGCTTCCTGGGCCGCGGGTATCAGCAGCGGATGGCCGCTGATCACCTGCAGATTCTGGATCTCGCCGTCCTTGCCGATGATGGCCGTGAAACGGACTTGACCCTGAATGCGGGCCTGCTTGGCCAGCGCCGGGTACTGCGGGGTGATCCTCCGGATCAGGTTCGCCTGCTGTACGTTGCCACCCACGCGAATCCGGGTAATCTTGGGCGCTTCCACCTTCACCGGGGGCGGAGGCGGAGGCGGAGCCGCAGTAGGCATCGAGCCGATGATGCCCCCGATTACGCCGCCCGCCGTGCCGCCAGGCACACCGCCCGGCACGCCACCCACCACGCCGCCGCCGGAGCTCGGAGGCAGCTCGTCTTCCTTGATCTCCGCTACCTGTTTGGGGATCACCTTGGGAGCCATCAACCGCCCCGAGTCGAACTGACGAGGGATGACTCGGGCCACTTTAGGAATCACCGCGGCCGGAGGGGGCGGTGGCGGAGGCGGGGGTGGCGGCGCCACCAGGAAGCTGGTCAGCGTGGTCCTGGGAAGCGCATCGAAATAGATCAGGGGGAACAGGACCAACAGGCCGATCACCAGCACCTGTATCCCGAAGGACAACATGAAGGTCCAGGGCTTGTTGGTCCTCCCGCCCTCGAGGAGGCTTTGTTCGAACATATCGGAGTACCCTTTCCTATTTTCTATTGCGTCCCGGCGCCACGCGCCGGAACCCCAACCCAAACACCGCTACTTCTGCGCCTTCACGGGCCCCCTGCGGGGCGCCGGCCCGGGCGCCGCAGCGGCCGGACGATAGCCCGGCCTCTTTCGCGAATCGCTGAGATCCTGCCAGTACACCACGATCGGGCTGGCCACGAAGATCGACGAATACGTCCCAATAATAATACCAATCACCAGGGCCAGCGAAAAGCCGTGCAGCACTTCCCCGCCAAACAGGAACAAAGAGAGCACCGCCAGGAAAGTGAGGCCGGAGGTCAGAATGGTCCGGCTCAGCGTCTGATTGACGCTCTTGTTAACCAGCGCCCCCAGCTTCTCGCGGTGCGGAAGTCTCAGGTTCTCCCGGATCCGGTCGAACACCACGATGGTGTCGTTCATCGAATAGCCGACCAGCGTCAGCAGCGCCGCGATCACCGTCAGCGAGATCTCCTTATTGAAGATCGAGAACAGCCCGATGGTGATGATGGTGTCGTGAAATGCCGCCACCACGGCCGCCACTCCGTAGATCCACTCGAACCGGAAGGCGATGTAAACCAGCATCCCGCCCAGCGCCAGCAGCGTCGCCCGGATGGCCTGGGAGCGCAGCTCCGCGCCCGCCTTCGGCCCCACGATATCCACGCTCTTCACGTTGAACGGCGCCAGGTAGCACTCCTGCTTCAGCGTCCGGATCACCGCCGGCGTCACCCCCGGAATCCCGCTTAACTCGTCGAAGCTGGACACCAGCCCGGAGCGGTTTCTGTCCCGGTAGTCCTTCAGCCGGCCCAGCAAATCCTGCAACTGGGTCTCGCTCAGCGACGCTCCGGCGCCAATGAGCGGGTCGCGCAGCCGGTCCGCCAGCGCATCCTGGCCCGCGTTGTTGAAATCCAGCTTGCCGCTCGCCGGTTGCCCGAAGGTGGCGTCCAGCGTCTCGGTGATGGCCTGCCGGGAGGCGGCCAGTTCCTGGTCGCTCTTCAGCTCCGTCCCGATCAGCACCTCGTTCCCGCCCCCCACCACGTTCTGCACCGTGATCTCCCCGGTGATGCGCCGCGAGAGCGCCGCGCGAATCTTCTCCACCGGAGGCGGATTCTGGAACTTCACGAACATGTTCGTCCCGCCGCGGAAGTCGATCCCGTAGCGCGGGCCCCCCTTCATGACCATGCTCCCGATGCCAAGAACCGAAAGCACCAGCGAGGCGCCGATGAAGGGCCACTTGTTGCCCAGGAAGTCAAAATTAGTATTTCTAAATATTTCCATGCGGAGCGCCGTGCTGGTACCCGAAGAATTGGACACCAGCTTCCCGAATTAAGTTCCCGATCACCGAGGTTAAAACCGTCACAGATCCCCTAAATACTCAGTTCCGTCACCTGGGCCTGGCGGTTGATGTGCCAATCGAACATGGCCCTGGAGACCACCACCGCCGTGAAGACATTGGCCAGCAGGCCGATCACCAGAGTGACCGCGAAGCCTTTCACCGGGCCCGTGCCGAACATGAACAGAAAGGCGCAGGATACCACCGTTGTCACGTGCGTGTCGACAATGGTCCGGAAGGCCTTGTTGAAGCCCGCCGCGACCGCCGGCACCACTCCGTTGCCCGCCCGCAGCTCCTCGCGAATCCGTTCAAAAATAAGCACATTGCTATCCACCGCCATGCCGATCGTGAGGATCACCCCGGCGATCCCGGGCAAGGTCAGCACCGCACCGACATAGCTCAGCACCGCCAGCAGGATGATGGTGTTCAGGAACAGGGCCAGCACCGCGTTCACGCCCGCCCCCTTGTAGTAGATCAGCATGGCCAGGATCACCAACCCCAGCCCCACGATGCCCGCCATCAGCCCCTGCCGGATCGAGTCCGCGCCCAGCGAAGGCCCTACCGTGCGCTCCTCCGGGTATTGGATTCCCGCCGGCAGCGATCCCTCCCTCAGCACCAGCGCCAGGTCGGAGGCGTCCTGCTCGTTCGCGGCGCCCGTGATGCGGCCGGAATCCTCGATGCGGTTCTGTATGGTGGGAGCGCTGCGAACCTGGTTGTCCAGGACGATCGCCAGCTTGTTGCCAATATTGGACTCCGTGAAGCGGGCGAACCGCCGGGCACCATCCTTGCCCAGCACGAAGTCGGTTTCCCAACGGCCCATCTCGCCCCGGCTGGGGCGGGCGTTGCGCAGGTCGCGGCCCGTTACCACCGCGGTGCGGCCCAGCAGGTACCAGACGTCGCCGCCCTCTTCGCCGCGCGCGCTCCCCCGGACCAGCTTCGAATCCAGGGGCAAAACCCCGCCGTTCTTGGCTAGCGCGTCGTCCCGGCTCGCGTAGGGACCGCCCTTGACCGCGCACAGCTCCAGCATGGCCGCCGTTTGCATGATCCCCTTCACGCGCGCCGGATCGTCCACGCCCGGCAGCTCGACCACCAGCTCGAACTCCGCATCCGCGCGGCGGCGCTCCTGGATGGTGGTCTCCCCGACGCCCAGCCCGTTGATGCGGTGCTCGATGGTCTGCTTGGTCTGGTCCAGCGTGTCCTTTTTCAGCGCGATCAAATCCGTCGGCTTCATGTTCAGACGGTATTCCGTGGGGCTCACGCCGGTCAGGAACCAGGACGCGTACCGGCTGGTGTTGATCAGGTTGCGCAGGTCGCTGACCTTGCTTGGCGACACACCCTTGATGTTGATCTGGATGCTGTCGGCTTCCTTTACGGTGGACGGATCGTTCCGCTCCATCCCCACGTAGTCGATCCCGTTCTTGCGCAGGTCTTCCTTCAGGCTCTCCATGGTCCGGTCGGCCTCGGCCTTCATGGCATCCTGCACCTGGACCTCCAGCACCAGGAAGCTCCCGCCCTTCAAGTCCAGCCCCAGCCGAATGTTGTTCTTGAGGTTGGCCTTCAGTTCGTCCACGGACTTGGGCAGCCCGACTATTCCGTAGGCTGCCAGCAACAGCACGCCCACAATGACGCTGGTTCTCGCTTTAGGGGCTTGGATCATCGGTTCTTTCCGGTCGCGGAGTTGTTACTTCTTGGCTTCTCCCTGCTGGATGGTGCTCGATACGGCGCTCCGCGCCACCTGCAATTTGACGTTGTCGGGCTTGACGCGCAGAATCAGCGTGTCGTCGTCGTTCATCGCCACGATGGCGCCCACGATGCCGCCGCTGGTCACCACCGTCTGGCCGTTCTGCAGCTCCGAGAGCATCTTCTGCTGCTGCTTACGCTGCCTCTGCATGGGCCGGATCACCAGAAAGTAGAAGATGGCGAAGATCAGAAAGAACGGCAGGAGGCCCGTTAGCGGGTTGGCTGCTTGAGGAGTCGCGGATGGCGTGTCGACAAACAAATTCAGGAGCACGATCGGCCTCACGTCGCCGTCCGGTCCCCGCCCTCGCTCTGCATGGCGATACACACAGCCATTCCAGAGGTCGAGGGGAAGTGCCTAACCGACTTCCTTTATCCTGAAACCGGCACGGAGCGGATCGCTTCCAAGTACTCGGGTAGCGTTCCTATCAATATAGAGTGCCTGATCCGCCTCATGATGTCAAGGTAGTGGTGCAGGTTGTGCAAAGTGGCCAGGCTGGCGAACAAAATCTCCCCCGCCTGGAACAGGTGGCGCAGGTAGGCGCGCGAGAAGTTCCGGCAGGTGTAGCACGGGCAGGCCGCATCCAGCGGATCGGGGTCTTCCTTGTAGCGCGCATGCTTGATAACGACCCTCCCCCGGCTCGTGAACAGGCAGCCGTTGCGGGCGTTGCGCGACGGCAGCACGCAATCCATCATGTCCACGCCCCGCGCCACGTATTCCCCCAATTCCTCGGGCATCCCCACTCCCATGACGTAGCGCGGCCTCTCGCGCGGCAGCAGCGGCGCCGTGATTTCCACCATTTCCAGGCTCAGCGCCCGCGGCTCGCCCACCGACAGGCCGCCGATCGCATAACCCTCCGCCTCCAGCGGCAGCAGTTCCTCCGCGCACCAGCGGCGCAGGTCGCCGTAGCTGGCGCCCTGCACGATCGGGAACAGGCTCGCGTGCTCTTTCTCCGGCCGGTTCCGGTAATGCGAGAAAGCCGCCCGCGCCCAGCGTAGCGTGCGCTCCACCGACTGCCGCGCTTGTGCGTGCCCCGCCGGATACTCCAGGCACTCGTCCAGCGCCATCATAATGTCGCTCCCCAGCGCCAGTTGCACGTCCACGGTGGATTCCGGCGTGAACAGGTGCGCGTCGCCGTCCAGGTGCGAGCGGAACAGCACGCCTTCGTCCGTCACCTGCCGCAAATCGCTCAGGCTGAAAACCTGGTAGCCGCCGGAATCCGTCAGGATGGCCCGCGGCCAGCTCATGAAGCGGTGCAGGCCTCCCAGGGAGCGGATCGATTCGTGACCCGGCCGAAGATAAAGATGATACGTGTTGGCCAGCAGGATGCGCACGTCCAGATCGGCCAGCAGGTCCCGCTGCGCCACGCCCTTGACCGTGGCCTGCGTGCCCACCGGCATGAACACCGGCGTCTCTATGTCGCCATGCGGCGTGTGCAGAACGCCCGCCCGCGCCCGTGTCCGCGGGCACTCGGCGACGATCTCGAACGTAACGGCGGGCACGCCACCATTCTACCGGGCGGTAGCGCCGGCAGTCTCGTTCTGCCCGGTGGCCCCGAAATATGCAATTCAGGTTGCTTTAGGTGTTCTTGGGGTATAGACTTTTCGGAGTCGGCGGAGAGACGCACATGCCGGGGATACGCGCGTTTTGTGGAATGATCGTGGCCTTGAATGTAATCGCAGCCGCGCAACCTGCGGGAGCGCAGACGCGAACCGGGGGCAGCGTAGTCGTCAGCGCGAAAATCGATCCGCGGGTCCGGGAACGGGCGCAGTCGGAGCCACCGATTCCGGTCTTTACCGTCCTGCGGTACCAGCCGCAGCGCGAGATCTTCGAGCGGGCCAAGGCCGCCAGCGCGTTGCACCTCCAGGTAGCCGAGTCCCGGTACCAGCAGGCGGCGCGGCTGACGTTCGCCAGCGCCGAAGAGTTGCGTCAGGCCCGGGAGGCGTTGGACGCGGTGGTCTTGCGGACCCGCCAGCAGGCCTTCCAGGACATCCAGCAGGCCATCGGGCGGGATCAGGATGCGCTGGAAGGCCGGCTGCGCGGGCTCGGGGCGGCTCGCATTTCCCGCTACCTGGGAATCAACATGCTGACGGCGGAGATCCCGGCCTCGGCGATCGCGGCGCTCGAAGCCGACCCGGTGATCGCGCAGGTGTTTCCGGTAGAGAAGCAGTACCCGCAACTCGTCAACAGCGTGCCCGCCCTGGGCGCGCCGGCGTTCTGGAACGCGGGCTACACGGGGCAGGGAGAGCCGGTGGGCATCCTGGACAGCGGGGTCAGGACCAATCATCCGGCGTTCGCGGGGGTCTCGATCGTCAGCCAGGTGTTTCTGACCTACGGCAGCACGGACCGTTGTTTCGCCGATAACGCCGGTTCGGGCGAGGACCAGCAGGGCCATGGCACCCTCGTCGGCGGGGTCGTCGCGAGTCAGGGCTCGGCCGGGTGGACCAACTACCTGGGAGTGGCCAAGGGACTCGGTACGCTCTACAACCTGAAGGTCGCCTACGCTAGCTCCTGCAGCGGCACCCCCCTGTCCTCGGATCAGCGCGACGTGCTTGCGGCGCTCGATTGGGCGGTCGCTAACACCCCGCTGACCATCTTCAACTACAGTTACGGCAGCCCGACCTCGCTCGACGACGACGCTTTCAGCCAAGCGTTCGATCAGTATATGGACACCTACGGGCTGACCGTCGCGTTTGCCGCCGGCGACGGCGGGCCCGCGGCCCAGACTGTTGTTACTCCGGCGATTTCATACAACGGAATCGCGGTCGGAAACTGGGTTTCGCGCGGCTCAATGAACCCTACGAGCGCCGTCGGCCGCACTGCCTTCTTCAGGGCCAAACCGGACCTGGCGGCGCCGGGCACCAACATATTCTCCGCGAACTATCTCTGGGACAGTTCACCCTCGACCTCCGACGACTTTGTGAGCGCGACGGGAACCAGCATGGCCGCGCCCCACATTGCAGGATCCGCGGCCTTGCTTCGGAGCGCGGGTGTTTCCGATCCCTTGGCGATCAAGGCGATCCTGATTAACACAACCGATAATCCGGGCTGGGCGGCCGATTCGGGCTGGGGATTCACGAACCTCGATCGAGCGGCAACGCATTTGTATCATGACACGGGCAGTCTTGCAACCGGCGGCTGCCAGTTTTACCAAGTGGCGCCTTCGGCAGACTTTCGCGCCACCGTCACGTGGAACCGGCACATGGTCGGAGGAACTTCCTATGTGAGCATTCTGGTGCCGTTCAGCATAGACGCCTTCGGGCGCTTCTTCACCTTGCCGGTGGGCTTTGGAAACGACAACGACGTAGTGCAATTGTCCGGAACGGACTCCGCCAACGGGGTGGTTGGGCTGAGCGTAAACGGTTCGGTCGCGGGTGTCAGCTCCGAGCCCTTCGCAATCGCCTTCAGCGGCCCATGGACTCGCTTGTCCGGCCCGCAGCTCGGCGTTTCGTGCGCCGCGCCGCCGGTCCCATCCGGCTCGTCGTTTTCCGTGACCTGCAACGTGACCAACAGCGGCGACTTGGCGGTATCGGGGGAGCTCCAACCGACGCTGCCGGCCGGGTTCGGGTCGGCCGACGAGTGGGACTTCCCAGACCTGCAACCCGGAACTCCTCAATCGTTCACGATAGACATCCGCGCCACAGTCGTCCCAGGGACCTACAGCGTCGGCGTCAGCGTGAGTGGCGGGTCCACTTGTAACTTGTCGGCATCCAGCAGTTTCCCGGTTACAGTCTATCCGGCGCTGCCGCCGCCGGCGCTGCTCTCGCCAGGGAACGGCGCCACAGGGGTCTCGCAAAACCCGACCTTGACCTGGAACGCTTCCGCGGGGGCGACTTCCTACGACGTGTATCTCGGGACGGCAACCTATAGCGGCTATCAAGGATCCATCGGATTCAGCGTCTCTCCGTCCCTGGTCGCCAACACCACCGGAACCAGCTACACGCCGAGCGCGCTCACCCCTGGGACCCTCTACTACTGGCAGATCGTAGCCAAGAATGGCAGCGGGGCGGTTTCTTCGGCTGTCTGGTCATTCATGACCGCGGCTCCTCAGACCGGCCAGCAACAGTACATCATCACCACGATGGCGGGGACAAACGGGAACCTAGGTTACGGGGGTGACGGAGGCCCGGCCATTGGTGCTACGTTCAACCAGCCGGCCCACGTGGCGCTAGATGCTGCGGGCAACCTTTACATCGCTGACAAGTTCAACTATCGGGTCCGCAAAATCGCGCCCAATGGTATCATCACCACGGTAGCGGGCAATGGTACCCCAGGCTACTCCGGCGACGGAGGTCCGGCGACCAACGCGCAGTTTAACGCGCCCCAGGGACTGGCGGTCGATCCCGCCGGAAGCATCTACATCTCGGACATGTATAACAATCTAATCCGCAAGGTGGCGCCGGACGGCACTATCACGACGGTGGCGGGCTACACACTCCTCGTCGGCGGCAATACATGCTACTACTCTGGCGACGGCGGTCCCGCCCTTGGCGCGTCGCTTTGCTTTCCGGACGGCCTCGCGCTGGATGCCGCCGGCGGCCTCTACATCGCGGACAGCCTCAACGAGGTTATCAGGAAGATCTTTCCCAACGGCACCATCAATACTGTGGCTGGCGGCACTCACACCACCGAGGGCGACGGAGGCCCCGCCCTTGGCGTCGATTTGGAGATCCCTTTCGATGTGGCTGTAGGCACCGCAGGCAACTGGTACATCGCTCAGTCCTACAACTATGCCATTACTTTGAACGGCATCCCAGGCTCCATCTATAACAACCGTATTCGCAAGGTGAATTTGGACGGCATCATCACCACGCTCGCTGGCGGATGGACCCAGGGTAATTCGGGCGACGGAGGCCCGGCAGCGGACGCCGAGCTGGAGGGTGCCTCGATTGTCGCGGCGGACGACGCCGGCAACGTGTACATCCCCTCTGACTACTTCATCCGCAAGGTGGATACAAATGGCATCATCAACGCAATTGCAGGCGGAGGCAACTGGGGAACGGCCACCAGCAGCTCCGTCGCGTACACTCCGGGCGACGGCGGCATGGGCACCGACGCCTTTCTTCTTGGTCCCGGAAGCTTGGTCGTGGACTCTGCAGGCGAGATCTTTTTCGTAGACGGCTCCTTGGTTCGCGTTCTGCTGCCGGTGGGCACTGCCTGCCAGTACGGGTTGGACCAAACCGCGGTTGCAGTGCCAGTGGCCGGTGGCGTCGTGCCCATCGGGATCCGGACCGGCCAGGCCTGCTCGTGGGTGGTCTCTGGTCTTCCTACCTGGATGGGCGGCAACGTTTTCGGCTCGGGTCCTGCGACATTCAACTTGCTGGTCACCGCCAACCCGGGCCTCCTGCGCACGGCGACGATTTCCGTCGCTGGGATAGCGGTCGCGGTCATGCAGGGGGCTGGCGCGTGCTCTTACAGCTTCAGCCCCGGCACCCTCACGATCCCCTCGGACGGCGGCGCCGGCTCCATCACGGTCACTGCGGACCCGGGTTGCCCGTGGGCCGCCTCGACCCCGGTGGACTGGGCCACCTTCACCGGACCCACTTCTGGCATTGGAAACGGCACGCTAAGCTTCTCCGTCCAGGCCAACAATACCGGCGCGGCACGCACAGGCGCCATCACGATCACCGGGCAGGCCCTCTCAGTGACGCAGAGCGGGGCCCCCCCGCCTCAGATCCTCGCGAATGGCATCGTGAACAGCGCGACCTTCAAGGTCGAACCGCTTTCCCCTGGCGCCTGGTTCTCCATCTTCGGCCTCTACCTCGGGAGCGCGGCCCAATGGACCGTCACCAGCACATTGTCTCTCGGAGGCGCCTCGGTGACGGTGTGCGGGCAGCCGGCGGTCCTCAGCTACAGTTCCGGACCGCTCGCCTCGAATGGGTCCACCCTCTGGCAGATCAACGCCCTGATGCCGGATGGAGTTGCGGGACAGACCTCCTGCCCGGTCGTGGTAACGGTCAATGGCCAGATCTCCCCGACCGCCAGCGTGGTCATAGAGGCGGGCGTGATGGAGCTGTTCGGCTTCACCTCCTCAGCCGGTCCGCTGCCCATCGTGACGCATTTGGACTACAGCCTGGTCGGCCCAGCCAGTGCGGGTCTGAAGCCGGCCCAGCCCGGCGAAACGCTCGTGGGATGGGGCACCGGGGATTGCAGCACTCCCGTGGTCACCGTCGGAGGCGCCAACGCCCCCGTGGGTTACTCGGGACGCGTGGCTCCAGGGCTCTGTCAACTGAATTTCACAGTGCCCAGCGGCCTCGCCGGTCAGAACCCACTGCGGATCTCGACTTCGCCCAGCTCTTATGTCCTGTGGCTCGCCCCATAGTCTCCGAGTCCGCCGGCCGGAGCCGTTCCCTCGACCAGACACGGATTGCCCCGCCGCTCCTCAGGCGCTGTTGCTACGATAGAAGTACACTCCCCTATGGCTCTGCGCTTCTACAACACGCTCACCCAACGTATCGAGGACTTCACTCCCCTCGAAGACAACGTCGTGCGCATGTACACCTGCGGCCCCACCGTTTGGAACTTTGCGCACATCGGCAATCTGCGGACCTTCACCTTCGTCGACGTTCTGCGCCGCTGGCTGCGCTACCGGGGCTACCGGCTGGATCACGTCATGAACATCACCGACGTGGACGACCGCATCATCCAGAAGTCGGTCGAGGCCGGCCAATCCCTCCAGGAGTACACCGCCGCCTACACCCAGGCCTTTCTCGAGGACACGGCCACGCTGCGCCTGGAGCGGCCCGAGCACCTGGTGCACGCCACCGATCACATCGACGACATGGCGGCTGCCATCCACAAACTCACCGAGAAAGGCTTCACCTACGAGAGCGACGGCTCCGTCTATTTCCGCATCGCCAGCTTTCCGGGCTATGGGAAGCTCTCGCACGCCGATTTCAGCGGCATCCGCGCCGGGGTGCGCGTGGAGGCCGATCGCTACGAGAAGGACGACGCGCGGGACTTCGCCTTGTGGAAGGCCCTCAAACCCGGCGAGCCGGGCTGGGACACCGTGATCGGCCGCGGCCGCCCCGGCTGGCACATCGAGTGCTCCGTGATGGCCATGAAGTACCTGGGCGCGACCCTGGACATTCACGCCGGCGGCGTCGACCTGACCTTTCCCCATCATGAGAACGAAATCGCCCAATCCGAGGCCCTCTCCGGCCTCCCGTTCGCGCGCTTCTGGCTGCATGCCGAGCACCTGATCCTCTCCGGCGAGGTGATGTCCAAATCGCTCGGCAACTTCATCACTCTGCGCGACGTGCTGGCGCAGGGCTACCGGCCCGAGGCCATCCGTTACCTGCTCACCTCTGTCCCCTACCGCAAGAAACTGAATTTCACCTCCGACAGCCTGCCTTCGGCCGAGACCGCCGTCGAGCGCCTACGCAACTTCAAGCTGCGGCTGGAGACCGACAAGTACGCCGAGGGCGTGAACCAGAGCCTCATCGAGCGGACGCAGCAGGCCACCACCCGCTTCGAGGAAGCGCTCGACGACGACCTGAACACCGCCGAAGCCCTGGCCGCCGCCTTCGAGCTCGTCCGCGACGCCAACTCCGCCATGGACGCGGGCGAATTCCTCGCCTCCAATGTGGCTCCGGCGCTCGAGTTCCTGCGCCGCTTCGATGCCATCTTCGACGTGCTCCGGCCAACCCAGCAGGAAAGCGGCCTCACCGACGCCCAGATCGAAGCGCTCATCGCGGAGCGCAACCAGGCCCGCCAGTCCCGCAATTTCGCCCGCTCCGACGAAATCCGCAAGCAGCTCCTGGAGCAGGGCGTGGTCCTCGAGGACACCAAAGAGGGCGCTCGCTGGAAGCGGAAGTAGCGCCGGCGGACTTGCCGCCGGTGTCCCTGACTTCCTTGTAACCCCACCCCTGCCCCTGATAGTCTAAACTGAGGAACGGGGAGAAGTGTCCCCCCCGGGAGTCGTTCACGGAGCGTTGGAATTATTATGTACGGAACTCGTATCTTCCTTCTTCTTGGTTCGTGTGCGTTGCTAGCCGGTTCGGTCGCCTACGGCGCCACGCCGCCCTCGGCCGCTACGGCCCGCCAGGCGCTCCGCGACCTGCCTCTCTACTTCGAACCCAACCAGGGCCAGTGGAATCCGCAAGTGAAGTTCTCCGCGCGGGCGGGTGACGGCCGCGTTTTCCTGACCGGCCGTGGAGTGGAGCTGTCGGTTCCCGGCTCCGGCGCCGAAGCTGCCCGCGTGGCCAGCATTTCCCTGCTCAACTCCAATCGCTCGCCAGTCGCCGCGGGCCTCGATCCGCTGCCCGGCCGCACCAGCTACTTCCTCGGCAACGACCCGGCCAAGTGGCGCCAAGACGTGAGCCACTATGCCCGCGTCCGCTATGGCGGAGTTTATCCCGGCATCGACGTGGTCTACTACGGCAACCAGAACCAGCTCGAATACGATTTCATCCTTCACCCCGGCGCGGATCCCGGCCGCATCCGGCTCAAGTTCCAAGGTGCGGGCCGTTTGAGCCTGAACGCAGAAGGCGACCTGGTGCTCGAAGAGGGTGGCGTGCGTCTGGTGCAGAAGCGGCCCAACTTCTACCAGCAGGCGCCGGATTCTCCGCTGCGCCGCCAGGTCTGGGGCCGGTACAAGCTGGTCGCGAGCAACGTGGCGGCCGTCGAGGTAGGGCCTTATGACCGGTCTCAGCCGCTCACCGTCGATCCCGTGGTGGTCTACGCCTCTTACCTGGGAGGCACCCTGGCCGACGTCGTGACCTCCGTGAAGGTGGATAGCGCCGGGATGGTCTACGTCTATGGGTACACCAACACGGGCGACCTGGTCGCGACCATCGGAGCTTACCAGACCGCCACCTCCGGCCAGACCGACCTGTTCATAGCCAAGTTCGATCCCACACAGTCCGGAGCGAACTCCCTGATCTACTTCAGCTACCTCGGCGGGACCGGAACGGACATCTCGACGGGCATGGCGCTCGATTCCTCGGGCAACGTCTACCTCACCGGTTACACGACCTCGACCACTTTCCCCATGGCGGGCTCTCCCTTCCAGAGCGCCCTGGTGACCACCGCTACCACGGCTGGCAACACCGGCCAGAACGCCTTCGTAGTGAAGTTCAGTCCCAAGGGCCTGGGCACAGCCGACCTGGCTTACTCCACCTATCTCGGCGGATCGGGTTTCGACAGGGGAAACGACATCGCTGTGGATGCCTCGGGAGCCGTCTACGTCGTAGGCACCACCACGTCCGGCGACTTTCCCCTGTCCGCTTCGGCTTATGCGAAAGCCCGCTGGGGTCTCACGGATTCCTTTATCACCAAGCTGGTTCCCGGCTCCTCGACGCTGGCTTACAGCAGTTTCCTCGGCGGTGAGTTGGACGACGACGGCCGCGCCATCGCCGTCACGCCCGGTGGCATGATCTACATCGCGGGAACCACCTCCGGGACCGAGTTTCCGCTCGCCGGCAACGCCTATCAAACCACCCTCCAAGGTTCTTACGGCATCTTCGTGGCGCAGATCGATCCCACCCAATACGGCGTGAATTCGTTGATCTATGCGACCTACATCAGTGCCTCCGTCGCCGACGAGCTTCGCGGCATGGCGCTCGATCCCTCCGGCAACCTCCTGTTGACCGGTTATACGATGTCGCCCGATTTCCCCGTGACTCCGCATGCCGCCCAAACCACCCTGGGAGGCAACACCGACGCTTTCGTCGCCAGCGTGAACCCCGCCGCGCCCCCCTCTTCCTTCATTAACTACGCCACCTTCCTGGGCGGCCAAGCGGGCGACGCCGGCGAGGCCATCGCTTCGGACTCCCAGGGCAACGCCTTCGTCACCGGCTACACCATGTCGGTCGACTTTCCCGTTACCCCCGGCGCCCTGCAGACGACCTGGGGCTATGGCATCGACATCTTCCTGGCCGAGCTGAGCCCCACTGGCGGCCTCCTTTACTCCACCTATATGGGACAGACCGGCGTGAACGTCGGTTACGCCATCGCGGTCGGCCAGGACGGCGCCGTCTACTTCGGAGGCGCCACGCAGGTCGAGGGGATTTCCCCCACCCCAAACGCCTTCCAGGGCAGCTTTGGCGGCGGCTCCAGCGACGGTTTTTTGGTGGTGATTACCGGCCTGGCCAGCCCAGATCCGGTGGTGCAGGGGCATTCGACTCTGCCCATTGCGCTCCCCCACTTTCTGCTATACTGATTCCTTCATGCGAGTCGTGTCCGCCACGGTCGATCATCGCCACCATCATGCGCCAGACCAGGCGACGGGCTGACTTCTGACCTGCTTTCACCAATAATCGGAAAGGGCGCCCGCCGCACAATGGCGGGCTTTTTTGTTGGGGCACCCAATGGAACTCGATTTCAAGAAACTCGACGGGCTGCTGCCGGCCATCGTTCAGGACGCCTCCAGCGGCCGCGTGCTCATGCTCGGCTTCATGAACCGGGAGTCGTTCCGAAGGACTGTGGAAACCGGCTTCGCCACCTTTTACAGCCGCTCCCGCGGCAAGCTGTGGATGAAGGGCGAAAGCTCGGGCCATCGCCTCGCGGTCAAGGAAATCTCGACCGACTGCGACCAGGACGCGCTGCTCCTGCGCGTCGAGGCTTTTGGCCCCGGCGTCTGCCACAACGGCTACCAGAGCTGCTTCTACCGAAGGTTCGACGCGGGCGAGTGGGTCGAGTCCGAGCCGCGCACCTACGATCCCCGCGTGGTTTATGGAGGCCAATCGTGAAACTCAAGCTCGGCATTCCCAAGGGCAGCCTCGAAAACGCGACCATCGATTTGTTCCGCCGCGCCGGCTTCCTCATCTCCACCACCAGCCGCTCCTATTTCCCCTCCATCGACGACCCGGAGATCGAGTGCATGCTAATACGCGCCCAGGAAATGGCCCGCTACGTCGACGACGGCGTGCTGGACGCCGGCCTCACCGGCCGCGACTGGGTCGAGGAGTGCGAGGCCCATGTCGAAACTGTCGCCGACCTCATCTACGCCAAGCAGAGTTTCGGCAAGGTGCGCTGGGTCTTGGCTGTCCCCGAAGCCTCCAGTTTCCGCTCCGTCAAGGATCTCGAAGGCAAGATCATCGCCACCGAACTGGTCGGCGCCACCAAGCGCTACCTGGCCGCCAACGGGGTCACGGCCAAGGTCGAATTCAGTTGGGGCGCCACCGAGGTGAAGCCGCCCGAGCTGGCCGACGCCATCGTCGAGGTCACCGAGACCGGTTCCTCCCTGCGCGCCAACAAGCTGCGCATCATCGAAACCGTCATCGAGTCCAACACCCAGTTAATCGCCAACCTGGACGCCTGGAAGGACCCCTGGAAGCGCCGCAAGCTCGAAGACATCAAGATGCTGCTGGAGGGCGCCATCAACGCGCTGGGCAAGGTGGGCCTGATGCTCAACGTCCACCGCGACAGCCTCCGCGCGGTGCTGGATGTGCTCCCCGCCCTCAAGAATCCCACCATCTCGCACCTCAGCGACGACAACTGGCTGGCGGTGAACACCATCCTCGACGAATCCACCGTGCGCACCATCATCCCGCGGCTCAAGGAGGCCGGGGCGCAGGGCATCGTCGAGTATCCGCTCAACAAGATCGTGATGTGAGCCATGCTGCGGATCGTTGAATCGAAAAATGCGGGTAGCCTGTTGCGGCGGCGTGCGGCGCGCATGGCCGAGGCCGAGGCCACCGTGCGGCCCATCCTGGAAGCCGTGCGCAAGCGCGGCGATCGCGCCCTGATTGCTTACGCCCGCCGCCTGGACGGACTGGACCGCCCTAGCGTCCGCGTCCCGGCCCGCGAATTGAAGCGGGCGGCCACCCGCTTAGCCCCCGAGTTGCGCTCCGCGGTCGAGCTGGCCTCCGCGAACATTCGGGCCTTCGCGCAAACGCAGTTGCCCCGCGAGCAAACGGTAGAGCTCGCGCCGGGGCTGCGGCTGGGCCAGATCGTGCGCCCGCTCGACGCCGTGGCCGCCTACATTCCTTCCGGCCGCTATCCGCTGCCCTCCACGCTGATGATGACCGTGATCCCCGCCCAGGTGGCGGGCGTCCCTCGTATCGTGGTGGCTTCGCCCAAGCCCGTGATGGCCATCTACGGCGTGGCATCCATGCTCGGCGTCTCGGACGTCTTCCAAATGGGCGGCGCGCACGCCATCGCGGCCTTCGCCTTCGGCACCCGCACCGTCCCCAAGGTGGATCGCATCGTCGGCCCCGGCAACATCTACGTCGCCGCCGCCAAGAAGCTGCTCGCCGGCGAGGTCGGGATCGATTTCGTCGCCGGCCCGAGCGAGATTCTCATCATCGCCCAGGATGGCGACCCGCGCGTCGTCGCCGCCGACATGCTGGCCCAGGCCGAGCACGATGTCGAGGCTTCGGCCATCCTGCTGACCAGTTCGAAATCGCTGGCCAAAGCCGTGGCCGCCGAGGTCGCTCGTCAGCTTGAGAGCCTGCCCACCGCGCCGGTGGCCGCCCAGGCGATCTCCAAGAACAGCGCCATCATTCTGGTGCGCTCGACCGATGAGGCCCTCGAACTGGCGAATCAGTTCGCCCCCGAGCACCTCAGCATTCCCGAGTCGTCGCTGCTCCACCAGATTCGCCATGCGGGCAGCGTTTTCGTGGGGCCTTTCAGCCCCGAGGCGGCGGGCGACTACGCCTCCGGTCCCAACCATGTCCTGCCCACCGGCGGCGCGGCCCGCCAGCGCGGCGGCTTGTCGGCGGCGGATTTCGTCAAAGTGATTTCAGTGCAGGAGTTGAACGCGGAGGCGCTGGCCGCGCTGGCCCCCGCCATTTCGACGCTGGCGCGTGCCGAGGGCCTCGAAGCGCACGCCCGCTCTGTGGAGGTTCGAACCAATGGCTGACGGATTGCGCCCGCGCGCGGCGGTCCTCAAAATGGCGCCCTATTCGCCGCCCACCTCGGGCCGCGCGGACAAGCTGCGCCTGGATTTCAACGAGAACACCGTCGGCTGCTCGCCGCGCGTACTCGACTTCCTGCGCGAGCGCCTCTCCGAGGACGGCCTCTCGGTTTATCCCGAGTATGTGGAAGCCAAGCCCGAGTTGGCCGCCTTCTTCGGAGTTTCCCCCGACGAGCTGATCTTCACCAACGGAACCGACGAGGCCATCCAAGTCCTGGTCAACACTTACGTAGACCGCGGTGGCGACGTTTTCCTCCTGCGTCCTTCCTACGCCATGTACCGTTTCTACGCCGAGGTCGCCGGAGCCGCCATTCGCGAAATCGACTACCGCCCCAGCGATCTCGCCTTTCCCCTCGAGCCGCTTCTGGACTCCATCGGCCCCTACACCAGCGCCGTCCTCATCGCCAATCCCAACAATCCCACCGGCACGGGCGTCGATCTCAACGGCATCCTCTGCATTCTCGAGAAGGCCCGCAACGCCGCCGTCCTGATCGACGAGGCCTACTTCGAATTCTGCGGCCTCACCGCGCTGCCGCTCATCCGGCGCTGCCCGAACCTCTTCGTCAGCCGCACCTTTTCGAAGGTCTACGGGATGGCCGCCATGCGCATCGGCTGCCTCTTTTCGTGCCCTCGCAACATCGCCTTCCTGCGCAAGGCCCAGTCTCCCTATAGCGTGAATACGCTGGCCGTGCTGGCCGCCCGCGCGGCCATTCAAGACCGCGCCTACATCGAGAGTTACGTCGCCGAGGTGCTCGCCGCCCGCGATCTGCTGCGCTCGGGCCTGGACGAGTTGGGCATTCCCTACTATCCCAGCGACGCCAATTTCATCCTCATGCGCATCGGCCCGCGCTCCATCGAAATCCGCGACCGCCTGCGTGAAAAAGGGGTTCTGGTGCGCGATCGCAGTTACGACATTCCCGGCACGGTCCGCGTCACCGTCGGCACGCGCGAGCAGGTCGGCCGCTTCCTCGAAGAATTGAAGGGCATCTGGCAATGACCGAAGGCTTCCTGATCTTCGATATGGACGGCGTCCTAGTCGACGTGAGCGAATCCTATCGCGCCACCATCGTCCAGACCGTCGCCGATTACACCGGCCAACAGGTCGGCCCCGATCTCATTCAGGATTACAAGAACCGTGGCGGCTGGAACGACGATTGGGAGCTTTCGCACCGCATCGTCGCCGACCTCGGCGTCAACATCGAGTTCGACGAAATCGTGCGCCATTTCAACCGGCTCTTTCTGGGCGAAAACGGAGCGGACGGCCTGATCCTGCGCGAGCGCTGGCTTCCGCGCCCCGGCGTCCTCGACCGGCTCTCCGATCGCTTTCAACTGGCCCTCTACACCGGCCGCCGCCAATACGAGTTGGCCCCCACGCTGGAGCGCTTCGCCTCCGGCCTGACCTTCGACCCCATCGTCACCGCCGAAATGGTGGCCCGCCTCAAGCCCGCCCCCGATGGCCTCAAGCTGATCGTCGAGCGCAGTCCCCGGGACCACTTCTGGTACGTCGGCGATACCATCGACGATTGCCGTTGCGCCCGCGCCGCCGAGGTTCCCTTCATCGGCATTGCCGCGCCTGGCAGCCCACGCCACGGCAAGCTGGTGCGCCTGTTCCGTGACGAAGGCGCCATCGCCGTGCTCGACGACATCAACCAATTGGAGGCCGTGCTGTGAGATCCGCCACCATTCAACGCGACACCAAGGAGACGCAAATCCGCGGCAAGCTCCGCATCGAGGGCCGCGGCCGTTACAACATTTCCACCGGAATCCGTTTCCTCGACCACATGCTCGAGCTGTTCGCTAAACACGGCGGCTTCGACCTCGATCTCCACGCCCGCGGCGATCTCGACGTCGATCAGCACCACACCGTCGAGGACGTGGGCATCGTCCTCGGTCAGTTGTTCCACCAGGCCCTCGGCGAACGCCGCGGCATTAACCGCGCCGGCTACTTCGTGATGCCCATGGACGAGACGCTTGCCGTCGCCGCGGTCGATTTCAGCGGCCGGCCCTGCCTGGTCTACAAGGATCTGGTGAAGGCCCGACAGGTCGGCGACCTGCAATCCGAGCTGCTGCCCGACTTTTTCGGCGGCTTCGTCGCGCACGCCACGGCCAATCTGCACCTCAAGGTGCTCTATGGCCGCTCCAGCCATCACCAGGTCGAAGCGCTCTTCAAGTGCTTCGCGCGCGCGCTCGAATTCGCTTGCTCCAAGGACCGGAGTCTCAGGGGCGACCTGCCCTCCACCAAGGGATTGTTGTGATCGCCATTTTCGATTACGGCGCCGGCAACCTGCGCTCGGTCGCCAACACGCTCGAGGAGATCGGCGCGCCCTACACGCTGGTCCGCGACGCGGAAGGTCTGCGCCAGGCCTCCAAGATCGTGCTCCCCGGCGTCGGCCATTTCGGCCAGATGATGCGCGCGCTCGATGCGCTCGGTGTTCGCGGCGCGCTACTCGAAGGCCTCGACGCCGGCGTCCCGTTCCTCGGCATTTGCCTCGGCTTGCAGGCGCTGCTCGAATCCAGCGAAGAAGCGCCCGAAGCCCGTGGCCTGGGCCGCTATCCGGGCACGGTTACGCGCTTCCCCGCCGGCTCCCGCACCCCTCACATGGGCTGGAACGAAGTCCAGCCCGTGGGCCGCTGCCGCCTGCTGGACGGTCTGCCTGCAAATCCCTATCTCTACTTTGCCCATAGCTACTATGTGCCTGTAAGTGCCGTCACGGCCGCCACCTGCACTTACTCAGTGCCTTACACGGCCGTGCTCGAGGCGGGCAACGTTTTCGGCGTGCAGTTCCATCCAGAGAAGTCCGGCCCCCTGGGAGTGCGCATCGTGAAGAACTTCGTGGACCTTTAACATGCTCGCCAAACGCATCATTCCCTGCCTCGACGTAACCGCCGGCCGCGTGGTCAAGGGCGTCCATTTCGTTAACCTGCGGGACGCGGGCGATCCGGTCGAGCTCGCCGACCGCTACAACAAGCAGGGCGCCGACGAGCTGGTGTTCCTGGACATTACCGCCTCCAGCGACAATCGCGACACCATGGTAGATGTCGTGGCCCGCACCGCGCGCAAGGTTTTCATCCCGCTCACCGTGGGCGGCGGCATCCGCTCCGTCTCCGACGCCCGCCGCATCCTTCTGGCCGGGGCCGACAAGGTCAGCGTCAACACCGCGGCCGTCCGCCGCCCCGAGCTGCTCACCGAGTTGAGCGAGGAATTCGGCTCGCAAGCCGCGGTTCTGGCCATCGACGCGAAGCGTCGTTCTGGCGGCGGCTGGAGCGTCTACGTGCGCGGCGGCCGCGACGACACCGGCATCGACGCCGTAGCCTGGGCCGCCCGTGGCGAGAAGCTGGGCGCGGGCGAAATCCTGCTCACCTCCATGGACACCGACGGCGTCCAGGACGGCTTCGATTGCGAGCTGACCAGCGCCATCTCGCGCGCCACGCTCATCCCCATCATTGCCTCCGGCGGCGCGGGCGCCCCCGAGCATTTCAGCCGCGTGCTCACCGAGGGCCGAGCCGACGCCGCGCTCGCCGCCTCCATCTTTCACTACGAAACCTACACCGTCGCCGACCTGAAGGAATACCTGGCCCAGTGCGGCATCCCTGTGCGCAGGCCGGTATGATTATCCCCTGCATCGACCTCATGGAGGGCCGTGTGGTGCAGCTCGTCCAGGGCCGCGACAAGGCTCTCGAAGGCGGCTCGCCGCAAGAAATGCTGGACCGCTTCGCGGCGTTCCCGGAGATTCAGGTAATCGACCTCGACGCCGCACTCGGCCGTGGCTCGAACAACGCCATCGTCGAGTTTCTGGCCACCCGCGCCGCCACTCGCGTCGGCGGCGGCGTGCGCTCCGTCGAACGCGCCCGCGCCCTAGTCGAGTGCGGCGCACGCAAGGTGATCGTAGGCACCGCCGCTTTCTCCTCCACCGGCGTAAACACCGCGTTCCTCGCCGCGCTCGGCGCCACCATCGGCCGCGACCGCCTCCTCGTCGCCCTCGATTCCAAGGACGGCCGCATCGTCGTCAAGGGCTGGCGAGAATCCACCGCGCTCACCGCCGAACAGGTGCTCGGCCTGCTCGAGCCCTTCTGCTCCGGCTTCCTCTGCACCTACGTGGACAAGGAGGGCATGCTCCAAGGAACCGACCTCGCCTGGTTCCGCCGCCTCCGCGCCTCCACCACCCTCGAAATCACCGCCGCCGGCGGCATCACCACCCTCGATGAAATCCGCGAACTTACACGCCTCGGAATCCACGCCGCCCTCGGCATGGCCATCTACACCGGCCGCCTGAATCTCGCCGACCTGGCCAAGCTGGGCATCTAGACAGACTGCACCGAGTCTGTGAAATCGCTGTTGCTAAGCCCTGCCACTTGACAAACAACAGATCTGTTGCTACTATCGCGAAAGAGAAGCAACAAGTCTGTTGCTAGTTTGGTGCACTGAGAGATGGTGCTTGTTATCAATATGGTAGCGATATGAACCCACGAATACTGGCGGGCGGAGTCCCCGAGCCGCATGAGCTTGTTGGCCGGGATCACATCATCCAATACATTTGGGAACAACTGGCGGGAAACAACATTCTGCTGGTGGCACCCCGGCGTTTCGGCAAGACCGGCGTCATGGCCCATCTGCTGAAGCGCCCGCGCTCGGGCTACCTTGCGGTCTACCTGGACGTCGAGGACTTCCACGACCCCGAAGAGTTCTGCTCGAACCTGATTGCCGCCCTTCTGGAACACAGCACTCTGCGCGCGATTGTCTCTGGAGTCAAAGGTCTCCCCCAGAATCTGCGGGACACCATCACCAGCACAGTGGGGAAGATCAAGACCCACGAGATCGAAATCGAGTTGAGGGAGGCCGTGCGCGATTCCTGGGCCAGCGTCACTCGGACGCTGATTCTGGAAATGGAGAAAGCCGCGGAAACGGTCCTCTTCATCATCGACGAGTTTCCCCAGTTCGTCGAAAACGTGGCCCGCAAGCACGATGACGAGGCTGCTCGGAAGCTGCTTCAGTGGTTCCGGTCGCTGCGGATGAGGCAGAAAGACGTGCTGGGCCGCCATCGTTTCGTGCTCGGCGGCTCAACCAGCATCGACCTGACCCTGCGCCGTCTGGATGTGCCCGACAAGCTGAACGACTTCTTCCGCGTCCCCATCGAGGCCCTCCGTCCGGAACACGCGGAGGAGCTTCTCCGCTTACTCTCCACGGCCCACGACCTGCAATTCACCGAGGCAGGTCGCAGCGCCTTCTTCGAACTTATCTCGCCTCCGGTTCCCTACTTCCTGCAACTGTTCGTCTCTCAGATCCGCATGGAGGAGAAACTCCGTGGCAAAGAGCTTGGCCCGGCCGAGCTTCGCGACGTCTATCGCCGCCGGGTGCTCGGCCCCACCTGCCGGGCCTATTTCGATCCCTATCGCCAGAGGCTCAAGCGTTACCCTCAACCCGCCCAGGCCGCCGCCATCGCCATCTTGCAGGAGATTGCCAACGCCCCTTCCGGCCGCGTCTCCAGCAGCGCGCTCTATGACTTGTACCGCAGAGCACGGAAGCGCCGAGCTACGAGTTTCGAGTTTGACGAGATCATGGCGGACCTCGAAAACGACTGGTACGTCCTGCTGGGTCCGACGACCAACGAGTACCAGTTCCTGCTCACGGTCATGCGGGACTGGTGGAAGCGCTTCTACCCCACCCTGCCTTCCAAGGCGAAATAGGAGCCACATGGCATACGCGCCGCTGTCTTACGACCCCTGGGAAATGCCGCCGGAGGAGCGCAAGGCGAGACTGGTTGGCCGCGAGGTTTTGTTGCAGACAGTCCTCTCTGCGATCGCCGACCAGCAGGAACACCAGACCGTCCAACATTACCTTCTGCTGGGGCCCCGAGGCATCGGCAAGACCACCCTCCTGCTGACGCTCCGGGACCGGGTTCGGGAGACCCCGTCGCTTTCGGCCCGGTGGCTCTGCGTTCAGCTCCGCGAGGAGGAGTACTTCATCCGGACCCTGCGCGACCTGCTGGATCTCGTGCTCCAGAGTCTGGCCGAAGACGAGAGAATTCCCGACGCCGCGGAACTGGCCGCGCGGGTGCATGGAGAGCCCAACGAGCAGCGAAGTCTGGCGATTGCCGTGGACGGCCTGCGCTCCATCGCTGCGGCCAACGGTCGGCGCATCCTGCTCCTCATCGACAACTTCGACCGCGTCTTTCCGGCCACGGCGACTGGCCGGCGCAAGACCCGCGCGCCGGAGAGCGAGTTCAGGGGATTTCGAAAGCTCCTCAGCACGGAGAGCTTCTTGATGGTGATCGGCGCCTCGGTCCGCCTGTTCGAGGAAATCGCGGCCTACGACCGAGCCTTTTTCAACTTCTTCTGCCCGGTCGAGGTCCCCAACCTGACCGAAGAGGAGATCTCCGAGTTGCTGCGCCGGTGCGCGGAGATGGAAGGAAACGCCGCATTCCTCCAGCATTTCGATGCCCTGCGCGACAAGGTGCGGGCAATCACCTACATGACCGGGGGCAACCCGCGCTTGGTCCTGATGCTCTACGACGTGCTCCGTCATCGCGAGATGATGCCCGTCGTTCAAGCCTTGCGGGAAACCGTCGGCGGCCTGACCCCCCTGCTCAAGCATGTGCTCGACGACATGCCCCGTCAGCAGAGCAAGACTCTGGATGCGCTGGCGCGCCTCCGCGGCGCCGCGTCCCCGAACGATATTGCCAGGCTGGCACGTCTGCCGCTCAACGTGGTCACCACCCAGCTTGGTCGCCTGAAAGAGGCCCGGTTCGTCGCCCTCGACGGAGGCGGCAAGGGCAAACCCGCCACCTACCGGGTCGCCGACCCCATGTTTCACACCTGGTACCAGATGCGCTACCTCCGGCCCGCCGGGCGGCGCATCGAGCTCTTCGTCGATTTCATCCGCGCCTGGTTTTCAGTCGAGGAACGCAGACGCTTCCTCGAAGAGCAGTGGAGCGACCTTCAGGCCCACCGCCGCGTTGGCGAGGCCGCTCTTACGATCGAGCATTATGCCGCCTCCCTGGAGGATGTAGGGGAACGTCAGGAGCATGTCGGCCGCCTCGCCGATGTGCTCGTCGAGGAAGGAAGGAAGCGCGAGGCTGCCATGCTGCTCGCGGAATCCGTTGAATCGGCCGGGCTGACTGGAAGACGCATTGAGTCCGTTGGGTACCGGCTCCTCGGCGGCCGGATGCTCAAGAAGGGCAGTCTCGTGGATGCCAGAGAGGCCTTTAGCGAGGCGTTGAAGAACGACCCCAAGAACATAGAGGCCACACTGGGTCTGGGCGTTTGTTTCGCACGGTCCGGGGAGCATTCCCGGGCGCTCGCGGAGTTCAATTGCGTCGCCGAAACGCCGGGACTACCTTTGGACGACTTTGCCAGGGCTGTAGTCAATCGAGGTATCTCCAAGCAGGATCTTGGCGACATCCACGGAGCTATCGCCGACTTCACCGCAGTCGTCGGCCTGCCTGGTGCTCCAGCCGACAGGGTTGCCAGGGCTCTCGTCAGCCGAGCTTTCGCCAAAGGGGCTCTGAGTGACACCCAGGGAGCAATTGCCGACTGTACGGCGGCCCTCGAAATGCCCGGTGCTCCTCCCGATGAGATTGCCAAGGCGCTCGTCGGCCGAGCTTCCGCCAAGGGAACTCTAGGTGACACCCAGGGAGCAATTGCCGACTATACGGCGGTCGTCGAGTTGCCCGGTGCTCCGCCCGATGAGATTGCCAAGGCGCTCGTCTGGCGAAGTGAGATGAAGTGGTCTCTTGGCGACCGGGAGGGGGCAATGGCCGACTACACGGCGGCGATCACGCTGCCTGGCGCTTCGACCCTTATGATTGCCTTGGCGCTCGCCGTACGAGGCATCGCGTTCGTGAGACTGGGCCATTACGATAAGGGACTGTCGGACTTCGGGTCCGTCGTTGAGGTCCAAGGAATCCCCGTGGAGCTGACGTCCAGCGCCCTATTGGGGTCCGCTGTCGCTTTCGCTGTGCTTCACAGGAATGCGGAGGCGGTTGCGCGCTGCGAACAATGCCTGGCGCTGCGCGCCACAGTGGACTTGGTGCACAGGGCTTTCGCGCAGCTCATTCGGCTCCACTTGCTCGGCGAGAGACCGGACGAGGCCGCGCGCTCGATGTCGCGGTTGCACCAGTGGGAGCCCGAGGACACTCCCATCGAGCGCCGTCTAGAGGTCAGAACCGAAGTAATCGTCACTGCCGCGCGAGATCATACGCCTGAAACCGCTGGCTCGCTCTTGAAAGCACTGCTCGAGAGCGACCCGGAGGACGTTCGAGCGCGGATGGCTTTCCTTGTCCCCGCTCTCGAGTACGCCAGCACCGGCAACGAGCAGGCCCTCTCCGGCCTGCCGGACCGCGAACGCGACGCGGCAAGGCAAATCGCCGCGTCGATCAAGGGGAAGGGAAACGGAGTCGCGCGCGACTAAACTCTCTTTCTCCCGCCCCTGCAACAGCTTGCCCCAATCCTCCCACTCCAGCCTTCTCCACCAGTGTTTAGCTGGTACCGGAAGGACATGAACAGCATCCCGACGGACCAACCCCCGAGTTCCTCCCCCGCCGCCCAACCGGCCAAGTTCCAAAAACAGGATTTCCCAAACGAACCCATTTTGGACCATTATCCACAAGAAAACACACCACTTCCCCATCGGACAACGAACCCAAAACGAACCCATCGCGCCCGTCCAGCCACCCTCCGCCGACCGAGCGACCGCCTTTCCGCCGGAGGCGGCATGCCGTGCGGCAGCACCCGCCGGAGGCGGCATGCCCGTGCGGCAGCACCCGGCGGAGCCCGCATGCCCGTGCGGCAGCACCCGTTTTCCGGTCCACGCTTCCGCCGCCCGGCGCGTCAACCCTTATGTGACACGACTGCCGATAGGGGAGCGCCTGCCCGGAGCCTGACATGGCCACCGACCGGACCAAATTGACCGATCCAGCCCAGGAGACCGCCCAGGCCCAGGAGCTGGCCCGCCGCTACCGCTACGAGTTCGTCGACCTTCGGGAAGGCCACATCGACCACGACCTGTTCCGCTCCGTCCCCGTCGACCTCATGTTCCGCTACAACTTCGTGCCCCTCCGCGCCGAGAACGGAACCCTCGAGATCGCCATCTCCGATCCCCGCAACCTCAACCTCATCGACGAGCTGACCATCCTGCTTCAGAAGAAGCTCAAGGTCAAAATCGCCTCCCTCTCCCAGATCTCCGACCTGCTCAAGAAGACCGAGCAATCCCAGCGCGTACTCGAGGAAGTCACCGAGGGCTTTGCGCTGGACGTGGTCGCCGAGGAGGATGCCTCCGACGAGACCCTCTCCATCGACCGCCTCTCGGCCGCCGAAAGCGACATCGCCCCGGTGATCCGCCTGGTCGACACCACCATCTTCAACGCCCTTGAGCGGCGCGCCAGCGACATTCACATCGAGACCCGCGACGCCGAGGTGGCCATCAAGTACCGTATCGACGGCGTTCTCCACTACGCCATGCCGCCCATCGCGAAGGACTGGCACTCCACCATCCTCTCCCGAATCAAAGTCATGTCCGAGCTGGACATCTCCGAGCGCCGCGTGCCTCAGGACGGCCGTTTCCGCGTGCGCTACAAGAACCGCCTGATCGACTTCCGCGTCTCCATCATGCCCACCATCCACGGCGAGGACGCGGTGCTGCGCGTGCTCGACAAGGAATCCATGAGCGAGAAGTTCGCCAAACTCTCGCTCGACGTAGTCGGCTTCCCCGATTCCGACCTCGCCAAGTTCCGCCGCTACATCAAGGAACCTTACGGCATGGTGCTGGTCACCGGCCCCACCGGCTCCGGCAAGACCACCTCGCTCTACGCCGCGGTCAGCGAGATCAAGAACGACGAAGACAAGATCATCACCATCGAGGACCCGGTGGAGTACCAGATCAAGGGCATCACCCAGATCCCGGTCAACGAGAAGAAGGGCCTCACCTTCGCGCGCGGCCTGCGCTCCATTCTGCGGCACGACCCCGACAAGATCATGGTGGGCGAGATCCGCGACCAGGAGACCGCGCAAATCGCCATCAACGCGGCGCTCACCGGGCACCTGGTCTTCACCACCGTACACGCCAACAACGTTTTCGACGTGCTGGGGCGCTTCCTGAACATGGGAGTCGAGCCTTACAACTTCGTCTCCGCCCTCAACTGCATCCTGGCTCAGCGATTGGTCCGCGTGATCTGCCAATTCTGCAAACGGAAGGCCAATCATCCGGATTCCTATCTGATAGAAAGCGGCCTCGACCCGGCTCAGTGGCGCGATTTCCCCTTCTACGAGGGCGAGGGCTGCTTCGAGTGCGGCGGCACCGGTTTCCGCGGGCGCACCGCCATCACCGAGTTGCTGGATTTGAGCGAGCGCATCCGCGAGATGATTCTCAACAAGCGCCCCACCTCGGAAATCAAGCGCGCCGCCCGCGAGGAGGGCATGACCTTCCTGCGCGAGTGCGCTCTCGACAAGGCCCAGGCGGGCGTCACCAGCCTTAAGGAGATCAACAAGGTCACCTTTATCGAGGCCTGAACCGGCGGCGTATGCGAATCCCCCGCGCCATTTCGCGACTGTTCCAGGATCCGCCGCCGCGCTTCGTCTTCGAGCTTTCCGAGGCCGGCATCGCGGTGGCCCAAACCGGCCGCCCGCCCAGCATCGCCTTCCAACCGCTCGAGCCGGACGTGCTCTCGGTTTCGCCGGTGCGCGATAACGTCCTGCGCATGGAGGCGCTCTCGGCCCGTGTGCAGGCGCTGGCCGGACCCCCCGGGAAAAAGCGCCAGCGAGCGGTCGTGATCCTGCCCGATTTCTGCGTTCGGGTGGTCGTGCTCGATTTCGACGCCTTTCCCAAAGAGCCGGAGCAGCAACTGTCGCTGGTCCGTTTCCGCCTTCGCAAGAGCCTGCCTTTCGACGTGGAGAGCGCGGGCCTCAGTTACTATCCGCAACCCAACGGAACCCAGGGCCAGCGGCGGGACGTGGTGGTGGCCGTGGCGCCCATGGAGATTCTGGCGCGCTACGAGGCGCCCTTCCGCGCGGCGGGCCTGCAGCCGGGCCTGGTCACTACTTCGGCGCTCTGCGCGCTCGAGCTGCTGCGCGGCGCCGGTCTGGCCGTCCTGGTCAAGCTGGCCGGGCGGGCGCTGACGCTCGCCGTGGCCGGCCACGGCGTCTTGAAACTGGTCCGCACGCTCGAGCTGGCCGACGGCTCCGCCGCGGAAATCGTCTCCCACCTCTATCCGACCTTCGCCTACATCGAAGATCACCTGGACGCCAAGCCCGAGAAGGTGCTGGTTTGCGGCCCCGAGCCGCTGGCCCGGCAGTTGCTCCAGGAGTGCGAAGCCGAAACTGGAATCCCGGTCGAACCGTTGCGGTCGCGCTGGGGCGTGCCGCACCACTATAACGCCGGCCTGCTGGGCTACCTGGAAGCGGCCGAGGAGTTTTCCCAGTGAGCGCACCCATCTCCATCAACTTGGCTAGCGAGCCTTTCCGGCCGGTGCGGCCAATGCTGGCCGCCGCTGGCCTGGCCGCCCTGCTGCTCATCGGGCTGCTAGGGTTCCTGATCGCGCTCTCGGTGACGGAAAAGGGGCAAGCCGCGCAGACCCGCCAGACCATCGCCGGCCTGGAGGCCCGCTTGAAAACGCTCTCCAGCCAGCAGGCCCAGCTCGAGAGCGTCCTGCGCAAGCCGGAGAACGCCGAGGTGCTCGATCGCAGCCTGTTCCTCAACAGCCTGCTCTACGCCAAGGGGATCAGTTGGACCCGGCTCTTCGACGACCTCGAGAAGGTGCTGCCCTACAACGTGCGCCTCATTCAGGTCCGCCCCTCGGTGAATTCTCAGAACCAGATCTCGCTCGAAATGGTGGTGGGCGCCGATTCCAGCGAGCCGGTCATTCGGATGCTCACCCGCCTCGAGCGCTCGCCCCAGTTCGGCGAAACGCTGATCCATAACCGCATGCCGCCCACGCAATCCGACCCCCTGTTGCGCTTCCGGATCAGTGTGAACTACACCCAGAAACTCTAGCCTATGCGACGCGCGCTCCATCTCGACCTCGCCAACTGGAAGAAGGACCCGCGGGTTCTGGTGCGCCTGGTCCTGGCCGTGCTGCTGGCGGCCGACCTGGTGGCCGCCGCGGTGGTCTTCAAGCCCTGGGCCAGTTCGCTCGAGGACCTTCAGCGGCAGGCCGCCGCGCTCCGCCAGCAGCTTCGCGAGAAACAAGCCACGCTGGACCGGCTGCGCGTGGTGGTCGGCAAGGTCGAGAGCGCGCGCTCGGACGGCGACCGCTTCATGCAGAAGTACCTCTTGGGCACGCGTTCCATGGCTTCCACCCTGTTGGGGGACCTAGAGAAGATGGCCGGCCGGGCCGGCATCCACCAGAAGGACACCACGTTTTCGTTCGAGCCGGTCGAGGGCAGCGAGACGCTCACCAAGGTGGTCATCACCGCCGTCTATGAGGGCACTTACGCGGATCTGATCCACTTCCTGAACCTGCTCGACCGCTCCGACCGGTTTCTCATCGTGGAGAGCCTGGGCGCCGCGCCGGAGCAAGGCGGAATGGTGCTGGGAGTCACCGTGAAGATCAGCGCGTTCGTTCAGGAGGGCGGAGCGCCGCCCGAGGAGATCGCGGAAACGCCCGCTCAGCCGGAGAATCCGGCGCCGGTCTTCGTGACGCCTCGGCAGCCTCCCCCCCGGCCCGGGGCGGTTTTCATGCCGCCCGCGCCCCAGCCCTCCGCGGTTTCCGCGCCGCCGCCGGCGCCCGGCCCCGCGGGGCCTGCATCGATCCGTATCCCGCCCTTGCAACGGGGCAGGCCGGGAAGCGGGGTCATACGATGAAACTCGGAGCGCAGCCAAAGAAGCTCGCCATCCTGGGCGCGCTGGTGGTCGTGCTGGCTGTCGCGATCATTATGAACGTTACCAGCGACGACCGGCCGCCCGCGGCCCGCAAGCCCGCCGCGTCCGGTCCCACCGCCAGAACCGTTCCCGCCGAGATTTCGGTCGAACCGCCCGCGCGCGCGACCCAATCGCATCCGTCCGCGCACCCCGAATCGCGCCAGTTGCGGCTCAACATGAAGGACCAGCACGCCGACCCCGCCACCGTCGATCCGACCATACGGATCGACCTGCTCGCCAAGGTGCAGACCGTCAACCTCGCCGGCGGCGAGCGCAACCTGTTCCAGTTCGGCGCCGCGCCGCCTCCGCCCGTCAAGCCGGAGGCGCACCTCTTCCCCAAGCTGCCGCCCTCCGGCGCGGCTTCCAGCGCCCCGGAAATCCAGTCCCAGCTCCCGGAGGTCAAAGTGCCGCCTCCGCCCGTTCCGTTCAAGCTGTACGGCTATTCCACCAATCCGCGGACCGGGACCAAGAAGGCCTTCTTCCTTCAGGGGGACGACATCGTCGTGGCCGCCGAGGGCGAGCTGGTCCAGCACCGCTTCAAGGTGGTGAAGATCGGCATCGACTCCTGCGTGGTCGAGGACACGGAATTCAAGAACCAGCAGACGCTCAAGCTGGAGGAGCAGCAGCCCGGATGAACCCGCCCCCTCATCGCCGCGCCTCGGGCTTTGCCCTGCTGCTGGTCTTCGTCATGGCCGCCGCCGTGGGGATCATGCTCTGGCTGGAGCTGCCCCGCGTGTCCTACGAGGCGGAACGCATCCGCGAGCAGGTGCTGATCCAGCGCGGCGAAGAGTACAAGCACGCCATCAAGCTCTTTTACCGCAGGTTCCAACGCTATCCACCCAATCTCGAGGCCCTCGACAACACCAACAACATCCGCTTCATCCGGCGCCGCTATAAAGACCCCATGACCGGCAAGGACGATTGGCGGCAGATCCACGCCGGCCCCGGCGGCATCTTCACCGATTCGCTGACCCAGAAGCCGCTCCAGCCGCCGCCGCAGCAGAACAAGGACAGCATGTTCACCAGCGTCTCCGACATGTCGGCCGCCGCCAACTCGGATTCGCAGCAGCAGCCGGTGGTCTCGATGGTGCCGCGGCGCAGGGCGAGCGAGGGGGTGCAGGGTCCGCCGGGACCGGATCAGCCGATCAATCCGGGGCCCGGGCAAACGGTCCCTCCGCCCGACCAGTCGGCGCAGCTTCCGCCGCCCACCCCCGACCAGCCGGGGCAACCCGGACAGTCGCCGTCTCCCGGCTATCAGCCCAGCCAGCCCATGCAACCCGGACAGGCGCCGTACTTGGGCGCACAGCCCGGCCAGGCGGGCCAACCCGGTATGCCCTTTGCCGGCCAACCCGGCCAGCCTGGGCAACCTGGAATGATACCCGGCTTCCAGGCCGGTATGGCGACCAACCCCGCAGCCGCGACCGCCTCCAGTTCGACGCCGGGTTCCCCTGGCGGGCCGGGCGCCACGCCGGTGCCGGGCCTCATCGACAACATGATGAGGAACCCCCCGGGGCAGAACTTGCTCGGAGGACAGCCGGTGACCGTTGGTGGAGGCATTGCCGGAGTCGCCAGCAAGATGGAAGCGACGGGCATCATGATCTATAACGACCGCCGGAAGTTCAACGAGTGGGAGTTCATCTACGATCCCCGCAAAGAGCTGGCCGCGCAGATGGGGGCGCTCCAGAACTCGCTACAGCAACCCGTCATGCCGGGCGCTACCACGCAACCCGGCCAGACGCCCGGCCAGACCACCCCGACTCCCATCACGAGCTTCGGCTCTCAGAGCTCCAACCAACATTAGCCCGCTCAGATCCGCTCCGGCCTCCGGCGCTCGCGCTCGGCCCTCCGCACTTCGGCCTCGTCCATGCCGAAATAGTGCGCCACCTCGTGCCATACTGTATCTTCGAGCAGCCGCTGCAGGTGGCGGCGGTCGCGGGCCAGGCGCTCGTGCGGACCCTGGAAGATGGTGATCCGGTCGGGCAGGGTGAAGCTGTCGCTGACGCTGCGGTGCGGCAAGGGGTGGCCCTGATACAGCCCCAGCAGGTGCGGTGACGGGGGTTCGGGCTCTACGATGAAGGCTACGTTCTTGAGGCGGCGGCGGAAGCGCGGCGGGATCGCTTTCATGGCTCTCTCGACCAGCTTGTCGAACTCGGCCGGGCTCATCCGCACTCACATTCTATGACGGAAGCGGCCATCCAGGAGCGTTTGGCGCAGATCGCGCGGGAACGGGGCATCGGGCGCCTGCGCCGGCACATCCTCCTGTGCGCGGACCAGACCAATCCCCACTGCGCCACCCGCGAAACCACCAACGCGAGCTGGGACTATCTGAAGCGGCGGCTGGCCGAGCTCGGCCTGGATACTGTCTACCGCTCCAAGGTCAACTGCCTGCGCATCTGCGAGCACGGGCCCATCGCGGTGGTGTACCCGGAAGGGGCCTGGTATCATTCGGCCTCGCCGGAAGTCCTGGAGCGCATCATCCAGGAGCATTTGATCGGCGACCGGCCGGTTGAAGACTACCTCTTCGCACTGAACCCGCTCCCCTGACCTACGGTTCCAGCCAGATGCGGACGCGATTGCTCTCGCGGGACTCGGACTCGAGGTACAGCTCGGCGGGCCCGGCGTTGACCAGCGCCGGCAACTGGACCTCGACCAGGTACAGGCCGATGTAACCCGGCGCCAGAACCGCCCGGCTAACTTCCAACGGCGTGCGGTCCAGGAAGGCGCTTACGGGCGCCACCACCTGGGGCGGTTCCTCGGCGGGACCCGCCATGCCCGCGGGCCAATCGGGGCGAACCCGGCCCAGCCCGGTCGCCAGGATCTGCAAACGCCCGTTGGAGTGCGCCGGATTCATGGCATCCAATAGCACGCCGCTATCGGCGTTTAGCACCAGCGGCGAGCCATCGCGGTCGATGAAGACGGCGGGCGATACATTCTCGACCGGCAGCGCCAGCCGGTAGCTGCCCTGCCCGGTATCCAGTGCCACCGAAACCGAGCCGCCCGGAATGGTGAACGGCACCTGGATCTGCGTTTCGGTATCCGTGGCCGCGAGCACCGGGAACTCGAGGGAGCCGGCGCGCGCGGCGACCACCCGCCCGCCCAGCACGCTGAGCAGCGAACCGGGCGCCGCCGGCCGCGGACTGAAATCGGCGGCATTCACCAGGCGGAGGTTCCCCCAGCGGTGCGGCGCCAGCGCGGCGTAGACGCCGTAACCCTGGAGCGCGACGAAGAGCTGGTTGCCATCGCCATCCAACCGCACGTCCAGCGCGGGCACCTCGGGCAGCCCCAACAGCGCGGTCCAGTTGGCCGGCGGCGCGGCTGCGTTCAGGTCCTCGTGGGTGAAGAAGACGCCGCGGTCGGTGGCCACGTAGACGGTTCCGGTCGGCCGGTCGGCGGCCACGCCGTGCGCCGGACCCTCGGGCAGTTCGGCCGTCAGGTCGTCCCAGAACTGGCCCGCGTTGACCGTGCGCAGCAGGCGCGGCCCTTTCCCGCCACCCAATGCCGCCAGCGCCGTGCGCGGGTCCTTCGGATCCACCCAGATGCTCTCGACAGGCCCCCGCTCGACCGCCGCGGGCGCGTTCCAAGTGCGCCCCTTGTCCAGCGACGTCCATAGCCGGCCGTCCTTCGAGCCGGCGTACACCAGGTCGCCCGCCGCCGTCAGCGCCGTGACCTGGACGCCCAGCGTCTCCGAGAGGGCGCGCTGAGCATCGGAATCCGCCGAACCCGCCGGGTCGGATAGCGTACGCCAGGCCTGCTTCTCTCCCGGCGCCCATTCGATCAATCCCAATCCATCGGCCAGCAGGCGCAAGCCACGGCTGCCCTGCGGCAGGGCGGTGAGCTTGCGAGCGGGGAGGTTGGGCAGCGCGTCGTTCAGTCCCGCCCACGTCAGGCCGCCATCCAGAGACCGCCAAACCCCCAGGTCGTTGGCCACTACGAGATCGTCCGCATCCCGGGGCGAGACGGCCAGATCGCGCATCCCTGGGCCAATGATGGAAGCCCGCCCGTAGGCGGTCACATTGGTCCAGGAGCCCCCTCCGTCATCGGAGCGCAGGACGTTCTGCCCGAACGAGTACAACCGTTGCGGATTCAATAGATTGGAGCGGATCGACTGGCCGCCTTCCGGCACTGCAGGCGGCGCCGCGGCAGTCGGTTGCCAGTTCTCGAAATCCGCGGTCTGGAACACCCGTCCGGAGGCGGTACGCACGATCAGAAGAGCGCCGTCGGAGGAGAACCAGACGCGATCGGCCGCTCCCGATGCCGGAGAGGCCAGCGCCATCTCGACAGCCGAGTTCCCGATGTGCCTCCAATCGGGGCGGACTTGAGCCTGGGCGAGCGAGACCGCCAGCGCGCCCGCGAGCAGGGCGATCCAACGCACTCCCCGACTGCGGCTTGAGGCGTTATGACACATCGGCTGAGTCCATTCTAACCTATCGACCGCCGAACCGGTGGCCGATATAAGGCCAAAGTGCTTCTATGCAAACGGCTTTCCAAAAAAAAGTTGCGCGGCCCTGCTCTTGCTATGCAATCATAGTGTAAACTAGAGGGTCGAAACGAGCCGGCGAATTGGAACGGCAGATAGAGGCTCGTATGTTGCGAGGTATGGGGTTAGCCACGGTGCGCGGGCTATTCCTGATAGCCACGCTGGTGGTGTGCTTCGCGCAAGCCCCTCCCACCTTTTCTCCCGATTCCGCCGCCACGGTGATCGCGATTAACGGCAGCGTCTCCGTGCTGCGCGACTCGTATCCCTGGGCGCTTGCCGAGGGCAGCTCGGTGCGGGCGGGGCAGACGATTGTCACCGGCGTGGACGGCTACGCGAAGTTCCAGGTCGCCGACGGCAGCACTTTCGAGGTGTTCCCCAGCTCGAAGGTCATGTTCCGCAACAACCCGAGCAACCTGGGCGATCTGCTGGACCTGGAGCTGGGCCGGATCAAAGTCTGGATTCAGCATCTGGGCGGCGTGCCCAATCACAACCGCGTGCATACCCCCACCGCGATCATCTCGGTGCGCGGCACCATTTTCGACGTCACCGTGGACGACGGCGACTCGACGCTGGTGGTGGTGGAAGAAGGACAGGTCGAGGTGGCGCACCGCAGCATCCCAGGCTCCAAGCTGGTTAACCCGGGGGAATGGCTGCGCGTCAGCAGGAACGAGCCGCTGGCGCAGAGGTCCGTCGAGAAGGGCACGGTGCTGAAGGCCGTTCTGCGGGCCGCCTCCGACGCGGTTTACGTGGTATTGAGCAACGGCACTGCGACCCCCGGCGGCACCACGACCTCGACGGGCAGCAGCACGGGAACTGGGGTGGGCGACCATAAATCGCCGACTCCCCCGCCGCCAGCGCCGCCCAGCACGGGTGGCGGAACCACCACGCCAACGCCGGCTCCTCCGCCGAGCAGTGGCGGAAGCTCGACGCCAGCGCCAGCGCCGGCGCCTGCTCCCCCTCCCGCGCCGTAAGGCGGCCCGCCGTCCGCCAGCTTCCCGCTGTGCGAAACTGGAATTTGCGCGCAGATCGGGCAGTGGCGATGCGTGTGGGGCTGTGCGTGCTCGCGGCCCTGCTGCTTGCATGGCCGGCTCACGGACAGTCGGGCGGGCTGCCTCCGGAGTGGGAGGTGCGGCAGGACATGGCTACGCTGTGCGAGCACGTCCAGCGATTCAAACCGCTTCTGGATCAGGCCAAGCCGGGGAACTGGCGGGGCGCGCCAGCCGCGTATGTGGACCAGGGCCAGCGCGTCGGCGCCGAAACCGAGTATCTGATCGGGGCGGCGCAAACCCTGGCCGGCCATCCGCAGACGCTCACATCCGCCCTTACGACGTACTTCCGCATGCAGAGCGTGGATCTGCTGTTGCGGTCGTACGCCGAAGGAATTCGCAAGTACCAGAGCCCGGCGCTGGCCGAACAGTTGCTAGCGGCGCTCACCTCCGCGGCCGCCGACCGCGAAAAGTTGCGCCAGTACATCGTGGACCTGGCCGCCAACAAGGAACAGGAATGCCGGGTCATGGACGAGGAGGCGCAACGCTGCCGCGGCATGCTGTCGCGGGAGTCGCGCGGAGTCCCGAAAACCGGCAGCCAGCCCCAGAAGGAGGCGCACCAATGACCGAGGTTCGCGTGTTTTCGTGCAGCATCTGCGGCGATGTATCGACCGAGATCTGCGTGTACTGCACCAAGGACACCTGCCCGAACCACCTGTGCTCGAAGTGCCTCCGCTGTAGCGACTGCTGCGAATGCGACGTCCCGCTGGAGGCGACGGGGCATCCGGTGGCGGCGGAGGCTGAGCCGGGGCCCACCTGAGGCGATTGCGGCGAGGCAGCTTCGGCGACAGGGGGCTTGCCGCTGGCAGGCCTGGCGTACGGGTTGGACAGGCGACGGCTCAACTTCGGGATAACGCGTGATCCGGCACATTCGGGCAGATTCGGCCAGACCGATGGTTTGGCGACGGCTCTGCTAGTTGACCGCCGCCAGCACGGGTCGGCTAACGCGAATGAGTGACGGTGCATTTCAACTGAATGAAGATCCTTTGGTGCTGGCGCTGCAAAATGGAAGTGCCGATGCTGGGCGAGCGTGAGTACGCGATTGTCGTCACAGATCAGTTCAAAAGGGCCATTCAGGAGGTCGGGCCTTCAGGTTCGCAGGAAAAGGTCCAGCAGAGGACCCAGGAACTGACGGTGGTAGAATACGAACGGCTGACCGGCGTTCGCATCGCTGATCCATGGCACATTGTTCGCCACACAACCATCGGCCCTGGCCCACCCTGCTCGACTTGCGGAAAGCCGCTGCGGACCCCCAAGGCGAGGATGTGTGGGCGTGCATGGCTGCGGTCGCAGGAGCCTGAATCATGAAAGTGCCTGAACGTGCTGCGGAATCGCAAGCGATCACGATCATTCCGACCCGGCACAAAGCAAAGCTCCCGAAGACCCTTTCTTACCCACTCGGCGCAAAAGCGATTTCCGAGGCACTGGAAGGCGTGCCGCAGGCAGGCTCTCTCGTCGTGGACTTCTGGTTCTGGAACAAAGACCGCCTGAATCTCCCCATCCCACCCCGACCCTACCGAGTTCTGAGCGTGAGCTATTGGCACGCCGCCGTGAACACCTTGTACCGGAAGTCTTACATCGAAGCTGGCCGTTTCGATCCCGGTTGGCTGATTACCGTGGAACCCGTGCCTCGACACTTGCGACATACCGTCCAATCGAAGCTGTTGACGGAGGCGTTGCCCACAATGAGACGTTGGCTGATCGCCAGTCAAGACGCTGGCGGGAGAACTGGCGGTCACAACCTCGTGTTTCGATACGGCGAACTTGGCAACGAACTGAAGGTCGAAGAGAATTCTACAATCGAGTGGAACACCGTCAGGGCTGATTGAGACATGATTGACCTGTCCAGCGCAACGTTCATCGGCCCAGAAGCAACCGACGTTCAGATTCTTCAGATGCTCCCGGCAGACTATCGAGAGTTCTTGATGGCCGTGAACGGCTGCGTCCTCTTCGGCGGTGGACTTCATATTCGGGGGGCGTGCGAATCCCCCGACTGGCATTCGTTACGACAGATGTGGATCGGCTCGGATGCGCTTTCGAGTCTGTACCCGTCAGTGGAAGGCGGCGACCTGCCATTTGCACAAGAGGCTTGCGGCGATCAGTTCCTTCTCCGGGGCGGCTTGGTCATTCGCCTGGACGCCGAAACGGGTGAGATCACGCCGCTCAATCTGACGTGGCAGGACTTCTTCGACGCTGCCACGGCGCACCCAATCGAGTTCCTGTCGCTTCAAGCGCTGGTCAGGTACAACAGCGAAGGTGGGGCTGTCGCACCGGGACAACTCCTGAGCGTGTACCCGCCGTTCTGTACTGCGGAGTCAGCGAACGGCGTGTCGCTGAAGGCGATTCCGGCACTTGAGCGCATTCGGTTCTTGGCCGACTTCGCCGCTCAGATCAGGGCGCTGCCGGACGGGGCGATGGTGCGATTGACGGTAAAGTAGAATTGTGAGGCTGTGCGAGGCGTGTATGGCTGTGCTCGAAGAAGGATGCTTCTCGATGTTGAACCGAGAGACTGAGATTCACGATTCGGTTCTCGACAGCATGTCTATGGAGGAGAACCAGGCCGTTCTCATGTTCAGCCACGTCTACATCCACCAGTCAGAGGGGAAACCCGGCGTTGACCCTGGAATCGGCTGGACACAGGCGGCCATCATTCGCGTCGCCAACGCCGTGATCGGCAGTTCACTTTCAGAATGGCCCAGGGACCTCAGTGATGGCTACCTGAAGGTGAATGGGGAAGTGTCGGACAACATGATCCCGATCCCGCTCGACCAGGGTGGCAACGTGGAACTCCGACTCGAAACGTGGAATGAGGTCGTCCTAGTCTCAGGCACGCATATCAGGCTCGAACTCCTCGGTGAAGCGCAATACGTCGAGAGATTTCCCGGCGCCACCACAACCTGAAGCAGCGGCGCTGCGGTTTCAACTGCGGTGGCAGGTTTACCTTCTCATCCTGTGGATCGCGCAGAACGAGGCCGTCCTTCGTCGCCCGTTGGAAAGCGAAGATGGCGACTTCATCCGCCGTTGACCATACGCACGGCATGATGACGTGCATCCCTGAACGGTCGAGCGCACAAGACCAGGGACAGTAGTCAAGGTCGTCTACCGTCCCCGCGACGCGAGGTGTTGCAGCCCGCGGCGCACAGGGCGCGCCATAGATCGACAGAATCGGGTAGGCAGCTTCACCCTCTCGATTCGTATCCGGCTTGCATCGCGTTGGACAGTCCGTTCTGCTGCCGCAGATCACCCCCCTCCCCGAAGCATGGCCTGGTTCTTCATATCCTCGGTGGCGCGCGCGACGCTTTCCGGCGTGCCCAGGTCGCGCCAGTAATCGCCGTCGGCGCGATAAGCCACAATCTTCTCTCCGTCGCCCGCCAGCCGCAGGTAGCACTGGACAATGGAGAACGCCCCTTCTTCGCTCATCAGGTCCAGGAGGCGTGGCGAGATCACGTGAATTCCAGTGAACGCCAGCTCCTCGAACCGCGGCGACGGCCTCGCCAGTTCGGTTTTCCGCTCTTCGACCAGACGCCGCCCGCAAAGGCGCATTTGTTCGTCGAACAATAGATATCGGGAAGTCTGGCGCTGCTGCACCGCCAGCGTAGCCAGCGCCTGGTTCTGCATGTGGAAGTCGAGCATTCGCCGCAGATCGATGGCGCCGATCACGTCGACATTGTGCAGGATGAACGGCGCCGCCGCCGGACCTTCTTCGCGAAAGAACCAGGCCGCCTTTTTCAAGCCGCCGCCGGTATCCAGCAAGCTGCCCTCTTCGGAAATCTCGATCCGCATTCCGAAGTTGTTCTTTTCGCGCAGATACTCAGTAATCATTCCGGCACAATGGTGCACATTGACTATCACTTCACTTACTCCAGATTCCCGCAGGCGCGCGACGGCGATCTCCAGCAGGGTGCGTCCGGCTACCTCAACCAGCGCCTTGGGCCGGTCGTTGGTTAGAGGACGCAACCGCGTGCCCAGCCCGGCGGCCAGGATCATCGCTTTCATTGACCCAGCTTCTCCATTTCAACGTGCCGCACCGACACGTCCAGGCCCTGCCGGCCGCGGAAATGCCGGGCCAGCGCCTCTGCCAGGTACACCGAGCGGTGCCGGCCACCGGTGCAGCCAAACCCGACCATCAAGCTATTGAAGCCGCGCTCCCGATAGTTTTTCACGCTCGCCTCCACCATCGACGTGGCGCTGGAGAGAAACTCGCGCACGCCGGCCTGCGCGCTCAGATAATCGATTACCGCCTCGTCTTTGCCGGTGAGAGACTTGAAGCGCTCTTCGCGGCCTGGATTCGGCAGCGCTCGGGCGTCGAAAACGAATCCGCCGCCATGCCCGCTCTCGTCCTTCGGGAGGGCGCTCTGGTGAAACGAAAAGCTGAAGATCCTCAACGCCAGGTTGGCGCCCCGCGAGGCCGGCGCCGGCACGGATTCCGCAAAGTCTTGCTTCCCGGCCGCTTCCGCCGGCGTGGTCAAGCGCTGCAGCTTCTCCGAGGCAATCATGCGCTCAAACGCCCCCAGCAGCGTGGGCAGTGCGATGGGAAGCGTTACGTGGTCGAGCAGCCAGCGCAGATTTTTCAACGCGAAGGGCACACTCTGCAGGAAATGCGGTTTTCGCTCATAAAAGCCGCGGAACCCATACGCCCCCAGCGCCTGCATCATGCGCACATAGACGAAAGCGTAGTAATGGCGCATGAACTCTTCCTCGGTCAGCTCGACGAACCGCGCGAGAGACGCCAGGTAGCGCTCCAGAAGATGCTGGCGCAGCGCGGGAGGCAGATCGGCCTTGGCGTCAAAGAGCAGGGAAGCAATATCGTAGTGCAACGCGCCTTTGCGCCCACCCTGATAGTCCAAAAAAAATGGCTGGCCGCCGCGCAGCATCACGTTGCGCGACTGGAAATCGCGATAGAGAAAATAGTCGCGGCTAGCAGTCAGCAGAAACCTGGTCAGGCGGCGAAAATCGTTTTCTAGCTCCTGCTCGTTGAAGGGAATTCCCGTCAGCTTGAGAAAGTGGTACTTAAAGTAATTCAAGTCCCAGGCAATCGACTGGCCGTCGAAGCTGGAGCGCGGATAACAGACTTTGTAGTTCAGGTCCCGCGAAGCCTCGATCTGGAACCGCGGCAGTTGCGCCACCACCTTACGGTAAGCCTCCACCACCTCGGGTGCGACGTCGTCAGCTGCCCTGTTGTTGGAGAGAAACTGAAACAGCGTGAGGTCGCCCAGGTCTTCTTCGAGGTAAGCGCCCGCATCCAGTTCCGATTCGTAAATCTCCGGCACGTGCAGGCCACGGCTGCGGAAATGCCGCGAGAAGTCCAGGAAAGCGACGTTCTCCTCGCGCACGTCGTACAGAATACCCACCGCGCTCAGATCCTGGTGGGCGAGCCGAACGATGTTGCGCCCCGACCCTCCCAGTCCGCCCTGCAAGGGCTGCACTCGCTCTACAGGAAGGCGAAAATGCCGCTCAAAGAGCCGTTTCAGAACATCCATGGATTCCGTTCGCAAGCGTCGGCGCCTTTTGTCTTCATGGTCATTAACCCACATCACAAGCAGAAACACAAACTGCCGTACGTGGAACTCCGCGGTCGTCGCAGTCTCCCCGGGTGCGGAGTTCGCGGATGCTGCCTGGAAGGGCAAGCCGGCTTGCCGCCGCCGATTCCGGAGGGATCACGCGCAACGCGGAAACTGGCCTACTGCCCCCGGCGGAGCGGAAAGGCGATGAGGGGCGAAACGAACTGGTAGCGTTGGCGCTGAAGGGCGCCGGGGGGCATCGAGGTGGCGGCCTGCGGCGCTGGCTCGAAGAAGCTGAGGGCGTTGTCGCCTTGTTTGAGGAGGCGGGCGGACGCGAGAAGGTTGACACGCGTACAATGGAGCAGGATGCACTTTGAGATCGTCGGCGAAGTCTCGCAGGTTGAGACCATCGCGAGCGGGCGTGGCATCCGCAGGCTCAAGTTTCTGCGAAAGCGCTTTGGTGGGCGGAATTGGCGCAAGCGAAAGGGCATTGCGATGGTTCGCCTCGCCAACGGCTCGATCAGACAGGCCGAAGTGCACTGGGTTGAAGCCCACGGCGTTGGGTGGAAGGGCTTGAAGATCAAGCGATTCTTGGAATGACAATTATGAAGGCTGAGAAATCACAATCCAGGTTCCTGCTCTGCATCCGCAGCGAAGGTTCAGACGACTTGGAACCCCGGAAGGTCTATCAGGTTTTGCCCGACCGGGCGGCTTCGCGCGAGGGCTATGTGCGAGTCATCGACGAATCGGGGGAAGACTACCTCTATCCGGCTAATTGCTTTGCTCCGTTGAGGTTGCCTGTAGCGATAACTCGCGAATTGCTGTCCCCGCGACGCGAGGCGTTGCAGCCCGCCGCGCACAGGGCGCGCCGCGCCTGAGCGCAGGAGGCGGCTCGGCAGGTGAGGCCACAAGGCGGTAGTGGCTCGGTTTCCGAGTTGCCGACGATACGTTCCGATATGCGGTCGTACACGTATCGCTAACGCCGCCAGTCGCCGCTCAGTCCTCGCCGCCAGACCGGTCAGCTCGGTCCAGATCGAAGATCCTCCTCAGATCCATTTCGAGCGGCGGGTCTGCCATCTGGAGGATTTCGCCTCTGAACTCGCGGAGGCCTTCGGTTTTGTTGACGGTGTAAGCGCGCTTGAAATCGGGATCCAGAAGCCAGAGCTGGGTAACACCTTCGGCCATGTAATCGTAGCAGCGTCTTTGAACCTCGGAGAAACGCTCGTCACGAATGATCTCGATGCACAGGAGCGGGACTTGCGGCGGCGGTTCTTGCAAATTGAACTCCTCGCTCAGCGATCGCAGATTCTCACGCTCTTTCTTTTCTTCGTTCGAAAAGAAGCGCGCTTTTACGAATTCATGATTGGCGATGGCGCGCTCCATTCGGTCGACGATGAAGGCGATCCGCCTCTGGATCTGCCGGAGCTTTTCGGCGGGGGCCATATCCTGGCCCTTGTCGTCTTCTTTCGGTTGGTCGCCTGCGTAAATGGCGATGTGGGTTGTTCTGTTTGCGACGCGCTCTTGCTTGACGCTCCAGATGCCGCCGCGCGCTTCACGCTCAGCAAGCCATTGGTCGAGACGCGTGAGGGAGGCAGATCCGCCCTGCGCAAGCGGAGGCTCCGATTGCAGCACCTGCTCGCGTACCGAGTCCAGGGCGAGACCCTGTTCGCGTAGCAGTTGGGCGGCGAAGGATCCCTCCTCGCGAAGCAGGCCTAAGAGGAGATGCGGCGTGCCGATGTGTTCGTGCTTCATGCGTTTGGATTCCTCGGCGGCGTAGGCCAGCACGCGCTTGGATTCACGACTGAGGGGCAGGTCGACCGATATCGCGGTTTTGGGACCGGTCTTGCCGCGCTGCGCGATGGAATGGCGGATGGCTTCGAGCTTGCTATAGGATGCCAGGAACTGGTTGGCCAGCGCTTTATCTTCGCGGAACACGCCGAGCAGGAGATGCTCTGTTTCAATGTAGGGGCAGCCAAGTTGGCTAGCCTCATAGCGGGCGAAGAAGATGGCTCGCCGGGCCCGTTCGGTGTAGCGCTCGAACATAATTGCACTTTACTCCAAAATGACGGCGGGCGGAGGAAAGCGCGAGCTCGTCTGAGGGCTGATTCCGGGCCGCGCTGGCGGATGAGGCGGCCCGGCGGTCCGCTTCCTGGGAATTGTGGGCGGATCACGCGGCCCCCCCGGAAACTGGCCCACTACCCACGGGACGGAGCGGAAACGCGATGCGGGGCGAATCGAACGGGCCGGGGTGACGGCCTGAGGCGCCTACGGCGCCGGCTCGAAGAAACTCAGGGCGTTGTCGCCTTGCTTGAGGAGGCGGGTGCGGCGGAGGGGGCCGTAGTCTTCTTTGAGCGCGAGGCGGACGGAGTGCTGGGCGACGACGAGCGCGGGGGGGGCGACGGAGAGAACGCGCAGCGCGGCGTCGTATTCGCCGGTGAGGTCGTAGGGCGGGTCGAGGAAGACGATATCGGCGGGGTGGCGCGCAAGGGCGGCCAGTGCTTTGGCGCAGATCACTTGGGCGCGCGTTTCGAGATCCAGCGATTCCAGGTTCTGGCGGATCACCTCGACGGCTCCGCGATGCTTCTCGATGAAGATGGCGCGCGATGCCCCGCGGCTCAGCGCCTCGATGCCGACCGCTCCCGAGCCCGCGTAGGCGTCCAGGAAGACAGTGCCGGCGATGCGCGGGGCCAGCACGTCGAAGAGGGTCTCGCGGAGGCGGTCGGGCGTGGGGCGCAGGGCCAGACCGGGCAGCGTCTTGAGCCGCCGGCTTCGGAACTCTCCACCAATCACGCGCATGGCCTCATCCCACCTGCACCAGGCCGTAGCGCCGATTCCAGTGCGTGTTGAGATAGTGCATCGCGCGCGACAACTCGCCGTCGGCTTCGGGCCGGCCGACGAAATCGTCCGCTTCGCGGCGGGCCGCCTCGAGGATTTCGGAGTCGCGCAGGATGTTGGCGATGCGCAGCGCCGGGAGGCCGGATTGGCGCGTGCCGAAGAACTCGCCGGGGCCGCGCAGCTTGAGGTCCATCTCGGCGATGTAAAAGCCGTCGCTCGAATCCACCATGGTGCGGATGCGCTGACGGCCTATGTCGTTCAGCTTGCCGGTCACCAGGATGCACGCGCTTTGCTCTGCGCCGCGGCCCACGCGCCCGCGCAATTGGTGCAACTGCGAGAGGCCGAAGCGCTCGGCCTGCTCGATCACCATGACGGTCGCGTTGGGCACGTCGATGCCGACCTCGATCACGGTGGTCGAGACCAGAACCTGGATCTCGCCGCTCTTGAGCCGCTCCATGGCGGCTTCCTTTTCGGAGGTGGGCAGGCGGCCGTGGAGAAGGCCGACGGAAAACTGCGGGAACACCTCGGTGGCGAGATGGTGGTGCATCTTGGCGGCCGCTTTCACGGCCTGCGACTCGGATTCCTCGATGACCGGGTAGACGACGTAGGCCTGGCGTCCCGCGTCGACCTGCTGCTTCACGAAACTCCAGACCTGCTCGATCTGGTCTTCGGTCATGTGTTGCGTGAGGATGGGCTTGCGGCCGGGCGGCAGCTCGTCGATCACGGAAACGTCGAGGTCGCCGTAGAGCGTGAGGGCGAGAGTGCGCGGGATGGGCGTGGCGGTCATCACCAGGACGTCGGGATGGGCGCCCTTGCGGATGAACTTGAGGCGCTGCATGACGCCGAAGCGGTGCTGCTCGTCGACGATGGCCAGGCCCAGCTTCTGAAACTCGACATCCTCCTCGAGGAGCGCGTGGGTGCCCACCGCGATGTTGACCAGGCCCTCGGCCAGCGCCCGCTTGTACTGGGTTTTCTCGCGCCGGGTGGCCGAGCCGGTCAGCAGCGCCACGTTGTAGTCCAGCTTGCTGAAGAGGCTGCGCAGGTAGAAGTAGTGCTGCGTGGCGAGGATTTCGGTAGGTGCGAGCATGGCGACCTGGCAGCCGTTTTCGAGGGCGATGATGGCCGCCTCGGCCGCGACCAGAGTTTTGCCGCTGCCCACGTCGCCCTGTAGCAGCCGGTTCATGGGGGCGGGGGATTGCATGTCGGCGGCGATCTGGCCGAGCACACGCTTCTGCGCGCCGGTGGGCTTGAAGGGCAGCATTTGCTTGATGCGCTCGCGGACGCGCTGGCTGAGCTCGAAGGCGATGCCCGGCTCGAAGCGGGCCTGCTTGTGCTTGAGCACCAAGCCGCACTGGAGCCAGAAGAACTCTTCGAAAATCAGCCGGAACTGGGCCTGCGAGCGGTAGGCGTTGAGCAGGCGCACGTCCTGGGTGGGGCTGGGGAAGTGGAGTTCCTGAATAGCCGCCCAGAGGCCGGGCAGCCTCAGCTTCTCGCGCAGGCTGGCGGGCAGCGGGTCCGGGATGGGCGCGAGCGATTCGAGCAGGCGCGCCACGATCCGGCGGAAGATCCGCGTGGTGAGCTTGCCGGCGGCCTCGTAGATGGGCACGATGCGGCCGACGTGCAGGTTCGCTTCGCCTTCCTCCTCTTCGGCCAGGATTTCGAACTCGGGGTGGAGCATGGAGAGCTCGCCGCTGTAGTTGTCGAACTCGACCTTGCCGTAGAGGGCGACCTTCTGCCCCGGCTCGAGGACGCCGGCCAGGTAGCCGGCATGGAACCACTTGGCCTTGAGGATGGCTCCGGAGGCGTCGCCGAAAACGACTTCGAACATGCCGAGGTCGCGGCGCCGAAAGCCCGCCAGGCGGGTGGTGCGCACTTCCGCGATCACCGTGGGCATTTCGCCGGGGGCCAGCTCGGCGATGGTCTTCACGTTGGTGCGGTCTTCGTAGCGGAACGGCGCGTAGGCCAGCAGGTCCTCGACGGTGCGCAGGCCTTTGGCTTCGAGCATCGCGGCGCGAGCCGGGCCGACGCCCTTCACATACATCACCGGAGTGGAAAGCGAGAGTTCCGCCAAGAAGGTATCTTAACTGGTATGATGCCTCAATGTTCCGGCCTGCCTGGATGGTCCCGCTGGCGCTGCTGATTTGGGGCTGCTCAACGGAGCCGCCGAAGGCTTACGAGATCGGGCATGCCATCCCGCTGGGCCGGTACATGCTGGCGGTGGAGCGTTCGGAAATGATCAACCTCGGAAACCGTGGCGTGCTGGAGGTGCATTTCGAGGTCCACTCGCTGGCCCAGCCGCGGGATTTCGGACCGTTCTTCAAGGCGTACCGCAAGGCGTTCACGCTGACCGACGGCAACGGGAAGGAGTACGAAGGTGTGGCGATTCCAGAGCCCCCGCGGAGAATGGACTGGAGCGTTCTTGCGGGAGCGCTGACGAGACCCTCGAAGAGCTTCGATGAAATGGTGGAGCGGATGGGCATGGACCCGGAGCGCTGGGAGGCGGTGTTCCGGGTTGCGGGCGACACGAACCGCTGCAAGCTGAGAGTGGAGAACGAAATGCGGCTGCCGGGGCAGGCGGGGGCTGTGGTGGTGGATCTGAGGTGGTGAGCATGTTCCGGCGTGTTGGGATGGCCGCGCTCGCGCTGCTGATTACGGGCTGCTCCTCCGGGCCGCCGAAGCCTTACGGGATTGGCCATCCTATCCCGCTCGGCCCCTACCTGGCGACGGTGGAAGGATCGGACTTCATGGCCTGGGAAAACGAGGGGCTGTTGATCGTGCATTTCCGGCTGAAGTGCACCACCCAGCCCCGCGATTTCGAGCGGTTCGCCAACGAATACAGGACGGCCTTCTCGCTGCGGGACGGCGATGGCAAAGAGTACGAGGGCTTCATGTCTCCAGAGCCGACTCAGGGGATGAGCCCGTCCGGTCTGCTGGAGGACATGAAGAATCCGCCGAAGAACTTCGAGGAGGAGATGACGCGAATGGGCGTGGACCTGGAGCGATGGGAGGCGGTCTTCATGGCACCGGCGTACTCTAAGGGCTACAAGCTGCACATCGAGAACGAAATGCGGCAGTCGGGGCAGGCGGGGCGCGTGGTGGTGGACCTGTACCGCTGAGGGACCTGCTAAAATAATCATTTCATGCCCAATTTGTTGCAGGGCAAGTGCGCCCTGATTCTGGGGGTCGCGAACAAGTGGAGTCTGGCGTACGCGATCGGGGAGGCGTTCCGGCGCGAAGGCGCGTCGCTGGTCCTGACGTATCAGGGCGAGCGGCAGCGCGACGCCGTGGAGACCTGCGCGACGGAGCTGGGGGCCAGCCGGGTGCTGGCCTGCGACGTCTCGAAGGACCACGAGCTGGAGCAATTGAGCGAGGCGCTCAAGGCCGCGCCGGGACGGCTGGACGCGGTGGTCCACAGCATCGCGTTCGCGAACCGCGAAGAACTCGGCAACTCGTTTTTGGAGACGTCGCGGGCCGGGTACCTGATGGCGCAGGAGATCAGCGCGTACTCGCTGGTGGCGGTGGCGCGTGCGGTGGCCCCGCTGATGGGCGGAGGCGGCTCGATCACCACGCTGACCTACATCGGATCGGTGCGTGTGATCCAGAACTACAACGTGATGGGGGTGGCCAAGGCGGCGCTGGAATCCGCGGTGCGCTACCTGGCGAACGACCTGGGCCCGCGGGGCATACGGGTGAACGCGATCTCGGCGGGCCCCATTAAGACCGCCTCGGCGCGGGCCATCAAGGACTTCTCGAGCATCCTGGACATTGTGGCGGCGCGCGCGCCGCTGCGCCACAACACGGAGCCGGGCGAAGTGGGGGACGCGGCGCTTTTTCTGGCCAGCGACCTGGGGCGCGGGGTTACGGGCAACGTCCTGTACGTGGATTCGGGCTTTCACATCATGGGGTTTTGAGCGGGCCACCCGATTTGACAGGCCCGGCGCGCGGTCCTTATGATGAATTGGAACCTGCCATTCGCCATCAGGCGAGCGAGCAGCGCGATTCTGGCGATTTGTATTCCTGTCCACTCCGATGATCAAAGTTGAAGGTCTCACCAAGCGATACGGCCGCACGACTGCCGTGGATAACATTTCCTTTACCGTGGAGAAGGGGCAGATCGTGGGCTTCCTGGGGCCGAACGGCGCCGGGAAAACCACGACTATGCGGGTCCTGACCTGCTTTTTGCCCCCCACGTCCGGCCACGTTTCGGTGGCTGGTTTCGACGTCTCCGAGGAGCCGCTGGAAGTGAAGAAGCGGATCGGCTACCTGCCCGAGACGCCACCGGTGTATCCCGAGATGCGGGTTGCCGATTACCTGACGTTCGTGGCGCGGCTGAAGGGCGTTCCGAGCCGCGACGTGGCGCGCCGGCTGGACGAGGCGTGCGAGAAGTGCGCCATCGCGAACGTGAAGCGGAGAATCATCGGACAGCTCTCGAAGGGCTACCGGCAGCGGGTCGGCCTGGCGCAGGCGGTGATTCATAACCCGGACGTGCTGGTGCTGGACGAGCCGACCACGGGCCTGGATCCGAAGCAGATCATCGAGACGCGGCAGTTGATCCGGAACCTGGCGGGCGAGCACACGGTAATCATGAGCACGCACATACTGCCGGCGGTGGAGCAGACCTGCCAGCAGGTGATCATCATCGATAAGGGCAAGGTGGTGGCCAACGATACGGTGGCCAATCTGGCGCGCCGGGCGCAGGGGGGAGAAGCGATAGCCGTCGAGGTGACGAGCAGGGACGGGCCGCTGGACCGCGCGGAGGTCCAGCGGCGCCTCGAACAGGCGCCCGGGGTGAGCCGCGTGCAATCGCTGGAGGACGTGGAAGGCGTGTGCCGGCTGGAGGTGGAGGGACTTCCGGACCGGCCGATCCGCGACGAGGTGGTGCGCGCGATTCTGGACGCGGGCTGGCGTTTGCAGGAACTGAAGAGCGCGAGCCTGAGCCTGGAACAGATCTTTCTGGATGCGACCGCCGCGACCCAGGAAGCCGCAACGGAGGCTGCCGCAAAATGAAGAACATCTGGCTGATTTGCTGCAAGGACCTGAAGAGTTACTTCACGACCTGGATCGCCTACTCCCTGTTCACCCGAATCGCGATCGTGCTGGGCTTTTTCTTCTATGTCGCCGCGGCCATCTTCGCCACGCGCAGCGCGCAGGCGTCGATGATGGGCGGGGGCATGCCGATGGACGTGAACGAGTGGGTGGTGCGGCCGCTGCTGATGAACGTGGCGGTGATCAGCCTGTTCCTGATCCCCATGATCGGCATGCGGCTGTTCGCGGAAGAGAAGAACACCGGCACCATCGAACTGCTGCTCACCTCGCCGGTGCGCGACTTCGAAATCGTGCTGGGCAAATGGCTGGGCGGCCTGCTGTTCTACTGCTGCTTCCTGGCCATCGCCGCGCTGAACCTGAGCTTCCTGTTCCTATACGGGAAGCCGGACTGGAAGCCGTTGGCGCTGGGTTTCCTGGGGCTGGTGCTGCAAGGCGGCGCGCTGCTGGCCGTGTGCACGTTCCTGTCGAGCCTGACGCGAAACCAGATCATCGCGGCCGACGCGGGCTTTACGGTGTGCCTGCTGCTGTGGGTGCTGGATTGGGTAAGCGCGTATAACACGACGGTGTGGGCGAAGGTGCTGTCGTATATCTCGCTATCGACGCACCTGGAGCAGTTCTCGAAGGGCGTTCTGGATTCCCGGGACCTGGTGTATTACGCCAGCATGATCTTTCTGTGGCTGTTTCTGACATCCCGCTCGGTGGAATCGTTGCGTTGGAGGAGTTAGATGCGATTTGCGTGGCTGAAATCGAGACGGACGAACTACGCGCTGTACCTCACCGCATACGTGCTGATTATCCTGGCGGTGCTGGTGACGGCGAACGTGCTGGCCAACCGGTACAACGAATCTTACGACGCGACGTCGAACAAGCGCTATACGCTGTCGGACCAGACCATCAAAGTGGTGCGGAACCTGAAGCAGGACGCGACGATCAGCTACTACGACCGGATGTCGGAGTTCGCGCGGGCCAAAGACCTACTGGACCGTTACGACGCGCTGTCGCCGAAGCTGACCGTGGCCTATATCGACCCGGATCGCAAGCCGCAGCTCGCCAAAGCGGCGGGCGTCAAGAACTACGGCACGATCTACGTGGAAGCGGGAGGGCGGAGAGAAGAGGCGAAGAGCCTTACCGAGGAGGAACTCACGAGCGCGCTGATCCGTGCCCTGAAGGGCTCGGCGCACACCGTCTGCGCGGTGACGGGCAGCGGGGAGCACGATCCGGACGACCAGCGCGGCGGCGGGGCGGCGGCCTTCAAGCAACTGCTGGAGAAGAACAACTATAAGGCGCGCTCGATCTCGTTGCTGGAGAAGGCCGAGGTGCCGGGCGATTGCACGGTGCTGGTGATCGACGGCCCGCGGCTGGATTATACGGAACCGGTGGTGAAAGCCGTCGGCAGCTATGTCGAGAAAGGCGGGCGCGCGCTGTTCATGCTGGATCCTCCGCTGAGAATGGGCCGCATGGAGATCGCGGCGAACGCAGGCCTAACCAAGCTGCTCGAAAGCTGGGGCGTTACGGCGAACAACGACATGGCGCTGGACATGAGCGGGGTGGGGCAGTTGTTCGGGCTGGGCCCCGAGATGCCGCTGGTTACGAGCTACGAGCAGCACCCCATTGTGCGGGAGCTGAAAGGCTCGGCCACGGTGTTCCCGGTGATACGGTCGCTGGACGTGAAGTCCACCGGCAAGACCAAGGTGGAAAAGCTGTTCGAGACCAACGAAAACAGCTATGCCACCACCGATCTTTCCTCGCCCGAAATCCGCATCGATCCGCGAAAGGACAAGAAAGGCCCGCTGACGCTGGCCGCGGCCGGCACTTACGAGGGCGGTAAGGGCGGGGGCAAGGGCCGGTTCGTGGTGGTCGGCAGCTCGGCGTGGGCCGACAACGGAGTGCTCTCGTCGCGCAGCTTCGATAACCGGGACCTGGCGATGAACATGGTGAACTGGCTGTCGTCGGACGAGGACCTGATCTCGATCCGACCGAAGGAGCCGGCGGACCGGCCGTTGTCCATGAACCAGCGGCAGATGGGCTGGGTCTTCTACGTGTGCCTGGTCCTGATGCCCTTGATCGCGGTGGCCGGCGGCATCAGCGTGTGGTGGAAGAGGAGATAGCGGATGCGCGGCTTGCGGATGCGCGGTTTGTGGATGGCCGTGGCCTTGCTGGCGCTGCTAGGGGGAGGGCTGTGGTGGTCGAACCGAAAAGAGGCGGAGAAGGCAAAGAAGGCCGGACCGCAGCCCGCCGCCCGGATCACCGACGTGCCGATGGAGCAGATGCAGAAGGTGGAGATCCGCAGGCCGGGTGGCGAGACCACGGTGCTGGAGCTGAAGTCGGGCAAGTGGCGGATCACCGCTCCGCAGCCGCTGGCCGCCGACGAGGAGGCCGCGAGTTCCGTGGTTTCCTCGGCCGCCACGCTGAGCGCCGATCGAGTGGTGGAAGAGAAGGCCACCGACCTTTCGTTTTACGGCCTGGCGAAACCCGCGGCGGAGGTGACGATCACCAAGAAGGACGGCAAGACGCTGCACCTGCTGCTGGGAGACGACACGCCTAGCGGGAACGACAGCTACGCCAGCCTGCAGGGGGACCCGCGAGTCTTCACCATCTACAGTTACTTGAAGACGGCACTCAACAAGAATTCGAACGATCTGCGGGACAAGCGGCTGCTGACCTTCGATTCCGACAAGCTCAGCCGCATCGAGCTGACCGCCAAAGGGCAGACCGTGGAGTTCGGCAAGAACAACCAGAGCGAATGGCAAATCCTGAAACCGCGCCCGCTGCGGGCCGACGGGGGGAATGTCGAGTTGCTGCTGGCAGCGCTCAGGGGAGTCAAGATGGACCCCTCGGTTTCGGCCGAGGACGCCAAGAAAGCCGCCGCCGCATTCGCCTCGAGTGCGCCGATGGCCGAGGTGAAGGTCACCGACGCCGCCGGCACGCAGCAGTTGCAGGTCCGGAAGGACAAGGACAAGAATTACTACGCCAAGAGCAGCGCCGTGGAGGGCGTCTACAAGATCCAGCCCGAGGACGGCGAGAGATTCGACAAGGACCCGGGAGACTTCCGCAACAAGAAGGTGTTCGATTTCGGATGGAACGAAGTGTCCAGGATCGAGGTTCGCGAGGGAGCGAAGCAGAGCGTCTACCAGAAAGCCGGGGCAAAGTGGATGTCGGCGGGCAAAGAGATGGATTCGAGTAGCATGCAGACCATGATCGAGAAGCTGCGGGGCCTCGAAGCGGTCAAGTTTCCCGAGACGGGCTTCACGACGCCGGCGCTGGAACTGGTGGTCGAGTCCAGCGGCGGCAAGCAAGTGGAGCGGGTGGCACTGGCGAAATCGGGCAACGACTGGCTGGCCCGGCGCGAGAACGAGCCCAGCCTGTATCAGTTGGATGGCAAGGTGGTGGACGAACTGCAAAAGGCGATCGCGGGGGTGAAAGCAGCCGCGCCGCCGGCCAAGAAATGAATGGCCTGCTGACCGATCTCTACGAGCTCACCATGAGCGCCGGCTATTTCGAGGCCGGCATTTCCCATCGGACCGCGACGTTCGAGCTGTTCATCCGCCGGCTGCCCGAGCACCGCAGCTTCGTCATCGCCGGGGGGCTGCCGCAAGTGGTGGAGTACCTGCTGGGGTTCCGGTTCACAGCGGAGGAGATCGATTACCTGCGGTCGCTCCCTCAGTTCGCCCGCGTGAGCGCCTCCTTCTTCCAGCGGTTGCACGACCTGCGATTCACGGGCGACCTGTTTGCCGTGCCGGAAGGCACCCTGCTGTTCGCCGGCGAGCCGGTGCTGAGCGTGAGGGCGCCGATCATGGAAGCCCAAATCCCGGAGACGTACCTGCTGGCCGCGATCGGCTTCCAGACACTCATCGCCACGAAGGCGGCGCGGATGGTTCACGCGGCCGGGGAGCGCGCCGTGATCGAGTTCGGCACGCGGCGCGCTCACACACCGGAGGCGGGCGCGCTGGCCGGGCGGGCGGCCTATATCGGCGGCTGCATCGGCACGAGCAACACGCTCACCGGATTTCGCACGGGCATTCCGGTTTACGGCACCGCCGCGCATTCCTGGGTGCTGGCCTTCCCTAGCGAACGGGAGGCACAGCGGCGGCTGCAAGAACTCTTGGGTCCCGATACCGTCTACCTCATCGATACGTACGATACGCTGGAGGGCGCACGCATCGCCGCCTCGCTGGGCCGTCCGCTGTGGGGCGTGCGGCTGGATAGCGGCGACCTCGTCGAGCTTTCGCGCGCGGTCCGGCGCATTCTGGACGAGGCGGGCCTGGTGGAGGCCAAGATCATGGCCAGCGGCGACCTCAACGAATACAAGATTGCGGAAATCGCCGCGGCGGGGGCGCCCATCGACGCCTTCGGCGTGGGCACGGAGCTGGCCACTTCGAGCGACGCGCCGGCGCTGGGCGGCATCTACAAGCTGGTGGAGATCGAAGGGCGCTATACCGCCAAGCTCAGCCCGGGGAAGGTCACTTTTCCGGGGGCCAAACAGATCTATCGCTTTCCGGATCACGACCTGGTGGCGCTGGCCAAAGAGAAGGTGCAGACGTCGGGCGCCGAGCCGCTGCTTCGCCCGGTGATTTTCAAGGGCCGACTGCTGGAGCCGCTGCCCGATGCCGGCGCCGCCCGCTCCCGCGCCGCGGAATCGCTCAGGCGGCTTCCCGAAGCCTGGCACGGCCTGGTGGAGACGACCGCGCCTTACCCGGTCGAGTACAGCCCGGAGCTGAAAGCTCTGGTGGAAAACCTGAGGCAATCCGCATGAAGACGGTTTTCTTCGACATCGATACGCAGATCGACTTTCTGTTCCCGGCGGGCGCGCTCTACGTTCCCGGAGCGGAACGATTGCTTCCGGCGCTCGCGCAACTCACCCGCTACGCCGCCCAGCACTCGATTCCGGTGGTGGCGAGCATGGATGCGCATGCCGAGGACGACCCCGAGTTCCAGCTCTGGCCGCCGCATTGCGTGGCGGGCACCCAAGGACAGCGGAAGCCCGCAGATCTGGCGCTGGAGCGCCGCGCGACGATCCCCACGGCGCCCGGCGAGTACGCGATCGAGGGCGCCCAGCAGATCATCGTGGAGAAGCAGGCGCTGGACGTGTTCGCCAATCCGAACCTTCCGCGGCTGATCGAGCAGTTGGACGCGGACCGCTACGTGGTCTACGGCGTGGCCACCGAGTATTGTGTCCGCTGCGCGATTACTGGGTTGTTGAAGACCGGCAAACGCGTTGAGCTGGTCGGCGACGGCATCCGGGAAATCGATGCAACCGCCGCGCAGAGGGCCCTTTCCGAGTTCGCCGCCGCGGGCGGCCGCATCACCACGCTGGCGGAGGTTACGGCGCGGTGAAGGCGCGAGTTCCGGGACGCCTGGTTCGGTGATAGACTCGCAGAATCCAGAGAAAGGCGTCAACCTTATGCACGAGATCAAGCGCGTTGAAGTGTTGCCGGCAGCCATCTTCGGGGGGCTGCTGAGCCTGGTAACCAGCGTAGTGGGCGAGGTTTTGGTGGTCTTCCCCTTCATGGCTATTCTCGGCCCGATCATCGGGTCGCTCGGCCGGGGCGCGGTGTCGTTCGGCGCGGGCGGGGCGTCGCTGGGCGGATTGCCGCCCCTTCTATTCGGCGGGTTCATGCTGGTTGCGCCGATTCTAAACGGCGTGCTCGGCTTCCTCATGACGGGCTTGTGCTGCCTGGTCTATAACGCAGCAGCCCCGAAAATCGGCGGGATCAAAGTCGCGCTCGGGTAAGAGCAGCGACCGGGACGGTTCCCGCGGTGAAGGTGCGGTGAAGACTCGAGCTCTGGGACGCCCGGTTCGGTGATAGACTCGCAGAGTCCACAGAGAGGCGTCAAACCGATGCGGCAGATCAAGCATATTGGAGTGTTGCGGGCGGCCATTTTCGGCGGGCTGTTGAGCCTGGTAACCAGCGCCGTGGGCGAGGTTTTGGTGGTCTCGCTGTCCATGGCTTTGCTGGGCCCGATGGCCGGGTCTTACGGCCGGGGCGGAGGGTTGCTGGGCGGATTGCCGCCGCTAATCGGCCGGCTGGTGCTGGTTGCGCCGATTCTCAACGGCATCCTGGGCTTCGTCCTGACGGGCCTGTGCTGCTGGATCTACAACCTGGCGGCACCGAGAATCGGCGGGATCGAAGTCGAGCTCGGGTAGTGCGGCAGCGCCGGGCCGAAGCCCGGCGGCAGGCCCGAAGGCCTGACCCCACCACCCCATCGGTGTTACACTCGCAGAATCCGGAGAAAGGCGTCAAACGTATGCAAGAGATCAAGAGTGTTGGAGTTTTTCAGAATGCGAAGTTCGCTGCGGTGATGTACCTGGCGATCAGCGCGGTGATTGTGGTCCCCGTGGCCCTCATCGCGATGGCCTTTGCGGGCAACCGGGCCAGTCCATTCGGCCTTCTGATTGTGCTTCTGCCGATTCTGTACGCCGTCATCGGCTTCATCCTCACGGCCATCGGATGCTGGGTCTACAACCTGATCGCCTCGATGGTGGGCGGGATCGAAGTGGAGATCGTGGCGAAGGTAGAGCCGCAGATGTTCCCGCCCCCAGCGCCTCCGCTGGGGCCCGGGTTCGGACCGACGGCATAAGCCGAAATCGCCGCCGTCGACGGCCAGTCGCCTCAGAACAACCCCAGTTTGATGTGCAGGAACTTCTTGGGGTTCTTGTGGATGTCCTTGACCAGCGAATCCAGTTGCGCGGAGACATCCTTCATGGAGTCGTAGAGTTGGGGGTTCACGAGCAACTGGCCGGCCGTGCCCTTTCCCGCATTCAGGCCGTCGAGGGAGGTGTCGAGTTTGGACAGAACACTGTCGAGCCGCTTGGCGACGGTATCGTCCTTGAGCAGTTTTCCGGCGGTGCCCTGGCCGGCATTGAGACCCTCGAGGATCTTGCGGAATTCGGCGATGCTGGCGCGGGCGTCGTCGTAGAGCGCGGGATCTTTGAGCAGCTTACCCGCCGTTCCGTGGCCCTGCTGCAACTCCTGGATCACCGCGTCCAGGTGCTGCACGGAGGCTTGGGCGTCGTTGTACAGGCCCTCGTCGTAGAGCATCTTACCGAGGGTGCCCTTACCGGCGGAAACCATGGTGGCGATCTTCTGCATCTCAGTCACGGTGGCCAGCAGCCGGTTGTAGAACTGCTCGTCGACCACGAACTTCCCCAGCGTGCCCCGGCCGGACTCGATGAGCGTAACGATCTTGTCCAAGCGGGTCAGGATGGACTGCGCCGAATCGAAAATGCCGAAGCCCTTCTTGAGCAGGTCCTCGACCTCGGTGGAAGGCTCGCTGGGCAACTCGCCCTCGGCCTGGACGCTCGTCGGACTTCGCCCCTGGGAGATGTTGATGTACTTGCTGCCGAGCATGTTCTCGGCCGCGATTCCGGCGGTCGAATCCGCCGGGATATCGGGCAGCCTGGCGGTTTGCACGCTCATGACCACGCGCACGACGCGGTTGGGGTTGCTGGAGCGCGACAATTCGACGCGCTTGACGCTGCCGATCAGAATGCCGTTCAGGCGAACCGGAGCGCCCTGGGCCAGCGCGGCCGAATCGCGCATATAGGTGAAGACCGTGGAGTTCCGTTCCCAGAGGGGCTTCTGGCTAGTGAAGAGCCAGATCAGCACCCCCAGGATGATCATCGCCACAAACGCCGTGACGCCGACTCGCAACTGCGCCCATCGGACCTTTTTCGCAGCAGGCATACAATCAATCTTCGCGCTTTACGAACTTGGATACATAGGGGTCCTGGGAGGCCTTCAATTCGGCCAAGGAGCCCGAAAAAACCAGCCGGCCCTCCTGCAGGACCATAAAGGTGGTTCGGGAGCCGCCCTCCCGCTTCCCATTGTGCTCGATCTCGCCGGTCGCGGGGTTAAACCAGGAGTTGGCCAGGAAATGGCCGTCCTGATAGCGGTGCGTCGCCATCACGGTGGTGGTGTTTCTGAGGTCGCGCTGTTTGAGGATCAGGGCGACGATGGTGTAGGCGGTGATGGGGTCCAGGCCCGCGGTGGGCGAATCGTAGAGCACCAGAGGCGGCTCGGTCACCACGGCGCGGGCGATTCCCACGCGGCGCCGCATGCCGCCCGAAAGCTCGCTGGGAAACTTCTCGAGGGTGTGTTCGAGCTCGACGAAGCGCAGGGCTTCTTCCGCGCGTGCGTGCATCTCCTCCGGAGTGCAATGAAACCCGGCCAGGTTGGCCAGCGGATAACTCACGTTCTCCTCGATGGTGAGGGAATCGAACAGGCCGCCCTCCTGAAACAGCACGCCCATCTCGCGGCGGATGCCGAACAGCTCCCGCTCGGGCAAGTCCGTGATGTCGCGTCCGAACACGGACACCCGGCCGGCTTCCGCCTTCTGCAGTCCCAGGGCCGTCTTGAGCAGCACCGTCTTGCCGCTGCCCGCGGCGCCGAACAGCACCAGCGACTCGCCCGGGGCCACCTCGAACGACATGTGGTCGAGCGCCTTGTAGCCGTCGAACTCGACGGTCACGCGCTCGAATCGAAGAACGAACTGGGCCGGATCGTCGGGCATCTGGGACGCTATAAGCTCACAAAAATCCGCGTGATGAAGAAGGTGAGGAAGAAAATCATCACCGAGGAAACCACCACCGCCTGGGTGGTCGCGCGGCCCACTCCCTGCGTTCCGCCGGTGGTGTTGAGGCCGTAGAAACAGCCAGTCAGCGCGATGGCGAAGGCGAATACGAAGGGCTTGATCAGGCCCTGCGCGATGTCGTTGTAGTCCAGGGCCTGCCAGGCGGTGTTCCAGTACTGATTGGCCGGCATGTTCAAGACGAAATAGGCGATCAGGAAGCCGCCGAAGATGCCCACGAAATCGGCGATGATGGTGAGCAGCGGCAGCACGGTGAAGGTGGCGATCAGGCGCGGCGTGACGAGCTTCTGAATGGGGTCGGTGCCCAGAGCGCGCATGGCGTCGATCTGCTCGGTGACCTTCATGGACCCCAGCTCGCTGGCCATTCCAGAGGCGTTGCGGCCCGCCACCATGAGGCTGGTCATGGCCGGGCCAAGCTCCCTGACCAGGGTCAGGGCAACTAGTTGGCCGGTCTGGCCCACCGCGCCGTACTGCGCCAGGGCGCGGGCCATCTGCATGGCCATGACCGCCCCGCTGAAGAACCCCACCAGGATTACGATGGGCAGGCTGCCCACACCGATAATGTCCATCTGGATGAAGATGTCGTCCGCATAGTGCGGCCGGCGGAAGATGTTATACAGGGCGCGCGCGGCCAGGATGTAGAACTCCTGCACTGCGACGATGGGCGGCTTGGCAAAGTCGAACAAGCGGAGCGGCTCCTAGAATCCCGATGTTAGCATAGCGGCTTGCGGGGCTCGTATCGCGAGGCTGGGTTCTGCTATGCTGCGAGGCATGCGATCGCGAAGCAAGTCCGCTGCGCTTTTGGCCGCCGTTCTGCTGGCGGGGTCCGCTGGATTGCCGGCCCAGGTCAAACCAACCTGGAGCGCCGATGAGCAGCCCCTCTTCGACCAGGTGCGCGGACTGCGCCAGAAGTCCGATCGCGCCAGAGGCGACCTGACCCGCGAGCTGGCTCTGGAAATCCGGCGGCTGCCGGCCACGCCGAATAAAGTTCTCTTAGCCGAGGGCCTGGCCAGCCTGGCCACGGAAGGGGACTTCGGCCGGGCTACGCTCCAGGAGGTTGCCACCACTCTGTCCGAGGCGCTGCGCGAACAGCCGGTCGCAAGCGAGAATGGCGAACCGGCGCGGCCTTACATGAGACTCGCGATGCTGGTCCGCTACGAACAGGTTCAAGTTTCGCTCGACACTTTGCCGTTCGCGGCGGCCTTCGCCAAGCTCGAATCGGCGGAGCGGCGGCGCGCTTCGGCGGAGATCGATCTGCGGGATTTGCACGGCAAAGAATGGAAGTTGAGCGGCCTGCGCGGCAAGGTGGTGCTGGTCAACTTTTTTGCGACGTGGTGCCCTCCCTGCCGCAAAGAGAGCCCGGACCTGGACGCTCTCTACGCGCGATTTCGGAAGAAAGGACTGGCGATCCTGGCCATCTCCGCCGAGGAAGCCGGAAAAGTGGCGGCGTTCGCCAAAGCGCAGACCATCAGGTACCCAATCCTGCTGGACACGGGCGGGCAGGTCCACGAGCTGTTCGGCGTGGAAGGGATTCCCAAGAGCTTCGTCTACGACCGCGACGGGAAGATCGTAGCCACCGCGATCGACATGCGAACGCAGAAGCAGTTTCTGGCGATGCTCGCGAAGGCGGGGCTGAAGTAGCCAGGGGCTAACCGATCCGAACGAAACTGCCGGGCGAGATCGTGGTACCGGGAATGACGGTGGCGCCGTGATCCAGCCAGACGTTCACGGTCGGCAACAGCGCACGATCGTTCGACTCCAGCACCACCTCATAATAGAAGCCCATCTGAAAGGGCTGGCCGGGGCCCACGGAGTTGGCGTTGTGCATCACGAAGTTCGGGTCGATCGTCTGGGTGAGCGGTCCCGGCGCAGCCGCCGTCTTGGCCATCCCCACACCTCCCTGATAGACGGTGACGCGGAAAGTCTGGGACTTCTTGGAGTCGTTGACCACCGACCAGTCCACGGAAGCGGAGTTCTGTGGCAGCAGGAAAAGGCCGCTCGAAAGCTTGTAGCGGAAGCTGGGGGCGGCGGGTTTGGGTGCTTTCTTTACCGGCATCGGACGAGTTCCTCCTTGGAATGAAATGTTGCCTGGTTTCTGGAGGCCAGCATAGCGCAGGGGTAACGGCAACACAAGGACGAGCTGGCGGGATGGAAGCGAGTTCAGGGGGTCTGCCAGTCGAGCGAGTAGATTTCCTGGACGCTGATGTCGCGATTGACCAGGATGGAACCCCCGGGACCCACGCCGGACCAGGTTCCGAAGCGTCTGTGCGCCATGTTCCCGAAGCTGCCCAGGCCCGGCCGACGCTCGATCTTGCGATCGCCGACGCGCACGCGCAGGAAGCCGGATGCGCCGAAGGCTCCGGAGAACTGAACATACTTGCCGTCCGGGGACCAGTCCGGATAGGCGGAGGAGATGGTAACCAGGTCTTCCCATTTGCGGGCGGGGACATGGTAGAGCTTGAGCTTCTTGTAGTCGACGGTCATGGCGAGGATGTAACGGCCGTCGGGGGACCAACGCGGCGAGAACAGTCCCGCGGAGCCGGGGACGGGAACGACCTTGCGAGTGGCCAGGTCAACGATGTGGAGAGCGTCCTCCTGGGAAGCCCGGACGGAGAGGACATCTCCGCCGAAGACGATCGATTTGCTGTCGGGCGACCAACTGGGATCGAGCTCTTCACCCGCCCCGGGGAGGAGTTGCTCGGGAGCGCCTCCCTCTGCGGAGACGATGTAGGTTTTCCAGGGCTGGCCGGGAGATTGGGCGCTGAAGGCGACCTGCCTGCCGTCGGGCGACCAGCGCGGCAAGCCGCACTCCAAAGGGGGGAAGCTCAACTGGCGGCGTTCGCTGCCGTCGGCCCTGGCTCGCCAGAGGGTCCGGTCGGAGTCGGCGACGTAGACGATCCATTGCCCGTCGTTGGACAGGCTCAGCCCGTCCGCAGAAAGCCCGGGCGCAAAGGGGGCCGGCGGATGGCCGCTCCAGTCGAGTTGCAGCATCTCGGAGCGAAGCTGGGCGCCGATAAAGAACACTTTCTTGCCGTCCGGGCCGACCAAGGGGGAGTAGCAGTTCATTTGCCCAAAGGTCAACTGCACCGGGTCTCGGGAGATCTTGCGCCAGAAGGCCCGTTTCTCGCGCATGGCCCAGAGGCTGGCCAAACCGCGGCGAGTGGACTGGAACACGAAGTAGGCGCCATCGGGGGTCCAGGAACCGCAACATTCCTGCGCAGGGTTGTTCCAGCCGGCGAGGAGGGGATGCAAGTGGGTTCCATCCGCAGCCATTTCCCAGAGTTCGGAGCGATTCACGGCGCGATCCAGCACGGTGAAACTGATGGTGCGGGAGTCGGGAGAGAAGCGCAGCCAGTTGGGTGCGCCGTTTAGCGTAGCCAGGCGGCGCGCGTCGCCGCCGGCGCTGGTGGCGCGATAAATGTCGTGGCCGTTGGCGAAGAGAATCTCCTTTCCGTCCGGCGACCAGGTTGCGTCCTGAGCGGCCAGTTCCCCGAGGCGGCGTGGTTGTCCGCCCGGCAAGGCCACCGACCAGAGCGGGTAAATCTCGCCGACACCGAGCGCCGCTGTGGTCATGCGGGCGGTGAACAGAAGCTCGGTATTGTTGGGAGAAATGCCGGCGAGATTCCAGGACTCGAAAGGAATCGGGACCCCGACCGGCTGGCCTCCTTCGACGGAGACCTGCGCCAGAATCGGAGAGAGCTCGTCCTTGAAGTAGATCCGCGAGCCGTCGGTCACAATGGGCTCGAGGTTGGTGTCCGCCAGGGAAAACTTCTGCTGGCCGTCGGCGGTGAGTTGGGTGGTTCCGACCACTTTCGGCGGCGGCAGCGCCGGCCGCAGCGCGAAAGTCAGCGCGAGGAAGGCGCACGCCGCGGCGACAGCCCAGATGGTCCAGCGGACGGACGCAGTGGGCGCTGCCGGCTCCGCAACTCCGCGCTGGGTCGCGCTTCGCAGGCGCTTCAGGTCGGCGCGCATCTGGGAGGCGGTCTGGTAACGGAGGTCGCGGCTCTTCTCCAGAGCTTCCCGGACGATTCCGTCCAGCTCGGTTGGCAAATCGGGGTTCAGGCTGGCCGGCGCCGGAGGAGTTTTGTGCAGGATTCCGTCGAAGACCGCGGGCGCGGTGTTGCCGGGAAAAGGCCGCTGCCCGGTAGCCATCTCGTAGAGGACCACGCCGAAACTGAACAGGTCGGTACGTGCGTCGAGGTCCTCGCCCCGGGCTTGCTCCGGCGACATATAGGCCACGGTGCCCAGCGCCGTTCCGGGGCTGGTGAGGAGTTCCTCGGGCTCGCTCAGCGTGGCCAGCTCCGTGGCGGAGACCCCTTCGACGACGCGGCGGGCCGCCATCTGCTTGGCCACGCCGAAATCGAGGATCTTGGCCTGGCCTTGCGCCATCAGGAAGATGTTGGCGGGCTTGATGTCGCGATGGACGATGCCCTTGGAGTGGGCGGCTTCGAGACCGCCCGCAATCTGAATCGCCACATCCAGCAGCTCATCCGTGGAGAAGGGGCCGGTGGCCAGGCGCTGCCTCAAGGTCATGCCTTCGAGCAGTTCCATGGCGATGAAGGGCTGCCCGGCGCGCTCCCCGATGTCGAATACGGTGCAAATGTTGGGATGATTCAGCGCGGCGGCGGCGAGGGCTTCGCGCTCGAAGCGCTCCAAGGCCTGAGGGCTCCTGGGCCAGTCTTCGGGCAGGAACTTCAGAGCGACGCGGCGGTGAAGGCGCGTGTCTTCCGCCTCGTAGACAACGCCCATTCCCCCGCCACCGAGCTTCGCCAGGACGCGGTAGTGGGAGACGCTCTCGCCAAGCATGGATGGAGCCCCTCTATCCGCAATCGTACCATGCGGCGGGGGCGAGGGCCGGGCGCCTCACCGCCGGGCGCTCCCTGTCTTCATCGGCCAAGTATGGCCTGTTGCAGCACCGGCACAGAAGGGCAGATCTTTGCGCTGGACCCTGCAACTTCGCGCTCTCGTGCGACTAATCTGCCATCTTGAAAGATGCCTTCAGTGGTGGGACCGACGATCGGGAGATCACCATGTAGCACTCGCACGTAGCTGCCCGCCGGAACGCTCACGCAAACCGCCAGTCCGGATTCGTTCGGGATGCCGCGAATGCGAAGCGCGCCAGGCTTCACATCCAGCCGTCGCAGGTCCAGATTGTCCACTCGCTCGATGAATGGGCCGTCGAGAGTAACCGATCCCGCGGATAGGCTGGCGACACGCTCCGTCTCAGGCTGCGCGATCACGGAAAGCACCCAGTGCTGAGGGAGCGGATCACTCAACACAATGTCGAGCCCTCCCTGGGCCATCTCGACCTGTTGCGGGACTGGCTTCCAACTGTAACCTTTGCCCGTGTTCGCAGCGAAACCGATAGTAACTAGCACGAAGAACACCGAAATCCGCCGCATATCGATTCAATTGTACTCCGATTGTTCAACTCCGCAGACAGGAGGCAGAGCTGACCCCTTGCCCGGCTGACGGAGTTACTCGGCTAATTCGACGACAGGGCTTTAGTCAGGCGGTACATGAACTCGCGGCCTTCGTAGAGGGCGGTGGCGGAGATGCGCTCGTCTTTGCCGTGGGCGCGGATGTCGTCGTTATCGTCGGCGATTCCGGAGAGGCCGTAGGTGGGGATTCCGGCGCGGCGCAGATACTTCCCATCGGTCGCGCCCTGCAACATGAAGGGGACGGCCGGCACGCCCGGCCAAAGGGCTTCGGTGGTCGCCCGCATCGCCCGCATCACTTCGGGATCGAGCGGCGAGGCGGGGCTGCCCACAGCATCCAGCGGGCTTAGCGGCGTCAGGCTGATAGCGTCGTCGGCGATCGCCCGCCGCAAGGTCTGCTGCACGTCGGCGGGCGCCTGGCCGGGCAGAATCCGGCAATTGACGGTGGCCCGGGCGGATTGCGGCAGCGCGTTCTCGGCGTGGCCCGCAGCCAGCATGGTGGCCACGCAGGTGGAGCGCAGCATGGCATTCCAATCGGGCGAGGCGGAGAGGCGGGCCACGGAGGCGGGGTCCGGCGGATCGGTCGAGAGCATCTTGGAGACGGCCTGGGCAACCTGCCCGCCGACCCGCGCGCCAATGGCCTCGAAGTAGGCGCGCCGGCCCGCATCCAGCATCACCGGGAATTCGAGCGCGCTCAGCCGGACCAGCGCCTGGGAGAGTTCGTAGATGGCGTTCCGCTTCCCGGGAACCGAGCTGTGGCCGCCCTTGTCGCGGGCCTCGAGCACAAAGGTCAGGTAGCCCTTCTCGCTGTACTGGACTTCATTGATCAGCTTGCGGCCGCCCTTCATCTCGAGGCCGCCGCCATCCAGGTTGAGGCAGTACTGGGCTTCGATGAGCGGCCGGCGATTGGCGAGCAACCAGGCCACGCCGTTCTCGTCGCCGCCGGTCTCCTCGTTGGCGGTGAGCGCCACGATCAGATCGCGATTCGGCCGGTAGCCTTCCTTCCGCATACGGATGAAGTTGGCCACCAGAACGGCGTCACCGTCCTTGATGTCGATGGTTCCGCGGCCGTAGAAATAGCCGTCTTTCTCGACGAACTGGAAGGGATCGGTGCTCCAGTCCGCGCGGTTGGCCTCGACCACGTCCAGATGGGCGATCAGCAGGATGGGCGGACGCGCCCCTGTGCCGCGCAACCGGGCGACCAGGTTGGCGCGCTCGGGACGCGGCCCCACGATCTGCACGTCGGCGGCTGGAAAACCGGCCGCGAGCAAGCGCGCAGCCAGCGCCTCGGTCGCTTTGCCGGTGTTGCCGGTGCGCGCGGTCGTATCGATGCCGATCAGCTCGCGAAGAATGTCGCGGACGAGGGCGTCTTCGGGATTCCGATTCCGCCCCTCGGGAACCGGCAGAAACCGCTCGCAGAAGGGATAGGGAACCGGGACGGGCGGGCCATTTTGGGTGAGCCGACCGGTGTTCTCATCGATGCGGAAGACCACGGCGTTGTTGCTGTCGTGATTGGTGACCAGCAGCCAGCGGGCCGTGGGATCGAAGGCGAAGTTCCGCGGGGTCTTGCCTTGCGTGGGGACGCGCTCGACCAGAGTCAGCCGCCCGGAGCTGGCGTCGATGGCGAACACGGCCAGGCTGTCGTGGCCGCGATTCGTGGCGTAGAGGAACTTACCGCTGGGATGCACCTCGATCTCGGCGCAGTTGCTGACGCCTTTGAAACCGTCGGGCAGAGTCGAGATAGTCTGGATTTCGGTCAGAGCGCCGCGGGCGGAGTCCCATGCGAAGACGATGACCGTGCTCCCCATCTCGTTGACCAGGTAAACGAAGCGGCCGTTGGGATGGAAGGTGAAATGGCGCGCGCCGGAGCCGGGCGCGACTTTGACGAACGGCGGATCGTTGGGCTGCATGGAGCCGTCGCGGGCGTTGAAGCGGTAGACGAACAGCTTGTCCAAGCCGAGGTCGGCCACCAGGACGAAGCGGTTGGAGGGGTCCACCTTGATGGAGTGCGCATAGGCGTGCTTCTGCCGCTCCGGATTGACGCTGGAGCCGGTGTGCTGGAAGAAAGCGGTGCGCTCTCCGATGCTTCCGTCGGGCTGGAGGGCGAAGGCGGCGAAGTTGCCGCCCTGGTAATTGGCTACGAAGAGGTAGCGGCCGGTGGCGTCCAGGCTCACGTAGCTCGCGTCGCCGCCGCCGCTGGGCTGCTGGTTGAGCAGGGTGAGGCGCGCGGTGGCCGGGTCGATGGCATAGGCGCTCACCGCGGCTCCCGGCTGGCCCCGGAAGGTCATGATGGAGTTGGAGGCGTAGAGATGCCGGCCGTCGGGATGGATCACGAAAAACGCCGGCGCCGCCGCCTCGAGCAGGAACTCGGGCTTGGTCAGAACGCCGGTGGCCGTGTCGAAGTGCGCCAGTGAGAAGCCGCGGCCGGGGCCCTCCGCGTGCGAGCCAAAGTAGACGAACATGTCCGCGGCGGGCGACGGCATCGCACCCAGCGCGGCCACGAGAAGAAGACTGGAACTGCGCCGCATGTTATTCCTCCGCAAGGCCCCTGACGCCGCGGCTGTCTTTCACGGCTACGCGGCTGCCATCGGCGGTCTTGAAGTGTGCGTTGACGAACAACCAGTCCAGGGCATTCGCAATGCTGCCCGCGGACTGCGCCTCGATTTCCAGGTCCTTGAATTGGAAATCCACTAGCGGCGCATCCGGGTAGGCGCTCGCGGAGATGGCGCGCCGCGCGCCGGAAGCCCGAATGCCGGAGATCCGCACGTTCCGCAAATGCGGCATGCCTTTTTCCGGCGGAACGCGCTCGGTGAGCGCCTTCCAATACGCGGGGATGTCTTTGGTTCCTTCGGGCAAGCTGGCGTAGCTGTAGCTCGGGTTCCAGTTCAGATTCACATTGATGGGCGTGGCCACGCCCTCCATCTCCAAGTCGTGGATGGCGATGTTCTCGACCGTGCCGCCGCGGGTTCGCGCGGACTTGAAGAGGATGCCGTTGGGCACCGGGCGAAGCACCTTCAGCCGGTACACCTCGACGCCGCGAATCCCGCCGGAAGTTTCGCTGCCGATGGTGACGCCGGCCGCCCCTTCCCGAATTGTGCAGTCCCGGATCACGATGTCGCTTGACGGGCGGTTCACACGCAGGCCGTCGGCGTCGCGGCCCGCCTTGAGGCACAGCGCGTCGTCGTTGCACTCGATGTCGCAATGCTGGACCAGCACGTGGGAGGAAGAGTCAACATCGATGCCGTCGGTAGAGGGGCCGCGCCCGCCGATGTTGTTGCGGATGGCGAGCCCGTCCACGGTCACGTTGTCGGAGTAGCAGATATGCACGGTCCAGAAACCGGAGCGGCGGAGCTCCAGTCCATGCACTTCGACGTCCGAAGACTTGTAGATCTGGATGAGGCGGGGGCGCATGCAATCGTAATCCGACGCCCAGCGCAGCCCTCGGGGCTCATATTGCTTGCGCAGATTCCAGTAGCTGTCCCACCAGACCTTGCCGTCGCCATCGATGACGCCCTGGCCGGAAAGGGTCACCTTCGACTGCTGGTAGACGTTGATCAGCGCCGCCGGCCAGTTCATTTCGATGCCGGCGACGCGGGTCCACATGAGCGGGTAGGCTGCCAGGTCCTGCAGGCCGCGGATCTCGACGCCCTGGTCTACGCGCAGATGCGTGCCCGACTTCACAAACAGCGCGCCGCTCTCATACACACCGGGCTGGAAGACCACCGTGCCCCCGCCCGCCGCGGCGGCCGCGTCGATGGCTTTCTGGATGGCCGCGGTATCGACCGTCTTCCCGTCGCCCTTAGCGCCGTAGTCTGCAACGCGAAACTCGGCCGCGCGCGCACACACGAGCGTTAGGGCGGCGGCCAGCAGGATTCCGGATGCGCTTCGCATGGCTCAGGTCCAAACCCGATTGTCGCGCCGGGTGGGTTCGCGGCCTATTTCGCGGCGGGCGGGGCCGGGGCGGGCTTGGTCAGCTTGCGAATGCGCAACCGCTGTGCGATCTTGCGCTTCCGTTGGCTGCCGAAGCGCGCTTTGTCTCCGTTGTTGGCTGACATGGTGCTTCCAAGCGTAGCAGAACGCGGCTGGCTCCCGCTTTCACCGAATCAGAATGGCTTCGTCGCGTTCCGGATGCGCCGCCTCGCCGGTGAAACTAGTGAGCGCGAGTCCGGTCACCTGCTCGGCCTCAAGAGCGTGGGTGAAGTAGTCCGGCCGATTCGCGCCCCAGGCCACGCTGCAAAGCTTGAGGGTCAGGTTATCCGCGTAGCGGAGGCTGAAGCCGGGGTTGCCGTGCGGCTCGATGCCCGGCTGCGCGGTGGTCGGCCTGTTGTCGAACAATCCGCCGGGGTATTTGGTCCAACGGTCCAGCGTCACGGCCACGTTCTCCAGCTTGACGCCGCGAATGCGGCTCGCCGCCGTGCCACTCACGCGCACGCTGTTCTCGGCCCGGCCGCTGACGTTCGCGATGCGCACGTCGTGGATCCTCCCCACCTTGGTTTGCGGCCCGCGCGGGATGGCGGTCAACGAGATGGCCTCGCCGCGGCCCCACCAGGGGTCGGAGTGGTAGCGCGAGACGAACTTGATGTCCCGGAAATCGATGTTGTAGACGTCGGCTTCGTCGCGGAGCTGGATGGTCAGACCGCGGCAGCTCGAGCGAATCTCGCAGCGCTCGAAGCGGATGTCGTGAATGTCGGCGGTGGTCTCGGTCCCGATCTTGACCCCGGAATCCTGCGTTTCGATCGCGCAATCGTGCACCGCGATGTTGGCCGACGGCCCGTACTCCGCGCCTTGCCGCGTGGTCTTCACCACGATCGCGTCGTCTCCGCAGACGATGTGGCAATCGCGGATCTCGACGTCGCGGCAGTGGTCGGGATCGATGCCGTCGCAGTTGGGCACGTCCAGCAGATTGCGGATCTTGAGATTATCCACCAGGACGCCCTGGCAGCCCAGCATGTGCAGCCCCCACTCGGGCGCCTCGCTGAAGCTAATGTCGCGGATCTCGAGATCCTGGCAGGCCGTGAGCACGAAGATCTTGGGACGGAACGGCGCAGGGAGCCACCATTCGTGCTCCTGGTCGAATCCGGTCATGAACTCCCGCGCACGCCCGTTGATGCTGCCTGTACCCGAGATGCGCAGACCGTGCGCCTCGCGCGCTGCGATCACGGCCGCGCCGGTGTAGTCTTGCGGCCGGGTGCTGACCAGTAGCTCCGCGTCGTCCGCCAGGAAGAAATCGATGCCGCCCTTGAGCTGGAGCGTACCGGTGAGATACTTGCGGCCGCCACGAACGAGCACGCGCGCGCCGCCGCCCGCCGCCGCGGCCTCGTCGATGGCGCGCTGGATGGCGGCGGTGTCCAGGGCGACCCCGTCACCCACGGCGCCGTAATCGCGAACGTCGAAATCGCGGGTGCTCCGCGCCGAAAGCGCGGCCCTCAGACCCACTGCGCCCGCTCCCAGGCGGAGTGCCTGGCGGCGGCTGAGACTCTCGTCCATCTCTCACCCCTTTCAAGCGTTGGCGGCGGCTCCGGCGGCTACTTCGGCCAGCGCGGTGAGCGCGTGCTCGCAATCCTCGCGGCTGGCGTCGAGGTGCGTGACCAGGCGCATGAGCGTGCCGGCGACGCCGTTGATGAGGACGCCACGCGATTTCAGGCGCGCGCTGAATTCCGCCGTGGTCAATCCCGTCCCTGCGATATCGAAGATGACGATGTTGCTCTGCACCTTGTGCACGATTTGAATGCCCGGCATGCGCGAGAGCGCTCCGGCCAGCAGCAGCGCGTTCTCGTGGTCCTGGCCGAGCCGGGCGGGCATCTCCTGGAGCGCGATCAGGCCCGCGGCGGCCAGCACGCCCGCCTGCCGCATCCCGCCTCCCAACCGCTTGCGGTACAGCCGCGCCTGCGCGATGGCTTCCTCCGAGCCCACCAGCAGGGAACCCACCGGAGCGCCCAGCCCTTTCGAGAGGCAGAACATCACCGTGTCGCACTTGGCGGTAATCTGCGCTACCGTCCGGCACAGGTGGGTGGCCGCGTTGAAGACTCGCGCCCCGTCCAGATGCACCTTCAAGCCCATCTCGTGGGCACCGTCGCAGATGGCATCGAGCACCGAGGGCGGGTAGACCGATCCGCCCGCCATGTTGTGAGTGTTCTCAATCTCGATCAGGCCTGTTGGCGCGTAGTGCCCGTGCAGAGGCCGCACCTCCGGCCGGATGCGGTCCCAGGTGAGAATGCCGTCTTCGGCGCAAATCGACCGCGCCAGGCAGCCCGAGAACCAGGCCATCATGGAGAGCTCGTAGTTGAAGACGTGCGAACGCGCCTCGCAGATCACCTCCTGGCCGTGGCGGGTATGCAGCTTCACGGCGATGGTGTTTCCCATGGTGCCGGAGGGCACGAAGAGGCCCGCCTGCTTGCCGAAGATCTCCGCGGCGCGGCGCTCGAGGCGATTGACGGTGGGGTCCTCTCCGTAAACGTCGTCGCCGACCTCGGCTTCGGCCATAGCCCGGCGCATGGCCGCGGTCGGCCTCGTCACCGTGTCGCTACGCAGATCGATAAGGCGGGTCTCGCCGGGGACGGCGTCGGCAAGGCCGCGCGGCATGAATCGCGCATTCATAGGACAAACTCCCGGAACACTTCATTGGACAACAAAACGCCCCGGCGCGTGAGGCGCAGGACTCCGTCGGTGGTCTCGAGCAGGCCGTCGGCGAGGAAGCGGGCAATGGGCTGCTGGAACTGGAGCCACTCCTCAGGCGATGGGCGAATGCCCGCGCGCAGCCGCAGACCGAGGAAGAACCGCTCCTGAGCCGGGAAGGCGACTGTTTCCTCGACGCATGGCGCGCCGGCCCGGGCCAGGTATTCTCGCGGCGATTCCGCGTTGCGCCGCCGCGTTGTGCCGTCGAAGGAGTGCGCGTCCGCGCCGAAACCAACATACGGCTCCAGGCGCCAGTACTTCAGGTTGTGCAGAGACTGGCAGCCGGGCCGGGCGAAGTTCGAGATCTCGTAGCGGGGGATGCCCAGCTCCTGGAGGCGGTCCACTGCGGTTTCGTAGAGATCGACGACGCGGTCCTCGGAAGGCACGCGCCCGGCGCCGTAGCGCGCTCCACCTTTCAGGATCTCGCTGCCCAGGCGGCTATTCTCGTCGATTTCGAACATGTAGACGGAAACGTGCGGGGCGGCGAGGCGCGCGATCCAGTCCAGCGATTCCCGCCAGCTTTCCGCGGTCTGGCCGGGCAGGCCGGCGATCAGGTCGATGTTGAAGTTCCCGATACCCGCGTCGCGCAGCAGTTTCACTTCCTCGACGACGGTTTCCGCGGTGTGCCGGCGGCCCGTGCCCGCGATCTCCGCCTGCACGAAGGACTGCACGCCGAGGCTCACGCGGTTGAGGCCGGCCGCCCGCCAGGCGCGCACTTTCTCGGGCGTAACCGTGCCGGGCGCGGCCTCGAGGGTGGCCTCCAGCCACGGCCGGCTGGGGATGGTGGCCAGCAATTCCGCCAGGCTTAGCTCGGGGATGCGGCTAGGCGTGCCGCCGCCCAGGTAGACGGTCTCGGGGAGCCAGGGCCACTGGAAGCGTGAAACCTCGGCGCGCAAGGCATCCAGATACTGCTGCTCCAACTCGCGCGGGAACACTCCCGAGGCGAAGTTGCAGAAGGTGCACTTCTGCGCGCAGAACGGATAGGAGAGGTAAACGCCCGCCAAATCCCATTCTCCTCTGTTACGCTTGGGACTGGCGATGACAACCGGCTCGGTCCCCCTCGGCGATCTGCCACAAACCTCCCGGCTGTTTGCGGACTACACCGATCAGTTCGACCGGGTGGCGCGGTTCTACGCCTGGCCGCCGCGGGATCCGGCTTCCTACAAGGCAGCCGCCGCCAGCATCGAATGCCCCGCTGAGCGGCGAGCCGCGCTGGTTGAGGCGCTGCGGGAACAGAACGGCGCGGGGCCGGCGCTGGAGACGCTGGCGCAACCGGGCGCGGTCGCGGTGGTGACGGGGCAGCAGGTGGGACTGTTCGGCGGGCCTTGCTACGCCATTTACAAGGCGCTCACCGCCATCCAGTTGGCCCATCGTCTCTCGGAGGCCGGCCTTCCGGCCGTGCCCGTCTTCTGGCTGGCGACCGAAGACCACGATTTCGCCGAGGTCAACCACTGCTTCGTGTTCGACCCGACGCACCAACCTGTCCGCCTGGAAATTGCCGGAACCAATCCCGAGCGCCGGCCGGTTGGCGAAATTCCGGCCGGGCAGGCGCCGGTGGACGCCCTGCGGCAGGCACTGCGCGATCTTCCGTTCGGGGAAGAGACCGTCGCGCTGGTTGAGGAGGCCTATGCGCCCGGCGCAACCTTCGGCTCCGCATTCGCCAGCTTGCTGAAGCGGCTGCTGCCGGAACTGCTCTATCTGGACCCGTTGCGGCCGGCCATGCGCCGGATGATGGCCCCGCTGCTCGCTCAGGCGGTCGAAGCCGCGCCGCAACTGGCCACCCGCATCCAGGAGCGCGGCCGTGAGTTGATGACGGCCGGTTACCACGCGCAGGTCCATTTGGAGGAGCATACGTCGCTGGTATTTCTGCTGGAGAACGGCCGGCGCCTCACGCTGGATCGGCGCGATCCTGGATACGCGGATCTGGGCCGCTGCGCCGAGCAGCTTTCTCCCAACGCGCTGTTGCGGCCCGTGGTGCAGGACTACCTGCTGCCCACCGTGGCTTATGTGGGCGGGCCCGCGGAAGTGGCCTACTTCGCACAGTCGCAGGTCATCTATGCGGAATTGGGACGCCCCATGCCGGTGGTTGTGCCGCGGGCGAGCGCCACGCTCCTGGACGCACGCAGCGCCAAATTGATGGCTCGCTACGGGCTGGCCCTGCCCGACTTCTTCCAGGGTGAGGAACGGGCGCGCGAACGCATCGCGCGAACGCTGGTTCCTCCCGAGCTGGCCGCGACGTTCGAGAAAACGAAATCCGCCTCGGCCCAGGCGCTGGACTCGCTGGGCGTCTCGCTCACGGCTTTCGATCCGACGCTCGCAAACGCGCTGGCCACCAGCCGCCGCAAGATCGACTGGCAGTTGGCGAAGATCGAGCGCAAGGCAGCCCGCGAAGCACTGCGCCGCAATGAGCGGGCCTCCGGCGACGCCGCCTGGCTCAACGGCCTGATCTTTCCGGCCAGGCACCTGCAGGAACGCTTCTACTCAATCCTGCCGTTCCTGGCCCGCTACGGCCCCGGTCTGATCGAGCGCCTAGGCGCGGAGCTGACGCTCGACTCGGCCGGCCACCGCGCGATTGTGCTGTAGTCCGTATTTCCTTCCTTGAGGGGCTCGTCGTCTGTGAAGTGGCGTGCGGGTGCGCGCTCGCGATTCCAAGACCGCAGCGCCCGCTGCCTAGCGTGCCCAACGCCTCATCACTTTTCCTTTGGCAGCCGGATCTCGAGCGGAAGGCCGGGCTTGACCTCGGCCATTAGCGAGTAGACGCGGCCGCTTTCAGTTACCAAGTCGAGATCCAGAAAGCCCGCGCGAACGTTGGGCAGTACCGCGGAGCCGTCGGCGGCGACCTCGACCACGGAAAGCGCGGGAATCCCCTCCCAATCGCCGCACCAACTTACCTCGACCGGGTCGCGCACCAGCACGGCGCCGCCTGCAAGGGATTTCCCGTTCGCATCGGCGACTCGAAGCTTCAGCGGCGCGACAGGACCGGAGGTCGGGTCATTCAAGGAGACCTTGCGCCCGGCCTCCAGCGTAACGGGCATGCCTCCCCAGACCCGTCGTGCGTACCCATCATTGGCCTCCTTCGGGGCATCCGTTCGCGCGAGCGTGCGCTGCCAGACGTAATACCGGCCCGCCGGCAAGCGATCCAGTTCGTAGGAGGCTCCCGGGGCCGGTTTCTGAATCCCTGTGGCGACGTTCCAGCCGTCCGGGTCCGCGGGGAGAAGCACGAAGTCGAGAAGCACCGGACTGGCTGCGGAAGGATCTTCGGCCCGCGGGACAGTTCCGACGAGCGTAGCGTTCACAGCCGGGACTCGCAGCATGATCGGGCCACCGCCCGTTGCCTCGACGCGACGTATGAGCAGACGGGCGGTGCCACCCTCGCTAACCATTACCTCATAGACCCCGCTGTCTTTCAGCCGCAGAATCGCTTCCTCGCCCACTCCACTCGCTATGAGCGGCGGATGCGGCTCACCAGGCTCCGGTTCGCAAACCACCCCGCCCCCTGCAGTCAAGCGGTAAGCCAGGACTTCCCAGTGGCCCTTCCGGTCCGGGAACTCGACGCGGATCTCCGGCGGCCGAGTCGCGGCTAGCGAAACGCGGGCGGTGCGACCGTCGGAAGCGGTTGCGCGCGCGGCTGCCACCAGACGCCCGGAATGGTCCAGGGCCGCGATCTCGTAATCGCCCGGCGCGACCGAGACCGAAACCGGAGTCGCGGTGACGGTCACCGTCGAGACGAGATACGAATCGCCGGCCCGCTTCACGCGGACGCGCTCGCCCCGGACCGCTCCCTCGATTTCAAGCACGGCCGTAGCGGGCGCAAGCGTTATCACCATGGTCGCGCCGGGACTCCAGAGGGCGCGGCCCGGAGCGCGGCCCTGCGCGTGTACGAAGACCGCATAGACGCCTTCGGGCGCTCCGGCAAGCTCCAATTTGCCGTCCGCACCGGTCGTGTAACTGGCCAGCAGCTTGGGTGGAAGCTGGTCCAGGCGGTCGATCCGCACCAGATCCACCACGGCGTCCGCGAGCGGCTTGCCCAGCGAGCGCACCTCGAGCCGGCGAACGGGCGAACTCGCGAACTGGAACCTGTGCACGATCGGGGACGCCGGACTGGCACCGGTCTCCGGCAGCTTCAACACGAGCGGGATCGGGAAATACCCCGGCAGATCCGCCGCCAGAAGCGCGAACGCGCCAGGGGAGCGGCCTACCTCGTCCCGCTCGATCGTTGGCGGTACGATCCAGGTCTTGTTCCGGCTCAACGTTTGCCAGCCCAGCATGCTATCCCACCTGACCCGCAAGCGCTGCGCCAGGTGGGCTTCCGCAGCATCGACCGCGAGTTCCAAGGGGATGGCGTTAGAAATATCGATGTCCTTCTGCAAAGACGCCTGCTCGGGTTCGCGGCCACCCTCGGCCTTCTCCCTAATCGCGAATGGACTCCCGGACCCCAGGGAAACCGTGAGATAGCGTTCACTGCTATCCGGCGCCAGAAGGCGGTATCGTCCGTTCGGGCCTGTGATCGCCGTCCGGACCCGCCGATAACTGGCGCGGCCCTTTTCGCCCTGGAGCGACACCACCGCGCCCTCCAACGGCGAGCCATCCGGGGCCCGCACCGTGCCCTCATAGGTAACGGAAGGAGCAGGTTGCGGAGGCCGGGTCATCTCCAGAATCTGGAGCTTCTTGTCATCCTTCTCGTCCGCTCGCGCCAGCAGAAACCGGTTCCTCTGGCCAGGCTCGATCCGTATGGGAGCCGTGCGGCTCTTGCCGTCGGGGAAGATGACCGACAGCTCTGCCCCGCGGAAAGGGATGTAGTCGATGGTGAAAACCCCATCGGTGTACCTTCTGACTTCACCCTCCAAGTATTCGCCGTGCCCTTCCAGGATCAGTCCGACGCGGGAGCGGTCCCCACGGAACAGCTCTCCCGGAGCTGTCTCGATAGCCACTTGCAGGGTCGCGTTGGCCGCCAGGCGGATGTCCCCCAGGCAAAAATCCCCGCCGCCGCTCGCGGACAGTGGAACCGTCGCGGGAGCCCACTCCGCGGGCGGATCGATCATCACGGCCAACGGAAGAATCCTGTTGACCTCGTGGAAGGAGAAGACCCCTTTGGAGTCCGTGCGTGTTTCGCCGTACGCGACGTCCCATCCGGGTTCGGCGGCCGCCAGATAGACCCGAACGCCTTCCAGGGGCGCACCGCGCGAATCGAGCACACGGCCCTCGACGGCCTCCAGATGGAAGCCCGGGTCCTCCAACTCATAGACCCGCGAGATCCGCACTTGGGCCGCGGCCAGCGAAGGAAGCGCGGCGAGCCAGAGAAGGTTTTGAAGTCGGCGCGACATAACGGCTCCAGCCCCGTGGCTTGACGCCGTGCGGGGCAATCCATCACCAGACAATATAGTCCTTTTGTGGCCATCGGATTTGGCGGCCGACAGACCGCCTCATATTGACAGGAGCCTGGCGCGGGTTCGCCGCCTTGGCCCGCTATTTCTGCAGTAGGAAGTTGCCGACGAAGAGGGCGTCGACGCCGGAGGAGTAGAAACTGCGCACGGCGTCGCGGGGAGTCGAGACCAGCGGGTCGCCGAACAGATTGAACGAAGTGTTGTAGAGGACCGGCAGACCGGTGGACTTCCCGGCGGCGTGCAGGAGGCTCCAATAGAGCGGATTGTCCTCCTGCGAGACGGTGTGGACGCGGACCAGGTCGCGGACCAGGATGGCGCTCTCGAAGGTGGCGCGGTAGGCGGGGCGAACGCGGCCGACGGTGGCCAGGAAGCGGGCGTTGGGGCCGGCCTCGAAGTACTCGGAGCAGATTTCGGCGGGGACCGAGGCGGCGAACTTGCGGAACGGCTCGCGGCGTTTGATGAAGATGTTCAGATTCTCGGTGGAGTAGGGGTTGAGCGGGCTAGCCAGGATGCTGCGGTTGCCCAGGGCGCGGGGGCCGAACTCGACGCGGCCCTGCATCCAGGCGACGATCTTGTGGTCGTCGAGCTCACGGACGGCGGTATCGATGAGTTCGCCGGAGGTGAGCAGGTAACGGAATCGCAGCTTGCAGTTCTCGAGGACACGCTTGATCTCCTCGGCGTCGAAGCCGGGGCCGAGGCAGAGGTTGCCCATGCTGGCGCGGGCGGTCTGCCGGTAGACGTTGTGCCAGGCGTGGAAGACGGCTCCCAAGGCGGTGCCGGCGTTGCCGGCGGCGGGCTGCACGAAAACGTTCTCCCAGTTGGGGCTGGACTCGAGCCGGGAAACCAGCAGGGAGTTGAGCGCAAGGCCTCCCGCCAGGCACAGGTTGCGGCCCGCGCCGGCCATTACCAGCACGGTGTCCTCGATGGCGCGCTGCAGGCCGGCGGCGACCTCGGCTTTCATGGCGCCGGGGATGGGCGATTCGTCGGGGAGCGCGAGCCGCTCGAAGAACTTGGCGCTGAAACCGCCGTGGCCGAGGCGTTCCGCGTCGAAGAAGGAGCGGTCGATGCGCGGCCACTCGCCGGGCTTGGCGCCCAGGATCTCGAGGAACAGCGGAGCCAGCCCATCGGAACCGGCGGCGGAGAGCCACTGGACTTTGTGGGGGTCGGCGTCGGGATCGAAGCCCAGCAACTCGGTGACGCGGCGGTAGAGGTCGCCCAGAGAATCGGGATAATACTGCTCCTGCTCGAGCGCGATCTGCGTGCCGGAGGCGCGCCAGCGTGCGCCACAGCGGAAGTCGCCGGCGCGGTCGAGGGTGAGCACGGTCGCCTCGGAGAATGGCGAGGGATAGAACGCCGAGGCGGCATGCGCGGTGTGATGATCGACCAGAATGACGCGGCTGTTGGGGAACTGGGAGCGCAGGGCCAGGTGCAGCGCGGTTTCGGGACCGGAGGCGAGCGGGCGCGCCAGAGCCACCGCGTCCACCTGTTCGGGCGTGGCGCCGGCCAGGCGGAGGCAAGTGGAAACGGCCTGGTCCGGGAAATCGCCGCGATGGAACTGCCGGGCCAGCTTGCGCTCTTCGCAGGCGCCCACCAGTTCGCCATCCTTGAGAATAGCGGCGGCCGCCTCGTTGAGGATGCCACCGATGCCCAAAATGATCATGCGCCCTTTTCCTTTTGCGCTTTCTCGATCTTTGCCCAGGTGTCGCGCAGCGCCACGGTGCGGTTGAACACCAGTTTCTCCGCGGCCGAATCCAGGTCCACGCAGAAGTAACCCAGGCGCTCGAACTGGTAACGGCTGCCCGGCGGGGCGGCGCGCAGGCTGGGCTCGAGCTGGCAGCCGCTCACCACTTCCAGGGAGTTGGGATTGAGATAGGCGGTGAACTCGAGGCCTTCGCTCTCGTCGCCCGGATTGGAGCGCGAGAAGAGGTTCTCGTAGAGGCGCGCCTCCGCCGGGATGGCATGCGCGGCCGAGACCCAGTGAATGGTCCCTTTCACCTTGCGGCCATCCGGCGTGTTGCCTCCGCGAGTGGCGGGATCGTAAGTGCAGTGCAACTCGAGGATCTCGCCGCTGGCCTCGTCCTGGACCACGCCGGTGCAGGTGATGAGGTAGGCGTAACGCAGCCGCACTTCGCGGCCGGGCGCCAGGCGGAAGAACTGCTTGGGCGGATCCAGCCGGAAATCGTCGCGCTCGATGTACAGGACGCGGGAGAACGGAACTTTGCGCGAACCCATGGAAGCGTCTTCGGGATTGTTGACCGCCTCCATTTCCTCGATCCGGTCCTCGGGATAGTTGTCGATCACCACTTTGAGCGGCCGCAACACGGCCATGACGCGGGGGGCGCGCTTGTTCAGGTCCTCCCGGACGAAGTGCTCAAGGAGCGAAAGCTCGGTCGATCCGTTGGTCTTGGAGACGCCCACCCGGCCGCAGAAATTGCGGATTGCCTCGGGCGTGTAACCGCGCCGGCGGATGCCGGAGAGGGTCGGCATGCGGGGATCGTCCCAGCCGCTTACCAGGCCCTTCTGAACCAGGGTGAGCAGCTTGCGCTTACTGAGCAGCGTGTAAGTGAGGTTGAGCCGGTCGAACTCGATTTGCTGCGGATGATAGATGCCCAGTTGCTCGACATACCAGTCGTAGAGCGGACGGTGATCTTCGAACTCCAGCGTACAGATGGAATGAGTAATCCGCTCGATGGAGTCGGATTCGCCGTGAGTGTAATCGTACATCGGGTAGATACACCACTTATCTCCGGTACGGTGGTGCTCGGCGTGCAGGATACGGTACATCACCGGGTCGCGCAGGTTGAGGTTATTCGCGGCCATGTCGATCTTGGCGCGCAGAGTGCGCGCGCCATCCGGGAACTCGCCGGCGCGCATGCGCTCGAACAGATCCAGGTTTTCCGCGACGCTGCGGTTGCGATAGGGGCTTTCGCGGCCGGATTCGGTGAGGGTTCCGCGGTACTCCCGAATCTGGTCGGCGGTCAGGTCGCAGACGTAGGCCTTGCCGTCCTTAATCAACTGGACGGCCCACTCGTATAACTGATCGAAATAGTCGGAGGCGTAGAACAGGCGGTCTTCCCAATCGAATCCCAGCCAGCGGACGTCCGCGATGATGGAGTCGACGTACTCGGTTTCCTCCTTGCAAGGATTGGTGTCGTCGAAGCGCACGTTGGTCTTTCCGCCGAACTCGGCCGCCAGTCCGAAGTTGAGGCAAATGGACTTGGCGTGGCCGATATGGAGGTAGCCGTTGGGCTCCGGCGGAAAACGCGTATGCACGCGGCCTCCGTACTTATTGGTCTCTAAGTCGTGCAGGATGATTTCGCGGATGAAATTCGAAGGAGCGGGGGGTTCTGGACCCGGCATAAGTTACATCCTCTCTCCGTGAGCGGAGTTCAGCTTCAAAATGGCCTGGTCGATTCGCTGGAGGCAGGTAGCGCGGCCCAACACCTCCAGGGTCTCGAACAAGGGGGGCGCCGCTTTGCGGCCGCAGGCGGCCACGCGGATGGGCTGGAACATCTGGCCGGCCTTCCATCCCCGTCGGGCGGCCTCGGCGCGCAGCGCGGCGTCCAGAGCGGGGTGCGTGAAGGGGGTCGCCTCGAGAATCGGGCGGGCCGCCTGCAAGACCGCCAGAGCCATGGCCGCATCCCCTTTCTGGGGGATCAGCTCGGCCGGGTCGTAGGGCGCGAGTTCGGCGGCAAAGAAAAAATCGGCCACGGTCGCAACGTCGCGCAGCGTCTTGATGCGTTCCCGGATCAGCGGAACCACCGGGAGCAGTTGGGAGAGCTGTATGTCGAAACCGGCCGCCCGCGCGAAGGGCAACAGGCGCCCGGCCAACTCCTCGACCGGGAGGGCCATGATGTGCTGCGCGTTCAGCCAGACGGCCTTGGGATCGAAGGGATCGTCCTCGCGAAAGTTGACCACGGCGTTGGAGCGGTTGATGCCCTCGAAGGAGAAAGCTTCGACCAGCTCCTGGCGGGACATTCTCTCGCGGTCGTCCTTGGGGGACCAGCCCAGCAGGCACACGAAATTGACGAAGGCCTGCGGCAGGAAGCCGGCGTCGCGGTAGGTGGTGACGCTGACCACCGGGCCGTGGCGCCGCTTGGATAGCTTGGAACCGTCCGGGGCGATGAGCAGAGGCAGGTGGGCGAATTCGGGGACGGCCGCGCCGGCGGCCTCGAAGATCAGGACGTGCTTGAAAGTGTTGGTGAGATGGTCCTGGCCGCGGATGATGTGGCTGATCTGGAGGCCAATGTCGTCGGCGCAGGAAGCCATGTGGTAGGTGGGCAGGCCGCTGGAGCGCAGCAGGGCGAAATCCTCGATATCGGCGGTGGATTTGCACTGCTCGCCGTAGACCGCGTCGCGGAAGCGGACGTCGCGCGGCGTGTCGCGGGGCACGCGGAAGCGCAGTACGAAGGGCTCGCCGGAGGCGGCGCGGCGGTCGCTTTCCTGGGAACTCATCTCGCGCGCGGCGGCATTGAAGAGCCAGGCTCCATCCTCGCGCGAGCGGTCCTCCTCGACGCCGGCGGGGGTGAAATCGCGGTAGGCCAGGCCCTTGTGGAAGATGGCCAGGGCAGTCTCGCGGTGGAGTTCCAAGCGATCGGACTGCCGGTACAGCTCGTCCCAGTCCAACTCGAGCCACTGCAGGCCCTCAAAAATGGAAGTCTCCGATTCGCGCGTGTTGCGGTCGGCGTCGGTGTCGTCGATGCGCAGAATCATCGTGCCCCCATGGTGGCGGGCGTACAACCAGTTGAAGATGAAAGTGCGCGCGCTGCCGATGTGCAGGAAGCCAGTCGGAGATGGAGCGAAACGGACCCTCGGCATGGAGAATACCAGTATAAGCTATCGAGTATTCGCGCTTAGGCTGCTCGATGGGTCGCGACGATAGCCGAAGATCGCGATGCGCTGACGGGTTGCCTCCAGCAGATCTTCGTGGAGCTGGGATTGGATTTCGCTCACGGCCAGGGGGCAGTTCAAGCTTAGAGCCTCCGCGTTGTATCCAGCAGTTCCTCACCGGACCGTTGAGACCGTCGGAAACGCGCTACCCTCCCGTTGTCATCCAAGTCCCGGCAATGCTCGGGCATCCGGATCGGTCCCTGAAGCTGTCTCGCGTCAGCGAGAGGCCACTGTTTGGGAGATCCCTGCGCTGAGGACGGTTCTGCCATGATTCCTGGAATGCAAGAATGTGAAAGAAAGACTTGGCTTTCTCCTTTTATTCGCCCATCCTGATCTGAGGAGGATTGCGTACGGTCAACGATGAACGAACGCAGCGCGTGCGTTGCCCGGTATACGGGTTCATCCACTACTCGGCGAATGAGCGCAAGATCATAGAGCACTGGGCCTTTCAGCGCTTGAGGCATATTCGGCAGTTGGCCATGACGTATCTGGTCTACCCGGGCGCCATGCACTCCCGTTTCGAGCATTCGGTCGGCGTGATGGAGTTGGTAACGAGGGCGTTTGAACATCTCCTCCGTCGGCACAGGAACAGAATTCAAACGGAGCTGAAGCAGGTGCCCGAACTCGCTGACGATACGATCGAAAGGGCGAAGCAGATCGTTCGTCTGATTGCGCTTCTGCACGACATCGGGTACCCTGCCTTCTCCCACGCCGCCGAGGGGACGATACCGGGTGGTGATCATGAGAAGCTCTCGGTTTACGTTATTCAGGACGTCCTTGGCCCGGAGATCGATCGAACGTTTTTCCGCGACGCATCCAGTCTGTTGGGACGACTGATGGAAAAGAACCCCGAGCTCAGCTTTTTGAGAGAGTTCGTCACGAGCCGGATGGACATGGACCGAACGGACTATTTGCGGCGCGACTCGATCCACTGCGGAGTGGATTATGGCGTCTTCGATTTTCACCGGCTGCTCGAATCGTTGACCGTGATTCAGGCCCCATACTCGGGTCGTCTCCGGCTGGCGATCGAGGAGGGCGGCGAACACACCTTTGAGGCGCCACGGCAGCCTGCTTCCCGGTCGCTACCCTCCGCCGCGCAAATGCCCGGCTGGCCAAGCCTTCGTCCGGATTGACCGCCAATTGGATCAGGCGCGTTCCGGTCCGGTTTATCTTCGCCAAGAGCCCATTGCGTGCCTGGTCGTGGATTCCATGATGCGGGGCGCCGACCTCGGCCACTACCAACCCGGCCCCTACGTCGTGATGCCCAATCATGTCCACGTTCTGTTGCTGCCGCTGGTCCCGCCCAGCCGCCTGCTCAAGTCTCTGAAAGGCAGCACGGCGCGGGAAGCAAACCGCCTGTTGGGCAGAACTGGGGAGCCATTCTGGCAACGCGAATCTTACGACCACTGGGTCCGGGACGAGGCCGAGTGGAACCGGATTGCGGCTTACATAGAGAACAACCCGGTCAAGGTTGGTCTGGTTGCACGAGCTGAAGAATACCGGTGGTCCAGCGCGAGCGGCGTCGCCATGAGTGGCGACGCGGCACGCAGTCGTGCCCAATGCCACTTAGTTTTTCTCCCTTCGTCGGATGGGAAAATGGTAGCCACGCCCCCACACCTCTCGCGGATAGGAGCGGCGTTTGGAGCGGTTGGGAAGTCGGCATCG
>Ga0326728_10001493_pt1 | contig 82252 bp, 70 predicted proteins | sample MB3enrmetagenome_FD_207602 | JGI IMG/M metagenome (GOLD analysis project Ga0326728, IMG submission 207602) | Lab enriched peat soil microbial communities from McLean, Ithaca, NY, United States - MB31MN | ecosystem: Environmental > Terrestrial > Soil > Wetlands > Peat | place: USA: New York...
GTGGGCATGGGCGATACCATTTCTTCGCTTTCGTTGCTGGGGGCCCGTTGACCCGCATTCGCATCGCCGCGGCGCACCTGAACCAGACGCCGCTCGACTGGGAAGGGAACCTGGTCCGCCTGGAGGGCGCCCTGGAGGGCGCCCGTTCGCGCGGGGCGGGATTCCTGTGCCTGCCGGAATTGGCGATCACCGGATACGGTTGCGAGGACCTGTTTCTCGCCTCCAACGTGCGCGAAAAGGCCCTGGAGGGGCTGGCCCGGCTGGTGCCGAAGACCGCCGGGCTTTTCACGGCGTTCGGGCTGCCCTTAGAGATCGAAGGAGCCCTCTACAACGCCATGGCCGTCTGCGCGGACGGGAGGCTCCTCGGTTTCGTCCCCAAGCAGCGTTTGGCTTTGGACGGCATCCACTACGAACCCCGCTGGTTCCGGGCCTGGCAGGCGGAGCGGACCGTGCGCCTGCGTCTGCGGGGTTCCGAGGTGCGCGCCGGCGACCTGACCTTCGCTCTCGGTGATGTGACCGTCGGATTCGAAATCTGCGAGGACGCCTGGAGCGGCGCGGACCGTCCGGCTCCGCGCCTGGCCTCCCGCGGCGCCAACCTGATATTCTGCCCCGCGGCGAGCCACTTCGCTTTCGGCAAGACAGCCGTGCGCCGGGCTCTCGGGGAGGAAGTCGCCCGCAAGCACGCCATGGCCTACGTCTACGCGAACCTGATGGGGAACGAAAGCGGCCGGGTCATCTACGACGGCGGCGGCTATATCCTGGACGCGCAGGGGCGTCTCGCGGCGGAAGGGGCGCGTTTCAGCTATTCCCCCTTGGGCCTTTTCGACGCCGTCGTGGAGCTGAAAGCCCGGCCCGCGGAGGACCCGGCGCGGGTCGAATGCGGGTTCTTGGTGCCGGAAGCTCCGGCACCCTCCCCGCCGATGGCCTCCCAAAACCAGGCTTGGGAAAGCGACGCCAACGAGGAATTTTCCCGGGCGGTGGCGCTCGGCTTGTTCGACTATCTGCGCAAGAGCCGAGCCCGCGGCTACACCTTGAGCCTTTCCGGAGGGGTCGATTCGGCGGCGTGCGCCGTGCTCGTGCGGCTGATGGCCGAATTCGGGACCATGGAACTCGGCTGGGACGCCTTCGCCAAGGCCCTGCCGAGCGTGCCCGCTTTGGGGGCCGCCGGCGGACCCGCAGCGGCCATGCCGGCGCTGCTGCGGACGCTGTATCAGGCCACCGCCAACAGCACGCGCATCACCCGCTCGGCCGCGCATACCGTTGCCGAAGCCGTGGGCTCGGCGCATTCCTCGGTCGAAATCCAGTCCCTCGTGGACGCCTATCGGAGGATGGCCGAATCCGTGCTGGGGCGCCCGCTTCTGTGGCAGGAAGACGATCTCACCCTCCAAAACCTTCAAGCGCGGGTCCGTTCCCCGGGCGTCTGGGCTCTAGCCAACGCGGAGGGGCGCCTCCTGCTGGCGACGAACAACCGGAGCGAAGCCGCGGCCGGCTACACGACCATGGACGGCGATACCAGCGGCGGATTGGCGCCGATCGCCGGGGTCGGCAAGCATTTCCTCAGGGCTTGGCTGCGGTGGGTGGAATCGACGGGTCCGGCCGGGTTCCGGCCCCTGACCTCCTTGAAATGCGTGAACGACCAGGAGCCCACGGCGGAGCTTCGGCCGCCCGAGGACGCCCAGACGGACGAGCAGGATCTCATGCCCTATGAAGTGCTCGACGCCCTGGAGCGGGAAGCCGTGGTCCATCGGCGGACCCCGGCGGCGGCGTTCCGCGCCGTGCGCGAAACCCTTCCCAGCCAGGAACCGGTCCGGCTCAAGGCCTGGACCCGTCGTTTTTACCAGCTTTGGTCGCATTCGCAGTGGAAGCGGGAGCGCCTGGCGCTGAGTTTCCATTTGGACGACCACAACGTCGACCCGAGGAGCTGGTGCCGTTGGCCCGTCCTCAGCGGCTCTTTCCACGAAGAGCTCGACGATCTCGAAACGCAGGCGCTCTGAGATGGGCCGGGGGGAGACGAGCATCCGCTTGGGGGAGCCCCGGGACCAGGACGGCCTCATCGATCTTTTGAAGGCGGCGGCGGGCACGCCCGATCTGTTCGCCCGGGGCGCCCAGGAAATCGACGCCGAATTCGTCCGGGTCCGCGTGTCCGACGCTTGCGAGCGGGGCGTCTGGCTCGTCGCGGAGGATCTCGACAGCGGGATGCTGGCCGGATCGGTGCACGCTTTGCGTCCGAAGGCGAAAGACGCCTCCCATGTTCTGGGGGACGTCCTGTTGGCGGTGCATCCCCGGGCCCAGGGCCGCGGCCTTGGAAGCGCGCTCTTCGGGGCTTTTGTCGAACGGGTGCGCCAAGGGATGCCCGAAATCCAGAGGATCGAACTTCTGGTGCGGGAGTCCAACGTGCGCGCCGCGGCCGTCTACGAGCGCCATGGTTTCCGTAAGGAAGGGCGGCTCGTCCGTCGTTTGAGGCGCTTCGACGGGGCCTTCGAAGACAGCCTGTTTTACGCCTGGCTCCGCGAGGCCCCTTCCGGAGGGGGCGAAACGCGGGAATGAAGCCGACCTTATGGGTTCTGTGGGCGGGAACCCTTATTTGGGGCTGTTCCCGGCACGAGGCTCCCGCCCCGGTGGAAGCGTCCGCCTCCCGGGAGGCGGTCCGTGGGCGCCTGTTCGAGGGTCGGGGCGTCCTGAGGGGACTTTCCGAAGACGGACGGACCGCCGTCTTGGAGCACCAGGCGATCCCAGGGCTGATGGAAGCCATGACCATGGGTTTTCCCCTCCGCGATCCGGGATTGGCGTCCGGACTCAAGGCCGGGGATTCGGTCGCGTTCACCCTGGACGTCACCGAGGACGAAATGACGGTCGTTTCCCTTAAAAAGCGATGAGACTTTCCGGAGCCTGGGCGGCCGCAGTATTCACCGCGGCCCTGTGGGGCTGCGGTTCGGGGGAAGCCCCCAAAGATCTTCCGGGCGTTTATGCCGCGGACCTGCCCGAGTTGGGATCGTATTCCCGCTCGGTGGAACTGCGGATCGGCGCCCGGGGGGAAGCCGAATTGCGCTTATGCACCGCCGAAGGGCAGCCCCATTCGATCCGCGAAGGCCGTTGGGAGACGCGCCACAACAAGCTGGTCGTCGAGGTGTATTCCCGGGGGCTCGTCGGTCCGCCTCCGGCCAAAGGGGTCGAAGCGTCCCCTTTGGCGCCCGACGAAGTGCTGGTGTTTCGCGTCGAGGACGGAGCGTTGAAGGCGGTGGATTACGATCGTCGGCGCTGGGCCGGCGCGGATCTGACGCTCCGCAAAGGGACGGGGGAGCCCTGAGGAACCCATGAAGATGGAAAGCGCGCGTGTTTTGGAATGGATGCCCGAAATGCCCGAATCGGGCGCCCTGTTCGCCGAGGGCTTGGGCACGGCCGTGTTGGTGCTGGCATCCGCCGGCGCGGGTTCAGCCTACGGGGCCTTTGGAGGCGCCGTGGGAGGAGCCCAGACCGCCCTGGCTCCGGGCCTGACCCTCATGACCCTGATCCTGCTGTTCGGCCGGTCCTCCCAGGGGCACTTCAACCCCGCGGTGACGTTGGGGATGGCGCTGGCGGGCCGTTTTCCAAAAACGAAAGTCCTCCCCTATGCGGCGGCCCAGTGCGGCGGCGCGCTGGCGGCGGGGACGCTGTTGAGGCTCCTGCTTCGTTCGACCATGCTGGGAATCAGCGCGACGCAGATGCACTCCTGGGCCGCCCTTCTGCTGGAGGCGATCCTGAGTTTTTGGCTGATCTGGGTCTACCTGGCGGTCTCCGAAAAGGGCTTCCCTCTGCTGCACGCCGCCCTGGCCTTGGGCGCGACCGTCTCGGCGGCCTTGTTTTGGGCGGGCCCCTTGTCGGGAGCGTCCATGAATCCGGCGCGTTCCCTGGGTCCGGCCCTGGCCGCAGGGGAGTTTGAGGGCCTGTGGATCTACCTGATCGGCCCTTGCGTGGGCGCGGCCGCGGGCGGCGCGGCCTATCGGATCTGGAAGGGGAGCCCTTGGGCGGGGGATTCCCGCGTTGGGGCTCCGCCCACGGGCGAAGCTTGATGGACCGGCTGGGAGTTGGTAGGATTCTGACCATGGCGTCCATGGAGAACCTCGCCGCGACCCACCCGACCCTCCGTTGCTGGCGGAGCTGGTACGATTGCGCTTGGCCTTAGGCCCTGACCTTGAACGCATCCAGAACCTTTCAAGGCGCGGCCCCCACCCAGGCCGCGCCTTTCTTTTTTCGCCTTTTGCCCCCTATCGTTTTTTCGCCCCTGGAAGCGCTTCGGCGCCCGGGGCGGCAGCGGAGGTTCCCATGATCGACGTCACCAAGCCGTTCGCGGTGATCCAAAAAGAGGACCAGCACCAGGTGCTGGTCCTGACCGGCGCGGTCCGGCGCCTCGAAAAGCTGGACGAGATTCCCCGGCGCCGGGGTCTGGACGCCGCCGGGCGCCGTTACGACACCCTTTCACTGGTTCCGTTTTCCCAGATTCGCGAAAAAGGCTACGCCGCCCACCAAGGCGACGAGGCGCTATTGTGCATGGAAATCGACGGCCAGCGCCTCGTCCCTGTGCCGGAGTTCCTGGCGTCCATCCCGGAAAAGGCGGTGGCCTTGGAAGGCGATCCCGTCCCCGAGCAGAGCGAACAGGCGTACCGGGACGCCGTGGCGGCCATCATTCGGGACGAAATCGGCGAAGGCGAGGGCGCGAACTTCGTCCATCCCCGCACATTCCGCACGAAAATCAAGGGCCACAGTCCCCTGGTGGCGTTGAACATCCTGCGCCGCCTGATCCAGGCGGACTATGGAACCTATTGGAAGTACCTGTTTTTCGACGGCGAACGCTGCTTCGTGGGCTCCACCCCCGAGAAGCATTTAAGCGTCGACAAGGGTCGCGTGGTGATGAACCCCATCAGCGGCACCCTGCGCAAGGCGGGCATGTCGCAAATGGCGCCTTCGGACGTCCGCCGCGAACTCCTCAAGTTCCTCAAGGATCCCAAGGAGATCAACGAGCTGTTCATGGTCGTCGACGAAGAGCTCAAAATGATGTCCAAGATGTGCGAACGCGGGGGCATGATCATCGGCCCGCTCCTGAGGGAGATGTCCCGTTTGGCGCACAGCGAGTATCTGCTTGTCGGCAGCAGCGGCCGGGACCTCATCGACCTGCTGAGGGACAGCATGTTCGCGGCCACCGTCACCGGTTCCCCGGTGGAGAACGCATGCAAAATCATCGCCAAGTATGAGACCGGGCCGCGCCGCTATTACGCCAGTTCCATCGCCTTGGTGGGGAGGGACGAAGAGGGCGAGCCCTTTTTGGACAGCCCCATCCTGATCCGCAGCCTGGAAATCGACGCCGACGGTTCGGTGCAACTGCGCGTCGGGGCCACGCTCGTCCGGGATTCCAAGCCCGAAGAAGAGCTCAAGGAAACCGTGGCCAAGAGCGCGGCGGTCCTTTCGGCGCTCAAGGAGGAGCCGCATCCGCAGCCGCGCCTGCTCGACGGCCATTTGCGCGACGCCCTGGTCATTGAGTGCCTCTACGAGCGCAACCAGAAGCTCTCGACCTTTTGGTTCCTCAAACAGGAGGCGGCGATTTCGGCGACCCCGCTCAAGGGGCGGCGTTTCGCGCTGATCGACAACGAGGACGACTTTTTGGCGATGTTCCGGCATCTTTTGGAGCATCTGGGGGCCGAAGCCGAGATCTTCCCCTGGAAACGCTTCGATCTGGACAAGGTGGGGGACGCCATCGTCGTTCCGGGCCCCGGCCCCGGGAATCCGGCCCAGGAATCCGATCCGAAAATGGCCCTGAACGGCCGGGTCATCGACCGCCTGCTCAGGGAACGGCGGCCTTTTATGGCCGTCTGCCTGGGGCACCAGATTCTCTGCCATCGTTTGGGGCTGAAACTCGGCAAAAAGCGCGAATTGACCCAAGGCGTGCAGAAGCGCATCGACTACTTTGGGCGCCCCGAGGATGTGGGCTTTTACAACACCTTCTGCGGATTCGTCGACCCCGCCCGCAAAGATTTGGAGTTTTCGGCTTCCGAAGACGGCGAAATCCACGCCTTGCGCGGCGCCCATTTTTCGAGCTTTCAGTTCCATCCGGAGTCGATCCTGACCACGCGGGGGCTGGCGATCGTGGAAGAGGCCGCTGTGCGTTTGCCGAAGCCTTGATCCCAAGGGCGGCGCCCTCCCCGATTTCTGCGCCGGTCGGGGAAGGCGCCGATACCCAGGAAGGAACGGGGAATGGGAGGAGAAAAACTTAGTTCCGGCCGGCCGGGAGGCCGATTCGCCCCCTGGTTGACCCGCCAGGTGCTGAGCCTGGGGGTGGTGAGTTTGTGTACGGATATGGGCACCGAAATGGGGATGCCCCTGCTGCCTTCGTTGATCGCGGGTTTGGGCGGCGGGGCCTTGGCCCTGGGCTTGATCGACGGCCTTGCCGACGCGGTGGCCGCGGCGTTGCAGGCGTTTTCGGGGCGCTGGTCGGACCGAAGCCGACGGCGTAAGCCCTTTGTCGCCTTGGGATACGGGATCTCCGGATTTTTAAGGCCCCTTTTTGGGTTCGCCGCCGCCCCTTGGCAGGTCGTGGCGGTCCGTTCCGGGGACCGGATCGGCAAAGGGCTCCGTAAGCCGGCGATGAACAGCCTTTTGGAGGGCGCCGCCGCGGAAGGGACGCGGGGTCGGGTCTTCGGTTTCCATGACGCCATGGACAACGCCGGTCAACTGCTGGGTCCGCTTCTGGCGGTGGCCCTGTTGGCGCTGTACGCCGGGGACGTCCGCAAAGTGCTTTTGTGGGCCGCGGTTCCGGGTGTATTGGCCTTCATCGCCGTGGTGGGGGGGGTCTCCGAGGTCCAAGGCCCGCCCGCTTCGGCCCGGTCCCCCCGGGGCCTTTTGCCCCCCAAGGAACTCCTCCCGGCGCTTCTGCCGATCGCGGTGTTCTCTTTGGGCAACGCCAGCGACCTTTTCCTGCTGTTCAAGGTCCAGAAAGAGGGCGCGCCTTTGTGGGCGGCGGCCCTTTTATGGGCCGGATTCGCCGGGGTGAAGGTCCTGAGCGCCCTGGCCGGAGGCCCCTTGGCCGACCGACTCGGCCCCAAAGCCGCCATCACCCTCGGCTGGTTTTGGTACGCCTGCATTTATGCGGCCTTCGCCGTGACCCATTCGCTGGTCGTGTTGACGGGACTGTTTTTGGCGTACGGGCTCTTCCACGGGTTGAGCGAAGGCCCGCAGAAAGCCCTGATCGGGTCCCTGGCGGCCGAAGATGGGAAAGCTTCGGCCTACGGTTGGCTCGGGTGGACGACAGGCCTATTGGCCCTCCCCGCGGGGGCCCTCTTCGGCGGACTTTGGGAATGGCAAGGCCCGGCGTCAGCGTTTGGGTGCGGGGCGGTCCTGGCGGCGTTGGGGGCTGGGATGCTGTGGTGGCCCCAGGGAGCCGAAGCCAAAGCCTAGGACTTCACCGCTGGCGCGGCGCGCACTCCCGCTTGCGTACATTTTGAAACCCGGTTTTGGATTTCAAAAACGCTTTTGGGCCGCTGATTCCTGATTTGGGGCCGGGGAAGCGGCGGGGTCGAGCCGGAATTTTGGAAGGCCATCGCATCGGCCCGCGGATTCGCGGACGATGCCAATGGTTTTTGCTGGAACGCTTTGGCGTTTGCGGATACCCTACAGATCTCTGTGCGTTCCGGGTACCCCGGAACGTTTGACCAGCACCCTCGACAGGATAATCCGTGAAGATCGTTGCCCTTAAGGAGACGCGGCCCGGCGAGACCCGGGTTGCGCTCGTACCGGAGACCTGCAAGAAGCTCATCCAGGCCGGATACGCCGTGGCCGTGGAAAGCGGAGCGGGCGAAGCGGCTTTTTTCCCTGACGCGGCCTATGCCGAAGTCGGGGCTTCGGTGGAAAAAGACCTGGCGGCCCTGCTTTCGTCCGCCGATATCGTTCTCAAGATCAATCCCCTGGCCCACGGGGAACCCCGCGACGAAGCCGGCCTGATCAAGCCCGGCGCGGTCGTGGTGGCGTCGCTTCTGCCTTTGCGGAATTTGGACGCGGTGGGGCCCCTGGCCCAGGCCAAGGCCACCGCTTTTTCCACGGATTTGATTCCCCGCATCACCCGAGCCCAGGCCATGGACACCCTTTCGTCCCAGGCCAGCATCACGGGCTACAAGGGCGTGTTGATCGCCGCGGGAACCTTCCCCCGCTTCTTCCCCATGTTCATGACCGCCGCCGGCACGGTGTTCCCGGCCAAGGTTTTCGTGGTCGGGGCGGCGGTGGCGGGATTGCAAGCCATCGCCACGGCCAAGCGCCTGGGCGCCAACGTCACGGCCACCGACGTGCGTCCCGAGGTCAAAGAGCAGATCGAAAGCGTGGGCGGCAAATATGTGGGCGTCGAACTCAAGGACGGCGGCTCCGCCGGCGGCGGCTACGCCAAGGCCCTTTCGCCCGAAGATCAGCAGCGCCAGCGGGAGATGTTGGCGGCCCACGTGGCCACGGTGGACGTGGTCATCACTACGGCCCTGATCGGCGGCGTGATGGCTCCCAAGCTCATCACCGAAGCCATGGTCCGTTCCATGAAGCCGGGTTCGGTCATCTTGGATTTGGGCGCGGACGGCGGCGGCAATTGCGAGCTGTCCAAGCCCGGGGAGACGGTGACGGCGCACGGGGTGACCATTGTGGCCCCGCTGAACCTGCCCGCCACCCTGCCCAACCATGCCAGCCTGCTGTTTTCCCGGAATCTGATCAGTTTTATCCTGACCTTCACCAAGGGCGGGATCTTCCAGTTGGACCTTTCGGATGAAATCCAAAAGGGTTCGCTGGTCGCGCACGCCGGCGAGATCGTGCACCCCAAAGTCGCGGAGGCGCTCAAAGCGTCCGGCCGCGGCGCGGCGTAAAGGAGGAAGCGTGGAATTCTGGTCCCTTGTCTTCGTGTTCATGCTCGCCACTTTCATCGGGGTGGGCGTGGTCAGCCGGGTGTCGCGGCTTTTGCACACCCCTTTGATGTCCCTTACCAACGCCATCTCGGCCATCGCCGTGGTCGGCGCCATCCTCACCACCGGAGCCGATGAGAATCCCCTCGGGATTCGCATCCTCGGGGCGGTCGCGCTGGCCGCCTCCATGACCAACATCGTCAGCGGCTTCCTCATCACGGATCGCATGCTCAAGATGTTCAAGGAAAAGAGGGAGCCTTCCAAATGAACCAGCACCTTATCCAAGCTTCCTACGTCGCCGCGACGGCCCTGTTCATCCTGGCCCTGCATTGGATGAACGACCCCAAGACCGCCCGGCGCGGCGTCATTTCCGGGGTCATCGGCATGACCCTGGCCGTGCTCGCCACCTGGCTTCTGCCGGACTTCATCGTCCATCACGTCTGGATCGCGCTCGCCGTAGCGGTGGGCTTCGGGCTGGGCGTGCCGCTTTCCCAGGTGCCCCTGACGGCGGTGCCGCAGCGGACCGCGCTTTCCCACGCTTTCGGCGGCCTCGCGGCGGCCCTGGTGGGCACGGCCGAGTTTTTCCTGTGGCTGCAAGGGCACCAAGCCGAAATGACGACCTTCCACGTGTCGGCCCTGCTGATCGAAGTGCTCCTGGGCGGCTTGACCTTCACCGGTAGCATCATGGCCGCCCTCAAGCTGATCGGCGTGTCGTGGATTCCCCAGCGGCCGGTGACCTATCCCCTTCAGAATTTTTCCAACCTGGCCCTCCTGATTCTGGCGGTGGTCCTGGGCGTGTTGCTGGTGCTCGATCCGACCCAGGCGGCCGCCCCCTGGATCTTCGGCGGCATCCTGGTCCTGGCGCTGGCCTTCGGCGTCCTTTTGATCATCCCGATCGGCGGAGCCGACATGCCGACGGTGATCTCGATCCTCAACTCCTACGCCGGTCTTTCGGCGGTGGCGATGGGCTTCGTGCTCAACAACAAGCTGCTGATCACCGCCGGCGCCCTGGACGGTTCCAGCGGCCTGATCCTGTCGGTCGTGATGTGCAAGGCCATGAACCGCTCCTTCACCAACGTGCTTTTCGGAGCTTTCGGCCAAGTCCAGGCCGCCGCCGCATCCGGGGAACAGAAGTCCTACAAAGCCGAGACCGCCGAAGGCGCGGCCCAGCTTTTGGAGCAGGCTTCCCTGGTGGTGATCGTCCCGGGCTACGGCATGGCGGTGTCGCAAGCCCAGCATAAGGTGCGCGAACTCTACGATCTGCTCACCAAGAAGGGCGTGACCGTGAAGTTCGCCATCCATCCGGTGGCCGGCCGCATGCCCGGCCATATGAACGTGCTGCTGGCCGAAGCGGAAATCCCCTACGACGCTTTGGTGGAGATGGACGAAATCAATCCGGATCTGCCGCAGTGCGATGTGGTCCTGGTGGTGGGCGCCAATGACGTGGTCAATCCCGCCGCCCGCACCGACAAGGGCAGCCCCATCTACGGTATGCCCATCATCGAGGCCGAAAAGGCCCGGACGGTCCTGGCCATCAAGCGCAGCAAGAATCCCGGCTTTGCGGGCATCGACAACGAGTTGTATTTCCTCGACAAGACCTGGATGCTTTTCGGCGACGCCAAAGCCGTCGTCGGCGAGTTGGTCAAGCAGCTCAGCGGTTCCGCCGGACACTAAGGGCGGAAGCCAACGGAGAAAACAAGAACGCCGGGGATGCTTCCCCGGCGTTCTTGTTTTCGAATCCTTGAAATTCAGCGAGGGAACTTTGCGCGCGGGGATTCCGTATCCGGAAGCGTTTCCGGCGGGACCTGCGCGGAAGCGTTGCGCGTCGGGCGCGGTCAAGGCACAATGGCCTAATTTCCAAGGAGGTCGGTAATGAGTCTTTTTCGCCGAACGGCCGTCGCGGCCCTGGTCTTCGTCTGCTGTGCGAGCGTGGGTTGCAGGAACATGGATCGTTACAACGGGCATCGAAGCCATGACCTTTTGGGCGTGGTGGAGTTGGGTCCTTTCCCCAAGGCTTCGGCCAAGGTGGCCGGATACAATCTCTATTACAGCGAAAAAAAAGAAGGGCCTTTCAGCAAGATCAACGCGGAAGTGGTCCAGGGAGGAACGCGTTTGATGGTTCCCTACCTCAAGCCGGGGATCACCTATTATTTTCGGATGACATCGGTTTCGAGCAAGGATTCCAGCGTCGAAAGCGTTCCCGGGGAAGTGTTTGCCCGCACCGCCGAAGAAAAGTTGGAATAAATTTCAAAAAGGGAAGCGATGGTTGACGCCCCGGAATTATTTTCGGGGCGTTTTTATGTTTAGAGGCTCCGGCGATGCAGGAATAAAGTAAAAAGATAAATAAACAAATAAACAAAATATCTATTTTTAACTAAGCAAAAAAAGGAAAAGCCAGATTTAAATAAAAACGTTTTTATAAATACAATTGTCGGAAAGGTGCATAAAAATATGCACATTTTTCTATTCGAAAAGTTGAAATATTTTGTCAACTTACATAAACTAAAAACCGGCCGATAAGCACTAGGGGAGTGCTGTCTTTAGCTCTGTGAGTCGGCGATGGTGCGCATGCATAAGATTCTTGGAATGGTCCTCACCGCCTTCGCGGCGGTGGGTGCGGCCACTTACGCCCATGCGGTGGGATGCACTCCGACCGGCGCTACCTTGCAACTCCAGGCCGACGACGAAGCCGAATTTTTCATCAACGGAACGAATGTTTCGGGATTGGTCACCAACCAATTGCAAGCCTCCAACGTCGCCAGCATCACCATTTCGGCCAGCGTTTTTAATGCCGGAGGGACCAATTTTTTTGCGGTCGAGGACATCAACACCTCGCCGAACTATGTGGGCACGGACTGGCTTCTCACGATCAACTGCGCAGGGGGAGGCGTTTCATACAACACCAATGAGGACGGCTCGTACACGATGTACGACGACCTGAACGGCGACGCCCCGCCACCCAACGACTCCAGCGGACACGCCTGGTACAGCCCGAACTACGACACCGTATCTGCGGCGGCCCAGCTCACCTACACTCCAACCTCGTTTTTCAGCCAATCCCCGGTGCAAGTCCCTGCCTCGTCGTGGTGGACGGGCACGATGAACAATCCGGAAACCGGGCAACCCTTGACTGTCCTATCCCACAGCACGACCGGCGTGGACTATTCCGGTTCCGAAGTGCTGTACTATCGGGAGGCGGTGACGATCCAGGTCGCGCCCACCCCTGAACCACCCGTCTTTACCGTCACGAAATCGGCCAATCCCGTCAGCGGAGTCGCCTCAAGCTCCAGCATCACCTATGTGCTTAACATCTGCAACGCCGGTGGCTATGTCAATGAAACCGTCACCGTGTGGGACACGATGAGCACCACGAACTCCTATTATCAGGGGCCCTGTTACGGCAACTGCAGCCCCAACACCTGGACCGAGACGACGAACACCTCCGATGGGGGCCTCATTTCCTTTACGTTCCCGAATTTCCCTCCGGACGCTTGCGAATCCATCACCTATTACATGAACGTCGGATGGTTCGACTCGAACACAGGGCCCTGCTCCATCTCAAACGCGGCGGCGGTGTACGTTTCGGGACCGGCCCTGGCGTCGACCTCGGTCACGATCACCACCAACGTCTCCGACTGTTTCGCGTCCCCCACGCCATCGCCCACCTTCAGTGCGACCCCGACTTGGACCCCGACGGACACTCCCACCGCCACATTCACGGCCACCCCCAGCGACACGCCAACACCCAGTCCGACGGCGACCGCTTCGGACACTCTGACTTCCTCGCCGACACAGACGTGGACGCCCACGGCGACGAAGTCCGCTACGGCGAGCGACACGGCGACCAACTCAGCCACGCCGACGGCCACACCGACGGCGACGGAGTCGATCACCTGGACGGCGACGCCGACCGACACCTCGACTGCGACGTGGACGCCCACCGCGACGGAAACAATCACCTGGACGGCCACACCTACCAATTCAGACACACCGACGGCCACGCCGACGGCCACGGAGTCGATCACCTGGACTGCAACGCCCACGGATTCAGACACGCCGAGCGCAACGCCCACGGCGACCGAAACGATCACTTGGACTGCAACGCCCACGGATTCAGACACGCCGAGCGCGACACCCTCGGCGACGGAAACGGCGACCTGGACCTCGACGCCGACGGATTCGGATACGCCGACCGCGACGCCCTCGGCGACCGAAACGATCACGTGGACCTCGACGCCGACGGATTCGGATACGCCGACGTCCACACCCTCGGCGACGGAAACGGCGACCTGGACCTCGACGCCGACGGATTCGAACACACCGACGTCCACGCCTTCGGCGACGGAAACGGCGACCTGGACCTCGACGCCGACGAATTCGGACACGCCGACGGACACGCCGACTTACACGGCCACCTCCACGCTCACCGACTCGCCGACCTTGACCAGCACTCCGACGTCTACCCCCACGTTCACCCCTTCGGCGACGTCGACGTCGACGCCCACGTGGACGCCCACCATGACGCCCTCGCCGACGGCTACGGTGACCCCTACCATCACCCAGACCTGGACTTTTTCGCCCACGCCTTTGCCCATGCCCTACGAACTCACGCTCCAGGTCTATAATTCGGCGGGCGAGCTCGTGATGACCCTGTTCCACGGAGCGGCGGAATATCCGCCCAATGGACTGCAGGTTTCGGGAAGCCCTTCCTTCATCGCCGGTGAAGGGAACGTCGGGTTCACGTTCGCGGGAGCCCTGGAAGGCTTGGCCCGAAACGGTAATACGATTTTATGGCCTGGCGAGAACGCCACCGGACAATATGTCTCCGGCGGCGTGTACACCACGGTGTTGACCCAGGTCGACACCTACGGCCATACGACGAGCTATTCCACGGCGGTGACGGTGATCTCCACGATCTTGGAAGCGAGCTTGACGGTCTACAATTCCGCCGGAGAGGCCGTGCGCCACCTGAGCGCAGCGGGACTGGGATCAGGGGCGATTTTGAACGTTCCCGTGACCTCCAAGGCGATCGGTTGGAACGCGGCCACGGGGCAGCCTTCGGGCGCCTTTGAAATCGACCTGGGAGGATCGGGTTCCGGAGCGTCCTGGAACGGGGAGAACGATTCGGGGGTCCTGGTGGCGCCGGGCAGCTACACCATTCGTTTGGTCTGCGAGCAGCAAGGCGGGCTCACCACGATCCAAAGCAAGTCGGTGGTGCTGCTGGAGACCCCGCTGAATGGTCTGGGCGCCCCTCACGCTGTTCCCGGATTGTGGACCTCCGGTCCCCTGGAAATCGCCTTCAATCCCCTCCCCAGCGGGGAGCAGGTGCGGGTGCGGATCTACACGGTTTCCGGAAAATTGGCCGAGGAGTGCTGGGGCCAGGGCCCGGCGGGGATGGTCGACGTGCCTTCTCCACAGGCGCTCGCCTCAGGCGTTTACCTCGTCGACGTAGCGGCCCTCAAGGATTCCTCGCTCCTGGAGAGGAAAAGGGCTAAACTTGCCATAGTCCGCTGAGCGCTGCGGACAGGATCGGGTCATCACCGGACAGAATACCGTGAACCATCGGAGGGGCCTCGCCCCGCCGACCAGGAGGCGGAAATGTCGACAGGGAATGGTTCGAAGGCTAGCAAGCCCGAAGCGAGCTTCATCCTGATTCAGGAAGCCGCCTATCTCCGCTGGGAACGGCGCGGTCGGCCCCAGAACACCGAAATGGAAGATTGGCTTCAGGCGGAGGCGGAAATCCTGGGGGCTTTCGCCGGCGTCTTGAAGGGAGAGGCCGATGGAGGAACCGCAGCGTCGGGAGCGTCGGCTCCTGAACCTGCCCGTGGGCGAGGAAAGACGGCAAAAAAGCGCGGATAGACGGCGCTGTCCGGAATGCGGCTCCACCGTCCGGCAGGATGTCCAAAAGACGCCGGAAGGATCGCTCACCCTCAGTTATTGCAGCAAGTGCGAGTGGCGCATCCAAAGCCGCCAACTCGATGCGGAACGTGTGCGCGCCTTGGCGGGTTTCGAACTCCAGGTCGTGGGAGGCCCCCAGCGCTCCCACATCGACCTGGAACCGGCCCTCCTGAAGGTCACAGGCTGGGTTTCCGGGGACCGTTTGGAATTGAAGGCGATTTACACCCCGGACGGGGAATCCGCCTTTTCATGGGTGGTACGGAAAGTCGATTGAGCGAAGAAGGAGGGGCCGAAGGGCCCCTCCTTCTTCTATGAAGCGCCCATGCGGATGGGATCCTTGTTTTTCCGGGATTAGCGGAACAATTCCTTCAAAAAATCCCCGCAGGCGCGCCAGCTACGGACGTCGGATTCCGCGTTGTAGGCCGCGCCTTTAGCCGGATCGTCTCCCGCCTCCTTTTGGGTGAAAGCGTGGACCGTGCCGGAATAGAGCACCACCTCGTAGTCGGCGTGGGCCGCGTCGAGCTCCTTCTGGAGCGCGGCGACGGAGGCCCGGTCCGAATAGGGGTCGTCCGCCCCGTGCAGGATCAGGATTTTTGGGGCCATGCGTTCAGGATCCGCGAATAGATCGGATTTCGCGAACGAGCCATGGAAACTGACCGCTCCGAGCACCGGGGCGTTCATCCGCGCCAGTTCCAGCGCGCCCATGCCGCCAAAGCAATATCCGATCACGGCCAGGCGCCGGGGATCAACGTTGGGACGGGCTTGGAGCTGCTCCAACGCGGCGGTCAAGCGGGACCGGTACAAGGAGCGATCGTTACGGAATTGGGCGGCTTGGGTGGCGGCGTCCTGAATCGAAGCGGGGCGGGTGGGTCCGTAGATGTCCGCGGCGAAGGCCACGTACCCCCAGTCCTTGGCGATGCGATCGGCAGCGTCCATTTCGTGCCGGGTCAGGCCCATCCATTGATGGATGATAAGGACGCCCGGGCGCTTGCCGGTGAATTTTTCCCCGGCCAGGTAGCCTTTTAAGGGAGTCGTCCCGTCGGTATAGGCGATTTCAGCGGCGTTCAAACCGGGGACAGATCCAAGAGCGAGGACGAAAAGCACAAACCAGGTTTTCATGGGCGCACCTTTAAACAGGGGGTGACCCATTGTACGCCGGGGGGAGGAGGATCGGATCGTTCCTTGACAGGCCGAAACGATCCATCCGATAATTGAAAATCATTTTCAATTACTAGGGGTCCGTATGCATATTTCCGAAGGTATTTTGACCGGTCCTTCCATGGGCATCACGCTCGCGGCGGGAGCCGCTTGCGTGGCTTGGGGCGTGACCCGCATGAACGCGTTCGTCAAAACCAAGCCCGAACGCACGCCGCTGTTGGCCATGGCGGGAGCCTTTATTTTCCTGCTTTCGCTGATGCCGTTTCCCGCGTTTCCTGGAACCTGTTCGCATCCCTGCGCCACCCCCTTGGCCGCGATTCTGTTGGGACCGGGCGTGACCTTTGTGTTGGCGTGTTTGAGCCTGCTGCTACAGGCGGCCTTTTTTGCGCATGGCGGATTCAGCAGCCTGGGCGCCAACACGCTGACCCTTGGCGTGGTGGGCGGGTTCACGGGGTGGGCCTGCTACACGCTCGCGCGTAAGGCCGGAGCCAGTCGCCTGGTCGCGGGCATGATCGCCGGTTTTTTGGGCGACGTGGCGACCTACGCGGCTGCGGGATTCATTTTGGGCGCCCACCTCGCCTGGGTCGTTCCCCAGCCCAAGTACGATCTGGCGACCTACCTTAAATTGATCTACGCGGCCTACCTTCCGGTCCAGCTGCCCTTGGCCATCGCCGAAGCCTTCCTCACCGGCTGGGCCATGCACGCCATCGGCCGTCAGCGCCCGGAGGTCCTCGAGGATTTGGGGGTGGAGGCTAAAGGCTTCGCCAAGGCCGCGGTCGCCGTGCTGGTGGTGGGCTTTTTGCTCCTGCCCTTGGCCGCCAAGGCCGCCGCATTTTCAGGCATGGATGAGACGGTCAACGAAGCCATGGCGGCCTCCGGTGGAGCCCCCGCGCGGGAGCCGTTTTTGGATCTGGAAAAGTCCGGGGACCTATGGAATTTCGTGCTGCTTTCCGGCGGCGCCATCGCCGGGTTCGTGGTGGGCCGGAATTGGCACCATCTGTTCGGCTCCAAAAAAGCCGACCGTGAAAGCAAGGCCTGAAGCGTGTCCTCGGGCTTTTCGCTCGCGGATTTTCTCGCCACGGAACACGGCCTCTACGGGCGCGCCCCGAGAGGGCTGGATCGCTGGGATGCGCGCGTCAAGCTGGCCTTGACGGCGGCGGCGATTCTTTCCAACGTGCTTTTGGCGAAACTCGGCCTTTCCGCCCTCCTGGTCGCTTTAGCCTGGATCGGCATGGCCGTTTCCCGCATTCCCTGGCGGCAGGCGGCCGTTTTCATCATGGCGCCGGCTTGGGCGACCCTTTTGGTGGCCCTCGGTTTTTCCCTGGGGTTCGGGTCGGAGCCGCTCTTTCGCTGGGGTCCGCTCACGTTTTATCGCGAGGGGGCGGCCCTGGCTTTGGCCGCGGCGCTTCGGGTGCTGGCGGAAATGAGCTGGATCGCCGCCTTGATGCTGACGACTCCGTTTGTCGACCTGCTGGACGCCCTGCGCTGGTTCCGGGTGCCCCCGGTGGTGGTGGACACCCTCGGCGCGATGTACCGCTATATCGCGGTGCTCTTCGAGGAATACAAATCCATGGCCGCGGCGGCGAAATCCCGGGGCGGCTTTTCCTCCTATTTTTCGGCCCTCAAGACTTTGGGGCAGATCGCGGCCCAGGGGTTTTTGAGGGCGCTGGACCGCGCCGAGCGGATCGACCAGGCGATGCGTGCGCGCGGCTCGCGCGCGCCCAAGGCCGCCGAAGGGAAAGCATGAACACCCGGATCGGAAACATCCTGCGTTCGTCCTCCTGCCCGCAAAATTGCGACTTGAGCCCCGCACCCCTGCCCCAGGGTTCCCCGGTGCTCGAATGCCGCGAAATCGATTTTAGCTACCACACGGGCGTGCCCGCCGTGGCCGGCGTCAGCTTCAGCGTTCAAGCGGGCGAAAGCGTGGCGCTCCTGGGGCCCAACGGCTCGGGCAAGACCACCTTGCTCAAGCTCCTGACAGGCCTTTTGGAACCGGACGCCGGGGAAATTCGCCTCGCCGGGAAACCTTTGGACAAGGCGCTGGCCCGCGAAGTGTTTCGGACCATCGGCTTCCTTTTCCAGGACAGCCAGGACCAATTGTTCAACAATTTCGTGGCCGAGGACGTGGCCTACGGGCTCAAGCATCTGGGTCTGTCCCCCAGGGAAGTCGAAGACAGGGTGGCGCTGGCCCTGCACCTGACGGAGGCCCAGCATCTGGCGCGGCGTCCCATCCACCATCTTTCCGGCGGAGAAATGAAACGGGTGGCCTTGGCCGGTCTGATCGCCATGCGGTCCCCCCTGCTGGTCCTCGACGAACCCCAGAACGCCCTCGATCCGGCGAGCAGCGAGCACCTGATCGAACTGATCGAACACCTCCATCGCGACCATGGCTACGCGTTCCTGACGGTGACCCACAAGATGGACTATGTCCCTCGGCTGGCCCAAAGGGTGATTGTCATGGATCAAGGTCATGTGCTTTGCGACGGCGGCGTCCGGGAAGTGCTGACCGACATCCCTCTGCTTGAGCGCGCCCGGCTTGCGGCGCCCAGCATCACGCGGTATGTTTATGAGCGCCGCCTGCGCCGGGGGCTTCCCTTGACCGGTCTGCCCCTGACGGTCGAAGAAGCGTTGGCGGCCCAAGAGGAGTAACATGAGCCGTACCTTGAAAGCCTTGCTGGTCGCGGCCGGGCTGGTCCTGGTCGCCGCAGTGTTCGGGACCAAAATTTATCTGGAGCTTAAGCGCGGAGAGCAGGTGTTCTGGCTTGCCGAGCTATGGCCTCCCGCCGCGGTGCTGAGCATCGGCTTGGTCACCTGCATCGAGTTCCTGCTCCCGCCCAAAGCCCCTGCGGTCGCCTTGACGGCTCCCGTAGCGCCGATCTCCCGGCGCCGCGGACGGCCCAAAGGTGGCCCAGCCCGTCCGGCCAAGCGTCGGAGCAAAGCTTGAGAATTCCGCGCCTTTTTCCTTGAAAAGGCGCATGCACTGCCGGATCTTATAGCGGCATAGACACCCCCCGACGGCGGGGTGCGACATCCCAAAGGAGTAGGAAAATGGCTCAAGTTGGCAACAAGCACGCTAAGAACGTCGCGGGTCCGTGGTTCACCACCGCTTCCGAAGACGCCGCCGGAGAAGGCTGCATCGCCTGCAGCGTTTGCTACACGGCCGCCCCGGACTTTTTCGCAGCTGACGAAAGCGGATTCGCCTATATCCAGAAGCAACCCGCCTCGGACGACGAAAAGGCCCTTTGCCAGGAACAGCTCGAAGCCTGCCCGGTCACGAGCATCGGCAACAACGGCTGATTCTAGGCCCGGTTTACCCAGAAAAAGCCGCCCTTCGGGGCGGCTTTTTCTCTTTTCCCCCTTTTGACACCGCGAATCCGAGGCTATGAGCGACCGCCCCTCCCTTTCCCCTTCCCCCGACGCCCCTCAGACTTCGCTTCGCAGCTCCCAAACCGGACCTGAATCCCCGGCGCCGATCCCGACCGCACGGATGGGCCTAGGGCTCGACGCCTGGGAAGCCCAGAATAGCCGAGGCGATACGCCCGGCGCTTTAGGGCCCTGCCCCCGGGCGCTAGCCCAACGCAAAGCCCTGGGAAGGGCCCTGGTCCTCTTGCCCGCGAGCCTCTTGGCTTTAAGCTTTTTGGTTTCACCGACCCCCCTGGAATGGCCTTTATGCCAGGCGTTTTTGGTCATTTGGTTTCCCGTGGCTTGGTGGCTGTCCCGTCGGGCCCGCACCGCCTTGGAACGGCGGCGCGTGCTCCTGAATGAGCAGTCCCTCGAGATCAGCCGGGGCAGCTTTCATCGTCTTGTGGTCTTCGAAAGCGTGAGGCACTTGCGCCTGCGTCGGACCAAAGGCGGACGTCTGGTCAGTCTGACCTTGGAATTGGAGGACGATGCGGTGACGCTGCGGGACGTCGAACGTCTCAAGGATGTCGTCGAGGCCGCGGCCCAGGGCCGACCTGAAAAAGCCTTACTGGAAATCGAAGAAGTAGGTGTCGATTGGGGGGAACCCCAACCCTGGACTCTGCTGTGCCTGGGTTTGGGGGCCCTGGCGTTGGTGGCCGTATTCAGCGGGCGTTTTTTCGCCTGATCCAAGGCCATAGAGCAAAAAAAAGAGCCCCGCGTTTGCGAGGCTCTTTTTTTTAGTTTAGCGTCGGGCTTTGGGTTTTTTGACCTGAAGCGACCATTTCATCGGCAGACTGCCCAAGGGCGAAGTCAGCGGTTGGAGGTCCCAAGCGTCTCCAGCTTTCGCCCGAACCGCCGCGGTCAATTCTTGGGGAAGCACCAAGGCCAGCTGGCCCCCATGGGGGACCAATTCCAGCGACCAAGCCATTTTCAACACCAGCACATCCGCGTCGACCTGGCGGCTGGAGCGGGACCACCCGCAGGCCATGCACGTCGCTGCGGTGACGGTGCCGCTGGCGAGTTTGCGCACGACTTGGTCGAGTTTGCCCCCGCATTCCGGGCAACTACGGCGGTCCCGACCCGGGCGACGCCGATCCTGGTCCACCGGAACATTGACCTGTCTCCGGTCTTTGACCCGCGAGACGGCCGCCACGCTTACCACTTGTCTCCGAGGCTGCTCCCGCCGCCGGAGCCCAGCCCAAAAGTGTTCTTGAGGCGCTGCCACAGGCTCGGTTTGGGGGCCTGGCTACGGTTGTTTTCGACCGTTCCCTGACCCTGCCAGCGCTGTTGGCGCCGGTCCCGGTCGCGGTCTCCGCGCCCGTCGCGCTGTTGGGGCTGTCCCCCGCGTTCCCGGGGTGCCCGGAAATCGCGGTTGTGGCCCTGGGCCTGCGGGTGCGCATGCTGGGATGCCTGGCCGTGGGAGCCGCCCTGCGCCTGGGCCGGAGCCTCACCGCCGCGACCGCCCCTGCCGCGCCGACGCCGGCGTCGGCGTCCGCCGTTGTCCCCTTCGCCGCCGTCTAAGCGCCGTTCTTCGGTTTCGACCGGAGCCTCGTTTTCCATCCGCGGCCGAAGATCCATCATATCGCTGGAGACGACCGCTTTTTGGTCGCTGGCTTTGCGCAGGACATCCGTGGCGCTCATGGCGGCGTTGGCCTGGTGCCGGTCCTTTTTATCGGGATCGTGGTGCTCGGCCTGCCCGGTCCGGTTGGAACCGAAGCCTGGGCGCGAGCCCTGGCCGCGTTCTTCGCCGCGGCCGCGCGCGTCGTCATGGCTTTCACGCCCATCCCGGGAGTCCCGACCGCCGCGTCCGCGCCGACGCCTGCGACCGCCGCGTTCGTCCTGGTCGCGCCCGCGTCCGCCTTCTTCGCGTTGAGGCGATTCCGCGTCTTCGGCGGTCGCCGTCGGGGTGAACAGCAGGAGCAGGCTGGCTTTTTCGTCCTCGTCCTTGAACGCGAGCCCCTTATCGGAGCGGGTGACCGCGCCCGGCGTGCCTAGATCCTCGAAATCGCGCACGTTATGGCCCTGACGGACCTCGTGTTGGACCCCGAGGGTCTCGTTGTAATTGAATTCTGGCATGGTGATCTTCTCTAATTTTTGGCCGAGGTGCCGCTCGATTCCCGCCAGCGCCGCGGCGTCGCGCGGCGAGAACAGGGAATAGGCGTGGCCGGTCTCGCCGGCCCGCGCGGTCCGTCCGATCCGATGGGTGTAATCCTCGGGGGAATCGGGCAGATCATAATTGATGACGTGGCTGATGCCTTCAACGTCGATGCCCCGCGCGGCGATGTCCGTCGCCACAAGGAACTTCACCTCGCCGTCCTTAAACTGTGCCAGCGCTTTCAGCCGCTGGCCTTGGCTGAGGTCCCCATGGATGCGGTTCACCGGAAGACCCCGCCGCTCCACCACGGCGCACACCTTGTCGGCGCCCTGTTTGGTGCGGGTGAAGACCAAGGCGCTCGTGACGTGTTCGTGGCTCAGGAGCAGTTCCAATAGCTTGGGCTTCAAATGGTCCGGTACCGGGTACACCTGCTGAGTGATGCCTTCCGCCGTTTTACGTTCCGGGGTGATGGCTACATGGACGGGATTTTGGAGCATACCGTCCGCGAGTCGCCCGATTTCCGAGGGCACCGTCGCGCTGAAAAAGAGCGTTTGACGGTTCTCGGGGAGCTGCCGCAGGATCGAGCGCACATCGGGCAGGAAGCCCATGTCGAGCATGCGGTCGACCTCGTCCAACACCAGGATGCGCAGCGTGTTGAAGCGCGCGTTTCCTTGGCGCAGATGGTCCAGCAGGCGGCCGGGTGTGGCCGCGATGATTTCGACGCCTTCGGCGAAGGCTTTTTCTTGGGGGCCGAACGCCACGCCGCCGTAAACGCAGGCGCTTCTGAACGGCGTGTACTTGGAGATCATCTTGGCGTGCTGCTCCACCTGCAATGCCAGCTCGCGGGTCGGCTCCAGGATGAGCACCTGGCATCCCTGCCCCGGTTCATTCGCGAGCCGGCTCAGGATCGGCAGCAGGAACGCCGCCGTTTTCCCGGTGCCCGTCTGAGCGGAACCAAGCAAATCCTTGCCCGCGAGCACCACGGGGATGGCCTGCTGCTGGATAGGGGTGGGTTTTTCGAAGCCGATCTCAGGAAGAACTTTGAGAAGGCTTTCGTGGAGTCCGAAGTTTTCGAACGACATCGCCAACTGGAGCAGATAAACCAAGAAAATTCCAATGCACAACTATCATAGGCTCCATGCCGACATTAAGCAAGGGCCTGGGACGATTCAGTTGGGACGTTCTTTCAAGGCGCCGGCGACCGCCACGGCGGCGAGGCCGGCGGCGAGGCTGGGCAGTTCCAAGGCGAGGGACAGGGAATCGGGAAGCGCCAAGCCGATGAGGTCCAGGCCCCAACCCAAGGCAGCCCAGGGGAGGGCCAGCGCCAGCAAGGCCCCCAGGCGGCCGCGGGTTCGGGCAGCCGCCTGATCCAAGGCTTCCCCGGAGCGCAGGGGGCGCAGCAGCAGCTCCTGCGGAGCCGACAGCCTCCGCAGGATGTAGAGCGTGACCGGAAGCAAGCCCGCGAGGATGAGTCCGGCCCAAGCCAGGGAAAGGGCCCAGTTTCCGGCGGCCGGGTGTCCGTTTTTGAGCGCGATCAGGGAGCCCAGGATTTCCTTTCCCTCCAAGGAAAATAGGGCCAATGCCGGGAGCATTCCGGCCAATATCAGGACACTACAGCGCAAAGAAAGCAGGATTTCCGCCCCCAAACACGAGGCGAGCGCCGTCCGAGCGGGCCGGACCTCGAGGCCAGATTCCGCCAGCACCAAACGCAGGGCCTCCAAACGCCCCCACACGTCCAAGGGCCACCAAAGGAGGCAGACCACGAGATAGGCGGGATCGACCACGTCGAGCCCGAAGGCGTGGGAGAGAAGATCCGGCGGGAGCGCGGACAGGGCCAGCCAGGCCCAAAAAGAGGGTCGGCGGGCCGCCCGGGCGAGGGCGTGGACGGGACTCACGCCCTCCCCGGGCCTTCGGCTGGACCGAACAAGGCCAAGGCAAAGGCCGGAGTGACCATGGCGACGTCCCGGAAGATGGTTCCCCATCCCAAGGTCGCGGCTCCGTCCCCCAGCACATGGAACATGGCCCACAGAGGGAGCGCGAGGATCGCCACGTCCCGAAGGATCGCCCCCCAACGGAGGCTCGCGAGCCCGTGAACCCCCAGGTCCAAAACCATCCATAGGATCAACGCCGTTCCGAGGGTATAGGTCAGCGGACGCCTCCATTCCGGGGAGCCCCCATCCAACATCACGAAACTGATCCAGGCGAAGAGCGCGGTCATCAATAGGGTGCGCCAAATCCTCGGGCGTGGCACCGTGGAAGGTTCGACCCCGAGGATGAGGAAAGCCAGCGTCAAGGCCGTCAGGATCAGGTCACGCACCGCCGGGCCGTGGGCCAGCAGGGCCGAATCGGCGCCCATCAGGTCGAAACAACTGCAATCCAAATCCAGGTGCCGATGCATCGCCGAACCCATGGCTCCGATGAACAGCGCCAACATGCCCGCGACGATCAGCGCCGCCGCCCGGGTGCGGACGGCGAGAAGCAGCATCAGCGCGCACAGCAGTTCGATGCCCGGCATCGCCACCGCACCGAGCGGCAGCACCCATCCATGGACCAATCCGTAATTATCCATGCCGCCCATGAATTTCACCGGGTCGCGCAATTTTCCGGAGGCGGCCAATAGAAATAAGAAGCCGATGGTGACGCGGGCGGCGTTCCAGAGCCACGCAGTAAGGGCATCCTTGCGGTTTCCGCTCATGGCCTGGCCTCCGCAGTCGGGGATATCCCTCCGGCGTCCGCGGCGGCGGGGGATGGGGCGGGATCATCCGGCTCGAGCGCTATTTTCAAGTTGATACCGTTGGGAGAAACGGCGTTTAGTCCGAACCCCAGGAGACCGCCGATCGCGATTAAGCCGAGAACCCAGAGCCAATCCCTGCGGGAAGGGAATGCGAACCTGAACTTTTGAGTCATGCGTTGCTCCGAGGAAGCGTGCGGGGTGTACAAAAATCTTTCGGCACGTTCAAATTTTTGTACACGTTTTAAGGCGATCCCAACTTAAAAACGCTATTATACTCGATATCGTTCCCGGCACGCGGTTTGCATATCTTTCAATGTACGTCTCACGCACCTGGAGCTGTCCATGCATCCGCGTTTCCCCCTTCTCCCAACGGCGGCCCTGGTCCTGACTGCAGCGGCCTTCGGCCTTGGCTTTCGCGCCGGGACGGCCTACGCGATGCCGGTGCCCTTGGCCGATCCTCAGCCGTCGCCTGCGGTATCCCCCGGGCCGATGGTTCCGCCGACGCCGCAGCCCACCCCGGTCGCTATGCCGACGCCTTTTCCGCCGATGTTTCCGACCCCCCTGTCGCCGGAACCTTTTAAGCTGACCGCCTATCCCACCCCCGAATATCCGGCGGTGTTCCAGATACCGACGATCGCCCTGACGCCGCTAAGTCCGGCGGCGCTGCCGGCGAACCTTCCCACCCCTCCGTCCGCCTTCGAGCGGGATCCGGCGGCCCCCTCGGCGACGCCGCAATCCGCGGACGCCCCATTCCCCTGTCTGCTGTGTTCCGCCGCCAAATCGGGAAAGGTTCCGACGTATGGCCCGGGTTCCGTCGACACTTCCGCACCATCTTCCGCTAAAGTGGACGCCCCGGATACTTCTTGGTGGAATCGGGACCGTTCGCTCATGGAACTGAACGCGGCCGATGTGGAGAACACGGCCCCCAAGGGGACGACGGAAACGCCGCAGCGCTAAAGCCGAAATTTTGATGGTGAGCGGCGGCGCCGCGAGGGAGCGCAACTTGTCACTCCGAGACGGCCTGAGGGCCGCCGTTTTATGGGTGCTTCTGGCGCCCTCAGGGGCTCCGGCGGCGAACCCGCAGGGGGGAGCGCCGGATTCCTTCACGGCCTGGTTCCAGGCCGGAAACCAGGCGTATGCCGCCCGCAATGTCAGCTCTGCGGCGCGCGCCTATTATGAAGCCGCGCGGCTCCGCGGCTCGGATCCGGCCGCCTTGTACGGCGTCGCGGTCTGCTCGTGGCTGCTCGGACGGACTTCGACGGCCCGGGCCTGGGCGGAACTGAGCTATGTCCGAGGGCCCAGCCGGGCGGACGCGTACCTTTTGCGTCGACTTAAAACGCCCCGCGAACTCCTCGACGCCCAGGATGCCTTGCGCGACGGAAACGTTGCCGGGGCCTTGTCGCTGTTTCGGGATGCCTCTTTAGCGTCGCCGGAATCGGCGTGGGTGTGGAGGGGGGAGGCGGAATGCCTGGCGCGGGCCGGCCGGCCTGAAGAGGCTGAGGACGCCCTCCGGAAGGCGGAAATCCTGTCCCCTGGCCATCCCGACTTGCCCGCCCTGAGACGGGGCGTTGAAGCTTCGGTGGACGCCTGGCTCAAGGGTAGGGACGCGGCGGCCTGGAGGACCCGAAGGGGCGTGCGGAGTTTCCGCTCCGGAGATTTTCTCCAAGCCGAAGCGGAATTTTCCGAAGTCTGCCGTCTTGCGCCTGGCAAAGCCCAAAACTGGTTCCACCTGGCCCTGGCTCGTTTCCGTCTCCAGGAATGGATCGGGACCCGCGATGCGCTTCGCCGCTGCCTTGACCTGGAGCCCGGTCATCCCGGCGCGCGCTTTCTCCAAGCGCAATACATGCTGCGCGCGGGCCAACGCGAGGAGGCGTGCAGGACCTTGGACGCCCTGGCCGCCTTGGGGGACGCTCAGGGCTACGGGGCCTTGGCCGGGCGGAGTCTGGCGGGCCTTTCCACGCCCGCGGGCAGGGGCGGATGGCACGCCTATCTGCGCCTCCTGAGCGGCCCGCAGTTCAGCGTCGGCAACAACGGCCTTTCGGACACGGCTGCCTACTGTTGGCAGGACCAGGATTATCTTCGGCTCAGCTACGATTGGGCCGCCGCCGGCCCCCATCCGGGCGGCTTCGCCTATAGCCTGTACGTCCTGCCCACGGGGGGCGGAGGCCAGCCCTGGATTCTGGGCCAACCGTTCGAAATCGCCGAGCTGACCCAGCGCTTGAAAGGTTCCGGCGCCTGGGAGGGCGCGGGAGCCTGTTCCGCCAGCGTCCGGGGAGACGGCAGCACGGAATCCTACGACAGCCAATCCGCCCGCCTGGAACTCGACGGAAAAATCTGGGGGCTGAAACCCCTGGCCTTGTCCGTCCAAGGTCTTCGGGAGCATTTCCCCACGGCGCCGTCCTACGACGCCGATAGCCTCTTGGGCTCCCTGAACGCGACCTGGATCGGGGCCAATGGGAAGCTCCTGATGCTGGGCCTGGGAGGCCGCCTGGATTGCGCCCAGACCGACCCGGATTGGTCGTACGATGCGGTGTCGGGAACCCTTTTCTCCCGCATCGGGCTCGCCCCGAAGTGGGCGCTGGCCTGTACGGCGGTGTTCCAACCCATGGCCTACGGCCGATGGCCCCAGACAGGATCGCTGCCCCAAGGCGGCCGCCTGGACCTTCAAGGCTTCGTGAATCCGGAACTCAGCCGCGACTTGGGGGGAGGCGCCGCGCTGATGAGCGGGATTCAATGGTCGGCCACGTCCAGCAATGTGGCCGAATTCTCCAGCCGAAACGTGTTCCCCTATGCCGGTATCACCTGGTCCCGCTGAGAGCTTTCGGCCTGCGCCCCGGGCTTGGTGGAGTTCCCTGCGTTTCGTGCTGGTGGTTTCGACCGCCGGGCTTTGGTGCCTGTTGTTCGCGGCGGCCGGATGGCTCGTCTACGGCGCGGTCCGCCATGAACTCGAAACCGCCATGGACGGACGTCTCGCGGCGGCAGCCCGTTTGTTGGCGGCGGAGGCGGAGACTTCCATCCCCAAAGGGGCGCTCATGGAACCGGCCTCAGCGCCCGATCCCGTGCTCGCCCGCCTCCTGAAGGACGTGTCGCAGGCGGGTTTGGCCGAGGATTTGGTGCTGTTGGGCCCCCAGGGTTTGGTGCTGCTGGACGCCACCGGCGAGGCGGTTCCCGGTTTCGCCGAGCGCTCCCTGAGCCCGGCGGATTGGGCCGAATTGAAGGCCGGCCGCACGGTGGTGCACGCCCCCGCCGAAGCGCCGTTCGGTGCCTTGAGCCAGTCGGCCTACGCCCCGCTTTCAGGGGGCGCGGTGCTGGAGTTGCGGGCGGATCCCTCCTATCTTGCCGTCCTCAGCGGCTTCCGGAGCGCCTGCCTTTGGGCGGGCGTCGTCGGGATGCTGGTCAGCGGGCTGCTTGGCGCGGTCCTGGCTGCCTGGATTTTGTCCCCATTGAAATGGCTGGAACGCGCCGCCGAACAGGAGCCGCCCCAGGGGGGCTCCGGGCACGAATGGGCCCAGGCCGCCCGAGCCGCCGCCGGGGAAGTGCACAGCCTCACCCGCGAAAACCTGCAGGCGCAGCAACTGCGCGAGCACGCCGAGCGCCGCAACGAGGAACTGCGGCAGGTGGCGTCGGCGATCGCCCATGAGGTGCGCAATCCTTTGACCGTGATCCGGGGCCAAGCCGACCTGCTGGGACGCATCCTCGGGCCCCAACCCGCGGCGGAAGGCCCCCTGGATTCGATTCGGCGCCAGGTCACCCGGCTGGACGCGGTCGTCGGGCGCTTTCTGGAACTGGGGCGCACCCCCCGCCTGGAAATGCGCCGCGTCGACATGGGGACCTTGCTCGCGCGCCTGGCAGAATCGCTTCGGCAGGGCGTTCCGGCGGATTCCTACACCTTCGCGTGCGCGGCACCGGAAGGATGCCAGGGCCTGGCGGACGCGACCCTGTTGGAGGGGGCGCTTTTGAACCTGGGGCTCAACGCCGTGCAGGCGATGCCCCACGGGGGCCAGGTCGAATTAGCCCTGAAGATCGAAAAAGACCGCCTCGTCTTTGAAGTGCGCGACCACGGCGCAGGCTTCGCGCCCGGCGCCAAGGAACGGCTGTTTGAACCCTTTTTCACGACCAAGCCCCAGGGATCCGGTCTGGGCTTGGCGCTGGCCCGACGGGCCGCTTTGGCGCACGGCGGCGGGCTCGAAGCCGAGAATGCGATCGGCGGCGGCGCGCTTTTTCGGCTATGGTTGCCCTTTCAGGCGGACGAATCGTGAGCACGATACTGATTGTCGACGACAACGAAGCGATGCGGGAGACGGTGCGCGGCTGGCTGAACGCCAGTGGGCACCAGGTCGAGGAGGCCGCTTCCGGGGAGGAAGCTTTGTCTTTCCTGTCCCGGCGCACGGCGGATGTGGTCGTCACCGATCTTCGGATGCCGGGCATGGATGGCATGGCGCTCTTGGAGGCGCTTAAGCTCAGCGAACCGGGTTTGCCGGTGCTGATGGTGACGGCCCACGGCGGCGTGGACGAGGCCGTTCGGGCGATGCGCCTGGGAGCCGAGGATTTCCTGGTGAAGCCCTTTCTTCTGGAGGAGCTGGAACTCAAGATCGCCAAAGCCCTCGAACGCAGCGCGGATAAGGGTACGCGGCGGAGCCTCGAAGAAGAGCTCGGTCCCAAGACTTTGCTGGGGGAGAGCCCGGCCTTGAAGGCCGTGCTCGAGGATCTGAGGCAGGTGGCGCCATCGGGCAGCACCGTCCTGCTTCTGGGCGAATCCGGCACCGGAAAGGAATTGGCCGCCCGGGCCCTCCACCAGATGAGCCCCCGGAAAAACGGCCCCTTCGTGAGCGTGCATTGCGCGGCCTTGGCTCCCGGCCTGTTGGAGAGCGAACTTTTCGGGCATGAAAAAGGGGCGTTCACGGGCGCGGTGGCCCGCCGGACCGGGCGCTTCGAGATGGCCCAGGGCGGCACGCTATTCCTGGACGAGGCCGGGGAAATCCCCCCGGAAATCCAGGTCAAGCTTTTGAGGGTTCTGCAGGAGCGGGAATTCGAACGGGTCGGCGGAGCGCGCACCCTAAAGGCCGATTTTCGGTTGGTGGCCGCGAGCAACCGGGATTTGGGCGCCCTGGTGGCGCAAGGCCGCTTCCGGGAAGACTTGTTCTATCGGCTCAGCGTCGTCCGCATCGCCCTGCCGCCCTTGAGGGAGCGCGCCAGCGACGTTCCCCTGCTGGCGGAGCAGTTCGGAAGGCGATTCTGTTCGGAGCAGGGAAAGCCCTGGCCCGGGATCGATCCTTCCTGCGTCCCGTTCCTGAAAGCGCACCGTTGGCCGGGGAACGTCCGGGAGCTGCAAAATCTGGTCGAACAGGCCGTGGTCTTCAACCACGGCGCGCCCTTGAAACTTCAACCCGGCCTGTCCTCGGGTGGTGTCCCTTCTTCGCCCTTGAACGCGGTGGAAAACCTGGAGCAGGCGGTCGACCGTCTGGAATCGGACCTCATCCGGCGGGCCCTCGAGGAGTCCGACGGGGTGCGCGCCCGGGCCGCCCAGAAATTGGGGCTTTCACGGTCGGCGCTCCAATACAAGATCCACAAGCACGCACTCGATCGATATTGCCGTGGGTCCGAAGAAATTTAAGGCCCTGGTTTTTGTGGGACTATGGGGGGCGGTCGCCGTGTCCGCCTCCGCAGGCGAAGCTTTGTCCGGGAGGAGGAGCTTTTTGGCGGCCGTGCAGTCCCTGCGGTCGGGAGATTTTGCGCATGCCGTTGAAGGCTTCCGCACCGCGCTGGCGTCCGACCCGAACAGCGAGGAGGCGCTTTTTTATCTGGGGGAAAGCCTCTATTTTTCCGGGGATCTCGACCAGGCCAGCGCGCTGATGGCCGAAGTCGCCCGCCGGGATCCCGGGATGCCCGCCCCTCATTACTACCTGGGCCGGGCCGCGTTCGATCGGGGCCGTCTACCCGAGGCTTTTTCCGAACTCCGTGAGGCGAACCGCCTGGATTCCGGCCTGCCGATGGTGCACTACTACCTGGGCTTGGTGTATCAGAGCCACGGCCAACCGTATCCGGCGACCCTCGAATTTTCCAAAGCTTTGGAAGAGGATCCGCACCTATTTTTGGCGGCCTACAGCCTGGCGTGGGTCGATACCCATGCTTTAAATCGACCCGGAGAGGCTGCCGCGGCCTTGGGACGCCTGCCTTCCGATTTGAAGGACCCAGGATTGGCCCGCAAGGTTCGGGCTCTGCGGAAGGCCCTGGCGTCGCGCTGAAGCGCGTTTAAAATTTTTCCCTCGTAGAAAAAAATTTGTACTCAGCACCATCGGAAAGCGCCAAAAAAGCCTTATTTTACGGGGCGATGGAGCAGGCACGCCTCTTGCATTTCACCATGGGCAAGCCTTTCTCCCTTTTAGAGGTTTTCCATGAAAACGCTCCGCGCCCTCATCACGACCGGCGCCGTTCTGGGCGCAGCCGTTTCGGCTAGCGTCCAATCGGCAACGGTCTGGGGCACTCCTGCGGCGACGCCGCAGCCCGCTCCAACGTTCAACGGCACTCCTTTGCCGACCTTGGCCGTGACGCCTCCGCCGACCCTGGCGTGGACCCCGGTCGCGACCCCGCTGGTGACGCCCTTGCCAACCCTGGCATGGACGCCTGCGGCGACCCCGGTTTGGACGCCTTTCCCGACGCCGGTGGCGGTTCCTACGTTCAGTGGCACCCCCGTCGTCTACCCTGCGCCGGTGGCCATCCCGACCTTCAGCGGCACGCCTGAGGCGGTTCCGACCTTCAACGGCACGCCGGTGGCCATCCCGACCTTCAGCGGCACGCCTGAGGCGGTTCCGACCTTCAACGGCACGCCGGTGGCCATCCCGACCTTCAGCGGCACACCCGAGGCGGTTCCGACTTTCAGTGGCACGCCCTTGCCGACGCCGGAAGTGACGCCTTTTCCGACGTTCAACGGCACGCCGCTGCCCACGCCGGAAGTGACGCCATTCCCCACCTTCAGTGGCACCCCCCTGCCGCTGCCGCAGTCGGGCCCTCGGAAGCCCGCTCCCCTGGCCACCCCTCAGGCCACCACGACGCCGTCCAGCGATTCCAGCCTCGGTGCGTCGGATCTTTAGTCGGTTTGATTTCTACGGGAAACAAAAGGAGACTCACCGCCCGGTGAGTCTCCTTTTTACATCGCGGAGTGGGAGCGCACGGTTCTTTTACGAGGCTGTGGTACGATGTGGAGTAGGAGTGCACGGTTCTTTTGCGCGGCTGTGTTACGATTCCTTAGAATATTTAAATTGACATTAGTTATTCTTCGGTATAAAAATACTTTTTGGTAGGATTTCAGGAGCATCGTTCGCATAAAAAATCCTGAAAAGCAGGCGCAATCGAAAGATCGTACGTAGGGTATGCAAAGGAGAACCATGGGACGCCCAGCCAGCGACGCAGATAAACGAATGTTAAAAGCCGGGGTCGAACTGCTCTGCAAGGGCGGTTTTGACGCGGTGGATGTGCGGTCGGTGTGCCGACGAGCGGAGGCAAATCCGGGACTGTTCCATTACTATTTCCGGACCAAGCGTTCCTTTATGGATCAGGCCATGGGCATGGCCTATGAAAGTTTTTTTGACGCCCTTGAGAAAGCCGCTTCTTCCAAATCGGATCCCAGGGAACGTTTGGAAGAAACCTTGGTCACTCTTGGAAAAATGGCGCGTGCCAATCGAGCCCTCTTGGGGTCGCTGACCCGTAGCGCGAAGGGAAAGCCGACGACGGCGGGGGAAGACGTGGTTCGCCAATTGACACGGTTTTCAGGCCTGCTTGAGCAGTTGGTTTCCGCCTGCGCCCCGCGTCAGGATCTCAATCGTGGAGTGATCAATCTTTCCTTGGTGGAAGCCGCGATTGCTGCGCCCTTGTTGTGGAGCGCTTTGGACCGTATTTTGGGCGATGCTGGAAGGCCTCCCCGCTTGGAATCAGCGACTTTGGAAGCGAACGCTTTTTCTGAAGAAGCGATCCGGGCCCGGGTGAAAGCGGCCATTGAAAACTTTTTCCAAAAAACTTAAGATAGAATAAGGTTTATTTAGATAAATTAGACAATAGACCAACTAAAGAAAACAAACGATGCTCCTGTAGGGAAGCGGGTAAAAACGAAACAAATCCTAGGCTAAAGACCAAAAACGGGAATCCCGAAAAACAAATGGGATTTCCTGAGATAGAAAGAGGTGTGCATCGTGAAACAATTCCTTTGGATCCTCGCGGTTGGGGGAGCTCTGGCGATGGGGACGTCGGCCTGCAGCCCGACTCCGAAACCAGTGTCCTACGCGCCCAGGCCGGTCGCTGTATCCGCCGCCCGGGAGGCGAAAGGGCTCCAGACCCTCTTGCTGAACGCGACAGCCCATCGTACCGAACCGGGGACCTCGGCCGTGCGCGGCGACTACTCCCTGGATGTCGAATTGCCCGAAGGACTCGAACCGAGACTCGGTTCGGGAAGTCTGGTGGTGCGCCTTCCCACCGTGCGCCACAACCGGGTGGCGGCGCGCCTGATGAAATCTTCGGCTCCAGGCCGCCTCAGTCTGCTCCTGCGGGGACAAGTGCAGGATCTCAACGGGCGGAGTCTGCAGGTGGAGACTCCGGTGGAAGCCCAGGGGCTCTTTACGGTCGATTTTTCGGCCTTGACCAGCCCGCGCGGTCTGGGAGCGAAGGTTTTTGCGGTTCGCGAAGGGAAAGCCGCCGGGGTCGAAGTGCAAGTGCTGGATTTGTTGGACCAAGGGCGTGCGCTTGTGGCGGGTGCCCTGAGGCCCGGGGAACCGGTGGTCGTGCGGGGTCTGGATGACCTTTTGGAAGGGGACTTGGTCCAGGTCCAGTCTCCGGCCCCTCGGGAGGCCCTGTGAGCCATTCCGCATCGAAAGCGCCGGGCGTCTTCGCCCATCAGCGCATGATTTACCTGGTCATCGCCCTGCTCTTCGCCAACGGAGTGCTCGCTTGGTTCAGCACCCCCCGCGAAGAGGATCCCCAACTCGCGGCGCGCCACGGCATCATCACCTGCATTTTCCCGGGGAACACGCCCGCGGACATGGAGCGCCTCGTCGCCAAACCCATCGAGGACGAACTCGCCCAGGTCGACTCGATCAAAACCCTGGACACCCGTCTGCGGTCCGACTTCCTGTTCATGGAAATCCGTCTCAAGGAAAACGTCGGCCCTTCGGACGCCAAGGCAGCATGGGACCGTGTCCAGCAGGCCCTGGATCGGGCGCAAAAGCGCCTCCCGGAGACGGCCGGCAAGCCGGATTTAAACCGCGACGTCTACGACCAGGACGCCGTCCTGCTGGTGCTGTCGGGGTCCAAGGATCCCCTCGCCCTGCTGGACGAGTCCCGGCTGCTCAAGGACAGCCTGCAGGCCATCCCCGGCGTCAAGACCGTCGACGTGATCGCCTCACCGGGCGAACAAATGACCGTGCGTTTCGACGAAGCGGCGCTGAGGCGCCACGGTGTGCAGCTGGACCAGGTCCTCGGCCAGCTCAAGGGCGGCAACGCTTTCATTCCGTCGGGATATGTGCGCCTGGGCGAACGCAAATTGACGGTGCTGACCAACAGCTATTTCCGTTCGGTGGAGGAGCTGCGGACGTTTCCGGTGCAATTGAAGTCCGGGGAAAGCCTCCCCTTGAGCGCCCTGGGGACGATTGAGCGTTCGACTTCGGAACCGGAAATGGAAAGCATGCGGCACCGGGGAGAACGGGCGATGGGGCTCGGGGTGGTCGCCCAAAAGAACGTCAACCTCCAGGAGTTCGGAAAAGCCGTGCGCAAAGCCGTGGCGGACATCCAAACCACGCCCGGATGGAAGGCTTCAGGATTAAAGGCGGAAGAGATCAGCTACCAGCCCAAATACGTGGACGAACGCATTTTTGAGATCGGGATGGATCTGCTGAAGGCCATCTTCCTGGTCGGGGGCCTCCTGGTGCTGATGCTCGGATTGCGGGTGGGCTCGATCGTCGCCCTCCAGGTTCCCGTGGTGACGGTGATCGCTTTCGGCTTGTTTTCGCAGTTGGGAGGCGTCCTGAACCAGGTTTCGCTGGCGGCGTTCATCCTCGCCATCGGCCTCCTGGTCGACAACGTCGTGGTCATGGTCGACGGCGTCCAGGAAAAACTCGACCGGGGATTTCCGCCCGAAGAGGCGGCGGAACAAACCCGAAAGGAGTACCTCGTTCCTTTGGCGGCAGGCACCCTGACGACCATCGCCGCGTTCATCCCGATTCTCGCGTCCCACGGCGTGACCGCGGACTTCGTCCGCGCGGTCGGCGTCGTCAGCACGATCGCGCTGACGTGCAGCTATTTCTTCTGCATCTTCGGAACCACGTTGATCGCCTCCCGGCTCCTTAAAAAGGGCGAAGCCCGCCAATGGCGTTTCGTCGAGCCTCTGGGCGCGAAGCTGGGATTTTTGGCGCGCACCCGGACGAAGTCGATCGTGCTCGGAGCGGTCGCCGCCGTGCTGGTGGCGGGCGTGGGCTTTTCGTTCGTCAAAAAGCAGTTCTTTCCCCTGGCCGACCGGGACATGCTGATCGTGGAACTCAAGCTGCCGGAGGGGACCCATTACCAGGAAACCAAGGCCGAAACCGCGGTTTTGGAGGAGGCCATTTCCAAAGATCCGCGGGTGCTCAGCGTCACTTCGCTGATCGGCCGCGGCGTCCCCCTGTTCTATTACAACCTGCCGCGGGAGCCCAACGCACCCCACCTGGCGCAGATGATCGTGCGCTTCCACAGCCCTTCGGAAGCCAAACGCTTCAAGGCCGATAAGGAGGGCCTCCTCCAGTCCTTGACCCCCTATGGAACCCTCATCGTTCGGGAGATCGCCCAAGGGCCGCCGGTGAAGGCCCCGGTGGAGGTGCGGATTTATTCCCGCGATCCGGCCAAGCTGGAACAGGCTGTGCACGCCGCCCTGCGCGCCCTGCGGACCCAAAATTCCCTGGCCAAAGTCCATTCAACCTTGGGCACGGGAATCCTGGCGTTGCGCTTGGCCGTGGACGATTCCTCCGCCGGAGCCTACGGCATCCCCCGTTCGACCGTTTCGGGGGCGGTGCTGGAAAACACGCTGGGCATACCGGTCACCACCTACCGTGGAGGCACGGATCCCTGTCCGATCACTCTGCGCTCGGGCCCAGGGGAGGAAGTGGCCCCGGAGGCGCTTTCGAAAGCCTACTTGGGCTCCACCCGGACCGAGGATCTGGACGTGGGTATGCTGACCCGCCGCCAGTTCGAGATGACCCCCTCGATCATCGAACACCGCAATCGCATGCCCCTGGTTTCGGTGCTGGCGGAGCTCGCGCCGGGAGCCTCCGAGAACGTGGCGACGGCCCAGGCCCGGGCGGCGATGGAAGCCCTCCCCAAGGTGGACGGGGTGACCTGGGAGATGGGCGGGGCGGCGGCCGAATCCGGCGACGCCACGGGCGCGCTGGCGATGGCCTTGCCCCTGGGCCTTTTCGTCCTGCTGATGTCGTTGATGTTCGAGTTCAACAGCTACCGCCGCATCGGGATCATCCTGATGACCATCCCCCTCTGCGCGGTCGGATCGGTGCCGGGCTTGCTCCTGACGCACAGCACTTTCGGATTCATGACCTTGCTGGGCTTCTTCACCCTGGCGGGCACGGTCATCCACAACGGAATTTTCCTGATCGATTACCTGGACCGAAGGCGGGAAGCGGGCGTGGACATGGACCAGGCGATGACCGAGGCCATCCAACGCAGGATGCGTCCCATCCTGCTGACGGCCTCCGCGACCATCGTCGAGCTGCTGCCCCTGACGATGACCCGTTCCACGCTCTGGCCTCCGTTCGCCTGGGCCATCATTTGGGGACTGGCCGTGTCGACCCTCTTGACCCTGCTCGTCCTGCCGTCGGTCTTTAAGCTGCTCTTCAAAAAGGAGGCCGCGTCATGAGCGTGAAAGCCCTGTCCGCGGCGATGGCCGCGATCCTCCTCACCGCCTCGGTTTTGGGCGCGGCCGAGCCCGGGCCCGGGCCGCTCGGTTTGGCGGCAACCCTGGATTTGGCGCGTTCAGGACCGGACGTCCGGGCCGCCCGGGAGCAGGCCTCCGAAGCCGGGGACGCCGCGGACGCCCACTGGCGCGCCGCCTATCTTCCCAAACTGCTCGGCGGGGTGGTCTGGGAGCACACCGACCGGGATCTCCAAATGGAGGTCTTCCCCCTGGGCGCCCTCGACCTCGGCCAGGACGGCTGGATGGGAGGAGCGGTCGCCCAGCAGCCGATCCTGGACGTGGAGTCCATGGTCTACGGCGTGCGCGCCTCCCGCAGGACCGCGCAGGCGGCCGAACTCAAGGCCCAACAGGCCGAGCGGGACAACCAAACCAAAGCGCTGGGCTATTATTTGCAAGCCTTGGAGCTGAGGGCCCAGCGCCGGGCCTTGGAACAGTACGCGCGCAACCTCACCGCCCGGGGGGATGAAATCCAGCGCCTCTACGAACTCGGGGGGGTGGGCGAAGCCGACTTGTTGAAGGTGAAATTGGGGGCCGACGACGCCCGCGCCGGGGCCCGGGAATTGGCGGAAAAGGAGGACTTGCTCGCCCGCCTGCTCGCCCAGACCTTGGGTCTTGAAGGGGTGCGCACGCCCGAAGATTTGCCCGAGAACCTTCCGGACGCGACGGCGCCGGCCGCGCGGCCGGAAGATCGATCCGATCTGAAGGCCCTCGGCCGCCAAATCGAAGCGGCGGAGGCGGCGGAGGCCGGCGCCGAAGCGGATTTCCTCCCTAAAGTTTCGGCGTCCGTCAGTTACGTGCGTTCCGACCAGGATCTGTTGAACCAGCAGGAATGGTGCGGGCTAGGTGCCCAGGCGACCTGGACCCTTTTCGACGGGGCGGTGCGCCAGGCCCGGGCGTCGGCGGCGGCCCATGAAGCGGCGGCGCTCAAGGACAAGCGCGCGGCGGCCCTCCAGGGTCTGGCGGCGCAAGCCCATGACGCGGCGGCGATGCTAAAAATCAAGCGCCAGGAATACGCGGAACGTCTCCAGGCCGTGGTCGAAGCCGAGCGTGCGGCGAAGCTCGAATTCGAACGACTCCAGCGCGGTCGGGTCACCATGAACAACCTGATCGACGCCGAGGATGTCCTCAAGGACCGCCGCGAAAAGGCGGATTTGGCGAAGGTGCAATGGTGGGAACAATGGTTCCAAGGCCAGGCGGCCGCGGGCGCGCCGTTGAGCCTGCCTTAACGTTCGGAAACTCCCCAGGGCGGACTTTGGGTCCCCTGGGATGGGAGCGAGGAGAAGAGGACCATGAAAACAGCGGTGATGAGCGCTCTGGCCCTGCTGTGGGCCGCGGGCGCCGGGGCGGCGGAGGCGGACTCCCGACCGGCGTGGGGTCTGGAAATGGACGGCGGCTGGGCGGCGATGGCGCTCGGCGACGTCAACCAAGGCGCTTCCCAGGACATCGAGGGCGGCGAACAGGCCGGGCTGGGGCTTGAATGGCGGCCTATGGGCTGGCTGGCTCTGGACGCGCGCGTGGGCTATCTGATGGCCCAGGATCGGACCACCACCCGGAGCTGCATGTTTTATGACCCTCTGGCCGGAGGCGCCCCCGAAGCCTGGAATTACACCCAACACGAACGGTATTCGGCGTTGGAGACGGGCGTGCAAGCTTGGTTGGAGCGTCCCCTGGGCGCTTTTGACCTGCGTGTCGGGCTGGGCGTCGCTTGGGCGAACCTGGCGGGATCGGAGATTTCCAACAACGCGCCCTCCCAAATGCCGGGCTTGTCGGAATCGTTGTTGTTGTACGGTTCGGCCCCGGATTGCACCCTGGGCGCCGGCGCGGATTGGTGGGTGGATCGGCACTTCAGCCTGGGGGTGCAGGGCGGCTGGCGCTGGTGCGACGTGCGCGAAGTCACCCTGGCCGGCGCCGAAAGCGGGACCTGGAAGAACGCGGACGGTTCGGATCGTTCCATCGATTTCAGCGGCTGGAATCTCGGGGTGCGTGGAGTGTTTTGGTTTTGAAGGCGCGCTAAAAATCAAAATCCCCCAGGCCGGGGACGGCGTGGGGGATGCTTGGGTCTAGCCGGCGAGGCCTTCGGCGCTGACGCTGGGTTTTAGTCGAGATGGGGAACGGCTTCGGAGGTCGATTTCGGCCCATCGGCGTCGAGCTCCCCCAAGAGCGGCCCCTTCGAGCCCGGGCGGATTTTCCAAGCCTTTTTGGACACCAAACTGCCGCCGCCTTGCATGTCGCCGCTACGGGTACGGTTCAAGGCGAGCATCCCCCCTAAAAACAATTGGACGACCAAGGCGAACCACTCCCAGCCCGTGAGGAATCCGGCGCTCAGGCGATAGTTCAGCAGAAAATAGGCGTTTCCCAGGAGGAAAAGGATCAGCAGATCCACGGCCAGATATTGGCGCTCCGGACGGTCCAGGGCCTTGAGGATGAACACGCCCAGGCAGAGTTGGGCGAGACCCATGGAGCGGTAGTAGGGAATTTGTTCAGGAGCAAAGCGCAGGCCGAAGCGGACCGCCGTCCAGCCGCTGATCAGGCACCCGATGCCGCCTTCGGCCAAAAGCCAATATCCGGCCAGGCGAATCGAAAAGCGCAAACGCCCCGCTCGCCCCGTGTTCGGGCGATCGCTAGAAGTCCGGGGAGATGGCAAGGGAGATCTCCGAAGTGACGTCATAGGCCTGGAGTTGGTAGGGGTTCACGTTTGACGCCGTGCTCGCCATGAGGGTGAGATGGAGGACGATTTCCCGGCTTCCGGCCATCCCGCAGATGCCTACCTCGAATCCCGCCGGGCCTCCGGTGGGGTCCGTACCCATCGGCGAAGTGACGGCGCCGAATTTTGGGACTTGAAGGATACCCGACGGCGATTGCAGGGTGAGGGAAGGGACGGAAGCGAGCCCCGCGGGCATGGAGTCGTACGCCACGGAATAGGTCGCCTGTCCGGCGATCTGCCCTTCGGCTGAGCCGCTATTGCGCGCGATGCGGCCGAGCTGAAGCGTGGGATCCAGCCTAAAAGAAGGCGTGAGATCGAAGTCGTCCAGGTAGGCCCAGCAATTGGTCAGGGGCGAGGCCATGGCGGTCGACGATTCGTTGGTCAGGCTCGCGGAGGTCGAGGTCAGCACCAAAAAGCAAGTGGCGGAAGTGGTGGAGACCGGGTTGAAGGCGTTTTGGTTGCCCGTAGTGTAAAGATATTGGCAGGCGGCCGTAAAGCGCGGGCAACAGGTGGTGGCCCCGGCGCAACAGCTGACATCCTGCAAAGAGGTGAGATTGCTGGCGTCGATGTAGGTGCCGCTGCGCCATTCAGCCACCCGCAGGACCGGGCCCAGTCCCGAGACGATCGCGCGGGTCCAGGTCAGATAGTCGTAGACGAACTGGTAACGGCCGATCGAAACCGTCTCCGCCACCGTCGCTCCGGCGGAACTGCTGACCGGACTCCAGCAGGTGCCGGTGCCGCAGGCGCTGGAGGCGTAATAGGCCGTAAACGTCAGCGGGTTGCACACCGAAACGTACATGATTTCATTGCCCCAAGCCGAGGCTCCGCTGTCGGAGGGTCCGTTCATGTCGACTTCATCCAGGCTGGTGACCGTGGGCGTCAGCGTGAAAGCGACCGGTTGGGGCACCCCCGCGGAGACGGAGGCGGAGGCGGTGATGCCGCTGAGGACCCAGGAACGCAAATTCAGGACCGCGGTCTGGTTGGAGTCCGGATAGTTCTCCAGCAATTCGGTGCCGCCCTCAAGTCCGCCGCGCAGGTTGCTGACCATGCGCAAGGCCCTTTGTTGGAGCACCCAGGAAGCTTCCTGTTTGGAGATCGAAAGCCGCGTCGTCGAAATGAATTTGGTGATCACGACCGAAAGCAGGGATATCAGGGCGACCGCAATGAGCAGTTCCGGCAAGGTCCAGCCGCGCTGCCCAGGATCACGGGGAAGGTTTCCGCTCGGTCGGCTCATGGCACGTTGCTGAAGTAGATTTTATGGTAGCAGTAATGGGGATAAGCGACCGTCGCCGTCGGGGAAGCCAAACGGAAGCATTCGACTTCAAGGTCGTATCCGTTGAAAGGCACATTACTCCAAGCGAATTGGAAGCAATGGGAAGACGTCTCGTAGGGGCTGACCCCGCCGCTCAAGATAGCGTCGGAACCGGGCATGTACTGTCCCTGGCCGCCGGCAACCCAGTTGTTGCCGGGGCCCGCCGGGACGATATTCCCGGTCAGGGCCGAATACCAAGCCGTGGGACTTACCGAGGTCGGAATCGAATAAATGATGTTGTAGCCGAGTTGCTGGGCGTCGTGCCATTCGTTGGTGGGGGTCGGCAGCGGATTGGCCGAAGTGCACCCGCCGATATTGGCGTCGACGCAGGGATAGTTCTCAGTGTAAAGGCCGCCGTCCCAGCGGGCGTAACGTTCATCCCACCAGATGTTGATGGTGTGGTATCCGGCCAGCGGATCCGAAGTCGTCGGATGGGAGATCGTCACCAAGGGCACCGGCGGAATGCGATAGGTCTTGCTCGAATAGGTGTTGGCCGCGTTGCTGAAGGACCCAAAGGCGGGCGCATTGGCCGAGGTCGGCACTCCCGCTTCCTGAAAGGTTCTGAGGCAGGCGATCAGGCCGAATTCCCCGATGAAGCTGATGCCCGACTGGGTGGAGGGCGCCAGTCCGCTGATCACGAACCAGGCCCCGGCGTTGGCGCCGCTGATCGGCGCGGTGTAGGCGTTCTGCGGCACCATGCGGACCGAGGCAGATCCGCGCTGGTTGGCGGTCGTTCCGGCGTTGACCGGGGAGGTTGAAGTGTCCGAACTGGAGTCGTAAAAACCTCCGGAACTCGGGGCCGCGCTGTCCGCGGTGTACACATCCAGATGGGTGTGGGTGTTGGAATAGGGTGCCAAACTGTACTCAAACGGGGCGGTGGTCCCCATGTTCAGGCCCCATTGGCGGGTCACGTTCGCAAATTGGGCCGGAAGCGCAAAATTGTAATCGGTTCCCATTTCCACGCCGTCATTGATGGCCGTCGCCTTGAATGTCGTCGATCCGTCGTGGCCGAAATAGTTGGAGCTGTTGTTGCCGTTCATGAAGCCGGCACTGCCCTGGACCTGCATCATGTGGATGGCGGTTTGGAAAACCGGCGAGGAGGAAGAGGGCAACAGCGATGTTTGGCAGAGGATGGCTTGGCCCCCGTTGGACGGATTGGCCAGGTTGCCCCAGGTCGTGTTCCCCCCATTATTGACCGAGGTATAGCCTTCCCAGTTGCTGGCGTACAGCGAATCGGGCCAGAGTTCGCCGAGAAAAGGCTTAGAATACCAGGTGGCGGTCCCGCTGGAATTCGTGATGGCCGCGTAAAAAGTGGTGCAATAATTCGTCACGCCTTTGTTGGAGGGCCAGTCATTGCCGGCCCAATTGCCGATGATGTTGTCGACTTGGGCGGTGGACGTGGCGTTCCAGGGGGCCGCGGCCATCAGGACGCCGCCGTAAAAGTCGTTGTCGTTGTTGCCGCCGATTTCCGCGCCCACCCCGGCGTAGTAATTGGAATAGCCCGCGACGCTGGAAAAGACGCAGTTCGAAGCCAGAAGTCCGGTGCGCAACAGGGCGTACAGCTTGGGGACATCGAAATTGGGGCCGGGGCAGTTGCTGGGACTGCTCGTATTGTAGGGACCGTAGCAGGAGGGCAGGAAAGCGTTGTAGTAGCTGTCCTGGGCGCTGTCCCCGAAGGTCACCGAATTGTCGTAAAGGGAACCCCCGTCTCCCGTGTTCGAACCGTAATTAAAGGAAGCCGTCGTGGTGGCCTGGGAATATTTCCGGAAATACCAGTTATAGTTCCCCTGGAAGCTCGCCCCAGTGCCCGTGTAATTATCCAGGAGGTCCGCATAGGGCAGCATGCGCGGATCGCCCATGGCGTCGAAGCGTTCGGTGTAGGGGACGACGGAATTGGATTTGCTGTCCCAGAAATAGGTCGAGGAAAAATTCTGGGGTTTGTTCGGCAACGACAATGCCGAAGCATACGTGTAAAAGTTAGGATCATAGACTCCGGTCGTGCAGGACATCCCGTCCGGCCCGATGCGGGTTTCCAAAGCGATCTGTGATCCTACGGTGGCGGTTAATCCCGTGAACACAATGCGCCAGCGGGCGGTATTCACCGGCGACATTGCGGCGGATGAAGTAAAAGTGCATTCCAGCGCGGAAAAGGTGGAGCCCGCCAGGGTGGTCACCGGGAAAGGGACGTATTCCAGGCCATAGGGTTGCATCCCCGTGGCCAAGCCTTGGTAGATCGGAGTTCCGCTGAGGGTCGGCGTCGGCGTGGGGCTGTTGCCTGCTCCTGGAGCGGTGGTGCTTGTGACGGTGAAGGTGGGGGAGATCGTAAAGGTGGCGGTGTTTGGGGCGGTGGTCTGGGTTTGGGTGGGGCTGTACACCGGCGTCAAGGTCCAGGTCCGGCTGGGCGTGGGGGAAATATAGGGCGTTTGGGTTGTGGTTTGCGTGGGGGAAATATAGGGGGTTGCCGAAGGCGTGGAAGTGGGGCTGCCGACCGGACCCGCCGCCAAGAGTTCGATCGTCGCTTCGGCGCTGTCCGTATAGGTGTAATTCGCATAACTCGAGTAGGACCAATTGAAATTGACGGTAGTGGTGGCAAGCGGCGGGAGCCAATAACCGTAGGCAAGTTGGGCTGGAAAGGCCGTTGCTTGGTACCATTCGGGGGTTCCGTCGTTGAGCGTGAATACCGCTCCTGTGGAGAAATTCAAGGGCGACGAACAATTTGCGCAATAAATATACCCTATCTCCAACAAGGTGCTAGTCGAAGGAACCGTCGGGGCTATGGCAACGGGTGCGGTAAACGTCGTCAACACCCCGTTGTTGTTGTCGTCGGTTTGGCCAACAGTTTGCCCAAAGGGCTTGGATTGGCTTACGCCGGAAAAAGTGAACGCCATGATGCTGTTGACCCCGGCGTTATGCCAACCGGCGGTGAAATTGAAAACGGCGGGAGTACTGCTGAAGGTGCCGCCCGTGGGCGTCAAGTAATAAACGAAAAATTCGGCAGCGTTTCCGCCCGTGTTGCTGTTCGTAGAAAGCCGGGTCATTGTTTGAGAGCCGAAGGCCGCGGAACTCGGCTCCGGCAGCGCACCGTTGCTGCCCGCCACCACAACGAACATGATTTGATTTGAGCCGGATGCGGGCGAATAGGTGCTGGAACTTGTAAATGGGGTGCCTGAACTGGTCGCGTTCAAGACCATCGCGAAGTCCGAGTCCGGTGTAGGCGCTCCCAGGACCTGTTTCGCCGGGAGGATCCCAAGCAGCAAAGCCGGTAAAAGTCGGAATAGTTTGCGCATGGCGACGGCCTCCCTAATTGCCCAGCGGGCCGTTGTACACCCGGGCGGTGGGAGTGACGCCGAACATCCGAATCCGCAGGCCGGTGAGCGTTCCGCGGCCAGGAGGCGAATAAATGTCGGCGAGGTAAGTGCAATTTCCGGCCGCCGGCGCGATTCCGCTGGGCGCATCCGAAATGGCCGTGTAGGTGCCGTTGGTGTAGGTGTTGAAACCGCCGGCGGTGGCGTTCAGGATAAAGCGTTTGTAGTAGGTCTGGCTGTTGCCCTGGACGCGTTCCATTTGGGCGAGATTGGCCAAGGTCGCGTTGGGCACGAATACCGTGATGGTGTCGATCAGGTTCAGCGGGTTGGCGTCGCCGTTGGTCCCCGCGCCATTGGTCAGTTCGCTCGGGTTGGAATCGTAGGCGTAGACGCGCACGGCCGGACTGACCGACGTCGCGGAGTTGTACCACAACTGTTCGGGCTGGGTCACGGCGCGATAGGAACGCAGGGAGCCGGCATAGTAGTAATCCGGATCGCGGGCGGCGTCGGAGTAATTGCGCAGGGGCGGCAGGGGCAGCATTTCGCCGTGCAGGTTGACGACGATGGCGTTCTGGACGCTGGGGTCGTTTTCGGCCAGCAGTTCCATGAGCATGCGCAGGCTCATTTGGGGAGCCTGGCTACCCTGGTTTTGGGCGATCTGGCAGAGAATCTTGTAAAGGTTGAGTTCGTCGGGATAGCGCATGGCGTGGTTGTACTGGTCGGCCATGGCGTATCCCAGATTGGGAAGGGCGTCCGCGGGCCAGCCGGTGGTTCCCGGCAGGGACCCTCCGATGTTGATGCGTCCGAGGAACCAGGAAGGCAGGTAGTAGTAATCGTAATAATTCGTCGATGCCCCGCTGCCGCTATTGGCGGTGTTGTCCCAGTTGAAGTCGACATAGCCCGGCAGGACATAGGTCTTTTTGAAGGCGGTGGTGACCGTGGAGGTGACGTTTTCGGCGTTGATCTCGGGAGTGTATTCCAAATCCCTGCCGTAACTTAAGGTTTGAATCCAGTGGGTCCGCAGGGAAAGCCCCGGGTTCATGGCCTGGATGTTGACGACGGCGGCCTGCATGAGCGGGATGAGATTGGAGGTGCGCGTCCACCAGCCCGGGACGTTTTCCAGCGCAAGAAGGTAGACGTCCATGGTCTGTTGCGGTCCGACCACGCTTCCGAGACTGTGGACTTCCCCGTAGACTTCGGCCAGAGGGGCGGAACCGGGATTCGCCGGCGTAGGCGTGATGCAGTTGGGCGCGGCCTTGTAGACCCGCACGTAGATGGTGCGGACGTTGGCGTCCTGGGTGTTGGACCAGATGTCAATGTGCCGGACAAAACCGAAGCATCCGTTGCGCAGGGGGTTGGCGCTATGGGGATCGGTCGCCGAAATGGCGTCGGGGACGGCGGCGTTGGTCACGGGGACGTGGGTGATGTCCCATTTGGTGGTGAGGGTCCATTTATAGACCGGGAGCCCGTTGCCGTCCTCGTAGAATTGGTCCAGCGTGGTGAGCGTGGCGTTGTTGACGAGGATGAGTTGGCGGAGTTCTTCGAGCATTTGGAGCGCTTTTTCCGTAGCAAAAATGCGGTCGCGGTTGGCGACATTCTGTTTGGCGAGGGTGCTGACCACCAGGGTGGCGGTTTGGACGCCGATGACCAGGACTGCCAGGGTCATCAGGATTTCGACCAGGGACTGGCCCCGCTGGCTTTTGAGCCGGCTAAAGATTGAACGGATGGGACGCATGAAAGCCTCGCCTGGATCCCGCCTAAAATTGCGTGGCGATGATCGAGGAATTGAGCACCGTGAAATCCTGGAACAGGTTTTCGACGTCGGAAATCACGGAGGAAGAATACGAGACCGTGGCCCGGTTGAAGTCCCCGGACATGCCGATGGAAATGGGCCCCGGGCAGATCAGGATGCCGGTGATGCTGGCGGGACCGCGGATGTTGACGTAATCGCGCACGAAGAGGATGCCTGCCCAGGAGGAAGTGTTGCCCGCTTGGATCACCAGACCGCCCTGGATGACCGCCATGCCCAGGCCGCTGAGCACCGGTTGTCCGGTTCCGGCAACAAGGGTCAGGCCGTGGTTGATGTAATAAAAGGACGGTTGAGCGACCCGTTCCTGGTACAGCTGGTTGGCGGCCCCGGAGTCGGAGTAGACCGGAAGCGTCAGCGAGGTCGAAGATCCTGTGGAGGGATCGACAAAGCCCATGACCTTGCCCGTGCCGCTTAGGGATTGGGCGATGCGTTGAAGGTTCAGGGGCGTCTGCCCCGGGAAACACCAGACCAACGAAGGCGTGATTCCACCGGCGGTGTACGTCATCGTGGAATTCCAGGAACCGGCGCTGGAGGCCACCCCCACCGTGTCGGTGCAAGCCAGGTCGTAGGCCAGGGAGCCGCTCGCCTGGACGATTCCGTTCAGATTAATGGAGACGTTTCCTTCAGAACCGGTTTCGATCGCCGCAGAGGCCAAGTTGAAATTGATGCGGGAAATCTCTCCATACACGCGCGCCTGGGCCAGTAACACCCGCTGGCCGTTGTAGTATCCCAATGGCGGCGACAGCAGGCAGTTTCCGCTGTAAAGGGCCGGAGTGGCGAGCACGGCCTGGGCGTAATCAGAGACATCGCCCGGAGCGATTCCTGAAACAGCGACGCCTTGCGGCAAGGCCATAAGATAGCCGTGCGAAACAATAGACCAAAGCGTTCCGCCGCCGAGGGCGGCCTGGGTTTCGATCGCGGAAAGGTCGTGGCAAGCGTCCGGATCGGTCTGGGCCGCGGCGGTATCCAGGCCCGGGGACCAGTTGCGGGTGTTTTGACGGCGGATGACATAGCGGCCCCAGAGGGTGGCGGCCGGAAGTTGATTGGAAGTCGGCGAGAGACCGCCTCCCTGGAATTCGTTCATGGGAATATTGCGGATAATCGCGCCGGCGCAGAGATTCGAACCGGCGTTGCTCGTCAGCGGCGTGGAGACCGCGATCGCGGAATATTCGTCGGTGTATTGGGGCCCGGGCAGGAAGGCCGCGTCCGGCCACTGGGGCCAGGGGGTGACGATGGTGGCCTGATTCGTGGGAGCGTACTGCGGATAGTTGGTCAGGCAGGTACCAATGGTGTTGGTCCTGAAAAAGGACATGCCGTCTTCGAATCCGGCTTTGGCCACGTTCAGGGCCAGTTCCCGGTAGATGATGCTTTGAGAACCGTTGCGGGAACGGCGGATCGTATCGGTGACGTAGACCAGCATCGCCGCGATGATGAACAGGCCCACCACCCAACCGGCCATCACCTGGCCGTTCTGGTTTCCAAAGAGGGTTTTTCGCCGGGGGGCGGTCATGGCGGGTCCGATTTCGTGGGTCGGTTCAATGTTCTGCAAAAGGATTATACGCATGGAAGCTATAGATGTGACAAAAGATCTTACGCGAGCCTTTCCGCTTTTTGAAACGGATTCGTCGAAACTCTGATAAATTTTTGAAGGAAACGTTCCCGGAAGAAAATCGGCGGCGAATTTAGCGCCCAGCGGGACGCGGGCCCTTACCGGAATTCCGGGCAAGAGCTTCCATGCGTTTCAGGCGTTCCTGGGCCACGACTTCCATGCGGCCGCCCCGGATGAGCTTCAACACCAATTGGGCATCCACGCCGGTCGCCTCGGCGACCTGGTTCAGGGTGGCGCCGCGGTGTTCTTTGAGGTAGTCCAAGGCCTTATCGACGTCGAGTTTTTCCTGGTGCCGACAGTCGTAGCACAAGGTGAACTTATTCAGGACGATGGCTCGACCGCAACGTTCGCAGGCGCCGATGGAGGCTTTGGTTTCCATACCCCTTAGTTATAGGCCAAATACGGCGTTTTTCAAGGCGGGTTTTTTTGGGAGGGCCACCCGGCGAGCCGTCTGTTAAAATTCCTTGCAAGGAGCGCCGGCAGGTGGCCGGGCTTCGGTCGACGCCGGACCGGCATCCGGTCCCCCCCCACCCGAAGGACACCCATGGCGTGCACGGTCCGCACCCTCGTCAACGGCTCTCTCGAGGAAAATTGCTACTTTTTCCATCTGGACGGCCGTAAAGACGGGCTTTTGGTCGATCCGGGCTCCAGCCCCAAGGATTTGCGCCGCACTTTGGACGCCGGAGGACTGCATCCGGCCCTGATCGTGGCGACCCATGGCCATTTCGACCACATCGGCGCCGCGGAAGAGCTGGCCAAGGCTTATGATTGCCCTTTTGCGATGTCCCGCCATGACGCGTTCTTGTTGGATAGCCTCGAAAGCATCTACCAGTCCTACGGTCTGGGCGCGACGCGCACCCCGGAAGTGGAACGTTGGCTCGCTTCCGAGGAGGAATTGGAAGTCGCGGGGTTGCGCCTGAAGATTTTGGGCACCCCAGGGCACACGCCCGGAGGCTTGTGCTACTGGCATCAGCCGTCGGGAACCCTGTTTTCCGGGGATACCCTGTTCGCCGGTTCGATCGGGCGGGCCGATTTTGAAGGTTCCGATCCTGCGGCTCTTCTGGAAAGCATCCGCCGGGAACTTTTGACCCTGCCCAACGCCACCAAGGTCTACCCCGGGCATGGCCCCGCCACCACCATTTCCGCCGAGCGAAAGCACAATCCGTACTTGAGGGGCCGATGAAGCGCGGGACGACGGGTCTCCCCAAAATCCCCCAGGCGCCGATCGAGCCCAAAATCCCGGGAAACCTAAGGGTGTCGGAACACTACGCCTGTTACGAAGGCGAAGGGTGCACCTTGGGGGCCCGCACTTGGTTGCTGCGATTGTCCGGTTGCGACCTGCGCTGCTGGTGGTGCGACAGCAAACACGCTTCCTTCCGGGAAACGGGGACGCGGGAATGGGCCCCGGACGCGGTCCTGCGCGCGGCGCTGGATTCCGGCGCCGCCTGGTTGAGCGTCACGGGTGGGGAACCCTTTTGGCGCGGGGCCGGGGAACTCAAGGCCTTGGCGGCGCTCTGCCGCGGAGCCCGCAAGGCCGGGCTCAAGATCAAGGTGGAAACCAACGGACGGCGTTTTCCCAAAGCTTTCGCGCCTTGGATCGACCTGTGGAGCGTCGCGCCCAAATGGGACAGCCGTTTTGACGACGCCCGGGCCCGTTCCGAACGCATGGACTACGAGGAAGCCGCCCTCGCCGCCTTCGCCCGGAATTGCCCCGCAGGGAGCCTCCAATGGAAGTTTGTGGTGACCTCCAAGGACGGCGTACCCTGCGCCGGGGACCTGAGCCGGATTTCAGGCTTGATCGGGGCCTTGCCCCCGGAAGCCCGCCGGGCGCCGGTGTTTCTTATTCCCGAAGCCTACGCCGGAGGGGCCTACCTGGACCGCTGCCGGGCCCTGGAGGACGCAGCCGCGGCCCTGTCCCGGGGCGGCCTGCGCGGCTGCGACGTGCGCGTGCAACCGCAATGGCACCGGATTTTGTGGGGGGATGCCCGTGGGCGCTAAAGCGGTGCTGCTTTTTTCAGGGGGAATGGACTCCGCCGTGGTCGCCGCGGATGCGCGCCGACGGGGCCGGAAGCTTTTCGGCCTGACGATCGACTACGGCCAGAGCCATTCGGCGGAGATCGCCTGCGCCCGGCGCCAAGCGAAAGCGTTGGGATTCGAGCGCCACGTGGTGTTAAAACTGCCGTTGGGCGCGGTCGCCTCGGGGGCCCTGGTCGACGGCAGCGCCATCAACACCCAGGGACCTTCGCGGGGCAAGCCTTCCACTTATGTCTCTTTCCGCAACGGGGTTTTTTTGGCGGCGGCCGCAAGTTGGGCGGAGGCCGTCGAAGCCCGAGAAATTTGGGGCGGATGGTGCTTCACGGACCAGGCGGGCTATCCCGATTGCCGGCCCGAGTTCTTTCGGGCCTTTGAGGCGGCGGTGCGCTCGGGCACCTGGGCCGGAAAAAAAGGCCGCCCCTTCCGGATCGTCGCCCCCTTGGGCCGCCTGGACAAGGCCGCCACCGTGCGCCTGGGCCTGCGTTTGGGCGTTGATTTCGGCTCCACCTGGACCTGTTACAAGCCCGTGGCCAAAGGCCGCCGCCCCTGCGGGGTGTGCGACGCCTGCCGCCTTCGCGCCGAAGGGTTTCAGGCGGCCCGGGTGCTCGACCCCTTGTCGTCCGTCGCGAAATTTTCGGCGGCTCCTCTCCCCCTCCGCAAACGTCCATGAAGTTACGCATCGCCGCGGCCTGCGCCTGCGCGCTTTGGCTGCCGTCCCTGTCTCCGGCGGCGCCCATGAAGGCGAAGGTGCGCCGCGCCCCTGCCGCCGTTTCGGCCGCCGCTTCCGTCGACGAAGGTTTGGCGGACTTTTCGCTCCAGCCCTTTACCGATCTCGGAAGCCACGGCGTATTGTGGCGCCGCGGCAAGGGCCTTTTGGCCTGGAGGCTGTGTTCGGCCCGGGCTTTCGGCAGCCAGGCCGCCGGTCCGAACGGGGCCAAATGCCTAGCGGATATCTCCCTGGATTTGGACGTCGAAGGCGGGGCGCCGGCCTTTGTTTCGGTGACGCCCGAAATCCAGGACGGCCCGCTTTGGGCCGGCGAAAAGGCCGCGGTGGACGGCCTTTCGGTCGAGGACGGCTTGGTGTTCGACCAGAGGGATTTGGTGGTCGGCGCCGTCAATCTACGCAATCTTTCGGGGAAAGTTCTGCGTTTGCGCCCGCGGTTTCACCTGCGGCGGGACGGAGACGGTTTCAAGGGTTCGGCCGAACTTTCGGGCCGTTACCCGGCGGTCTGGCTGACCCTGGACCGCAGTCAAGCGGTGGGCCGGCGCTTGGTGGAATACGCCGGGGTCTGGGTGGGCGGCTCCCCGGCCTTCGCCACCTTGTCCGGGGAAACTTTGACCCCCCGGATCGCAAAGGATTTTGGCGCGAACGGCATGGATTTGACTTTGACCTGGGTCAAAGCCTTGGCGCTCGCGCCCGGGCAGAGTTTGAGGATTCCGATTCTTTGGGTTTGGGGCAACGATTTGGACGTCATCCAAAAAGCGGCGGTCGAACGTTGGGTCGTTTCGGCCCAGCCGAAAGGCCGGGCCTTGGGCTTGGCCCGGCGGCGGTGGAGCGATGCGGTCCACCGCATTCCCGAATGCCCCGGTCGGGAACGATTGACGCATCGGGCCCTGTTGGATTTGCTCAATGCCGACTATGGCCGCGAAGCCTCCTTGGCCGCGGACGCATTTTCGGCGCAAAAAGGGATTAAAGACGCGTTTTTTAGCGTGGATTCGCCCTTAGCCGCGTGCGCGTGGGCCGAATGGGATTGGGACGCGGCCGAGGCCGCGGTGTTGGATCAGGAGAGTTTTTCGGCCGCCGCTCCCGCCGCCGTGCCGCCGTTCACCGGTGAGGAAAAGCTGCCTTGGGACGCCGCCGGTCTGCCTTTGAATGGTTGGGCCGCCTGGGAGCTTTACCACCGCGATCCGGATCCCCAACGGGCGACGCGCTTTTTCACGGCGTTTGGAACCCGTTTACGCAACGAATGCGCTTGGTGGCCGCCGAATCGGGACGGGGACGGAAACGGACTGTATGCGTACGCCCGCGACGAGGAAAAGCCCGAAGCCGCCGGGCCGGCTCCGGCGAATCCGGGCCTGGAGCAGTGGTCCTTAAGCCTGACCAGCGTGGTTTCCTGGCAGTTTCAAGTCGGCGCCGCCTTGGCCCAGGCCGCCGGAGACAGCGCGGAAGCCGAGCGTTTGATGGCTCTGGCCCGGCATTCCCAGGAAGCCCTCCGCGCCCAGGCCTGGGACGTGACCCGGAGCGCTTATGTCCAAGGGCTCGACGGCTTTTGGCCCTTGGAGTTGGGGCTGGAAACCGATCCAGCCCGGGCGGCGCAACAAATGAGGGTGGGCTTGCTCGATCCCCTGCGTGTCCACCAGGATCCCTGGACCGAAAACGGAGAATTCCATCCTTGGAAAGTCTACATGGTCAGCCGCGCTTTGGCGGCCAATGGAGCTTTATCGGAAAGTGCGGAAGTGGCGAACGATTTTCTGGATCGCATGGCGGCGCTGAAGGCGTTTCCGGCCGTGCTGAAGACCCCGAATGGCGCCCTGGAAGGCGGTTCGGCGGCCACGGCGTCGGCGATCCTGGAATTGGCCTTGGGTCGGGAACAACAAGAAATGTTCCTAACCACGGAAACCGGTGAATTTAAGGCGCGTTGGCTCCAATTCCGTAGTCTGGACGGGAATTTTTATATGAAACGCGTGCGTTTACCCAAGAAAAATGCGAAATACGCTGAAATTTCCGTGGAAACCTTAAAACACGGCAAAATTTTGGCTGAAGGCGCATTTGTGGTTTCCGCCACCGAACCGATGGCCTTCCAGATTCAAAGTGAGCAGCCTTTGAGCATCAGTCCGGCGGAACATCCGGAGAGGCCCATTTTTAAGCAGGCCCACAAGGTCGAATGGCTGCTTCCGGCCTCCAAAAAGTTCCTCATCCGTTTTAACCAGGAAACGAAACAAAATTGATCCATTCTTGACGGTTCGGGAAGGTTTTTAGTACGCTAATGGGCTCACCCCCTTTCGCCCTCTCCGAGGGTCGTCCAAAAAGGGGGTGCCTCCAGGGACCTATGATTCAACGCTTTGAGTCGTTGCGCCAGAAAATCAGGAAAGACGGGCTGGACGCTTGCCTGGTCTTTTCCGGCATCAACCGGAATTATCTCAGCGGTTTTACCGGGAGTTCCGGGGCCGTCCTGGTTTTGCCCAAGGAAACGGTTTTTCTGACCGACTCCCGGTATACGCTCCAGGCCGGCCGTCAGGTGCAGGGGGCGAGGGTGGCGCTTCAGACCGCCACCTTGTTGCAGGATGCCCTGGAATTGTTGCGGAAGGCCAAGGTAAGGAAAGCGGGCTTTGAAGCCGCCCATGTGACTTTTTTGCAGTACCAGTGGCTGACTAAAAATTCCAAGGGCATCGAATGGGTTCCCTTGAACGGAACCGTCGAGGAATTCCGTCTGATCAAGGACGCGGGCGAACGCAAGGCGATGCGCGAAGCGGCTCGACTGGCGGATCGGACCTTCCACCATATCCTCCCTTTCATTAAGGCGGGAGCCGTCGAACGCGATCTGGCATCGGAGATGGAGCACTACATGCGCCTCCAGGGCGCTGAAGGCCCCAGCTTCGAGACGATCGTCGCATCCGGATGGCGTTCGGCCCTGCCCCATGGGGTGGCCTCCGGCAAGGCCCTGGAAAAAGGCGATCTGGTGGTTTTCGACTTCGGTTGCCTGTTGGACGGGTATTGCTCGGACATGACCCGCACCGTCTGCGTGGGGAAGCCCAGCGCCGCCCAGCGTCGAATCTACGGGATCGTCCAAAAGGCCCAGGCCGCGGGCTGCAAGGCCATCCGGCCCGGAGTCCCGGCCGGGGCGGTGGATTTGGCCGCCCGTTCGGTCATCCGTCGGGCCGGGCATGCCGCCCATTTCGGGCACGGCACCGGCCACGGCGTCGGCCGTGAAGTCCATGAAAACCCCCGCGTGGGGCCGAAATGCCCGGACAAGCTCGTGCCGGGCGTGGCGCTCACCTGCGAGCCGGGGATTTATCTGCCCGGGAAATTCGGCGTCCGCATCGAAGACCTTCTGCTCGTCACCGAAACCGGGGCCGAAAACCTTTACCGAACCACACGGGATTTGGTGGCGCTTTAGGCGCCCCTCCCCGCCGGACTGGGCCGTTCCGGGCCGGCGAATGCCATTTCATCACCATTAATCTGGAAGGGAACGTATGCCGACATTGGGCGCCACGGAAGCGCGGGTTGGGACCGTCTTGATCATCGACGGGAAACTCTGCGAGGTTTTCGAATACAACCACATCAAGCCCGGCAAGGGCCCCGCCAAGGTGCGCATCAAGGTGCGCTACCTCAAGGACGGGCGCGTGGTGGAATACACCGTCGGCATCAACGAGAGCTTCGAGTTCACCGAACTCGAGCTCAAGGACATGGAATACCTGTATAAGGAAGGCGAAGCCTACGTCTTCATGGACAAGGAAAGCTACGAGCAGATTCAGCTGCCCGCCGCCCTGCTGGGCGATCAGGTGCATTTCCTGCTCGAGAACGGACCCGCGACCGTGACCTTCAACGGCGAAGAGGCCGTGGGACTGCGCCTGCCGGCTTCGGTGACCCTCAAGATCACCGAGACCTCGGGAGCCGTCCGCGGAAACACCGTCAACAACGCCACCAAAGACGCGCAGGTGGAGACCGGATTCCGCCTGCAAGTGCCCATGTTCGTGAACGAGGGCGAGCTCATCAAGGTGGACACGCGCACGGGCAAGTACCTTGAGCGCGCCTGAGGACGGGCCCGGTACCGCCCCCAAGGGAGGGGACGGCGGCGAGGAACGGGCGAAAAAAACCCACATCGGAGACAGCATGAGCACCGAAAAGTCCGTCGGGAGGCCCGCAAAAGCCCCGCGGGTCAACCTGAAAGACCTGAAGAAGCTCATCGACATGATGCGCAAGGCCGAGCTCAGCGAAGTCCACATTGAGCAGGAAGGCCTGAAAATCAACCTGAAGAAGGACGAAAAGCAAATGGTGCCGATGACGGCGCCCTTGCCCGCGGCCCCGGCTCCAGCCCCGGCCTTGCCGAGTTCAATGCCCGCATCGGCCCCGGCGGCGCCCGCTCCGGCGGTCGAGGACGGCCAGGTGGTGCATTCGCCGATGGTCGGAACCCTTTACCGTTCCCCTTCGCCCGACAGCGCGCCTTTCGTCAAAGAGGGGGCCCGGATCGAGGTCGGTCAGACGCTCTGCATCATCGAAGCCATGAAGCTCATGAACGAGATCAAGGCCGAGACCGCGGGCACGCTGATCCGCTTCATGTGCGAAAACGCCCAGCCGGTGGAGTACGGGCAACCGCTGTACGTCATCAAACCCTGACCGAGCGCCAGAACCCCTCCTAGCGGATCGCCGTTTTGAACGCATCCGGGGCCGAATCGGCCCTAGGCGCGATCCGCACCTCGCAAAGCACCTAGTTTTGCAAGGGGATCCCTGAAAAGCCCGCGATGAAGGGGCTTTTCAGCACTCTGCAAGAGGCACCGTGTTCAAGAAAGTACTCATCGCCAACCGAGGCGAAATCGCGTTGCGCATCATCCGCGCCTGCAAAGAGATGGGCATCGCCACCGTCGCGGTTTACAGCGAGGCCGACCAGGACAGCCTGCATGTGCGCTACGCCGACCAAAGCGTGTGCATCGGTAAAGGCCCTTCCAAGACCAGCTACCTGCAGATTCCCGCGATCCTGTCCGCCGCGGAGATCACCGACGCCGAGGCGATCCACCCCGGCTACGGATTCCTCAGCGAGAACGCGCACTTCGCCGAGGTCTGCCGCCAGTGCAATATCACCTTTATCGGACCCAGCCCCGAGACCATCCGGCTCATGGGCGACAAAATCCAGGCCAAGGCCACCGCGAAGTCGGCGGGTGTGCCCCTGGTTCCGGGTTCGGACGGCCCGGTGAAGACCGAACAGGAAGCCCTGGAGATCGCGCGTAAGGTGGGCTATCCGGTCATCGTCAAGGCCAGCGCCGGCGGCGGCGGCCGGGGCATGCGGGTCGCCCACACCGATCCCTCGCTTTCCAACGGCTTCAACACCGCCAGCCAGGAAGCCCTCGCGGCTTTCGGCAACGCCGAGGTTTACCTCGAAAAATACGTCGAGGAACCCCGCCACGTCGAAGTCCAGATTCTGGCGGACCAGCACGGGAACACCATCCATCTGGGCGAACGCGACTGCTCGGTCCAACGCCGCCACCAGAAGCTGGTGGAGGAGAGCCCCAGCCCCGCGCTGACCCCGGAACTGCGGGAGCAGATGGGCGAGGCGGCCGTGGCCTGCGCCAAGGCGGCGGGCTACGTCAACGCCGGGACCGTGGAGTTCATTTTCGACAAGAACAACCGGTTCTATTTCATGGAAATGAACACCCGCATCCAGGTGGAGCATCCCGTCACCGAGGGCGTCACCGGGGTCGACCTGGTCAAGGAACAGCTGCGCATCGCCGGCGGCGAGGCGATCCGGGAAGACTACCTCAAGCGGCCCCTGCGCCTGCGCGGGCATTCCATCGAAGTCCGCATCAACGCCGAAAATCCGGACAAGGACTTCATGCCGAGCCCGGGCAAGATCACGGTCTACCACGCCCCCGGCGGCCCTGGGGTGCGCGTCGACAGCCACGCCTACCAGGAATACGTCATCCCTACCCATTACGACAGCATGATCGGCAAGCTGATCGTCCATGGGCGGGACCGCGCCGAGGCCATCGAGCGCATGCGCCGCGCCCTGGACGAGTACGTCATCGAAGGCGTGCACACCACCATCCCGTTCCTCAGGAAGGTCATGGCGCATCCGCGCTTCCAGTCGGGCAAGATCACGACGGCCTTCGTGGAACAGATGACCCACGGCGGCTGATCCGCCCCATCCCTCATCAGCATCTCCGGAGGCAAGCCGGAATGAAGAACACCGCGCGTTCGCAATTGGGGCGCATTCAGGTCAGCGACGAAGCCATCGAAGAGATGGCGGCCACCGCCGCGCTCAAGGTCCAAGGCGTGGCCGGTCTGGGCCGGCCGGGCAAGCTTGAGAGCCTCGCCCAGGTGCTCGGCGTGGACCGGGGCTCGGGCGGCGTCCAGGTCGAGACCCGAGGCCGCGAAGTCGGGCTCAGGGTCAATCTACTCGTGGAATTCGGGACGGATGTGGCGGATTTGGGTCTGGCCGTGCAGGAGGCCGTGCAGGAGGCGGTCGAAGGCATGACCGGACTGGAAGTCCGCGAAGTGGACGTGCTCGTGCAGGGCGTCCGTTCCCGCCAGCGCTGAGGAGCCCATGAAAGCCCTGAACATCACCATCATCGTGCTGGCGGTGCTGGCCCTGGCCCTGATCGGCGGGGTCGCCGCGGGTTTGTCGCTCATGCCCGACCGCGCCGCGCACGCCCACACGCTGGGCCAGTGCGTCGAATCAGCGCTGTCGGCCCCCGGCCTGCTTTGGGACACGCTGTTGGGAGCCGTCGGCTTCCTGCTTTTCGGCCTGGGCGTTTTTATCGCCTGGGGAAACCTGGCGAGCCGGCGTTGGGAACGCATCGTCGTGCTGCGCAACCCCCTGGGCGAGGTCATGGTCTCCATGACCGCCCTTGAAGATTTGGGGCGCCTCATCAAGTCGGAAGTCCCCGGCCTCAAGGACGTCAAGTTGCGCGTCCTGGCGAGCCGCCGCGGACTTTCAGCCCACGCCCGGGTCGTGCTCCAGGGCGACGTCGACCTGCCCGCCGTCACCGAGGCCGTCCAGGTCGCCATCCGTCGGCGTCTGCAGAGCGTGGTCGGTACGGACCAGGACATCCGGCCCCGGGTCATGGTGGGCAAGGTGCTGGTCAAGGAAGCTGAAGCCGAGGATCCGATCATCGCCCGCGCGCGTCTGCGGAGGCCGCCCCGCCCATGAATCAGCTTCCCTTGGAACGGCTGCTGGCCTGGTTTCTGGGCCGCCTCCACCGCTTCCTGTTCGGGGCCCTGGGGATGGGTTTCGGACTGCTCTGGGTTTGCCTGTCTTTGGGCAAAGCCCTGCTGGTTCTGGCGACGCTGGTGCTGGGCTATCTGATCGGGAAATGGATGGACGAAGGCCGTTCGGATTTCGGCATTTCTTCGCGTTTGCGGCGGATGTTCGATAACGGGGAAAACTGAACCGACCGGCGTTCAAGCCGAATTTTGATTACGGATGGCCCGGAAGTTCGGACGAAGGGGGCGGCGCCGGAGCTTCCGGAGGGGCGCTTTCCCCCCAGGGATTGCGCAAACCCCAGAGGAATGTCAGGCCCGCCTTGGCAAAGGGTCCGCCAAAATCGACGTCCGGAGACGAGCCGCCGGTACTGCCTTGGGCGACCGAAGCGGATATTTTCGCGTCGCGCCAACCGGCCTGCAGTTCCAGCCCAACGGAAGGCAGGACGAACCAGCGTCCGCCCACTCCCAGCGAAAATGCGGCTCCGGAACCCTGAACTCCGGAGGTTTCAATGTCTCCGGAAGCCTGGTTCACTCGGTTCAGCGACGCGTCCATCAAACCGATCCAGCCCGCCATCCCTTCGGCGAAGACGCGCACGGTTTTTGATTTCCAAAATTCCCAATCCGCTGTGGCTCCGAGCAGCAATCCCGAAAGATCCCATTGATCCTGATTGCCGGCGACGGAAACGCTGTAGGATTTGGGCAAGGAGGCGAGGCTCAGTCCTAAGGAACACTCCTCCCCGAGCGCCCTTCGTACAGCCAGGGAAAACCCCGTGTCCATTTGCCTGCCCGCGGAGGGCACGCTCCCGGAGGGATAAAAGCTTTCCAGATCGGTTCCGTCGGATTGCGTAAAATCGCCGCTTAAATTCAAGCTCCAAACCCCTTCGGAGGCGTTTGGACTGGTTTGCTCAGCGCTGGCCCACCCGATTAAGGGGAAGCCGGCACCGAGGGCGGTGGCGAATAGGAGCGTTAGGATTTTCATTTGTCCTTTAATTATAAGGATATTTCACCAAATTGCGAAACGTTTCACACCTGGAAAATAAAAATTGGAACTTCGCCAGCCGTTTTCTGTCTAATCGGACAAACACCCATGCCTGAAACCAGCGACGAAGAACTCCTGAAAAGGTGCCGGATCGGGGAGGTCCAGGCCTTCGACGCCCTGGTGGAGCGCTATCAGCGCCGGGTGATCGGACTGTGCTATCGGCACGTGCACCAGTACGAGGAAGCCTGCGATCTGGCCCAGGAGGTCTTCGCCCAGGCTTTCCACCACCTCAAGGATTTCCAGGGCAAGAGCAGCTTTTCAACGTGGCTGTATCGGGTGGCCCTCAACGCCAGCTACAACCGCCAGCGTTACCACCGGGCCAAGGGTCGGGACACGGTCACCTCCCTGGAAGGCATGCTGGAGCGGCGGGAAGGGGAACCGGACGCGGCGGCGTACATGAAAGGCCCGGACCGGGGAGCCTTAGAGCAGTTGGAAAACGCCGAAGAGATCGCGCTGCTGAGGCAGGCGCTCGCGGCGATGGAAGAAGATCAGCGCAAGATCGTCGAGTTGGTGGATATCGAGGAACTGACCTACGACGAGGCCGCCCGGATCCTGGATCTTCCGGTGAACACGGTGCGCTCACGTTTGAGCCGGGCCCGGCGCCTGCTCAAAGAAAAGTTTCTCCGGCTGCGCAAGCGGCTGGAATCCTGATGGAACCGAGAGCCATGAAATCCGCCCCCCATTCGAAGCTGAGCGACGCCCGCTTGAAGGCCTTGCTTCAAGGCCTGAAAGAGGATGTGGCAGCGCCCGCGGATTTTCGCGGTCAGGTGCTGGAACGCCTGCGCCGCGAAGGGGTCATCCAAAGCCCCCAAGCGTCGGTCCGCGCGGCGTCTTGGTGGTCCGGCTGGCGCCTTCCGGTTTGGCGTCTCGCCGCGGGCGGGGGATTGGCGGCGGCCCTCCTGATCGGACTGTGGCCGACGGGGGGGAAGGCTCCCGCTCCGGAAGCGGCTCCCCGGACCTCGAAGGCGGTCGCCGTCGTTCCCGCCACCCAAGCGCATTCCGCCCCTTTGGCTTCCCATCGGCACCCTCAAGGACCGGAACTCGGGGCGACGCGTCCGGCCGTCTTGGCCGCCCGACCCGCGACCCCCTCGATCCCCTCAGGCGTGCATCCCGTGGAATCCCGGCGCCTCGCGGAAATCACAGGGTCCGCCGTTTCGGCGGGAGTGGGCGCTCCGGCGCAGGCCGTGGCGGCATCGACGCGGACTTCGCCGAGCGTCGTTTCCTTCGGGCCCAGCGACAAACCCACCGGCGAGGGCAGCCCGGAGGCGCCGACGGCGGTGCCCGGCCTCGGCGGCGCGAACAGCCAGGTGCGTTCCAACGTGATCCACGCCTCGCGCGGGGAATCCGCGGAAATCCTCTTCAATCTCGGCACCGCCGGATTCGTGAACGTCGAAGTCTACGACCGCCTGGGGCGTCCGGTGGCCCAGTTGGCCAACGGAACCATGGGCGCGGGCTTGCAGACCTTGACCTGGTCCGGGACGGCGGACGAAGGCGGCATGGCGGCCTCGGGCATCTACATCGTCCGGGTGCAGACCCCCGGATACGTCGAAACCCATAAAGTGGCGCTGATCAAATGACGTCCACACGCATCCGAATCGTCGGGATATTCGCGCTCGGAGTCGCCGTCCTCTGTTCCGGGATCGCCCGCGCGGGTGGGCCGCAGAGTTCGGACGCTCCGGCGACGGCGACCCCCACGCCGGAACCGACGAATCCGCCCAAGAATGGGACCGACACGCCGACGCTCAGCCCGACGCCCACCCTTGCCGGAGCGCCCGTTCCCGGAACAGCGGCGGGAGCCCGGATACTGGGGAACGTGTTCCATCCCTTGCGCGGGGAACGCATGACCTTGGAATGGACGCTGCCCGAAGCCGCGACGGTGGACGTCGACATCTACGACCGGAACGGACGGGAAGTCGCCCATTTCTCCGTCCAATCCGGAGCCGGGCTCACGGATACGGCCTGGGACGGGCAGGACGGCAAAGGCGACACGCTGGCCACGGGCATCTATATCGCCCTCGTCCACGGGGGCGGCCTTCAGCGGACGCTCAAGTTCGCGGTCCTAAAGTAGCCGGGAGGCGGCCATGGAACGGACACTCGTCAGCAGGACCAGCGCCCTCAAGGAATATCTGGGCGTGATCGCGAACCTGCCGCGCCTGGATGAAGCGGCCCAGGAAGCTCTCGGACGGAGGCTGGCCTCGGGCGAACACTCGGTCCTGGCCGAACTCACGGAAAGTTTCCTGCCCTATGTCGTGGCCGAAGCGACGGCGGTGCGCGGGCGCGGAGTGCGCTTTGAAGCGCTGATCGCCGCCGGGAACCGGGGACTGGCCCAGGGTCTGCGCGACGAGCACGGTCCGCTCAAGGCGAGGGTCGAGCGGGGCGTGCGCCAAGGCATCCAAGAGGCTTTGGGTCGGTGCCGCCGAAGGTAGGATTCCGGGAGCCGCTTTCGCCAAAAATTTAAGCCCTGTCCCGTTCGTTCTGGGGCAGGGCTTTTTAGTGGGTAAGGGAGACTTCGGCAGGAAGCGGGAAAGATTTAAAACCTCCAGGCCGCCCCGAAGACAGCGCCGATATCCAGCAGGTTCAAGGCTTCGGAAGGGCCCACCGTCGGGACGGTGGAACCGTTGCCGTTCTGGTCCAGGGTCTGCAGCGACCCCGTGCCCTGCACCGTGGAGAAGTCGGCGCCGACGGCTTGGACGCCCAGGGTCAGGCAAAGGCTGGGTCCGCTCTGCCATTCCACCCCGCCGAAAAGGCGCCAGGCGAAGGCGGGACTGTAGGCATAGCTGAGGTCGGCGGTCGTCGTCTCCACCCCGTTGGCCGAGGTCTGCGTGGTCTGGTCCGTGACCGAGACGTCCGGTCCCAGGCAGAACCCAAGGCCCGCCGAGCCTATGAGCGTGAGGGAAGGGGCGACCTGCTGACGCCAACCCGCGCTTGCGATCAACGGCAGGGCCCACGCGCTGACTTCGGATTTGTCCTCGCGGGCGTTTTCGGAGACGGAGTCCAGCATGCTGGTGTCCTTGCTTTCGTCCCAGTACAGCGGATACACGCCCAAAGAAAATTCCCAGTGGGGCCCGCGTTCGTAAAGCGCTTCAACCGCCCCCCCGAAGCCGCCGCAGGCCGAAGCCTGGTAGGGAACGCCGGAAGCGCTCGAAGCGGACTGGACCTGTTCGCCGTAGGCGAAGCTCCCTTGTCCGGAATTCCAGGAACCTAAAACGCGGATTCCATAGCGCGGTTCCCGGGCGTTCGAAGTCGGAGACAAGGGTTTTTCAGTCGCGGAGACCGGGGCCGTGCCGGCTACCTTGGTTCGCAAACTTTTAGCCCAAGCCCCGAAAGCGCTGTCCGTCGGTGCCAGCGCCGTGTAACGGTCGGCCGCGTCGGCGGCCCCGGACAGATTTCCGGTATGGTACAGGCTCGTCGCCAGGCGTTTCCAACCTTCGGCATACGTCGGAGCTTCCAGTGTCACTTTGGCGTAGGCCGCCGCGGCGCTGTTCCAATCGCCTTTGGTTTCGGCCGCCGTCCCGGAGAAATAGTCACTGCGGGCGTCCGCGTAAGCGCTTTGCGCTCCCAGCAGAACGATCGCCGCGGCTCCAATCCCGACCCCCAATTTACCCAGCATACCCAGCCTCCTGTGGACGCCCATGGTACTTAAGAATCCCCCAGGACGGAAACGATTTTGCAAGAAGGGCCGGGAGGCCATGGCGCCGACGCTTCCGGGACGCTAGAATACAATCCCTTCCTTTTCGACCAAGGAGCAGCGGATGCTTTCCGCCTTGCGCCTCTCCTTCAATGCCGTCGCCCTTCTGGGCCTGCTGGTTCTCGCCGGTGCGCTGGGCCATGCCCATTTTGGGCGCTTGGATACGCCCTGGGAACAGCTTGTCCTGGGCAAGCAATTGGCCGAGGCGAAGTCCATCCCCAAGGCCGAGGGAATCCTTTTTACCGCGGCGCCGCATACCCCCTTTGACGGCCGCAGTTGGGTTTGGGATTTGGCGGCCTGGGAAACGGGGAGCGCCGCGGGAGCTGGAGCTTTGAAGACCGCGGAATGGGGGCTGTGGGTGCTGGCGATCTGGGCGCTGGCGGCGGCTTCGTTTCGGCGGGGCGCCCGTCCCTTTAGCACCGCCCTTTTTTGCGCATGGGCCCTGGCCGCGGCTTTGCCGGATTTGGTCCCCGGCCCTTCGCTGGCGGGGTTCACTGTTTTTTGCGTGGGATTATGGATCGTGGAAGGGGACTTTTGGCCCGCATTTTTTGGCCGCTGGATTTGGCTGGCGCCTCTGGCGGTGCTGGCCGTGAATCTATCGCCCGCGGCTTGGGCCCTTTTGCCCCTGGCGTTGGGCTCCGCGTTGGACGGTCGGCCCGGCGTGGGCGCACCGGCGCGCCCCGCCCTCGCTAAGTTCCTGTTTCTCGCCGTCCTGGGCGGCTGTCTCTGCCTCCATCCCCAAGGAATTTCCGGAACCCTGCTTTCGCTGCGCCATTTGGCGCCTTCGCCGTTGAGCCCGGGCGCCTTCGCTCCGCGCCAGTGGGGGCTGTTGTTCCTGGCCACCGCCGGGGCCTTGGCCGTCGCTTCGGGCTGGACCGCCGCAGGCAAGGAGCGCCTTGGGCGCGACGCCGCCGTGTTGGCCGCTTTCGGAGCCGCGGCCCTGTATTCGAGGGAAGCCCTTTCCTATTGTTTGGCCGCGGCGGCGCCGACCGCGGCGGCGCGTTTTGACGCCTTGGTCGACGCTTTGCCGGCGCTTTTAAGGGCCCTGCGGTGGCCCGCGAAGGTGGCCGTCCTGGGCGGGGCCGCGGCCTTCGCTTGGACGGCGGGCGTCTTCGCCCGGACTCCGGCCAAAGAGTCCTCCACCCTGCCCTCCACCACGGTGACTTTTTACGGGAACCAATTGCTGGACGTTGATGTGCTTTGTCCGCGGGAATGGACCCCTTTTCTCGCTTGGAAGCTTTCCCCCAACGCCCGCTTCGCCCTGGACGCCCGGGGGGTCGCGGAACCCGGACGGACCGCCGTCTTGGAGGCGGCCCTGCGAGGGGATGGGGATATCGCCGGCGCGCTTTCCCAGCAGGGCGTGGAATTGTGCTGGTTGCGCCGGGGCTCGCCTGCGGCGCTGGCCCTGGCCTCCAGCCAGGCTTGGCAACCGGTGGCCTACGACGACGCTTCGGTCCTGTACGTCCCCTGTGTCCCCCAAAATGCGGACTTGATCCGGGACCACGCGCCCCGCGGACTGCGGCCCGGCGATCCGGGCGAGCCCTTTGATCCCACGCGTCTGGTGCAGGCGGAAGCGGATTTGGAATCCGGCTTGGCCCAGGATCCCGGCCAGGGCGTGGTGTACCTGTATTTGGCGCGTTTATGGTCGGCCAAGGGCTACGACGCGAAATCCCGCCAGACCTTGGAAGCGGGAGTGCGTGCGGACCCGAATTTCGCCGAGAATTACGCGCAATTGGCCCAGGAACGCGCGGCCTTGGGCGGGGAAGACAACCTCGTGGCGGCCCGCTTGTTGTACGACCGGGCTTTGGCCCTCAAGGATGAGCCCGCCTGGCGGGAAGCGCGGGTGAAGCTCGAGGGGGTGAAGTGAGGGGACGCAGCGCCGGGATGGGGGGGCTCACGGCGGGCCTATGCCTGGCCGCGACCGCGTGGGCTGGAGGCGTGTTCGACCAGCCGAATCTGGGAGGCTGGAGCGCCTCAGGTCTATGGCATGCCGTGGGGGCGGCCGGCTGCGTCAGCCCGCACAGCGGCTCCGATTGCGCCTATTACGGCATCGATTCGGCCTGCAATTACCAGACCGGCCAGACCCAGGACGCCAGCTTGGTGTCGCCGCCGGTTTCCCTGACCAGCGCCTCCGCCGCCTACGTCACGTTTTGGCTGTATTACCAAATCCAGAGCGAGGATCCCGCCTGCCAGGACCAGTTGACGCTTGAGTTTGAATGTCCGGACTGTTCCCCGGCCTATCCCAACTGGACGGCGTTGGGATCCAGCCTGGCCGGGGCGGCGGTGGATCCGCCCTTGGGGAACCTGGCCGTGGGCTGGGCCAGCCCCGGCGAAGTGGGCGGCCAGCCCGTCTGGCAATTCCAGCGGGTGAACATGACCGCGTACATGCCGGGGACCTTCACCTTCCGCTTTCACTATCTCTCCAGCGCAGAAATGAGCGGAGCCGCGACCTGCGGTCCGCCGGACCTGCTCCAACAGTTTTTGGGCTACGCCGTCGATGACGTGCAATTGGGGGTCGCCCTGCCGGCGGAACTCACGGGAAGCGTCGCGCCCAAAGTGGCGGCTCCCGGTTCGACGTTCACCTACGCCTACGCCATCGAAAATTTGAACCTATCGGCGGCCGCCACCGGCGCGATCTGGGACACCCTGCCGCAAGGCTGGACCCTGGAGTCCTGCGCGCCGGCCTGCGCCCAATCCACCGTGTCCGGGGGGACGTTGGTCAGCTGGAACGCGCTCAGTCTAGGCGCCGGCCAATGCCAGGACGTGACGCTCGAGGCGCAGGCCCCTGCGAGCGCCCAGGACCGCACGGATTCCGCTTCCGCCTCGGTTTCTTTGGCCCCAGGGACGGTCGTTTCCGGAACCCAAACCCTGGCGGAGGTGCGGGTCCCGGCCCTGACCTTGAGCAAGTCGGTGGGGACCGGCCAAGCCGCCAGCGGCGACAATGTGACCTATTGCATCCGCGTCGAGAACGACACCAGCCAGACGCTTGCCGCGGGCATGACCTTGACCGATCCCCTACCCCAGGCGTTCACGCTGGCAGGGGACGAGCCGGCGAATTCCGCGGGCACGACCTGGACCCTGCCGGCCTTGGCCTCGGGGGCGATCTGGAGCTGCGCGTTGTGGGGGCCCGTTTATGGGACCCAAGGGCAGACGGTGCTCAACACCGCCGTCCTCAGCGGCGGCGCCTTCGGGAACGAGCAGGCTTCCGCGTCCGTCACGGTGCTCAAACCCGTCCAGCCGACCGTGACGGTCCGGGCGGTGTACCCCAATCCGGCTCCGGGCCGGGGCGGTGCCCTGGACCGCGGGGTCTACCTGATCGTGGATCTCGACACGCCGATGCCGCTGACCTTGGATCTTTATTCGGTCGCAGGTGAGCTTGTGCGCAGCTTTTCGGTGGCGGGCGTCCAGGGCGAACAGCAGCTCTTTTGGGATTTGTCCAACGGCGCGGGCCGCCAGGTGGCCTCGGGGATCTACGTCTATCGCCTGTGGTCCTCCTTGAATGTGCACCCGCAGCCCGCGGCGACGGGCATGATCGCGGTGCTGCAGTGAGGATCGGTTCGGGCGTCGTTTTGGGCTTGGCCGCGCTGTTCGCCGCTCCCAAAAGCCTGGCCGCGCTGGCTTCCGGTGCCGATTTCCTCGCCGCGCAGATTCCGGCGCGCCCCGCCGCCATGGGCGGGGCTTTCGGAGCCTTCGACGACGACGCCACCGCGTTCCTTTGGAACCCGGCGGCTTTGGGCGCGGCCGCCGAGCCGATGGTGTCGGCGACCCACTTCGTCTCCATCGCGGACACCGAGTTCGACCAGGCTTCCTATGTGCAGCCCTTGAGGATCGGGCCCGAAAACGCCGGACTTGGCTTGGACGTCCAGTACGACACCACGTCGAATTTCGACCAGATCGACGCCAACGGCAACGACCTGGGGGCGGTGGAAAATTACGACCTGCTGGTTTCGGCGGCGGGCGGATTCGCCTTGGGCCCCGCGTTGAGGCTGGGGGCGGCGGCCAAGACGTTTGACAGCGCCTTGGCTGGGTACAAGGCGCAGGGCTTCGCCGTGGACCTGGGGGTCCAAAGCGACGTCACCCGGCGCCTGGCGATGGGCCTGGCCTTCCTGGATCTCGGTACCCAGCAGGCCTACGATCAAGTAGCCGACCCCTTGCCGGCCGCCTGCACCCTGGCCGCCCGCTATCGCGTGTTGGACACCTTGGAGGGCCTTTCGGACCTCAGCGCCCAGGCGCAAAGGCCGGTGAATTCCGACGGCTCGACCGTCCTGGCTTTGGGCGGGGAATACTGGTACCGTTCGACCCTGGCGTTTCGCGCCGGCTACCAGATCGGTGTGGACACCGGCCCCTTCAGCCTGGGCGCGGGCCTGAAATGGCAGGGGCTGACCTTCGACTACGCCTTCAACACGCTCGGGGATCTCGGGATGACCCACCGTTTCACTTTGGGCATGGAACTGGGGACCCTTTTCCGGCGCCTGGGTTGGACCGTGGATCCCATCCGCAAGGATCGCCCGAAGACGGACGACACCCCCCGGGTGGCCGCGCCGTGAGCGCCCCGGAGGGCGCGGTTCCGGCGGAGGAGCCGCAGGCCTGCGCCGGCTGCGTCAAGGTGGCGCGTGCGTTGGACGGGCTCGACGGCGGGCTGATCGCCGTCCTGCCGCATTCGGTGCTGTTGCTGGGCGACCACCAGGTCTATCCCGGATACACGGTGTTGTGGAGCCGAATCCACGCGGTCGAGATGCATCACTTGAGCCCGATCGCCTATGCCGGTTTCATGGAAGATCTCCGGCGCGCCTCGGCCGCCGTGGAGCGCGCGACCCACTGTTCGAAGCTCAATACGGCCAGTCTTGGGAATGTCGTCCGGCACGCGCACGTGCACTTGTTCCCGCGCAGCGCGGAGGACCCCCAACGCCTGGCGCATCCTTGGATCCACGAGGCGCGTTTTGGCGAGCCGTTCCCTGAACTGGCGCGTCGGCGGTGGATCGACGCCTTGAGGGAGGCCCTGTGAAAGCGGACTTATCGCGGGTCGTGGCCCACCGCGGGCTCTCCCGCATCCGCCCGGAGAACACGCGCTCCGCGGTGTGGGCGGCGCTTCAGGCGGGCGTGCCCCGGATCGAGATCGACGTGCAGTTGAGCCTGGACGGCGTGCCCCTGCTGCATCACGACGCCGATCTGCTGCGCATGACGGGAAAAGCGGGCGATCTCAGGAAAATGAAATTCGCGGCGATCCGCCGCCTGTCCTGCGGAGAACCTGGGCGCTTCGGAAGCCGTTTTCGGACGGAACGGCCGGCGGCCTTGGCGGAGCTCGCCGAGGAGTTGGAGGCGTCCTCCCTGAAGACGCTTTTCGTCGAGCTCAAAGAAGAGTCGCTGAGGCGCTTTGGCCGGGCCTTTATGCTGAGGGCCGTGGCCGAAGCGCTCGCGCCGATCCGGAACCGCTGCGTGTTGATCAGCTTTGACGCGGAGGCGCTGGCTTTGGCGCGGGAGACGACGCGTTTTCCGGTGGGCCCGGTCCTGCGCCCGTCCGCCGACGCGCGGGCGCTCGCCGCAGGCCTGAAGCCGGAATGGATGTTCGTGGACAAACGGCTGCTGCCCAAGCAGGGGGCTTTGCGCGCGCGTTTCGGGGGCGCACGGGTCTGCGTTTACGAGGTGCCCGATCCGGTGGAAGCGCGCGGGCTGTTCGCGCGCGGGATCGAAGCCGTGGAAACTTTCCGGTCCGACACCCTGAAAGAGGAACTGGAACTGCACCGATAAGGCTTGCGTGCGATTGACGCATTTCAAACCTGGGTGCTACAATGCGAAACTCCGTTGTTGATCGCTTTTACAAGGGGAACCTATGGTCCGCTTCTTTCGCCTGAGTATCCTGATCGCCGCCGTCGCCGGCTTGGCCGCCTGCTCGGCCAAGGCGACCGCCCCCAAGAGCGCGATCTTGGACGATTTTGAACGCGTCCCCGATCCGGGCCTGCTTTCCCATCAGTTCAATCCGGTGGAGGCCCTGAAAAAGCCGACGTACCCGCAGCACGATTTTGACGTGCAGACCTCCGGCTACGCGACCGTGACTTCGCTCAGCAAGGACTCGGCGCGGGCGGCCAACCAAAAGGACGTCTACAAGTTCATCCAGGGCAAGACCGCGGCGCAGGTGCGTTTCACTGTGCCCGGCGACTACCGCAAGAAGGACGAGAATTTCCCCAAGACCTGGGAGACGGGGTTCGGATTGAGCACCGAAAGCCGCACGCCGTTGAAGGTCACCGATTGGTCGCCTTTCCGCTATTTCAATTTCCGGGTTTTCAATCCCGCGGCGCGCGCCCAGACCCTCTACATCCGTTACAACGACTCGGCCGCGGCCGTGACGCTCACTTCGGTCGTGGTGCCCCAGGGCGAGAGCGAAGTCGAACTGTCCCTGGACCAGCTTTCGGTCGCCCGTTTGAACCCCGCCGACATCCGCGGTGTGACGCTCTACTTGGACACGGCGGGCCAGGACGTCGATCCGGTCCTCTATTTTGACGAACTCGCCCTCTATGACATGAGCTCGGCCCAACGCATCAAACTGGCGAAGGACGAAGGCGCCCAGGAGGACCAGGACGAGGACTGGGACAGCGAGGACGAGGACACCGTGCGGCAGGTGCGCGTGCTGATCCCCGGGCAAACGCCCGCGGTTCCGGCGGCGGTTTCAGCGACGGCGGGCGCGGCCGCCGCCGCCGCCCAGTAAGCGCCTCAAGGACGGGGGGATGGCCTTCAAACCGGCGGCGTGGGTTCGGCTTTCACGGCCGAAGCAATGGCCGAAAAATCTGCTCCTGTTCGCGGGCCTGCTTTTCGCCGGTCAGCTGAAGGACATCCCCGCCCTGCTGGCGCGGGGGGCCTGGTGGGACGCACTGGGCGTGCCAGGAAGGGCTTGCGCGGGATTCGTCGCTTTTGTCCTGCTTTCGGCGAGCGTGTACGCGCTCAACGACCTCAAGGATGTGGCGGAGGATCGGCGCCATCCGATCAAGCATACCCGTCCCGTGGCCTGCGGAGACGTGGCCCCTTGGCAGGCCGCGGCGCTGGCCGGGGCCTGGGCGGCCCTGGGCTTGGGATTGGCGGCCGTCTTGGGTTGGCGGTTTTTTGCCTTGGCCGCCGCCTATCTGGCAAGCTCGACGTTGTATTCGTTTTGGACCAAGCACCAGGTCATCCTGGACGTGCTCAGCTTGGCCGCCGGATTCGTGCTTCGGGCCGCGGCCGGGGCGGCGGCGGTGTCGGTTGAAATCTCCATCTGGCTGTTGGTCTGCACCAGCTTAGGCGCTCTTTTCGCCGGTTTGGCGAAGCGCCGTTCCGAACTTGCCGCCGTTCCCCAAGGGTCCCGGTCGGCCCGACGGACCCTCCAACAATACAGCCTGCCCCTTTTGGACCAGATGATCGCGGTGGTCGCATCCGCGACCCTTCTGGCCTATTGCCTCTACGCGTTCTCGGCCCATTCCGCGGAGCGAGGACCGTGGATGATGCTGACCGTGCCCTTCGTGCTGTACGGCATCCTGCGCTACCTGTATCTGGTCCACCAAAAAGGGCTGGGCGCGGCGCCGGAACTCGTGCTTTTGGGCGACCGCGCTTTGCAGGTCACCTTGGCGCTTTGGGTTTGTTTTAGCGCCGTGATCGTTCTATGGACGCATTCCTGAGGCCGTTCGCTTCCGCCGCGACGCCTCCCCCCCCTTTGATTTGAGAGGCTCCGCTTGCCACGCCGCCGCTCCCGCCCCCGTTCCCGTCGCGCCCCCGCTTTTGACCTGGACCAGATCGATTTCGACTGGATCATGGCTCCCATCGATTGGGCCGTCGCCGCATTCGCGGCCCTGAAAACGGCCTTGTTCGGGGCTTGGAAGGCAGGTCTTTCCGCACTGCGCCGGGACCCTTGGGCGCGGGCTTTTGTGGTGATTTTCGTGTTGGCGGCGGTGGCGCGTCTGTGGCCGCCGGATTGGTACAACCACGGGACCTTCCATCCCGACGAGCGCTGGATTTTCGACAAAACGGCCGAGTTAAGTTATCCGGAAGAGCCCGGACGAACCGATGCGGCGGGCCTGCAATATGGCAGCCTGCCGTTTTATGTCGTGGCGGCGGCCAAGGACGTGGTGACGCACGTCTTCCCGATCGGCTCCTACGACGCCTCCATCGTTTGCGGGCGGCGTTTGACCGGATTGGTGGATTTGGCCACGGTTCTGGGCACCTACCTATTGGCCGCGGAGTGCGTCGGGGGCTTGGCCGCGTTTTTGGCGGCTTTGGCCGTGGCCGCTTCGCCCTTGCATATCCAATTGGCCCATTTTTTCACGGTCGACCCTTGGTTGGCCTGTTTTGCGGTTTTCACCCTTTGGGCCGCCGCCCGTCTGGCGCGCCGTCCGAGCCTGCCCAAGGCGGCCGTCGCCGGTGCGCTTTACGCGGCCGCGCTCGCCTCCAAGAGCGGAGGCTTGCCCCTCGTCCTTCCCATTCTGGTGGCGCTGTTTTGGCCGGCCCTGGAACCGGGCTTGGAACCCAAAATCCGCACCCGGCGGTTTAAAGACGCGTTGCTGCGCGTCGGGGCCGCGGCCGGGACCACGCTCGCGGCGTTTTTTGTCTTCGAGCCCTGGGCCTTCCTGGATTTCAGCAAATTCATCGCCAACCAAACCGCCCAACGCGGGATATTGGTCACCGGATCGCCCGATGGCACCCCCTTTGTCCGCCAGTATTGGGACACCGGGGCCCTGTTCCATCTCAAGAACATCGTCTTTTTCTATCTCGGTTTCCCGACCGGCCTGATCGCCCTTTTGGCGGTTCCCGGCGCCGCCGTGCTGGCCGCGCTGGGGGCCGTGAAAGCCTGGGCGCCCGCCGATACGGCTCCCGCTCGGCGGATCTCGGCGCATCCCAAGGGCGCCCCTGCCCCTTCCCGGGACGCCTGGGAGCGCGTCTTTCCCTTGATCCTGCTTCTGGCCTGGGCGCTCCCGTATTTTGCCATCGTCGGCTTCAGCTTCGCGAAATTCGCGCGCTACATGCTGCCGTTGATCCCGGCCTTGGCCGTGCTCATGGCGCTGGTGCTCGACTGGATGCTGGCCCAGCGGCGGCGGCTGGGGCTGATCCTGGCGGGGACCGTGGCCCTGTTTTCGCTCGGCTACGGCAGCGGGTATTTCCTGACCTATCTGCGTCCGCATCCCTGGTACGCGGCTTCGGCCTGGACCTACGCCAATATCCCCCAGACGGTTCCCGACGCAAGCGCCCCCGGCGGGTACCGCACGACGCGCATCCTGAACGAGGACTGGGGCGACGATCTGCCCGTGAACGTGAACGGCCGTTCCAACACCTACGCCAACCTCAAAGGCCAACCCGGACAGGTCAACATCGTCGAATGGGACAGCGCCGACAAATTGAACCGTTTTTGTGCGAGCCTGAGCCAAGCGGACGTGATCTTTTTGGCGGATCCGCGCGCCTACGGCACCTATCTGCGCATCCCCAAACGCTTCCCCCTGACGCACGCCTATTACACCCTGCTGTTCAGCGACCCGAAACGCCTGGGCTTCGAGCTCGCCCATGAAACCTCGAATCCCTTCACCTTGTTCGGGCTGATCCCGATCCCCGATAGTCGAATCCCTTCGGTGCCCCGCTGGCTGTGGGCCGACGAATCGTTCACCCTCTACGATCGGCCGCACGCCTATATTTTCCGCCGCACGACACCCCTGGCGCCCGAAGCGGTGAAGGCCGCGCTGATGGACGAAGTCCACGCCTTAGGGCTTTCCGATGCATTCCTGGGGGGGCGCAACCCTTCCGATCTCCAGGCTCAGGCCGACGGAATCCCGGGCACGGGCGGCGCGGGCCTGGCTCCGGGCGCCACCCCGGCCCTCCCCCAGAGCGCGGTCAACCGCAACTTCGGGCGCGATCGGGGGGGGATGACCGCCTTGGGCAATCCGGTCCTGACCTGGTGGTTCCTGGTCAGCGTGTTGGGATGGCTGGCGTTGCCGCTGACGGTGCGTCTTTTCTCGGGCTTCCCGGCCGGAGGCTACGCGTTGAGCAGGGCTCTGGGCGTCTTCCTGTTTGGATGGTTCGCCTTCACTTTGGCGGCCTTATTGCCCGGGGCGATGCCGTTTTGGCAGGATCGGCTGTGGTTGCTGCTGGCGGCGGCGGCGGCGGCGACCGTTTACGGCGTGCGGTCGAGGCGGGGCGAGGTCGTCGCCTGGATCAAGGCGAACGGGCGGGAGATTCTTTTCACCGAAGCGGTCTTCGCCGGGGCTTTCGCGTATTTTTGCCTGGTGCGCGCCTTCAACCCGAACATCCACGACGTGGTGGGACAGGGGTACTTCGGAGGCGGTGAGCCTCTGGGGATGACGTACCTCTCCGCGATCACGCGTTGCGCCACCTTCCCCGCGTTCGACCCCTGGTTGGCGTTGGCCAACTCCTCCTATTACTACTTCGGCTATGTGCTGGCCGGGGCGCTGACAAAACTTTCCGGGTTTCCCCCGGCGGTCACCTATAACCTGTGCCTCGCGCTGTTCTTCAGCCTGACGATCTTGAGCGCCTATGGGTTGGTGCGCGCGTTTTGTAAACGGCGCTGGGTCGCTTTGGGCGGCGCCCTGATGGTGGGGATGGCGGGTTCCTTGTGGACGCTGGCGTACTTGGCTTTGGAAATGTCCCGCGGGGCCCTTCCCTGGAACGCCCTGTTTTCCCACGGGTTCATCTGGGATCCCACCCGTTTCCCTGAACTGGTGTCCGGGCACATCTTTGAATTCCCCTATTTCAGCTACCTGTACGGCGACTTGCATCCGCACAACATCGTGTTGGGCTTTTCGATCCTTTTGGCCGCCCTGTTGTTGAAGCCCTTTTTGTCCCCCGCGGCAGGATGGCGCGCCTTCGGAGCCACCAAAGTTTCGGCGGGATTGTGGCTGGCGGTGACGGCCCTGCTGCTGGACGCCCAATTCGCCATCAACACCTGGAGCTGGCCGGTGTTCACCGCCTTGGCTTCGGCGTGCCTACTGACCGCCCCTTGGGCCGGCCGAAAGCTGGGTTTTTGGGGCTCGCTCAAAGCCGCGGCGTGGGGATTGGTTTTTCTGGTGGTCGCCGTCGGACTGCCCCTGCCCGGATGGCGTGTGGGCGCCCAAATGGTGCCGTTGGTTCCGGGCTTGGGTTGGATGTTGATGGCGGCCTTCCGCTTTTTCTTCCTCCAGAACGGCGCCAATAGGATCGGGAGGGTGTGGCCAACGGAATGGCAAATGAGCTCCTATATTCCCTTGGCCTATTACCTTCCGGGCTTGGCGGCCCTGGCGGCCCTGGGTGGAACGCGTTTGCGCGTTTGGGGCCAGGATCTTTCCAAGCCTCTGGGTTGGGAAAAGCTTAAACGGCGGAGCTGGTTCGACAAGGGCCTAACTCTCTGGGAACGTTATTTTGACCATGCGCCCGTCACCGCGATCGCATGGGCTTCATTCACGGGGGCGATCCTGGTCCTGGTCCTGTGGGCGGCGTTCGCCCCCCTCCAGGGCGTTTGGGCGGTCGGCCTTTCGACGGGTCTGGCCTGCCTCGGGTTTTTCCTGATGGGCGGGCATCGGCGGGGAGCCGAAGCGTTCCTCTGGCTGATGGGCGGTTGCTTCTGCTTCATGGTGTTCGGGGTGGAATTCCTGTTCGTCGCCGACCGGATGAACACGATTTTCAAGGTGTGGATGAACGGCTGGATTTTCATGGGGCTCATCTTTGGCGCCGGATTTGCGGCGGCTTTTGAGGCCCCTGAGACGCACCCGGTCGCGGCGGCGCCCCGAGGGAGGATGGCCAAATCCAAGCGCCGGGGGAACACGCATCGGACGCCCGCTTGGCTGCCGGGGGTCGTGTTGGGCTTGGGCGGCGTCTTCGCCGTTTGCGGCCTGACTTTGGGTGCGGCGTTGTTGGACGCCCATTTCTTGGCGACCGGAACCGGAACCGGACGGCATTTCTTCGTCAGTTTCGCGGTCATGGGCGCGTTGTTGGCGGCATTGATGGCCTTGAACGCGGTATACGCCGATTCCGCCATGTGGCGCGCCGTGCGCCGGGGGGCCTTTTTGGGCCTGCTGGGGATGGGCCTGCTTTATCCACTGGGAGCCACGGTGGCCCGTATCCACGAAGCTTCGGGTTTTTCAGCCCCCCATCTCGACGGCCTGAAGTTTATGACCCAGCGGGATGCCCGCTTCGGGTACGACGCCAAGGACTATGACAAGCACGATTACGTCCTGATCCAATGGCTGAACAAGAACGCGACGGTGACGGAAACCGTGCTGGAGGCTCCAGGGACGGAACTGTACAAGGGGTATAACCGTTTTTCGATCTACACGGGTCTTCCCACTTTGCTGGGCTGGGACTATCAGGTCTCCCAACAGCTAGGGGAGCGCACCGGGGATACGCTGGAGCAGCGCCGCCGGGACGCAGCTATTCTCTATGGGACGGACGAAGGGGCGGCAAGCGCGCTCCTGAAGAGGTATCATGTACGTTGGATCGTGGTCGGTTCGCTGGAGCGTAAGCTCTATCCTGCGGCCGGACTCGACAAGTTCGCCCATATGGCCACGGTGGCGGCCCAGGACGGGACTTCGATCCTTTACCGTTACGAATGGGATAAACCTTGAAACGAAGTGTCCGTTTCTTCACCGCGTGCACAACCGCTTGGATCCTGGGAACCGGGATTCTCGCTGCGGGTGATGGAACGGCAGGAGCGACACCGGGGACGAACGGAACGTCCTTAGCGACACCGGGGGCGAATGGAACGTCCGTAGCGACGCCGGGGACGAACGGAACGTCCTTAGCGACACCGGGGGCGAACGGAACGTCCGTAGCGACACCGGGGACGAACGGAACGTCCTTAGCGACACCGGGGGCGAACGGAACGTCCGTAGCGACGCCGGGGGCGAACGGAACGTCCGTAGCGACACCGGGGGCGAACGGAACGTCCGTAGCGACACCGGGGGCGAACGGAACGTCCGTAGCGACGCCGGGGACGACTGGAACGTCCGTAGCGACACCGGGGACGAACGGAACGTCCGTGGCGACGCCGGGGGCGAATGGAACGTCCGTAGCGACGCCGGGGGCGAATGGAACGTCCGTAGCGACACCGGGGGCGAAGGCCACGGCGGAGGGAGAGACGGATACCGCCGAGACCGTGGTGTTGGACGATGAAAACGCGAATGCGCCGACGGGGAGTTCCGCCCCCGCCCTTTCCGGTACCAGCGAAACGGTTGTGCCGGTCCTCGCCCCTACGCCCAAGCCTGCGGCGACGCCTTTGCCGTTCAATCTTTGGACCCAGACGGGCTTGGAGTACCGTTGCTCGCTGGGGGCCGTCGGTCTCTCCAACGGTCAGGCCCTGAGTTACATGCCCCTCGAACTCGGGTGGCGTTTCGCTACCGGATGGTGTATCCGGATGGGCTGCGAAGTGTTTTATTACGAGGGCCAGGATACCGACGCCACCACCGAGGCCGCCGGCACTGGACCGGAACAATTTTCATATTCGATGCTGGATGTCCGGTGCAGCGTGCTGCATGTGTGGCGTCGCGACGCCGTGATCCATCCCCTCCTGGGCGTGAGCTTGGATTCGATCATGGGGAGCCGACAGATTTCGGCCGATGTCCCCGAAACTTCGGAATCCGCGGGCAGCAGCTTCGCCCCCGGAGTGGAGTGCGGCGTGGAATATCGCGGCGGTCCGGGATGGATCGTCAGCCTTGAAGGGCGGGGGACCGAGGGATTCGGCACCCATCCGTTGCACTTCGGGGTGGACATAGGCTGGAGCTATCTTTTCAGGGTTTTTTAATGTCCTTGGACATCACAGTCGTGATCCCGGCTTACAACGAGGAACGCCGCCTCGGAGCGAGCTTGGACGCGCTGGAAGCCTATTTTCGGGGCCAGGAACGGAGCAAAGAAATCCTGGTGGTCGACGATGGCTCCAGCGACGGCACGGCCGACTTGGTCCGCCGGCGCGCGGCAAGCTGGCCGATTCTGCGGCTGGTGTCCCCGGGCAGCAATCAAGGCAAAGGCGCGGCGGTCCGGGCCGGAGTGTTGGAGGCGGGCGGGGACCGGATCCTTTTCACGGACGCGGACGCTTCCACGCCCATCGAAGAATTGGGACTTTTGGAAGCCGCCCTCGACAAGGGTGCCGACATCGCCATCGGCTCGCGGGCCCTGGACCGGACCAAGGTGGCGGTTCGCCAACCTTTTTACCGGGAAGCGGCCGGGCGGACGTTCAATGCCGCGGTCCAATGGCTGAGCGTTCCCGGAATTCAAGACACCCAGTGCGGATTTAAATGCTTTCGGGCCGAAGCGGGGAAGCGCCTGTTCGCGGCCCAACGGGTTCCGCGATTCGGATTCGACGTGGAGTTCCTCTTTTTGGCCCGGAAGGCCGGGTATACCATCGCCGAGGTTCCGGTGCGTTGGATCAATTCGCCGGAAACCAAAGTGCGGCCGATTCGGGACGGGGGGCGGGCCTTTTTGGATCCCTTGCTGATTCGGATGTACGACTGGAGGGGGAAGTACCGGAAACTCTAGAGGTGGGCGCTCACACCCAGGTGAGCGCATCAGCGACGGTGTCGTAGACCAGCCCTCCTGGGGCCGCGTAACGTCCTTCGATGTCACCGGGATTGGCCAAAAGCACCTCGGCGCCGGAATCGAGGCGGACTTTTTCCCAAGCGCGCCGATGGGTGTGCCCAAAAAAGACGGCGGAGTAATTTCCGGAGGCGGCCGCATTCCGCGCCAGGGCGGGGAAATGGCAGAAAGCGATGGCGCCTTGTTCGCCGGGGTTGAAGCGGCCCAATTCCCTGAAGAAGCGGGCGCCGTGGACCAGGGCGGCATCCTCCAGGGCTTCGGCCCGGGGCAAGTCACAGTTGCCCAGGCAAAAGGCCAAGGGAATCCTCAACCGCGCGCAACGCTCCACCACCGCCGGTCGCGTGAGGTCCCCGCAAAGAATAAGCGCTTCCGGTTCCAGGGAGGCCAGACGCTCCAAAACCCCCTCCAAATGCTCCCTTTGGTCGTGGATGTCGGAAAGAACGGCTAATTTCATGGGCGATCCGGAGCGAAAAGCGGTTTAGCGAAAAGTGGGGGTTCTTGTCGGAAACTATCCTACGTTTTTCATTCCAAACGTACCAGCGCCCTGGGAGGGGTTCCTAAGCGTTGACAGTTGTGCGAAAAAAAGTATAATTTTTAAGCCTTTTTTGGAATTTTTCCGGTCCAAGGGCATCTAAATCTGCACTGGAATTTGTGGTCTTTACCCGAAGGAGTTTGTTTGGCGTCGTTCGGCGTCATCTTTATTTGGTGGGCGTTCTCAGCGGCCCTGGCCTTCCTGGCCTGGCCGCTCAGCTATCGTTTATTCCGTTGGCTCCCGGACAGGGGTCTGGCCTTTAGTCGCCTGGTGGGCTGGCTGTTCACCGGTTATGTGGCTTGGATATTAGGCTTCGCCTTTAACGGCGTCCTTACTTCGGTGTTGGCGTGGCTTGTTTTGGGCCTGCTGTCCTGGTGGCTGTACGCCCGGGCCAAAGGCGAACACGGGGCTTTCCTGAAAGCCAACAGCGGTTTGGTGTTTCTGTACGAACTCGTGTTTTTCGCCCTGTTCTTCGTGTGGTCGATGGTGCGCATGAAGCATCCGAACATCGAAGGCCAGGAAAAATTCATGGACTTCGCGTTCTTCAATTCGATCCTGCGAGACAGCCGTTTGCCCCCCGCGGATCCCTGGTTGGCCGCGCCGCACAACTACATCAATTATTACTATTTCGGCTATTTCCTGAACGCGGCGTTCGCGCGGCTGACGTTCATCGGGCCGGACTTCGCCTACAACCTCGCGGTCAGCAACGATTTCGCGCTCTGCGGCTTGGCCCTATTGGGCTTGGGTTACAACCTGACGCGCGCGCTCTGGCCGGGCTTGGTCGGATTGCTGTGCTTGCAGGTCTTCGGCAACCTCCACGGAGCGCTCCAAGTTCTCGGCATCGGATGGAACCAGCCTTTCAGCTGGTGGGAACCGACCCGCCTGATCAAGGATGTGACCCTGAACGGGCATTACCTCAACCGCTGGTGGTGGAGCGCCGGACCGGATTCCCTGGCCCAAGCCGGCCTGGGGCCGGATGCGGCCCGGGACGGGCTCATCAGCGAGTTCCCCGCCTTCAGCTTTTTGCACGGGGACTTGCACCCGCATTTCACCGCCCTTCCGCTGACCTTACTGGCCTTGGCGCTGGGCCTGAATCTGGTCAAAGATCCCCGTTCCGAGCCCCTGAGGCTCCGGAAAGAGCCCGTCTCCTGGGAGCCTTGGGCCGTGCTGGCCCTGGTGCTGGCCTCCGTTTTCATGGCGAACACCTGGGATCTGCCCGCCTACGGCCTGTTGGTGTCCCTATTGGCTCTCGCCCAACTGCATGCCTCCGGCGTCCTGAAACGCGGAAACTGGTTGAAGGCCTGGTTCGTTCCGTCGATCCTGTTGCTGGCGGGCTTGCTGCTGGCGGCCGCGCCTTTCCTGGCCTTTTTTGCGAACCCCACCCGCGGTTTCGGTTTCCACGGCGCCCACACGGGTCTGCACGATACCCTGATTTTTTGGGGCGTGTTTTTGGCGGTCTTGCTGCCCTACGCCCTGTTGAAGCCGGCCGCATTGCTGGAGCCCCAGGGAACCCAGGGCGCCGCTCCCGCGTCCCCCAAGGCGTCCCCCAAATCCGCCCCCAAGCCAGCGGCGGAAACCCGGTTTTGCGCCCAATGCGGAACCCGTTTGCGGTCCGGAAAGGCCATTTGCGGACAATGCGGGGCGCCCGCGCCCTCGGTCCAGCCCTCGGCGGAGACGGCGGAAGCCGCGACCGCGGCCGCGGAGGTCCCGGGCTTCGTCGCCCCTTGGGTCCGGCTTTTTAGCGATCCCAAAGCCGCCTGGAGGAGTCCCGCGGTGCGCTTCGGGGCCCCGCTCTTGGTCCTGGTTTGGGCGGTCGGTTTTATCCTTTGGCCGACGGTCGCGGTCTTCGGGGCCCTGGCCTCGCTCAGCCTGCTGGCCTTGCTCGCCCGCGCGGGCGAGCGCGAGGGGGCCTTTGTGGCTGTTTTGACGCTGGTGGGCAGCCTACTGGTGTTGGCGACCGAATGCGTTTATTTGCGCGACGTCTTCGAGGGAAACCCTTCGTTGACGCGTATGAACACGGTTTTCAAGTTTTACTTCCAGGCTTGGGTGCTGTTTTCAGCGGCCGTGCCCTACGCGATCTGGTGGGGGCTCAAACGCCTGCGACGGACCGCCCCGCTGCTGGGCGTCGTTTGGATGCTGGTCCTGGGAGTCTTGGGCGGGGCGGCCTTGGTCTATCCCGTGCAGGCGGTGGCGTTCGTCTGGAACGACTTCGATCATTCGGCGAATTTTGAGCCGACGATGGACGGCGCGGCTTGGTTCAAGCGGGACTATCCCGCCGATTTCGAAGCCGTCCAAAAGATGCGGGACAGCATCCCCGGCCAGCCCATCATCGCCGAGGCGGTCGGCGGAGCCTATACCCACTATGCCCGGGTGAGCGCCTACACCGGGTTTCGTTCGGTGCTGGGTTGGGGCAACCATGAAAGCCAGTGGCGCCCCAGCGGCTGGCCGACCCAGACCGAAAACGACGTCAACGAACTGTTCACCACGAAAGACCCCGCGCGCGCGCGCCAGCTTCTGGACCAGTACCAGGTCGAATACGTCTTCATCGGCCAACTGGAACGGGAAAAGTACGGCGACGGGGTGGAGAAATTTTCCGCGCTTTTGGGACCCCCCGTTATCGACGAGGGCGGAGCGCGGGTGTACCGGGTCCCGCGTTAGCACCACGGCATAGCCGCAAGGAGAATCCATGGCAGGCATCGCATGCCCCCAATGTGGGGCTGAAAATCCCAAAAATAACCGCTTCTGCGACAGCTGCGGGGCGAAATTATCGGTTCCCCTCGAGGAACCGAAGGCGGCGGCGCGCACCCAGACCAAGACCGCACCGCGCGCCGAGACCGCCCCGCAACCGGCTTTGGCCGCGAAAGGCTCCTGGATTCCGGGGATCAACGGCGTCGATCCAACGGCCTTCTGGTGGTTCCTGGTTTTGGGGCTGGGGGTCTTTTTACGGCTATGGGCGCTCGGGGAGAAGCCCCTGCACCACGACGAAAGCATCCACGCGTGGTACGCCTACAAGCTATTCAAGGGCGATTCCTACCAGTACGATCCGGCCTACCACGGCCCCTTCCGCTACCACATGACCGCGCTGATGTATTTCCTGTTCGGGGCCAACGATTTCACCACCCGGCTCCTTCCGGCGATCACCGGCATTTTGGGGATGGCGTTTCTGTGGCAATGGCGCAGCTTCCTCGGCGAAAAGGGCGCCCTGTTCGCCGCCGCGATCACCGCGATCTCCCCGACCTGGGCTTACGATGCGCGTTTTATCCGCGACGACATCACCATGGCCGTCGGTTCGATGGTGGTGGTTTGGGGCTTGTATAAGTATTTCGAAACCCACCGCGACGCCTACCTGCTTTGGGCCGTCGCCGGTTTCATGGCCTCTTTCACTTCCCATGAAGGGACCTGGATTTTCATGGGCATCGTCGGGAGCTTCCTGTTCATCCGCTGGATGTGGGAACGCACCGAAGGGGTGGACGCCGAACACGCCGACGTCAGCGCCTTGGTCCAGCGCCTGCTTCCTCCTTTATGGGCCCCCGGAGCGGATATCGCCGGCGTGGTCGCCGCGGTGCTGGTCGCGGGTTTTGGATTGGGCACGCGGGTCTGGGCCGGGGTTTCCCTGGCCTGGGTCCTGGTCGTCGGCGTTGTGGTCTCCTTCGTGGTTGTCGCCATCGCGGCGCGACTGATGTTTTACGGGGAAAAACAGAGCCAAATCCTGTGGCGTTGGATCCTCGGGATTTTCTTCATCCCCTTCAGCATCCTGTATTCCACCGGCTTCACCAACATGGATGGCTGGTTCAAGGGCGCCTTCGATTCCATCGCCTATTGGCTGGGCGAACAAAAGACCGGTCGGGCCGACCAGCCCTGGCAGTTCTACCTCTACATGCTTTCCCTGTATGAACTGGCCATTTGCGGATTCGCCGTTTTCGGCGGCCTGCGCCTGTACTTCAGTTCCGGGAATGCCAAGTACTTTTTCATGAAGATCGTGGCCTTTGTGCCCTTCGCGCTCGCGGTGCTGATCCTGATCAACTATCCCAAGGATCCGCACAAGGTGCCCCTCATGGCCCTGATGGCCGTCTTCGGCGGGGGCCTGGCCGCGTGGAGCTCCTTTGAACCCAAGAAGGGGAACCACCTCAAGGTGTTCCTGTTGTATTGGAGCATGCTGGCGCTGATCATGTTCACCATCGCCGGGGAACGCATGCCCTGGCTGACCCTGCACCCGCTGACTCCGCTGACCCTGCTGGCGGCCCTTTACCTGGACGACTTTTTCAGCCGGGACGAACCCACCTTCATGGAGCATTGGCTCGCCTGGCTGTTCCTGTCGCTGCCTTTGGCCGCGTTGGTGGTGCTGTTGCCGCGCCAGCTTATCCAGGCGGCCGTCCACGCGCCCCAGGAGATGGTTTCGTGGGGCACGAGCTATTTCACCTCGGTCAGCCGCTACGGAAGTTTCCAGGCTTCGGGCTGGCAGATCGACGCCTGGGTGCTGCCTTTCGTCACGTACATGATCTGGGCGGCGTTCGTGGTCCTGGCCGTGACGATGCCCCTGCTGGGGCTTTCGCGGTGGCCGCACCTCAAGACTTGGACGAAGGGGATTTTCGTCGGGCTCTGCTTGCTGGGATTGGCGAGCCTGAGCCACGGCACCATGAACCTGCTTTTCGAAGGTTCGGGCGCCGACCCCCGGGAACAGCACGTCTACGTCCAGAGTTCGATCGAACTTCCCGAATTGGCCGCGAAACTGGACCGCATGAGCCGCGCCTTGACCGGGGGCCCCTACCTGAAGATCGCGGTGGAGGATTCCTGCTCCTGGCCGCTTTCCTGGTACCTGCGCGACCTTGAGAAGGCCCAGATCGGTTTCGGCGCCCCCTTGACGGCCACGCAGGTTCCGGACTTCCCCGTGGTGATCACCGGCTACGACGACACGCTCAGCGCCAACCACGACCAGGTGGTCGCCGACAGCTTCTCCAACAGCTTCAACGCCTACCCTGTGCGTTTTCGCCGCTGGTGGGCTCCGGACAAGAACGCTTTTTATCAGGGGTCCCTGGGGGATCAGGCCAATCGGGCCTGGCGCCTGTATATGTACCGGGAGCCCTGGATGCCGCAGCCCGGTCCCATCGTGAACCCGCGGTTCCAGAACTACGTCTATCCGAAGGGGGACAGCGTCAACTCCCCCTACGGGAGCTTCGACGCCTGCGTTTGGGTGCGCAAAGACGTCGATCGGTATTTCCAGTAAACCAGCCCAAGTTTCGTTCTTTTCGAGGGAATCATGCAATTCAACAAGACCTACCTGTACGTCGGCGTGGGCCTTTTGGCGATGGCCGGCATCACCGCCGCTCTGGTCCTCAAGGCCCCTTCCAAGGGGGGCGCCGCCAAGCCCGCGGGCGAACCCCAGGGCTTGAACAAGCCCCGCGGATTGGCTTTCGCCAAGGACGGCTCGGTGATCGTCGTCGACTCCCATAACAACCGCCTCGAGGTCCGCAAGACCGACGGGACCGTGATCCGCCATCTGGGCAAGGGCGAAGAGGGCGTGGGCAAGGGCGAGTTCCGCGAGCCCTGCGCCGTCGCCGTGGACAAGGACGGCAACGTGTTCGTGGCCGACACCTTCCACACCCTGGATCCCAAGAAATTCCAGCCTTGGGGCCGCATCGAGAAGTTC